>Ga0209577_10001593_pt1 | contig 22476 bp, 18 predicted proteins | sample GraSoiAngelo_109_FD_185874 | JGI IMG/M metagenome (GOLD analysis project Ga0209577, IMG submission 185874) | Grasslands soil microbial communities from the Angelo Coastal Reserve, California, USA - 14_0903_12_20cm (SPAdes) (version 2) | ecosystem: Environmental > Terrestrial > Soil > Grasslands...
CTCTCCAACTCTGCTCGCTCCCACGAGGACCTCGGCCAGCGCGGTGGCAGGAAGGACAATACGGTCTCCGGAAGCCCGAATCTGACGCCAAGCCTGGAACGCTCCGCGATGGTGGGCGTCGCGCGGATCAAGAATGGCCAGCACGATGCTGGTGTCAACGACTACTGATCCCACTCGTCCCGCAAGCGCTCCAGATCCGTCGCCGCACTCAGACCGGGAATTGCGCCGATGAAATCAAGAAGTGGATCGTGATCGCGGACGAGCAGGATCTTTCCGTCCCCCTCGACCTGGACCCACAAGGGATCGCCGGCCTTGAGGCGAGCCGTGGCCAAAGCCGCGACCGGAAGGGTGACTTGGTTTTGGGAAGAAATGCGCGCCTTTCCCCGGTCGCTCGTCGTGCCCTTGCCGCGTCGGGTTCCATCCCTTACCGTGTAACCCGGCAGGCTGATCTGCGAGGCTCTTCGCTTTGGCTCGGCCGGAGGGTGGCCGACATGCTCGTCGTAGGCACGGCCCAGGACCATGGCCCGCCTGTACGGGAGGCCCAGTGTATGGCAGATGATCGCGAACGATGCGCCTTGCCGGCGCAGTTCGAAGGCCGCCTGCTCGATCTTTTTCGTTCTCTCGCTGCCGCCACGGCCGTCGGTGTTGCGGGCCATTCTTGCGCACCTGGCCTTTAGTTTGATCGGAACAAACTAAAGGATACACCTTTGGACGGCTGCATGTCGAGGACGATACGGCGCCCCTCGGTCCGGTCCGGATTGTGATTACCCCCAGGCGGAATCGAACCGCCGTTTCAGCCTTGAAAGGGCCGTGTCCTGGCCGCTAGACGATGGGGGCCTGCCGAATATCCTAAGAGGATGCCGGCCGATCCGCTGATCCGCAAGAAGGTGGAGCAGGCGATGAAGCTGATGGCGGAGCAGGGCGTGGACTGCTGGATCGCTCAGCTGGGGCAGGAGACCTGGTCGCATCCCGACCCGGTCCAGGCGCTGGTGGTGGGCACCTCCGTAACCTGGCCGTCCGCCTTCCTGCTCACGGCGGCAGGCGCCACCATCGCGCTGGTGGCGACGGGTGACGTCGAAAACGTACGCCGGGCGGGCGCCTACGAGCGGGTCGAGGGCTACGTCCAGGACCTGGAGCCGGAGCTGCGCCGGGTCCTGGACGAGCTCCGGCCGCGCTCGCTCGCGGTCAGCTATGCGCTCAGCGACCATGCCGCCGACGGGATCACGCACGGCTGGTTCCTCAAGCTCCGGGCGATGCTGAGCGGCACTCCCCATCTGGACCGCCTCGCCTCCGCCGAGCCGATCGTGAGCACCCTGCGGGCGCGCAAGCTGCCCGAGGAGATCGCCCGCATCCGCCATGCGGTGGAGGCGACCGTGGAGATCTTCGAGGCCATGGGCGCGTGGCTGCGGCCGGGGCTGGGCGAGCGCGACGTCTTCGAGTTCGCCCACGCCCAGATGCGGCGGCGGCAGCTCCAACCGTCCTGGGACGGCGCCTACGACCCGGGCGTGGACATCGGCCCCAAGCAGCGCCTGGGGCACGCGGGCCCAGGCGAGGCCAGGCTGGCGCCTGGCGACCTGGTCCACGTCGACCTCGGGGTGATCGTCGACGGCTTCGCCTCAGACCTCCAGAGAGTCTGGTACCTGAGGCGTCGGGGGGAGTCGGTGGCCCCCCAGGCCCTGCTGGAGGCGTTCGCCGCGGTCGACGCCGCGGCCCGCCAGGTCATCCTGGACCACGGTTTCCCCGAGCCGGCCTTCGCCTTCGGGCACATGCTGGGGCGTGTCGCCCACGACGGCGCCGGCGTCCTCGGACCGCGCTGGCCCCGCTACGGCAGCACGCCCGAACACCTGGTAGAGGCGGGCAACGTCTTCGCTCTGGAGTTCGCGGTCCAGCCGCGTGACGGCAGCGGCGGCATCGTCGGCCTGGAGGAGAACGTGGTCGTGACCGAAGGCGGGACTGAGTTCCTCGCGCCTCCTCAACGTGAACTCTGGTACTTGTAGAGAGCCCCCGAATGCGTCACAGTGGGGCACGGGAGGATTGCGGCCTGTGACGGGAGAGGTGTCGGTCATCATTCCGACCCATGACCGGTGCGCCTCGCTTATCGATACCTTGAGGGGTCTCGACCGACAGAGCCTGCCCGCCGATCGATTCGAGGTGATCGTCGGGGTCGACGGCTCCTCGGACGGCACCACCGAGGCGCTTTCGGAGCTGGCGCCGCGGCTGCCATTCAGGCTGCGTTGGGCTCAGATCCCGGCCGCCGGCAGCGGGGCGGCGCGCAACGCGGCCGCCCGCCTGGCCAGCACTGAGCTGCTGGTCTTCCTCGATGACGACCAGGAGGCCTCGACGGAGCTGCTCGCGGTTCATGCGGCGCGCCAGCGCGAGGCGGCCGCACTGGTCCAGGGCAACTATCCCACGGCGGCGATCTACGCTCACGGCGGCGTCGCCCTCCTCTACGACCGGACTCTGCGCGGCGCGCTCTCCCGCATGGCGGCGGGACGGCGTCCCTACCTCCTGTGGGGCGGCAACTTCTCCGTCCCCCGCGCGGTATGGGATCGGGTGGGCGGCTTCGACGAATCGTTCCCCCGCAGCCAGGACACCGACTTCGGCCTGCGCGTGGCGGCGACCGGGATCCGGATCGTGATGGAGCCGCGGGCGCTCTCCTGGCATCGGTACGTCTGCCCCTATCCGGCCTTTCCCCGGCAGATGTTCGAGGAAGGGCGATCGGTGGTACGCCTGGCAAAGAAGCACGGACTTCCCGAGCAGCTTTTCCTGGACACCCGGCTTCGAGCCGCCGACCGGGTCCTGATCGCCGCCTGGCGGAGGCAGCCCTCGGTGATGCGAGCCCTGGGCCGGCTCGCGGTCCTGAGCCTGCGTACCGCCGACCGGCTCCCCCTCCCGCCCGTCCAGGTCACGGCCGCCCGCACCGTCCGCCGCTTCTACCGGCTGGGCGGGATGGCGTCGGTCTCGGGCAACGGGGCGAGCCTCGAGCCGACGGCACGGCCTGCGTGAGCCTGCGCACCACCGCTCGCCACGCCGCCAGGCGATTGCTGCCGGCCGCCGTCCGCGGACCGCTGGCTCGAATCGAGCAGCGCCTCAACGCCGTCCGCTTCACGATCCCGGATCGGGGACGGTTGGACTACCGGGTCGAGTTCGATTATCCGAGCCTGCGCAAGGCCAGGGCGGTGATCCTCTGGCACGACGACTGGGAGCTGGCCACGAAAGCGACCCTGGACGCGATCGACCGGCTCGCTCTGGTGTGCGACGGAGACCTGGTGGTCGACTACGGCTGCGGCATCGGACGGGTCACCCAGGGCCTGCGCCAGCGCCACCCGGCGCGAGTCCTGGCAGTGGACCGGTCGACGACGATGCGCGCGCACGCCAGGGGCTACGTCTCCAGCAGCGACGTGGAGGCGGGCGCGGTGGAGATCCTCTCGGACATGGAGCTTTTCGAGCGAGGCGCCGAGCTCCAGGGATCCGTCGACTGCATCCTTCTGATCGAGGTCCTGCAGCACATCCCAGAGCCGGTGCTCGACGATCTGCTGCCCCGGCTCAGGGCGCTGCTCGCGCCCCGGGGCCGCCTCTTCCTGCTCGGCAACGACAGCCTGGACGTGGATCGGGACGGGAACAGCGGCAGCCCTGTCGAGCCGGTCCTCGCGCGCCACCTGCAGATCCTCCGCCGCGACCGGTGGAGCGACGGCTTCGCCCACGTGCGCCACTCCTTCGTCTGCGCCTGAAAGGCGAACCTGCGCGCGGTTCTACCCCAGGAACGAGAAAGCCGGAGCACGCGCTCCGGCTTCCCCGTTGCGAGTTCCTTGTCGGATCAGGTGCCTCGCCGGTCCGCGGTCAGCAGGCGCACCCCGCCCATCAGGCTCAGCGATCCAAGAAGCAGGAGCCCGAGGAGCTCCAGGCCGGCCGCCGGGCCGCCGCCGGTGTTGGCGAGTGTCGACGCCCGCGCGGCTGACGTCGTGGTCGTGGTGGTGGTCGCGGTCGTCCCGCTGACGCCGCTGGTGCTGGCGCAGGTCGGACCGTTGAAGAGGACGAATCCGCTCACCGGGCTGCCGTTGAAGCCCGATCGCGGAGCGAAGGACCCGCTGTTGGGAAGACCCATGTCGAACTGGAAGTAGCCGCACGTCTCCGTGCCGCCGCCTGTCACGGTGTTGGTCGTGCCGAAGTCGAAGTGATAGCTGGCCGTGTTGCCGGCCTCGTCGGTGCCGGACACCGCAGTCTCGGTCGCGTTATGGCCGGTCAGCACCATGTTCTCGAGCTGGGCCTCGGTGAAGCACGTGCCGGGATTCAGGTCCGCCATCTTGAAGACCTGCACGTTGAATTTCTGGTCTCGCGCGCCAAAACCGTTGGTGACGTCGACCTGGAAGCTGAACGCCGTGTCGGGCGCGTAGGCGTTGCAGTTCGTCCCTGCGCCCGGCGACTGATAGCCGGTCAGGTTCTTGAACGTGTACCCGTCGGCGATCCGTATCGTCCCCGGTTTGGGGATCATCGCGCTCGCCGCCAACGCCGTCCCTGCGATCACCGCGCCGGCCAGCCCTGCCGCGGCCAGGACTTTCATCAGTCCCCGCCGTTCCTTCCTGATCATTCGTTCGACCTCCCTCGGTCCTCTAAATCCGGTTAGTCTGACAGCTTCTGTTCTTACCGTCCAGCTTAGATTATGGTAGCGTTGTAATGAAAAGGTCAAGCCCGTTGAGAGGTTTGATCCCCAGCCGGACCTCTTCGGAGGGCCGGCGTTCCAGTGTGGTCGGCCCGGCACAGTGCCGTGGCAGGGCCGTTAGCGGGAGCCGGCCAGACGCCCCCCTTCGCGGTCGTTGTACCTGCCATGAGGAGGAGGCTCGAGACGTCCGCCTTCCTGCTGGTTCTCCTGGCACTGGTGCTCTCCTCGTCGACCCTAGTCCTGAGCCCACGCCTGCTGGCGGCGCCGTCTACGGGTACCCGCTCCACGGCGGTCGACCCGCGGGCCGGGACGGCTTCGAGCTCCACGGCGCCCCAGACCCTGCGAGCCGCCACCAGCCCGGTCCCGACTCCCGCGCCCCTGGCCTCCCGCGCGCCCGCGATCCGAATGCCGACCCCGGCGCCCGCCTCGGCGGCCACACCTGGCCGGATCCCTGCCTGCACCACCGCCTTCGGCATGTACCAGTCGAACGCACCCTGGTCCTTCAACGCCATCAGCACCCTGGAAGGCGAGCTCAACCGCCACAGCGCGATCGTCCACTGGTATGCGCAGTGGGGCAACCAGAGCGGCGTCTTCAGCCCGACTGTCCAGAACCTGCTGGCCGGGGTCAGGGCGCACGGCTCGACGCCCCTGATCACCTGGGAGCCGTGGAACCAGCCGCCCGCCACCGACAATCCCTTCCCTCTGGCCTCGATCGCTTCCGGCGCCTTCGACACCTACATCGACTCCTGGGCCACGGGGCTCGCCGCCTACAGCCATCCGGTGCTGCTCAGCTTCGCCCACGAGATGAACGGCAACTGGTACCCGTGGGGCGCCAACATCAACGGCAACACCCCGGCCCAGTACGTGGCCGCCTATCGACACGTCCACGACCGCTTCGCCCTCAAAGGCGCCGGCAACGTGCAATGGGTCTTCACCATGTCGGGCGATCCTTACGGCAGCTGGCCCAACGTCCAGGGCTTCTATCCCGGGAGCGCCTACGTCGACTGGCTGGCCAGCGACGTCTACAACTTCGGCACCACCCAGCCCTGGAGCTCGTGGCAGCCGCTCGGCTTCCTGCTCCAGCTCGATTACACCCGCCTGACGGCGCTCAGCGCGACGAAACCGCTGATGCTGGCCGAGGTGGCCAGCGTGGAGCAGGGAGGCAGCAAGGCCGCCTGGATCCAGAACGCCGCGGCCACCCTCGGCAGCCAGTTCCCGCGGGTGCAGGCGGCGGTCTGGTTCAGCCGCTCCGGCACCGGGCTCGCGCTCGACTCCTCGGCGACGGCGCTGGCCGCGGCTCGGGCGGCCTTCGGCGCCCCGCCTTACTGCCGCACCTTACCGTACTGAGACCGGGCGCCGGTCCCTTATCGGCCGGCGCTGCAGCTCGACGGTCATGCCTCCCACCCGATGGATGCGCCGGACCAGACGGGCCATGGCCACCTGCAGGGCCGGCCAGCCGCGGCGATCGGCGAGCCACAGGCCACCCGCGGCCAGGCCGCCCGCCAGGCCGGCGGCCGCTGGGCTGACCCTCCAGGCCATCGAGAGGGCCCGGTCGACAGGTCGCTTCAGCGAGCCACCCGCGAAGCCGTCGAGCGGCAGACCATGCTTGTCGGCCACCCGGATCAGCGCCCGTCCCTCGCTGAAGGCGCGCTGGCGGAACTCTGCCGGGCTGACCACATGCAGGTGCTCGGCGCTGGCTTTCGCCTCGAACACGAACGGGGTGCCCTGCGCCGCCACCCGCAATCCGAAATCGGTGTCCTCACCGCCATAATCGCGGAAGCCCTCGTCGAAGCCGCGGAGCGCGTCCCAGGTCTGGCGGCGGACGGAGAAGTTGCCGCCCCAAAGCGTCCACCTCCTGCCCCGGTCCGGGCTCGACTCGGCCAGCTCACGGGTCCGGGTTCGTTCGTAGAGCAGCGCCGCGCCTCCCGGATGCCTCATCGGCGCCAGCGGGTAAGGGCCGTGGACCAGCACCGCGCCCGACCGCTCGTGGGCGGCAAGGTGGGCGGCGACGAAACCGATTGGCACCGGCATGTCGTCGTCGAGCACGATCAGCACCGGGTTATGTGCCAGCTGGGCGGCTCGGTTCCGGGCTGCGGCGATGCCGGCGTTCGGCCCCACCGTCCAGCGCAGAGGAAAGCGCCAGCCGGCCGCCTCCATCGCCTCCACCGTCCCGTCCGTCGAGCCGTCGACGGCGACGATCACCTCGAATCGCCCCTGGGCCGACTGGCGGTCGAGCGTCTCCAGGGTGCGCATCAGGAAGGCGCGGCGGTTGTAGGTGCCGATCAGGACCGAGGCCGTCAGGCCCTGCGGCTGATCCATCCCACCGCCACGGCGACGCTGATGCCGCCGATGATGAGCAGCTGGACCGCGGCGCCGATCGCGAAGGCCAGCGCCGCCCCCTCGAGCTGAAGCCGCGGCACCAGCACCAGCCCGAGGAGGATCGTCACCACCATGCCGGCGCCGGTCGCCAGAGTATCGACGAGCGGATAGCCGCGACCAATCCAGGCGTGCTCGAGGACCTGGTAGAGACCGTAGAGGCCGGTGCCGACGGCAAGGATCGCGAAGGGAGCCGCGGCCTGCGGATAGCGCGAGCCGAAGAGGATGGCGATGACCGGAGCCCGCAGCACGACGAGGACGACCACCGATACCACCGTCAGCAGGCCGGTCAGCGCCAGGGCGCGGACGACGTAGAGCCGCACGGCCCGGGCTTCGAGCCGCGCCACCTGGGGCATCAGGGTCGCGCCCACGGCGGCCGGGAGCAGGTAGAAGACGTTGGTCAGGCTCTTGGCCGCGGCGTACTGGCCGGTGCTCGAGGCCCCCAGGAAATGCCGGACCAGCAGCAGGTCCGCCCCCAGCCAGGCGGTGAGGAAGGCAGTCTGGAGGAAGAGCGGTGAGACGAAGGCCAGCAGGCGGATCATCTCGGTGCGCTTGACGGCGGCGAGACGGAACGAGAGACCGATGGGAGCGACGGTGGCGAGAACCAGGACCGCCGCCACGTAGGAGAGGCCGTAGAGAAGCAGGAAGAGAGTCGGCGTGCGATGGCCGAGCGCGCCCGCGACCAGGATCCCGACCAGCTCCAGGGCGTTGGCCAGCACGAAGACCGCCATCATGGCCAGAAACCGTTCCTGGCCTCGCGCCGCCTCGCGGTAGAGAGTGAAGAACGCCAGCCCGACCACGATCGCCAGCGCGCCCAGGAGTGTCCCGCCGCGCAACCCCAGGACGATCCCCCCGGGAATCGCGACCAGCAGGCTGATCGCGAGCGCGGCCGCGGCAAGGATGACGCTGCTGCTGAACGCCGCCTCCTGGCCCTCACGGTCGGCGCGAAGGCGTGGCAGCCAGCGGGCCAGGCCGATCGGGGCGTCGAGGACCAGGATCGAAGCGATACTGGCCACCGTCAGGGCGTAGGCGAAGACGCCGTAGCCGGAAGGCAGGAGCAGGCGCGCCGCCACGACCGCGAAGACGAACCCGAACAGGCGGGCCAGCGTGTTCCCGCTGAAGACGATCGCCGAAGAGCGCACCAGGGCCATCTCGGGCAGCAGCGGCCGCGTCCACCGGCTCAGCCGCCCGCCCGGCGCCGGGCCACCGATCCGCTCCAGCGGTGGCGACGGCCCGGCGCGACCCGCCGCCGGCGAGAGAACGGTCGCCTGCTTCCGGTTCGCGTCCGCCGCCAGGGGGACGCCGGCCAGCAGCCCGATGATCATCCAGAACTGCTGCGAGACGCCGGCGAAGGTCAGGTATTCCGCGGTCGTGCCCATCAGCGCCAGCCCGGCGACCGAGGCCAGCGCCGCGGCTCCCGCGGCGCCGCTCCACGAGTCGCGGCTGCGCCTGGTTCGCCAGCCGTTGAACCCGATGGTCACGTACATGACCAGGAGCAGGGTCACGCCGATGAGCCCGGCCCGATAGGCGACCCGCAGGTACTCGTTGTCCACGAAGGTCACGAGCGTTGCCGGGATGTCGGGAGAAATGATGGTTCCGGTGCCGGCGAGCAGGTGCTTTCCGATGTCGGGGATGAAGTAGTCGCCCCAGTACTGGTATCGGGTGGCCAGGCTCTGCGGCGTGCCGCTACCCCCGCCGAACTGCTGATCGATGCGGGCCAGGATCTGGGGCAGGAAGAGGAGCACGCCGATCACCACGCCGCCGAGCGTCGGCCCCAGCTCGCGCGGCCAGGACCGTGCCTGCCAGAGGATGAGCGCGGTACCCAGGCAGAGGCCCAGGACCGCGGCCTGGGTCTGGCTGACCACCACCGCCACCGCGTTGAAGGCCATGACCGTGGCCAGCCATTGACCCTTGAATGCCGGATGACGCCAGGCCGAAAGTCCAAGGGCCAGTAGGTAATTGAGCAGGGCGTAGGCGCCGAAGGCGCTGGCGTGTTCGAGGAGCGACATCGGCCGGCAGGCTCCGTACTGGCAGAGGGCCTCGCCTCCGCCGCCAAGCGGATAGACGTTGGTCAAGAACCCGCGCACTCCGGGGAGATTGCCCAGCTCCATCAGACCGATCGCCGCCGCTATCACGCTGGCGAGCATGGTCAGGTTGAGGACGCTGACCAGGTCACGCCCTCTCAGGGCGCTCCTGGAGAAGATCCAGAAGACGACCACGTACTGCACGGGTCCGAAGACGGTGCGCCAGACGGGGATACCGGTGGGCGTCCGGGTGATGAAGAGCACCAGCGTGGGCACCAGGACGGCACCGGCCGCATAGGCCACGACCGCGAGGTCCAGGCCGGTGAAGCGGCCGCGGCCGCGCCCATCCAGCTCGTGGAGCAGGAGGCCGAGGAGGACGCAGGCCGCGATCGCCTCGTTGGTGCGCAGCAGGGGCAGGACCGTGTCCCGGCCGAGCCCGGCGGTCAGCGGAACCGCCAGGGCGAGGACGGCGCAGCCGGCTGCCGGGCGCCAGGCGGTGAGCACGACCAGGGCCACGCCCGCCAGCGCGAACAGCCCCGCGGAGACGGAGAGCGAGGCAAAATGCGCGGCGGCCGCGGTGACCATGACCAGGCCCAGGAAGAGGGTGGCGGTCAGCTCCAGCCTGCCGGCCGAGGCCGCCCCTGCGCGCGGGCGGGGCAGGACGGCCGCGATCATGCCGGCGCCAGCGTGGGCAGGTAGGTCGGAGCCACGGCCTCCCAGGCGATGCGCTCCAGCGCCTGATGCGCTCGCGCCACCTGCGCCTCCGCCTCCGCGGGCGAGCCCAGCAGCCGATCGACCTGCTCGGCCAGCGCCCGGGCGTCGCCCTGCGCGAAGTAGGCGACCGCTCCTTCGGGAAAGCCCTCCTCGATTCCCGGCAGGCGCGAGCACACGATCGGGATGCCGACCGCCGCATACTCCAGCAACTTCATGGGCAGAATCAGCTCGCCGAAGCCGTCGGCCACCACCGGCACCACGCCCACCGAGGCGCGGCCGATCCGCTCCATGGTCTCCTGCCATGGCCGGAAGCCGCGAAACTGCACCTGGCCGGCCACGCCCAGCTCCCGCGCCAGCACGCGTAACGCGTCCAGATGCTCGCCGTCACCGAGGACCTCATAGGTAAGGTCTGGCCAGCGCTCCAGAAGGTGTGGCAGGGCCCGGATCGCGACCTGGATGCCGTAGCGTTCGACCAGGCTCGCGTGGGTGATCATCACCGGGCTCAGCGGTGGAACTCGCTGCAGCCCCTCGGGCATGGGCTGCGAGTTGTACAGCACGGAGACCCGGGCGGGGTCGACGCCACGAGCCGCCAGCAAGGAGCGGAAGCATTCGCTGACGGTGATGACATGGCTGGCGAAACTCGTGGAGAGACGTTCGAGGAAGCGGGTGACGCGCACGACCGGATGGTCCGCGCCGGCTCGAAGCCGGGTCATGGTCATTTCCGGAAAGAGATCGTAGATGTAGAGCACCAGGCGTGACCCGAGCAGGCGGGGAACGGCGGCGGCGAAGACCAGGAAGTCGGGCAGGTTGTCCACCTGGACCACGTCCGGACGCCGGCGAAGCGTAATGACGCTGACCACCGGGAGCGCGAGCATGAAGAAGGCCGCGTACTCGACCAGGTAGGAGAGGGCTCGGGTCCGGCGGTGCTTGATCGGGAGCGCCATGATCCGCAGCCCGGGCTGCGGCCGGACCCTTCCCTCCCTCGCGTCGCGGGTGCAGACGAGGTCGACGGCGACTCCCTGCCGCAGCAGGTGCTCGACGTTTCGCCGGAGCAGGGGATGCGAGGGGTAGGGATGGGCGCTGAGAACGAGGACGCGCCGGGCGCGCGCCACGGGAGGCGGCTCCAGTGCCATCCACCGCTCCAGCTCGCCCAGCGCCTGGGCGTGGTCGGCGCGCAGCTTCTGCGCCAGTGCGCGGCTGCGGACCTCGAGCTCGCCGGCGTGAGCCAGCGCCTCGCGAATGGCCGCCGCCATGGGGGCAGGCTCGTTGGCGGTGAAGAGCGCAGCCGATCCGAAGCGTCCCCGCAGCTTGGGCAGATCGCTGAGGACCAGCGGCCGGCCACAGCCCACGGCTTCGAAGGCGGCCCGGTTCATGATCTCCGGGTCGTCGCTGAAGGCCGCCACCAGGTCAGCGCGCTGGAGCTCCTCCAGGAAGAGTGGATAGGAGAGCCATCCGGGGAAGTGCAGGTTGGGCGGAGCCGATCGCCGGACGCCGGGCCCAAGGCGTTGCAGCGCCCCGGGGTAGCGGACGTCCAGCTCCGGGAGCAGCCGGGCGGCCTCGACCACCGCGCCGACCGGCTCGTTCGTGTCCAGGCTACCCGCGACCACCACCACCGGTCTGGCCCTGGGGGATGCCGCCTGCGGCAGGTCGGGAGCGACCACGTCGTCGGGCAGCAGGAGGGCGTTCGCCCCCCAGCCCCGGACCTCCGCCTCGGCCTCGGCCGTGTGCAGCAGGACCACCCTGGCGCGGCGCAGCAGCGCGCGGTGCAGCGGCCGGGCCCAGGCCCACTTGCGGGAATGGAAGGCTCCGGTGTGGCAGTCGACCACCAGCGTCCGCCGGTGGATCCGGCACCACGACCAGGCCGCCAGCGGCGCGAACACGGGGGGCGTCACCACCACCACCGCCGCGGGGTTGCGCCGGTCCAGCTGCCTCCAGGTCCTGATGCCGTCGGCCAGGTAGCGGAGCGGCAGGAGCAGCGGATGCCCTCGCAGCGGTCCGCCGGCGATGAAGCAGGCCTCGCCGCCCAGGTCGCGGGCAAGCGCGACCGTCCGCGCCTGGAAATCGCACCACGCCACCGTGACCAGCGGCGACGCGCTCACTGCTTGCCGGCTGTGCCCTCTGGCGCCGACCGGCCGGGCTTGCTGAGGATGATGCTCCCGGCCAGGTCGCAGCCCGACTGGCGCAGCAGCTCGGCTGTCCGCCGCGCGTCATGGAGCCGCGTCCGCCCGGCGGTGGCCACCAGCAGGGCGACGCGCGCCGGCTCGGCCAGCGAGAAGAAGGCCGGGTTGCGGTCGGGGGAGGCCACGGCCAGGACCGCCAGGTCGTACTGGGCGGTTCCTCCGGCAAGCGCCTTGAGCCCGGTCGCGGCGTCGGGGGTGGCGGGAAGGGCGATCGTGGTCACCGAGGAGCCGTTGGGCGCCGCGCTGCCATTGCCGGCGGACGAATGGGGAATCCCGGTGCGGTCGGCGTCGGCTCGAACCACGAGCACCCGCTCGCCGGAGTGCGCCGCCGCCGCGCCCAGCTCGCCGGCCGGCGTTTCAGCGTGATCGCGGGCCGAGGCGGCGGCCAGCATCACCAGGTGCGAGTCCGGATATCGAGCCCGAAGCGTAGCCCGGATCAGATCGTAGGCCCGGGTGCGCTCCGCGGCCGCCGGCGGAACCTGGATCACGAGCGGCGAGCCGGTCGCCGCCGCCAGGCTGTCGGGGCTGAGCAGGCGGTCGTCGAAACGCTCCACGAGCAGGGCCGCCAGCACGCCCAGGGCCAGCCCCGCGGCGAGCGCCGCCAGCATGTAGCGGAGCGGGTCCGGGCTGGTGGGGGCCGTGGGCGGGATGGCGCGCTCGCCCAGCGAGAGGGTGGCGATCCCTCGCGCCTGTCCGAGCGCGGCATTCTGGCGCTGCGAGTAGGTCGCTGCATACTCGTTCTGGAGCAGGGTCAGGCGGGCGGTGTGGTCGGCCGCCGCGGCCTGGGTGTTGGCCACCTTCTCCGCTTCCACCGCGGTGATCTGCGACTGGAGGCTGGACAGCTCCCCGTCCAGGTAGGCCATGGTGGCGCCGAAGCGGGCCTTGACCTCCTGCGTGTTCTGGTCCACCAGGGCCTTGGCGATCGCGTTGGCGATCGCCGCAGCGTCGTCCGGGCTGCCGGAGGTGGCCTTGATGCTGATCAGTGAGGTGCCGTGGATGCTGCCGGCGACGATCCGCTTGGCGAGCGCCTGCGGGGAGAGCCTCAGGCCGTTGGCCTGGATCACCTTCTGCAGCAGCCCCGGGCTCGACGCCTGCGCGATGAAGATCTGGCTCAGGCTGTCGCTGGCCCGGAGCGCCGCGTCGGGATCGGTTGCGCCTTCCCAGCGCGCGTCGACCACCAGCGTGGCCTGCGCGTCGTAGGTCCGGTGGGAGAGCAGGACCACAACCCCGCCGATCACCAGGCAGGCGACAATCACGCCCGCCAGGATCGGAAGGCGGTGGCGCAGCGCGTCTCCCACAGTCTTCACGGCAAGCCTGCCCGCCCCATGCTAGCCCTTTCCGGGTGGCGCAGGCCGAGCACCGTGGGAATGGTGAGGGCCATGATCTTGAGGTCGAGCGGCAGCGAGCACGTGTCGACGTAGCGGCAGTCCAGGCGCATCATCTCACCGGCCGGAAGCCGGTCCCGGCCCATTACCTGCCAGAGGCCGGTCATCCCCGGGCGCACCGTGAGCCGCTTGAAATGCCAGTCGGCGTAGTGGTCCAGCTCGTAGGCGATCCCGGGGCGGGGACCGACCAGGCTCATCTCGCCTCGCAGCACGTTGAACAGCTGGGGAAGCTCGTCCAGGCTGGCAGCGCGCAGCAGGCGGCCGGCGCCAGTGATCCGGCCGTCGCGCTCGAGCTTGTAGCCGTTTTCGGAGGGACGGCCGGCAAACCAGTTGGCGGCGGCCTCCCGGTGGCTGGCGTCGTCGCTGCCGACGAACATGGTGCGGAACTTCAGCATCCTGAAGGGCACCCCGTTCCGTCCGATCCGCCGCTGGGGAAAGAGCGGCGACCCCGGGCTGTCGAGCCGGATCAAGATCACGATCGCGGCCATGAGCGGGCTCAGCGCCACCAGCAGGAATCCGGCACCGAGCATGTCGAGCGCGCGCTTCCAGCCGAGCCTCGGGCTGCGCCCGGCCGCGACCACGACCAACCGCCCCGCCTCCGGCTGCCTCAGTTCCCCTCTCCTGCCTTTGTGGATTGACTCATTGACAGATCAACGAATCCGCACAATGATTGTATCAATGGGTGAAATTCTGTCAATCCTTGTGGGAATCCGCCAAAATCCGGTAGAGTCAGGTGGCCGCAAACATGGATGAGGTAGAGGGGCGACTGGGTCTTTCCCTAACAGCCAGCATATCAACCATCTCCCCGGGCGCCCGCCCGTGAGCGTGAGGAGCAACGGCCACGGCCGGCGCAACGGCCACCGCCCCCCCGGCCAGTCCGACGCGCCGGTGCGGGTCGGGGTGATCGGGTGCGGCTACTGGGGGCCGCAGCTGATCCGCAACTTCTACGAGCTCCCCGCCGCACGCCTGACCGGCGTCGCCGAGACCCGGCCCGAACGCCTGGAGCACGTCCGCCATCGCTACCGGGGGACGCAGGTCTTCTCCGACCACCGGGCCCTGCTGGCCACCGACGTCGACGCCATCGTGATCGCGACTCCGATCCAGACCCATTACCCGCTGGCTCGTGACGCCATCCTGGCCGGAAAGCACGTCCTGGTGGAGAAGCCGCTGACCGCCAACGTGGCCGAGGCGACGGAGCTGATCTCCATGGCCCAGGCCGCCGGCGTGACCCTGATGACCGGCCACACCTTCCTCTACAACCCGGCGGTCCAGGCGCTCCGCAACCTGGTCGATACCGGGGAGCTGGGTCGCGTCTACTACGTCGACGCCGCCCGGCTCAGCCTCGGCCTGTTCCAGAGCCAGGTGAACGTGCTCTGGGATCTGGCCCCGCACGACATCTCGATCCTCTCCTACGTCCTGGACGAAACGCCCGTCGCCGTCAGCGCCCGGGGCAGCGCCTGCGTCCAGCCCACCGTGCACGACGTCGCCTACCTGGAGGTCCTCTATCAGGGAGGCATCAGCGCCCACGTCCACGTCAGCTGGCTGGACCCGGCCAAGGTGCGGCGGATCACCGTCGTCGGCGACCGCAAGATGGCGGTCTACAACGACGTGGCCCTGGTGGAGAAGATCCGGGTCTACGACAAGGGCGTCAAGCCTCCCGCGACCGACACCTTCGGCGAATTCCAGATGTCGTACAGGAACGGGGAGATCACGATTCCCTTCATCCCCTGGCAGGAGCCGCTGAAGCTCGAGTGCGAGCACTTCCTCGACTGCGTCCGGACCGGACGACGCCCCCTGACGGATGGGCGGCAGGGGCTCGAGGTGGTGGCCGTGCTCGAGGCCGCCGACCGGTCCTTGAAGGACGGCGGCAGCCGGGTCCCGGTGGAGATCCCACAGATGCCGGCGGCTCCCGTCCGCACGGCGGTCACGGCGGACTCCGAGGCCCTCTCGATGGTGGAGCCTGACCACCTCTTGGTGGACGCGCTGGTCACCCTGGTCGAGCCCGGACCACAGGCGATCGAGGCCGCCCCCTAGGCGGGCCGCCCCCTCGGGCCGTGTCGCGCCTCGAGCGGGCCGCCGCGGGGACGCTGACCGTTGTCCTGCTCGCCCTCCTGACCATAGAGCCCGCGCCGGCGGCGGTGGGGGTCGCGGTGCGCCCCTCGCTTCCTTCATACAAGGGCCTCAACTACGGGGTCCCGCTGACCCAGGATGGCGACTGGGTCGGGACGGCCTGGCTGCGCCCGTCAGCATGGCCCGCCGTCCGTCCCGCCATCGCGGCGGACCTCGTCTTCATCGAGCAGCATCATCTGGGGCGGGTCGTCCGGCTCTTCATCGCCCTCGACCAGCTCATGGACTGGGACCGGAGCCTGGGCTTTCGCGGCTTCCGCGCCGCCGAGCTGGCCCACCTGGACGAAACCCTTGACCTCTTCGACGCCCACGGGATAAGGGCGGTGGCGGTGCTCTACGACCAGGAGGTGATATCGAGCCCGGGCAACTTCCGCTTCGCCGCCCTCGACGGGCGCCACGCGGCGATGCGCGACGGTTACCTGCGGGCAACGGAGGAATTCCTCGCCCGCTACCGCCAGCGAGCGACCGTTGCCGCCTGGGACCTCTTCAACGAGGCCTATGCCAGCCTGGGCACGGGGGGTGGTCGCCCCCGGCCGCCCGCACCTGACCCGGTGAGCCCGGGCTACCAGACCTCGACCGTCCACTCCTTCCTTCACGACCTCTACCTGGCCGCCCGCAGGGCCGCCCCGGACGCACCCCTGACGGTGTCGGACGCCACCCTCTATTTCCAGCCCCAGCCGGACCTTACGCTCTATGACGATATCCTCGACTTCTACGATGTCCATGTTTACGACGACCATCCCAGGCTCGAGGCCTTGAGCCACACCCTCGACAAGCCGTTCATCATCGGCGAGGCCGGGGCGGCGGTGGAGGGCGACGCCTTCGCCGACCAGCGGATCGAGCCGGGCGTGGTCGAGTCCATCCTGGAGCAAGGACGGCGAGCCGGAGCCCTCGCCGTGCTGGTCCACTCGATCGCCAGCCAGAACGTCTTCCCCGCCACGCGCGACCGGCTCACCCCTACCGGCGAGGTGCTGGCGTCCTTCGACGCGGCACAGGCGTCCAGGTCCGAATGGCCCATTGTGCTGAGAGCGCTCTCGCTTGTACACTTTGTGACAACGATTGGTGGCATTTGGCGATGGCGCCGGACGCCGGTCGCCGAGATCGCCGCAGGGAGGGAGGGTCTTTGGAAGCGGCCGTCGGGCTCGGCGTGGGCGGCGGGCCCCTGATGCCCGTCCCCGCAGACCGCCGCTGGGCTAACCAGGACCGCGCGTCTCCCTCGGCTGGCGGGCGCCTGGCGGGGGCGCTGAGCAGGCTGGCGCCCCAGGGCGGGCTGCTGCGGTCTTCGGCAATCCTGTTCTTCGGGGGCAGCCTGGCCCGCGCCGTCGGCTTCCTCTTCTCCGTGGCGGCGGCGCGACTGCTGCAGCCGGGCGACTACGGCCTGCTGGCTTACGGCCTGGCGATCGTCGGCTTCGCCTCGATCCTGATCACCAGCGCCCCCTCCGGCCTGGCCGCTTTCCTGGCCCGCTATCAGGGCAACCCGCGACAGCAGGAGATCCACTTCAGCAACTGGATCGCCGTCATCAGCGTCCTGATCGCCGTCAGCGCCATCCTCATGCTCCCGATCGCGGCCATCGCCCGGCTCAGCGGTGCGATGCTCCTCGGGATCATCGCCAACCTGCTGGGGCTCGCGGTGCTGCAGACCTACCGGGAGGCGCAGCGAGGCCTGGAGCGCTTCGCGGCCATGGTCATCTTTTACCTGCTGGCGAACGTGATCCAGCTCGTGGCCGTGATCGTGCTGGCCCTGCTGGGGCAGCGCAGCGCCGCGCTTTTCTTGACGGTCTACGGACTCTCCAGCCTGGCTGCCCTCGCGGTGGTCCAGCCACTGGCGCCTCTCGCGCTGCGCTTCGTCCGCGACACCGTCGAGCTCCAGCACATGATCGCCGTGGCGCGGTTCATCCAGCCGCTGGTGCTGCAGACGGTCTTCTTCGCGGTCTGGATCGGCGCCGACCTGATCCTGGTGCAGAGGCTGATGTCGTCCGACGCCGCCGGCAACTACGCGGCCGCCAAGGCGCTCGGCAACGCGGTCTACCTGGCGCCGTCGGCGGTATCCGGCGTGGTCATAACCCGGGTGTCACGCATGCCCGAGATCTCGATAGGCGCCTTCCTGCTCCGGGTGATGGCGCTGGGCACGGCCGTGACCCTGCCCCTACTGATCGTCTTCCTCGTCCTCGGCCGGCAGCTGACCGCGCTCATCTTCGGAAATCGCTATCCGCATGTCAGTGATCCGCTGGCCCTGATCGCGGTCGGTATGGCGATCTACGGCCTCTATCTCCTGCTTTCGGGGGCCTGGCGGGGTATGGGCCGTCTCGCCATCGACGCCTGGGCGACAGGTGCGGGGACGGTCATGACGGTGGGACTCGGGCTTGTCCTGGTGCCCCGGATCGGGCTGATCGGAGCGGCCGGCGCCTTCAGCGCCGGCTCCGTGACCCAGCTGCTGACCATCGGTGCCTACACCCTGTGGGCCCTCTCCAACCGGCCCACCTCGCGACTGGACGAGGTCATGGCGACCCGGGAGCGGCGTACCGATGGCTGAGCTGCGGGCCTCGGTCGTGATCCCAACCTACAACCGGCGGGCCTTCCTGCTGCAAACGCTGGAGAGCCTGGAGCGGCAGACGGCCTCCGGCGACGCCTTCGAGGTGGTGGTCGGCGTCGACGGATCGACCGACGGAACGGTGCAAGCGCTCGAGCGCCTCGATCCGCCCTACCTCCTCCGCTGGGTCGACCAGCGCAACGGCGGGCCCGCCGCCGCCACCAACGCCGCCGCCCGGATCGCCCGGCACGAGGTGCTGATCTTCCTCGATGATGACCAGCTGGCCGCGCCCGGACTGGTCGAGGCGCACCTGCGGGCTCACCAGCGCCTGGGCGACGTCCTGGTGCAGGGCTTCTACCCGCTGGCGCCGGGCTACGACAGACGCGGCGCGTCCCTTCTTTACCAGCGCTCCTTCATCAGCACCTTCGCGCCCATCGACCGTGCCCATCCGACGACGGCGCACGTCTGGAGCGCCAACATGTCCTTGAGGCGCGCCACCTGGGCCGCGGTCGGCGGCCTGGACGAAACCTTCCGCGAATACGGTGGGGAGGACACCGACTTCGGCGTCCGGCTGGCTCGCGACCGGGGTGTGCCCGTCCTCTTCGAGCCCGCGGCCCTCTCCTACCATCTGCACAGCGTCAGCTACCGCGCCACCCGCCGCCAGGCGTTCAGCGCCGGACGCTCGCTGGTCCGCCTGGCGCGCAAGCACGGCGTCGCCATGGACGGGTTTTCGGGCGGCGCCCTGGACCGGCGGATCGACCGGGCGGTCCAGGCTGCCTGGACCCTCAGCCCCGGGGGCATGGACCTGCTGGGACGCATCCTGGTCGCGCCGCTCGTGCTCGCCGACCTGGCGCGCGTCCGGCCGGCGCAGCTGGCCGCGGCCCGCCTGCTGCATCGCTACTACAAGGTGGGCGGCATCGCGATCGAGGAACGCCAGGAGGAAACGCCGGTTTATGCCGCCATCAGCCGCTGAGCGCGAGATGACCGCCCACGACCTCGTCCGCGCCCTGGGCGTGCCGGACCTGCCTCCGCGGACATCGGCCTTCGATCCGGGCTACGACCCGGGCACGGTGCGCAGCCACCTGGAGCAGAGCGGCCGTCTGCTGAGCCGGCTCAAGCTCTCGATGGCCACCTGGCTGATCGCGGACGAGGCCGCGACCAGGAGCAAGATCGAGGCCGCCCACCGGCTCCAGGTCCCGCTGGTCACGGGCGGCGGGCCGTACGAGATCGCCCAGGCCCGCGGCTGCCTCGATGCCTTCGTCGAGCTCTGCGCCTCGCTCCGGATCGAGCGGATCGAAGTCGGCGAGGGATTCACCGAGCCGCGCAGCCCCGAAGGCATCATGGAGCTGGCCCGCCGTCACGGCCTGGAAGTGCAGGTCGAGCTGGGGCAGAAGCATGGCGGAGCCTTCGACGCCTCGACCCGGGACCGTCTGACCGACCGCGGCCGCCGCTGGCTCGAAGCAGGTGCGGAGCAGATCGTGGTCGAGGGACGCGAAAACGCACAGGGTATCGGCCTCTTCGACGAGACCGGCGCCCTGAATACCGCCTTCGCCGAGCACTTCGCGAACGCCTGGGGGTTGGAGCGCACGGTGTTCGAGGCTCCGACCAAGCGCAGCCAGTTCGACCTGCTGGCGCACTTCGGGAACGGGGTCAACCTCAGCAATGTCCGGCTGGAGGAGATCCTCCGGGTCGAGATCTATCGCCGCGGACTGCACGCGGATTCCTTCCACCGCGAGCTCGCGCCGCGACCCAGGCCGGGGGAAGGGGCATGAGGGGCAGCTTCGCCATCACCGCGCTCCCGGAACAGGCCCCGCGGTTTGGCGCCACCCACGCGGTGGTCGCGGTCGACGTCTTTCGAGCCACGACCACCATCGTGACGGCCCTGGCCCAGGGCCGCCGGGTCTTTCCGGTCTGCAGCGAGGCCCAGGCGCTGGAGGTGGCCTCGACCCTGGCCGACCCGCTGCTCGCCGGAGAGGTCGCGGGTGTCCGGCCCGATTCGTTCGCCATGAACAACTCGCCGGCGGCGCTGCAGAAGACCGCCGGACGCCGTCCCCTGGTCGTCCTCTCCTCGGCCGGAACCAGGCTGCTGAGCCTGGCCGTCGGAGCGCCCGCGGTCTACGTCGCCTGCCTGCGCAATCTCTCGGCCACCTGCGCCGCCCTGGTCGAACGCGAAGGCCGGATCGCCCTGATTGGAGCCGGGGCCCGCGGGCGGGCGCGTACGGAGGACAGCCTGGCCTGCGCCCGCATGGGCCAGAGTCTGCGGGCAGCCGGCTTCCAGCCCGAGGACGCCAGGACGGCTCAGGAGCTGGAGCGCTGGGAGGGCGTCGAGGTGGACTCTCTGCGGCAGGGTCCGAGCGCCGACTTCCTGCGCGCCACGGGGCAGGCGGAGGACATCGACTTCGTGCTCGCCCACGTGGACGACCTGGACCTGGTCGTCCAGTTCGACGGTCGCGAAGCGCTCGCGCTGGGCATCGCCGAGGAGGCGGGGGCGTGACCGGCTCGCCGGCCCCGGTGCTGGTGCTGGTGCCTCCCAGGTGGATCGGAGGCCTGGGTGTGATGCGCAGCCTCGGCCGGCTTGGGGTGCCCGTCCACGGGCTGGCCCACAGGTCGACCTCCATACCCAACGCCTCGCGCTTCTGCGCCGGCCTGGTGGAGGCAGGCGAGGATGGCCGCCCGACGGGCGACCCTGACCGGATCGTCGAGCAGCTGCTCCGCGGAGGCGAGCGCCTGGGCCCGGGCACGATCCTGCTGGCCGGGACCGACGAGTGGGCGACCTTCATCGCAGCCAACGCCGGGCGCCTTTCCCCGAGCTTTCGCTTTCCCCACACTCCGCTGCCGGTGGTAGAAGCGCTGGCGTCCAAAGAGGGACTGGCCCGGCTGGCCGCCCGACAGGGCATGCCGACGCCTCGCGTCGCCGTGCCCCTCGACGCCGCCGACGCCGCCAGGCTGGCCGCCTCCATGACCTATCCCGTCCTGGTCAAGCCGGTTCGCAGCCGTCCCGACGTCACCTACAAGGGCATCGCCCACGACGCCGCCGGCCTGCTCCAGCACTACGCCGCGCTGGCCGAGTGCAGCGGAGAGCCCAACGTCCTCTTCCAGGAATACGTCCCCGGCCGCGATCAGGACGTCTGGATCTTCAACGGCTACTTCGATTCGTCCTCCAGCTGCCTGGCGGCGTTCACCGGGGTCAAGATCCGTCAGCACCCCGCCCACATGGGCCACTGCGCCATGGGTGAGCTGCGGCAGAACCCGGAGCTGATCGCCCAGACCGTTCGCTTCCTGGGCGCCATCGGCTACCAGGGGATCGTCGACATCGGCTTCCGCTTCGACGCCCGCGACGGGACCTACAAGGTGCTGGACGTCAACCCGCGGCTGGGAGGCGCGTTCCGGCTTTTCGTCGACCGCCACGGCCTCGACGTGGCGCGCGCGCTGTACCTCGACCTCACGGGGCAGGCGGTGCCCGAGGTCGAGGTCCGCGACGGCCGCCGCTGGTTCCGAGAGGACTCCGAGCTGATCGCCTTTCGCCATTATCGCCGCAGCGATGGCCTCCGGCTCGCCGGCTGGCTGGGCTCTTACCGCGGCGTCCAGGAATCCTCGACATTCTCCCTCGGCGATCCACTCCCCTTCCTCATGTCCATGCGGCTGCTGGCCTCGGACACGCTGCGGGGACGGATCGCACGGCGCCCGCAGAGCCCGAAGGTGAAGGCTCGCCCCGCGGAAGTCCCGGAGGTGGCGGTGCGGTGAGGAGTGGATGGCTGCAACAGATCGAAGCCCAGCGGGCGGTCGACGCCCACTTCGTGGAGGGCGCGCGCTTCTGGCAGGACGTCTACCGGCGCGAGGACCCGGGCAGCATTCTCTTTCAGAGCCGGCTCGAGATCGCGCTGCGATGGACGGACGAGCTCGGTCTGCCCCCCGGGTCCAGGGTTCTCGACGTGGGCGCCGGGGCCGGGCTCAGCAGCGTTGCCCTCGCCCGCCGTGGCTTGCGGGTGGACGCCGTCGACCCGGTGGAGGCCATGGTGGCGATGGTGCGCCACCAGGCGGCTGCGGAGGGCGTCGCCGATCAGGTCCATGCGGTCCGGGGCGACGTGCACGCCCTGGAGGCGGAGTCCGGGACCTACGACCTGGTGCTCGCGCTGGGCGTGATCGCCTGGCTCCACACGCCGGCTCAGGGCGTCGCCGAGATGGCACGAGTCCTCAAGCCGGGCGGTGTCGCCATCCTCAGCGGCGCCAACCGAGCCGGCCTGCCCCTGCTCCTGGAGCCGATGCACAACCCCTGGCTGGAACCCGCCCGACGGATCACGAGCGGCGGCCTGCGCCGCCTCGGGCTTCGCAAGAGCCCGCCCCACGAGGTGCGAGCCCGCAGCCTGAGCCTGCGCCAGTTCGACCGCCTGGTCGAGGGTGGCGGGCTGAGGAAGGGACGCTCGCAGACCTACGGCTTCGGGCCGCTCACGTTCTTCAACCGGGCGCTGTCCCCCGCGCT
>Ga0209577_10001595_pt1 | contig 22459 bp, 16 predicted proteins | sample GraSoiAngelo_109_FD_185874 | JGI IMG/M metagenome (GOLD analysis project Ga0209577, IMG submission 185874) | Grasslands soil microbial communities from the Angelo Coastal Reserve, California, USA - 14_0903_12_20cm (SPAdes) (version 2) | ecosystem: Environmental > Terrestrial > Soil > Grasslands...
GGTGTGCCCATTTCCGGAGGACCGGTAACCGTCAGCAGCACTGGTCAGCTCGGTATCAGAGTCTCGTCGCTGCGCTTTAAGGAAAAGATTAAGCCAATGGACAAAGCGAGCGAAGCCATTTTCGCGCTCAAGGCAGTGAGCTTTCAGTACAAGCACCAGCTTGATTCTGAGGGCGCCCCGCAATTCGGACTAGTTGCTGAAGAAGTGGCCGAGGTGGATCCTGACTTAGTCACGCGCGACGAGCAAGGCAAGCCATACTCCGTGCGCTACGACGCGGTCAACGCGATGTTGCTCAACGAATTTCTGAAGAAACATCGCAAGGGTGAGGAACAAGCATGCAGGTTGGAGAAACTGGAAAGCAGGATCACGCAGCTTAAGTCACTACTTAGTCAACGAGACGCGGAAATCCAAGCCGTCACCGACAATCAATAGCTGCGCGGCCAACTGCACCGAAACCGTCGTTAAGCCCTTACTAACGATCATGCGTCACCCTACTTTCAGGCTGCCATCATCGTTCAAGAATACGTCGGTCTCTGCGCGGCTTATTCAGACGTTGGCTTCTTCGCCTTTCAGCGCTCCTGGAGAGATCTGGAAAACCAAAAACAACAAAAAGAAAGGGAAATCTAAGTAATGAAAGCACCACATATCAGTTCAGTCGTAATCGTTCTCATCTCGTTATTAACCTGCGCCGCGCAGGCGACATGTATTGAAGTTAACAGTGTCAACACTCCGGGTGATGCCACTGCAGAGTTTGTTATCAGCCAGCCCGGCTCATATTGCCTCGCGAATAACATCGTTGGCGAGAGCGGCAAAAGTGGGATCAGGATCGATGCCGACAGCGTCACGCTCGACTTGGGCGGTTTCGCCATGCTCGGTGTCAGCGGATCGCTCAGCGGTGTATTGATAAACAGTCATATTCACATCGTCGTTCGGAATGGTTCGGTGAGCGGATGGGGGATTGATGGAGTGGATGGATCGACCGCCGGCCTGGCGCGGATTGACGATTTGCGTGCGGATGCTAATACCGGTGCCGGGATCAGTATCAATAGCGGCAGTCAGGTTAATAACTGTGTCGCAGCCCAAAATGGCGGAGTCGGCATGGGGGGCAGTAATGACGTGCTCGTGAGCGGATGTGTGAGCAGCCTCAATGGGAGCCATGGATTTCAGTTTGGCGGTGGCTCCATTCTCAAGTCATGCCTCGCCTACAATAACGGCGGCGCGGGAATCACGACAAGTTCGGTCAGCAGTCTAACGGTGATCGACTGTAATGCGCATTTCAATACGGGCTTTGGCATAGCGGGCCCGAAACGGACCTTTGTTACTGGTTCCACGGGGGAGGAGAATCGCGGCGGCGGGATCTCGGTCGGCGGCTCCAGCACGGTGAGTAACTGCAACGCGAGCGGGAATACTGGCATCGGGATTATCGCCTCTGCTGGAAGCGCGGTGACCGGTTGCACGACATCGGGTAACACTGGCGATGGCATCCAGGTGGATAACCTTGCTCGCGTGGAAGGTAACACTTGCCAGGGTAACGGTGCGGGCGGCGGTGACGGCGCTGGCGTGCACGCCACAGGCAGGATCAATCGGATCGACGGCAACATGAGTACCCAGAACGACCGTGGAATAGACATCGATGCAGGTGGCAACTTCGTTGTGCGTAACGATGCCAGTAACAACACAACCAACTACGACGTCGTGGCCGGTAATACCAATGCCAATGTCGAAACACCAGGTGCAAACTTTGTTCTCACCAGGCCGTGGGCAAACTTCATCCACTGACGGGTTTGTGAGCGATCAAGTCCCGGGGGAGACGCCATAGGATGCGTCTTCCCACCGGGATCGAATTGCACCCGGCCAGTCCATCTCTATTCCAGCGATGGCACGCGGCAGCACCTGGGCTACAACTTCGCCGTTTTATTTGATTCAGCTTACGACTTTACAAGATCCACTAAGAACTAAGTGTCTGACGAATTCGGTCGCTGATTCTCCCCGACGCTGCGGCGAGGCGCCGACGCTTTTGACAGATTCATCTCATTGATTTTGCGATGGAGAGTGCGGCGGCTAATGCCGAGTTTCTTGGCAGCGGCGGTTACGTTGCCGTTCGTCGCGGCAAGGGCCTGAGCAATCAATCTTTTTTCTGTCTCATGCAAATCGAGCGGGCTGGTTTTTTCGCCGAAGGCCTCAGTCGGTGAAACGCTACCGGGCAATCCCGCGCCTGCGGCACCGGCCGCCTGACGCACGGCCATTGGGAGGTCGCGCAACGTAATTTGTTGGCCGGTTGCCATAACCACGCCGTGCTCAATTGCGGTGCGCAGCTCGCGAACGTTGCCAGGCCAATTGTAAGCAAGCAGCGCATCCATGGCGTATGGCGCGAGTTCGAGAAGCGGTTTATGGTTTTCCTTGCAGAAGTGGCGTAGGAATCCGCGGACGAGAATCGGGATGTCCTCTTTTCGGTCGCGCAACGGCGGCATCACAATGCGCACAACGTTGAGGCGAAAGTACAGGTCATCGCGGAATTTTCCTTCGCGCACGAGTTGTTCGAGGTTTTTGTTCGTGGCTGCAATCAAACGCACATCGGCGCGCAGTGTCTGATTACCGCCCACCCGCTCGAAAGCGCGTTGCTCGCTGATCACGCGCAGCAATTTGACCTGCGTGCTCGGATCGATCTCCGCGATTTCGTCGAGGAAAATCGTGCCCCCACTTGCCTGCTCGAACCGGCCAATTCGCCGTTCGTGCGCGCCAGTGAACGCGCCTTTCTCGTGGCCGAATAACTCGCTCTCGAGAAGCTGCGGGGAAAGCGCCGCACAATGCACCACTACAAATTTCGCTTTGTTGCGACGGCTTAAATTGTGAATGGCGTGCGCAGCCAACTCCTTGCCGGTGCCGCTCTCGCCTTCGATCAGGACATTGGCGGATGAGGGGGCCACCTGCTTAATGGTCTCCAGCACTTCGTGCAACGCTCGTGAGTCACCCCAGATCTTTTCAAGACCGTAACGTTCGTCCACTTGTTCCCGAAGCGCCCGATTTTCCTGCTCGAGTTTGCGGCCCTGCACCGCGCGCGAGATCAGCATTTCCACCTTGTCGAGGTTAAGCGGTTTGGTCACAAAATCGTAAGCGCCGCGCTTCATCGCCTCCACGGCCACATCGACCGAACCATAAGCAGTCATCATGATGCAGATCGGCGGACGAGACATCTTCAGCGCGCGATCGATCAACAGCATTCCGTCTTCGTTCCCGAGGCGCAGATCGATGAGGAGCACGTCGATCTGCTCGCGCTCGAGGACATCTACCGCGCCGGCGATGTCCGCGGCGACATAGACATCATAATCGTTCTCGAGCAAGCGGCGCAGCCCATCGCGCGTATGCTTCTCATCGTCAACAATCAGAACAGTGGGCTGTAGATTCATGGCTTCGCCTGGTTAACTCGTTAAACTGTTACATCGTTGCAATGGGTTCCGATTTGTAACTCCTGTAACCTTTTTAACTTTTTTAACAAGTCACACGGGCCCCCGGATTTTGGCACTCGAACTCGCTCTTTTTGGAAAGTACGCGCACCCGAATGATGCTCAAAGAAACATGGCTAAGGACGCGAAACCATGTATTATCGCCCGATGCTTTGCCGAGTTCTCCCCGGTTTCGGGTTGATCTTGCTCGTTTCGGGATGGAACACGTTTGGCGCCGATTTCTCCAGCGCGGTTAACCCGACAGATGGTTGGAAGCTCGCCGCTGACACGAAAGAAGCGATCATCTATAGCCGACAGCATGCTGAATCCCGGCTAAAAGAGTTCAAGGCCATCGGCGCCATCGACGCTTCCACTTATGCCGTGCACGGAGTCATCGACGATTTCGAGAATTATCCGAAGTTCATGCCTTACACATTGGAATGCCGGTTGCTGAAACGCGAAGGCGACTCGATGATCGGCTATCAACGTCTCTCACCGAAAATTTGTGAGGACCGCGATTATACATTGCGCGTTTGGAAGAAATCCTGGCCTGGCCCAAAAGGGCTCACATATCTCAGTCAATGGGAAGCGGCGAATGAACTTGGACCCGCAGAACAGAAAGGCATAGTCCGCGTAAAAGTTTGCAACGGCACATGGCTGTTAGAACCCGATGGGCCGGCGAAGACGCGCGCCACGTATTCCATCTACTCAGACACTGGTGGTGTTATCCCGGCGTTCATCGCCAATCACGCGAGCCTCACGGCGATAAAGAAGTTGTACGTGGCGATTCGTAACCAGGTAAAGGATCCGAAGTACGCGGCGGCTTCTCCGGCATCGCCGGCGCTGGCCAGACCTTAGCAGAATCTTTTTGCAACTTAGACGCCCTGGTCTTTGCTCCTCCATTATGAGAGCGAATCTTTTTCTGTCGTTACTCGCCACGGCCGCTGCGCTTACGCTCAGCAACGTCAGTTTGGCCGAGCACGCGCCCGACACGCCAAAGAAACCTGTTGCCACTGAGTACAACGGGCTAACCGTGGAAGATCCGTACCAGTGGCTCGAAAACGATGACGACTCACAAGTTAAAGCTTGGTCGAGCGTACAGAACCAGCGGACACGTAAATATCTCGACAGCTTGCCCGATCGAGCGGCGATTGAGAAACAGCTAAGTGACTGGTACGCGAAAACGTCGCCGAGTTACTTCTCGCTCGTCTCCCGGCCGGGAATTTTGTTCGCGATGAAATTCCAGCCGCCCAAACAGCAGCCGATGCTTGTGACGCTCGCTTCGGCCGACGACCTGAAGTCGGAGAAGATTGTGCTCGATCCGAATGTGCTCGATACCAAAGGTGCGACGACGATCGACTGGTTTGTGCCGTCGTTGGATGCCAAATGTGTCGCGGTATCACTTTCGACCGGCGGCAGCGAAGACGGTACGCTTCACTTCTACGAAACCGCGACAGGCAAGGCGCTGCCGGATGCTATCGCGCATGTTCAATACCCAACCGCAGGTGGCAGCGCGGCGTGGAATGCCGATGGTACCGGCGTTTATTACACGCGTTTTCCCCGGAAAGGCGAGCGGCCCGATGCTGATCTGAATTTTTATCAGCAGATTTATTTCCACAAGCTCGGCACGCCTGACACCGACGATACGTATTCGATCGGCAAAGACTTTCCGCGAATCGCCGAGATCACTCTTCAGTCTTCGCGCGACGGCAAATATTTCCTCGCCACCGTGGCGAACGGCGATGGCGGCGACTTCGAGCATTTCCTGCTAGGGCCAGATGGAATCTGGAAACAGATCACGCAATTCAGCGACCAGATTAAACTCGCGCGTTTGGGACGCGACGACGCGATTTACCTGCTGTCACGTGCCGAGGCCCCGCGCGGCAAGATTCTGCGATTGCCGCTCGAGGTCCCTGAACTAAGAAATGCTGCGGAGATCGTCTCGGCGGGGGAAGCAGTTATCGAGCAGACTGTGCCCAGCAACGACGCTCTTTACACAGGCGATCTGCTCGGCGGTCCTTCTCAGATCCGGCGGTTCGATCTCAATGGCAAAAATGCAACGGTCATTCCCATTCCCCAGATCTCCTCTGTGCAGGAGATGCTCGCGCTCGAGAATGGATCATTGCTGTTCCGCGACGTGAGTTACACTGCGCCCGCGGCGTGGTTTCAATGTTCCGCGGGTAAAACGGACCCAGCAAAGACCGCTCTGCGGAGCACCTCGCCCGTGTCACTTGCCGACATCGAGGTGCGCCGTGAGTTAGCTACTTCAAAGGATGGGACAAAAATCCCGCTCAACATCCTTTTCAGGAAGGGAACGAAACGCGATGGGCAGAATCCAACGCTGCTTTACGGCTATGGCGGTTACGGGATTAGCATGTCGCCAAATTTTGATTTTACACGGCGGCTTTGGTTCAATCTTGGCGGCGTATATGTGGTGGCGAATATTCGCGGCGGCGGCGAATTCGGCGAAGAGTGGCATAAGGCCGGTAACCTCACCAAAAAGCAAAACGTGTTCGATGACTTCGCGGCAGCGGCCGAATACCTTATCAAAGAGAAATATACGCGCTCGGAAAAGCTGGCCATTCAGGGTGGAAGCAACGGCGGCCTGCTTATGGGCGCGCTAATCACACAGCGTCCCGATTTGTTCCGAGCGGTCGTTTCGTCGGTAGGCATTTACGACATGCTGCGGGTGGAACTGGCGCCAAACGGAGCGTTCAATGTCACCGAGTTCGGCACGGTGCAAAACCCCGAACAATTCAAGGCGTTGTACGCTTATTCACCTTATCACCACGTGGTCGACGGAACGAAATATCCCGCGGTCCTAATGATGACCGGCGCAAACGACGGGCGCGTCGCGCCGTATCATTCGCGCAAGATGACGGCGCGCCTGATAGCCGCGAACAAATCGGAGAACCCGATTCTTCTGCGAACCAGCTCGAGTGCGGGCCACGGTATCGGCACTGCATTGAGCGAGCGCATCAAACAGGTGGCCGACATTTACGCGTTCCTGTTTGCGCAACTCGGGATGACGGGCAAGCCCAGTGATTAGTTGCACCAGTTACAAGCGTTACACGCGATCTTCAGTGTAACGGTTGTAACAACCTAACCTTTTCTCGTTGTACCCTTGCGAAGGAAAGTACTCATCCTCGCCGCCGCGATTGCGATATTCCTGATGATCGCATTCGCGGCTGGCGTGGCGGTCTTTAGTCCGCTCCTCACGCATTATGTTGAGAGCGACGCATTCCGTACCGGCATGGAACAGGAAACGGCCAAGGGTTTGCATTTCCCCCGGGCGCGTTACGGGCCGATTCGACGCACCGGCGCAGTAACGGCGCAAAGCGAAAGCTTGGAAACCGACAACGGAGTGAAAGCCATGAAGTCACTGGTTGCTCATGACATAGCCGTCAAATTCGACCCTTGGGGGATGTTTTTGCGGCAGTGGAGATTTGATGATGTGCACGTGGAGTCTGGCGAAGTGGAGATCCAGATATACGAAGCTCATCCGGAAGCGGTCCCGCCGAAACCGTGGTTCGCGATTTTTTTGCCGAACAGGGTTTATCTGAAGAAGATTCAATCGGAGCAGGCCAATATCACCTGGCGGCTTCGCGGCGAACGAGCTGGCTTCTTCGGAACTCAACTGCTCATTACGCCGAACGGCCGGGATTTCGAGTACGTTGCAACAGGCGGCCGACTAAAAATGGCGCCGGTCCCGGATCTCGAACTTCGCCGGACACATCTCCTGATCACGAAAACGCTTTTGACTCTGTACGATATCGATCTCGCATCCGATTTAAACAGCGACGAAAGCATTCGGGCTAAGGGATACGCAGGCCTCGGCCAAGACAAGAGCATCGATGTGAAAGCGAATTTCAAGTCGGTGCCCATTCGCCAGTGGCTGCCAGCGGAATGGAAGGGCCGTTTGAATGGCAGCGCTTTCGGTGATCTCCACTACGCCGGAAAGGATCCAAAGCTGGAAAGTTCGTCTGGCGAAGGTTCGTTGCGCATCCGAAACGGGCGAATTGACGATCTTCCATTTCTGGAAAAGCTCGCGGAGCTTGCCCACAAGAAGTCGTTTGGACGTCTGGACCTAAACGAATGTTCGCTCGGTTTTGCGTGGCGCTATCCGGAGATCGAGATCAAAGACATCGCCATAGAGGAGAAAGAAAAATTCCGGATTCAGGGAGAGATTTCTATCAAGCGCCGGGTTTTGCGCGGCACGATCAGACTTGGGCTTACCCGTGAGTATCTGGACTGGCTGCCAAATCCTGAAGAAGTTTTTAGTCGACGTTCAAGCGGGTATCTATGGACTGATGTACGGCTATCCGGCACCATCGACGAACCAAAGCAAGACCTCAGTCAGCGTATCGTCGCGCTTTTCAAGGAATCACCCGGCGCTTATCTCGGTCTGCTTTTTCGTCAGTTCGGAATTTGGCTCAAGAAAACATTTGGCGGCGATTAGGACAGCGAAATGGAAGGGCGAGCTCCTGCGAGCTTTGCCCTCATAGGTCATCGGGAAAACGCTCGTTAGGCGTCGCAGAGCTCCGTCCTCCATTCGGATCTGCTTTCATCGCTCTGACTTTTGATCGCCGGCTTCCAGCATTCGAATGCGTTTGTCGATGTATGGCAAACGGATAGTCAGAGTAAGCCCTTTACCCTCGCTGCTCTTGATGGAAAGCTCGCCGCCATGCTCGCGCACGATGCGACGCACAATCAATAATCCAAGGCCTGTGCCCGACGGCTTGGTCGTGAAATAAGGCTCAAACACGCGGCTCAAGTTTTCCGCCGACATACCGCCCCCGGTATCGGTGAATTGGAGGACGACATGCGTATCATCGAGGTCGGTCCGAATGCGCAACCTCCCGTGGCGGTGCATGGCTTCGAGACTGTTTTTGATCATGTTGTAAAACGCCTGCTTCATCTGATCGCGATCGAGCTGAAGCAATGGTACGTCTGAGCGCAGCGCTTGTTCGACGACGATTTCGCGGTCTTGAAGCTCAGGTGTGAAAAAGCGAACTGCTTCCTCGACGATCGTGTTCACATTTTCGGGTCGCAATTGTGGCCGCGACGGCCGAATGGCTTTCAAGAATTGCGTGACGATGGAATCCAGCCTGTTGACTTCGGAACGGGCGACCTCGATCGAATGTTCAAGTTCCTCCCGTGCGCCGTCGTGCAGCTTTTGCACAGTGCGCTCCATCAATTGCAAGTGAATGTGCAGCGAATTCAGTGGATTCCCGATCTCGTGCGCAACGCCTGCTGCAAGCAACGTCAATGCGTTCAATCGCTCCGACTCAATCGTTTCCTGGGCTGTGCGGCGGCTCGAAGTGATGTCGCGGAGGATCATTACATGACCAACCTCTTGCCCTGTAGCCGGGATCGTTGATCCCGGCTGACCGCGTTTACTTTTCAAAGATTCGTTCCGGCCGGAATCATCGATTCCGGCTACAGTTTCGCGTTCCTCCATCACCAACGGCACAACGTAAAAATTGATGAACCGATTGTGCGGATAGAAAATTTCAATGTCATGGCTGACCGGGTCGCCACTTTGAGTGAGCGATCCCCAATCGAGACCTCTAATGCGTTCGTCGAGCCGTTTGCCGATTGCTTCGCCTGGCTCCAGCCCAAATAGTCCACACGCTGCGTAATTCAGGTAAGTGATACGCCCTTTGGAGTCGGTCACGATGATGCCCTCCTGAATGGCATTGAATACCGTTTCCAGAAAGCCTTTCTCCTGCGCCAGACGCAGAAAATAATTCTGCACCTCTTCGGGACCGATACGCCCGAGCCGCTCGATGAGTTTTTCAACGAAACCGGCTTTCATGAATTAGGTACCGTTAATTCAGATGTCATTCCGAGCGAAGTCGAGGAATCCTGTGGTATTACTTTTCAGTAGCGCCGCGGGATCCTTCGATTCCGCTTCACTTCGCTCAGGATGAGTAATTGGTTAACCGTTCACCGATTTAAAGATTTCAATATGTTCGCGTCGAACCGGCACCTCCACGGTCAGCATCTCTACGCGCAAATAATTCAATACTACTGGCGCGAGGATCAATCCGGGGACGCCCATGAGTCGTTCACCAAGAATCAGCGCAATCAGCGTCAGCCAAACCGGATTGCGGATTCGATCGCCGATAATCTTGCTGTTCAGCAAATACTCGAGCTTATGGATCGCTATTAGGAACACGAGCGCGGAAATCGCCAGTTTGAGCGACACCGTCAATGCGACAAAAACGATGATGGTATTGCTCACAAGATTGCCGACAATGGGCACCAGGCCACAAAGAAATGTGACCGCAAGGAGCAGCGGGGCGTGCGGCATGCGGACCGCCATGAGAAAAATCGCCGTCAACGCGGTATTGATCAGAGAAATGGTGATTTGCGCCCCCATCACAGTGGCAAAGCTCCGGTAAAAATCGCGGAAACGTTTCGCGACTTCATCGCAGCAGACCGAGTAAAGGTTGTTCTTTACCCGATGTGTGCCCCGATAGGGGTCAAGTCCGGTTTTGAAAGACAGGCTCGCCGCAGCGATGATTCCAAGAATGCTGAACACCAGGTTCGTGGTGGTAGCTTTGGCAACGTTTGCAACGTTGCGCAGGTAATTCGCTTCTTCCCCGAGCGCGCCAACGACGAACTGCCTGAGACTTTCGAAATCCGTAAAAGGCAATTCGATCCGACTCTTTTGAGCCCAGGCGTTGGCGGATGGTATAGAGGTATCCGCCACACCCGGCAGAGCCAAAACGGCCGTCCGTGTAAAATAAACTCCGCCAGCGGCAACCCCGGTTACGCCGATGATGAACAAAGCCAGCGCAAGCCACTTTCTTCTGGTGACATAATAGAGTTGGCGCAATGCAAAATACGAAAACAAGATCACCAGTAGCGGCGCCTCAAGGTGAAGAAACCTCGCGAGGACAATTGTGGCAGCAAGCACAGCGTAAGAAACTCGCGTGGGGGTAATCATGATTCGCTCATCTTTAACTCCGTCCGAGCCTGTCATTGTCAACTGCGACGCGAAACTGCTGATGAGTGTGCGGCCTCTCGCCGGAACAAATGGAAAAGCGAGCTCCCACGACCCCATCGCCGCAGGCATGGCACGATCTCCGCCCTGCACAACGTTGATTCCGTGCGCTGTAAGTGAACCGGGGAGTGACCTACAGTTACAAAGCTTGGCCAGTTTCTTTCTCGGCGCGCTCTTTCAGTGCCGCTTTGCGCGAAAGCTTTACGCGGCCCTTGTCGTCGATGCCGATGCATTTGACCCAAATCATGTCGCCCATCTTGACCACGTCTTCGGTGCGATTCACTCGGAAATCCGCCAACTCGGAAATATGCACCAGCCCATCCTTGCCCGGAAAAACTTCAACGAACGCACCGAATTCCTTCGTGGTGACCACGCGACCCTGGTAGGTTTGACCGATCTCGATTTCGCGTGTCATTCCGCCGATGATTTCCTTCGCACGCGCCATGCTCTCGCCGGTGGTCGCGTAGATGTGCACAGACCCGTCGTCTTCGATGTTAATTTCGGCGCCGGTTTCGGCGACGATGCCCTTGATGGTTTTCCCGCCGGGCCCGATCAGCGCACCGATTTTCTCGGGATTAATCTTGATCGTCTCAATGCGGGGCGCGTATTTCGATAATTCGGTACGTGGCTTGTCCAGCGTGCCACGCATGATCTCGAGAATCTTGGTGCGCGCTTCTCTGGCGCGTTGGATCGCTTCAGCCATGATGCTGTGCCGGATACCCGGTAGTTTCAGGTCGAGCTGAAAACCAGTCACGCCTTTGTCTGTCCCACAAAGTTTGAAATCCATATCGCCGAAATGGTCTTCCGATCCGATGATGTCCGTGAGCAGTTCGTACCGCTTTAGTTGACCGTCGTCGCCAGCCTCGGTGACCAGACCAATTGAGATCCCGGCAACCATGTCCTTCATCGGCACGCCCGCGTCCATCAACGCGAGCATTCCGCCGCACACACTCGCCATGGATGTGGACCCATTCGATTCCATGATCTCGCTCGAAATCCGGATGGCATAACGAAACTCGTGCTCGTTCGGCACCACCGGCTCGAGGGAACGTTCCGCCAGTGCGCCATGCCCAATCTCGCGCCGCCCAGGCCCGCCTGTTCGCCCGGTTTCGCCCACGCTGAATGGCGGAAAATTGTAGTGCAGAATGAACCGCTTCGATTGTTCGCCGCCACCGTACGCGTCAATCATCTGTGCTTCTTCGATCGGGGCGAGTGTGGCGAGCGCGAGTGCTTGCGTTTCGCCGCGTTGAAAAATGGCGGAGCCGTGTGCGCGCGGCAGCACGCCTACTTCGCAGCTGATCGGACGCAAATCCGCGTAACTGCGGCCATCGACGCGTTTTCCCTTTTCCAGAATACTGACCCGAAACGCTTTCTTTTGAACGTAATCGAAGGCCTGAGAGATCGCGAAAGGATCAGCCTCCGGGTTTTTTTCCAGGATCGCCGCTTTCACTTCCTCGCGCAATGTGTCCACCGCTTTGGAGCGCGCCACCTTGCCCTCGGTATAAAGCGCCTGTTCGATTCGGTCGCCGGCGACACGGTAGGCGATATCGAGGAGCTCCTGGTCCACCTTAAGCAACTCGACGTCTCGTTTCGGTTTGCCCACCATTGCTGCCAGCTCTTTCTGGATCCGAATCATCTCGCGTGCGTGTCCATGCGCGAATTCGAGCGCTTTAACGAATTCTGCTTCGGGCAATTCCTGGGCCGAGCCTTCAATCATGATCACATCGTTTTCAGTGCCGACGTAAACGAGGTCCAGATCGCTCTGGGCGCGTTCGTCGTGTGTCGGATTGGCCACGAACTCACCGTTGACCCGCCCCACACGCACCGCGCCGACCGGGCCCGCAAACGGAACATCCGAAACACTCAACGCAGCAGATGCGCCGTTGAGCGCGAGAATATCGGGATCGTTCTGCCCATCGGCGCTGAGCAGGATCGAGATGATCTGGGTGTCGTAAAAATATCCCTGCGGAAAAAGCGGCCGGAGAGGGCGATCTATCATTCGCGAAGTGAGCGTTTCCTTTTCTGTCGGGCGGCCTTCGCGCTTGAAATAGCCACCCGGAAATTTGCCGGCGGCTGCGGCTTTCTCGCGATAATCAACTGTAAGCGGGAAGTAGTCCTGACCTTCTTTGACTACCGTGGCCGAAACGGCGCAAGCAAGCACGGTGGTGTCCCCGCAGGTGACGATAACGGCGCCATCGGCGAGCCTGGCAATCTTGCCGGTTTCAATAGATACTTCATTGCCGCCGATTTTGGCGGTGACCTTTTGTTGCATGATAATTTTTCTGGATACGCGGTTCCAGGCGGTCACCCCGACTGTAGGTTTTAAACCCGTTGCTCCGTCGTGCGAAGCGCGAAACTAAAACCTAAAATCCAAGGTGAATACGACGCCTGGACTGCTGGTTATTCTCTTTCGTTTAGTTGTAGCTTCGAGCGGTTCAAACGTCTGGATTCGAACCAAATGATTGCTCCGGTTATTTCCGAAGGTTCAGCTTCTCGATCAAATTTTTGTAACGATCAGCTTCCGTTTTGCTCAAATAATCGAGCAGACTCCGTCGTTGCGCGACCATCTTGAGTAAGCCCCGCCGCGACGAATGGTCTTTCCGGTTAATCTTAAGGTGCTCAGTTAAATGCTCGATTCGGCGGGTAAGAAGTGCGACCTGCACATCCGCGCTGCCGGTATCTTTTTCATGCAACTGGAACTCCTTGAAGTCCGACGTTTGGTTGCTCTCTGCCATAACGAAGGGCCTATTGTAGCCGAAGAACCCATTTTGGCAACCGCGCAGACCAGCCGCGCCTGCATCAGGCGGCGTGTTCTCGGGCTGGATGTCTTTCCCGTTTGCCGTCGTACCAAAGGCTGAGCTTTGCGCGCGAACGGACTCCGCGAGGACCGCGGAGGATTACGCCAAAGAATTTGGGCAGAAAATCTTTCGCAGGATACATGCGCATTTTTCGGGCTGATGTGACAACCGGTTCTCGCAGCACTTTGAAGCCGCCGAGCTTTTTCAGCGCAATGGAAAAATAAACTTCTTCACCAGCAAAGTATTGCTCATCGAAACCCCCAGTCGAATCGAAGTTGCGCCGTGTGGTGAAAAGAAATGCGCCGGCCCCCAGATTCAGGCCGAAATAGACTGATGCAAACCCGCGCAACAGCATGCGTCCCCAAACCGGAACAAATCCGTCCATCGCTACCCGCGCACTGCCCCCCGCGTAACCACCTTCTAGAGCTGCGATTCCTCCACTCACATGCGCTCGATCGATCCGCGTGTCGGCGTCAATGAAGAACAAATACTCACCCTGCGCCACGCGCCCGCCGGCATTCCGAGCGGCTGCGATTTGACGGCGATTGATTGGGATCACCTTCGCACCGACGCGCGACGCGATCTCCGGCGTCGCGTCCGTTGACGCGTCGTCAACGACGATGATTTCATACGGCTGCGCTGCGCCAGAAGCGGCTGTGCGAATCGCGGCGAGCGTCTTCGAAAGCTCGTGCTCCTCGTTATACGCGGGAACAATAAAAGAAATCATTCGTTTCCTGAGGCGAGCCATATCGCCTGTGATCTAGAGACAAGCAACTCGCGGCCTGGCACCAAGCTACCTGGTTCGCGCATACATCAGCAAATAGCGCCAGCCAGACTTTGCGATTGTTCGCGTGCCTCACCAGCGACTCGGCGTGATCCAGCCGCCACGTCGGATCGTGGATTGCTCGAGCCAAAGTTGCGTTGTCGCGTTGAACAGTTCGAACATAGGCCTCCAAGTCTGTGCGATAGTATGGACGGCGTGCTGCGCCGTCCGGACGCCACAACGCGGCGTCCCTACCCACCGAATTTAATCCCGACTTTCTGCGCTTCCCGGTAAGGCAAAAGCCATACGAGTGATTCGTCGTGAAGATCGACGACCTGAATGCGGTTGCCCCATGGATCGTGAAAGTCGCAGCGAAACGGCGGTACCAGTTTGATTTTGTATTTCTCCGTTAGTTTCCTTCTGACTTTCTCGATCTGCGTTTCATCGCGAACCATGATCCCGAAATGCCGCACGTTTGCTCGCTGAACTTTGTCGACTTCGAAAATCGCGAGGAACTGATGTTCACCCAGTTTGAAGAAAGCGTCGCCCTCGCCGCCGCTCATCTGTTCGAGATTGAAAACGTCCTTGTAAAACGCCACCGCTTTCTCGACATCATCCACTTCGATGGCCACATGATTGCATCCATAAACTTGCACGCTCATGTCTCACCTTAACCGAAAATGCGACGCGGTGCGCGCGATTTCACGGCAAAGGCGCGGTCATCGCCCGCGCCTTTTGTTTTTCGGGGAGCGCGGGCATACTCGCGTGCTCGGGACTGCGCCATAGCCATGACCTCGCTCTTCACTCGCGTTCCGTTGTCATCCCTTGGCGAACAATACGGTCGATTAACTTGGGATAACTGAGGCCTGCCTTGCCGGCTGCGAGCGCGAAGTCCTCGTCGTCGGCGAGAATGGGATTCGGGTTCGCTTCGATGAAATATAGTTTGTTTTCGGATGTCAGGCGCAGATCGATGCGTGCATAACCGTCGATGGTGAGTAAACGATAGATGTCTTTGCAGATTTCCTGAATTTTCGTGACAAGGGCTGGATCGAGATCTTCAGCGAAGTGATTCTCCAATCCCCAGCGTTTACGATATTCCTGGTCCCATTTGGCTTTGTAGGTAGCGATCTTCGGTTCGTCAGGCGGCACTTCGCGGAAAACCATTTCACGAATGGGAAAAACTGTTAATCGCACATTGCCCATAAGACTCACGTAAAGCTCGCGACCTTCGATGTATTCCTCGGCAATGGCGTCGCTGTTGTATTTCTCATGAATGAAGATCACGCGTTCGCGAAACTGGTCGTCATTTCCAACGAATGACGCTTGTGAGATCCCGTATGACGCCTCTTCTTTCACCGGTTTCACCACGAGCGGAAACTTGGGCTGCTTCAGACGCGCGATCCGCTGCCCTCGCGGGATGACCACGAAGTTCGGCACGTGAATACCATGATAGTGCAGGATCTTTTTCGAGATGCCTTTGTGCTTGCAAAGCGTCAGCCCAGTCGAGCCGCAGCCGGTGAACGGCAGACCCTGCATTTCGAAAAATGAAACAATGTTCTGATCGAATTCAGATTTGTTCCTGAATTGTTCGACCAGATTGAAAAGGACATCGGGCGCGAACGTCTCCAATTTTTGGCGCAGAAGATCGACATCATCATAGATAGCCAGATGCTCCGGGGTATGGCCCATCGCGCCGAGCGCTTTCATCACATCCGCCTCGGTCTTCCACTCCTTTGTTTTTAACTCATCGCTGAAATCCTGGTCAACGGTCGTAGGACTTGTACCGTCGAACAGCACGAGAACCTTGAGCTTCTTTTTCACGGCTGATTATTTCGTGCGCTTGAATTTCCCGGTGAAAAGATAATTCATCACCAGCGTGGTGATGAAAGCGGTGACCCGAAAATCCTGCTGCGGATCGTCGTTGAGCACGTGAAGTCCAAGTTCATCGCAGCGGCGGGTGAGTCTCGCGAGAAGTTGGTTCACCGGAAATTTCTTTTCGTTTGTCCATTGGCAAACCGCATTCAGTAACCGCCGCCTTCGTCGGCGCAAATAGGCGCCTGCCTTGATGCCAGCCGGTGCGCCAAACAGCTGTCGTAAATCGGTATCGTAAAAATCTGGATACGTCTCTTCGTTAAGCTTGCGTTTGCGCGCGTAATACGTTTTGAGCTTTACGTTAAGACAATCGTAATCGGCGACGCGATATTCCGATGTGTGCACCGGCGGCATGCTCACCAATGAGCGCATCAGCTCATCAACGTATTCCATTTTTCGGAGCGCCGGCCAGCCAGCATAATTTTTGCGCCAATCGAACTCCGGCGTGAGCCATACCGCAAATGTCTCGGCGAAATCCTCGTCTGGATGACTCTGCGCATACCAATCCTCAAGGTGAACGACATAACTACGGCTGAATGGGCGTGGCCGGTAAGTGTCCGGTGTTTCTTCACGCGATGTTTGCCCGAAACAGTTCTTCCATTTTTTTCGACGCGTCAGTTGATAAGCGTACATGTAAGCGTGCCCCGCTTCATGTCGCATTAACTTCATGAACCACTCCGGCGTGCCGCCTTCGACTTCGAGCATCATTGTGCGCTCCAGCGCGCGCAGCCGATCGTGCACGAGAAAGAATGGAATGAAAATGGCCGGGATGCCGATGGGAACAAACCACTCATCGCCAATGTGGCACGGCGGATGAAAAATCAGTCCTTTTGCCGAAAGCTCATCATGGAGTTGGCGGATCAACGGCTCAAGTGTGGTGCCTTCGAGCTGTAACCCGAGCGACGAGATGCGACGCTCGAGAAGCTCGACATCGTTTAGGGATGCCCAATCAGCCGGTTCCATTTGGCGCATGCTATCACTGCGTGACGCGCTGTCACGCCGCGGAATCGCGGCCCTGCAGAGCTTAGCAACAGCAGGTGAAGCTTCTCTCATGAACGGTTGCACCCAGGAGATTTTTGCGTTCGAGTTTTGCGATGAAACTGAAGAGCAAGTTTCAAATCGGTGTCTGTTCGACCGTCGCGCTTGCAATGTGCGATGTACTCGCCGCGAAGGAGCCTCTTTACGAGGGGCTCGGCTCGTACTCACGTAAGATCACGACCGATTCGCCCGAAGCGCAGCGTTATTTCGACCAGGGTCTCGCATTTCTTCACGGGTTCAATCACCGCGCGGCGATCCGTGCGTTTCAGCAAGCCGCGGAGATCGATCCCCGATGTGCGATGGCACACTGGGGCCTTGCGCTCGCCTGTGGACCGCACATCAATCTCACAGTGGTACCGCCGCCAGCGGCGGAGCTAGCCTGGAAAGAACTGAATCTCGCTAGAAAAAATGCGGACTATGCGTCACCGGTCGAGCGAACGCTCATCGATGCGCTCGGGAAACGGTACGCTAATCCGCAGCCGGCAGACCGCAGCGGCTTGGATCGCGCGTATGCAAATGCGATGCGCGACGTCTGGAGAAACTTTCCAAACGATCCAGACGTTGGCGCTCTTTTCGCGGAAGCAATGATGGACCTGCGGCCGTGGGACCAATGGACAGCGCAAGGCAAGCCCCAGCCGGGCACGGATGAAATCCTCGCCACGCTGGACGCGGTGTTGAAACTCAATCCGAACCATCCGCTGGCGAACCATCTTTACGTTCACGCAGTGGAGGCATCGCCGAATCCGCAGCGGGCCATCGCCGCCGCGGACAGGCTTCGCAATTTACAACCTGGTCTCGCTCATAACGTGCATATGCCATCGCACATCGACATTCGCACCGGGCAGTGGCTGAAGGCTGTGGATACGAATGCAAAGGCAGTGGAAGCGGACCAGCGGTACCGCAAGATCTTCGGGCAACCCAAAGGTTTTCTGAACGTGTACATCGCGCATAATCGGCATATGCTCGCCTATGCCGCGATGATGACGGGACAGCGCGACCTGGCGATGAAACACATCCGCGCCATGGTCGCGGAGATGCCGGCCGATTTTCTAAAGGAAAACGTGCTGCAAGCGGAAGGAAACGTAGCGATGCCGCTGGAAGTAATGGTGCGCTTTGGCCTGTGGAACGATATCCTGACCGAACCCGAAAAATATACCGAAAAGATGTGGTTCACCCGCGCATTCCATCATGCTGCCCGCGCGATCGCGTCCGCGGCGAAAAGCAGCACGACCAACGCCCGCAACGAGCAGCGAATTTTTCTCGAACTCACCAGGCTGGTCCCGAAAGAAACTTCCCTGGGCAATAACAGTTGCGAAGCAATTTTGGGTGTCGTGACTCCGATGGTTGAAGGAGAAATTCTGGTCGCGGAAGGACAGGTCGACAGGGGTATTGAGGAACTGCGCGCCGCGATCCAACAGGAAGACGCCCTCAAATATGACGAGCCGCCTGGCTGGTTAATTCCGGTCCGTCATTCGCTCGGAGCGGTGTTAATGAAGCAACAGCGTTTTGCCGAAGCCGAGCAGGTCTATCGCGAGGACCTGGCGCGTTTGCCCGACAATGGCTGGTCGTTGTTTGGACTTGCAGAAACTTTGCGCAGGCAAAGCAAAAACGCAGATGAAGCCTCCGAGACGCAGGCGAAATTTGAAAAGGTTTGGGCAAAAGCCGACCTCAAGATTACCACTTCGTGTTTGTGTCAGCCGCAGTCGTGAGGCGGACGGATGTTCTCTCCGCGGCGAGACGAATTACAGTTTTGCGTACACGCCCACCAATGGACGTTTCGATGGGGTCGGTGAACGGAAATCGCTGACGAAACCGTCCTTCGTCCGAAGCTCGACATGCCCGACGCTTCGGGCGGTACCATACACGAGCACCGAACCTACAGGTGCAGCGAACGGATTCGTGACCGATAGCTTCTTGAACCCGTAGTTATTGACCAGTTCCGACGCAGCATCTCTGGCAAGCTCAGTCTTCGGGCGGGAATCGATGACCCCTGAAGCGAGCAACGCATCTTTAACGTAGTGCCAGCAGCGCGACCGTGAATGCGCATGTGCGCGTTCCTGAGCGAGCGTCGCCGCTTGCACTAATCTGCTGTCGATACGTCGATCGACTTTGGCGTATGGGTAAGTGATTTGCTTTGGATAATACTGCGAGATAACAGGAATCGATTCCTTTTTACCCTCCGCATTCTTAAAGCTGAAACGGCCGCCATGCTGGGGCGTTTGATTTACCGTCGGCTGATTCATCGGCCGCACCGGCTCCATGGTGAAGCTTGCTCTTGAGGGCGCGTTCGCGATTGATTGTGCCGGCTTGTGTGCGGCCACGGGCTCCACTTTCTTAGCGGCGATGCGTGGTGACTTTTTCACCACGTGCTTCGTCATTTGCGCAATCGTCGGGTCTGTCTTTGCAGTGATCACCTGGACCACATCGTTTGTGGTTCCCGCGGTGCGACTTTCGCCGCCTAACGTGGCGGGCGCCAACGCCTGCGCGTGTGCGCCTGCGCTGGAGATGACGAGAACTGACGTAGTAGTTAAGGCCAAGCAGGCCAGTCGTTTCCCCACGGAGGCGAGGTTATGACGGGAATCGCAAGTTAAGGCAAGCTTTTTTTTTAAAAAAAAAGCGGAGGTCATCGCCGCCAAGTTCTTCTCATTCCATCGCTCTCCGTTCGGAAATCTTAATCGCCGGGAAAATAATCGGGCCCAAATCCGGACGGAGGATTGAGCATTTGGTCGCGATCCATTAAGACACGACTTCGATGGCGCGGGGTGGATTCTTCTTCGTCCGGTGCAACGATAGCAGTACGCCCGGAAGGCAGACGCATAATCAATCTCCCATCAGATGTGATACCGATGACCCGAGCGCGTACCGACCCACCACGGCCACGCGATGCATTCTCGGAACTCTGACCGGCTCTGGCGCGTCTGGACTTAGACGTGACCGATTTCTGTTTGGTTTGCGAATTTGATTGGCTGACCGTACTCGGCGGCCGTTCCGCATTTGCCTGAGCTGCCGAGTTTGCGTCCATATGCCCACCAGAGCTGTCGGGCGTTGCTCCCGCGGCGTTCTCGGCTGTATCGGTTCGAGGAGCTGCCGGCGGTTGGGCATTTGCTAGTCGAGCCTGGTCAACATCTGCCGGCGAAACGTGAAACGGATTAGGAGTCGTCGCGGGTTGCGTCTCAGCTTGAGGCGCGATACTTGGGTTAACCCGTTGCGATGCCACAACGGCGGGAGCGGTGGTAGTCGCTGCGCTCTGAGGTGCTTGATCTCCCGGTGGCGCCGGAGATTCTGGCACGCCGACCAGAACGCCAACTGGTTTTGGTTTTCGGATAACGCCAATGATTTTTCCCACTGACTCGGGCAAGACCATCGGCGCAATTGCCGCCGCTAGCAGCAACAGCACGCCAGCCGCGAGCGCACTTCGCACGAGACGACGTGGCCGAGCTTCCGTTCGACGCGGAATACTTGTCCTCAACGGTATCCCATATCGATCGGCGAATGCGCGTCGGCGCTCAATTTTTTCCGAGCATTGGCGGATCATCTCCGTCACGATCAACAGGTCCTTTGGACGTTGTTCGGCATCACGATGCAACAGGCGGCCTAACAAATTCCGCAACGGCTTGGGAAATCCTGAAAACTTTGGGCCGTGCTGGAGCGCCTCGGCGGACAGAGCAACGCCGCTAAGCAAAAAATAAAGTGTCACGCCAAGCGAATAGATTTCCGAGCGAATGTCCGTCGTAGGCTGCCCAAAGGGACCCTTCACGATCTGCTCAGCGGAGCCTGAATAGGCAGCCGCTTCTGATTCAGCCACGCTCGCTTCCGCAAGCGGCCTCAACGCAGGCAAGCCGAAGTTCGTGAGCTTCACCAGCGGCCACGTGCCTTCGGCTGTCTGCCCCGGAACGAGAACGATATCCGATGGCTGAATGGAGGGATACGGTAGCTTGTGAAACCCGGCTGAGGAAAGGACGCTCACGATTTGTTCACCGACTCGCAACGCAGCGTCAGCCGGCATGGGTCCGTGGCTGCGCACCCACGACGCAAGCGTTTCACCTGGGAGCCGTTCCGAGACGTAAACATAATCGTCACCCTCTCGCCCAAAATCCAAGACCTTGGCGATGTTGGCGTGCCGCAGCTTCTGCGCCACCGACACATTATCCTCAAATTGCTGCCGCTCGGTCGGATCGATGCTCTCTGTTGGGATCAGCGTTACAGAAACCGGCTCTGCCGTCCTTTGATCCGCCGCTTCGTAGCTGATTGCAGGGCCGTTGCGATCAGGTTCAAGCGTACTGCCATCATACATAAGGCGGATGCGGTAATTCTTGAGGAATGTCGTACGGTCCATAACGGACATTGTTGGCCGCGCCGCAACTACGATCTGGCTGCACGGACAGTGATTCAACCGTGATTTCGCCGAGGAGTTGCTTCGCTTAAGCCGAATCTCGCTTTAATCTTGGGCATTGCGCTCGAATTGAAAATCGCCAATCTAAAATCGCAAATCCGAATACCCCGTGGTGTAACGGTAACACAGCGCCCTTTGGAGGCGTTATTCTTGGTTCGAATCCAAGCGGGGTAGCCACGCAAAAGCGTCTTCGACGCACACTTGGCTGCGCCGACGTAAGCGATTCATTTAGTTATCTGGCTGGAACAAAACTCAAGCATCACAAGTCTTCGCACGTGGCTCGTCCGCCAAAACGCCTCCGCCTTGACGTATCAAGTGGCTTCGGAATTAGCTGCTCTATTACGGCCTTGGATTCGCCACTGCTGGCATCATGGAACTAGGCTCGCAGCAGGACTCGACGAGCCGAAGGCTTTCTTCTAAAACACTGCCATGAAGAAAGTATTGGTCCCCATGTTCGTACTCACTTCGCTGATCCCATTTTATTCAGAAGGACAGCAAGCCGGTGGTACGCTCACTAGCGCACTTTCGAAACAAGGACTCGCCGGCGCAAAGCTAGAGCGACGCTACGGTAATCATCTGTTCGTCGCGGTTTCCATAAACAATCATCCGGGCGCGCTGATGGTTGATACCGGATCGCCCAGCACGCTGATCGATCGCAACAGCGTGAACACGTTTGGTCTCACTGTGGAAAAAACCGATTCCACCGTCGGCGGATTGTTTGGCCGAACCTGGGAAAGAGAGGGCGTCAGCGAGGTGAAAAGCATCGCAATGGGAAATTGCGTGTTAACCAACGTGCCCGTGGCAATCGCAGATTTGTCCGGCATGAACCCGGAGCGCAGTGCTGCTGCAACCGGATCCCATATCTCCGATTCCAAGGCGATGGCGCATCTCAACGGTGTGCTTGGGGCGCGCGAGATGCTCAAGTTCGGAATGATCATGGATTGCACCCGGCAGATGCTTTACATCAGTCCCAACGGCGCGACCTCTGCAGCAAGCCAGAGTCTGGCAAATTTCCTGGTCACTCGCGGCTTTACTCGAATCCCGATGCGGGTCAATGCAAATGATCACTTCGATGTCGAAGGCGCGCTGAACGGACACGCGACCCGATTCATAGTGGACACCGGCTCAGCAAACACGCTC
>Ga0209577_10001596_pt1 | contig 22454 bp, 19 predicted proteins | sample GraSoiAngelo_109_FD_185874 | JGI IMG/M metagenome (GOLD analysis project Ga0209577, IMG submission 185874) | Grasslands soil microbial communities from the Angelo Coastal Reserve, California, USA - 14_0903_12_20cm (SPAdes) (version 2) | ecosystem: Environmental > Terrestrial > Soil > Grasslands...
GCAGAGGCCGGGGTGCGGCGCTACCAGGAGGCCGGTGCCACCTCACCGTGCCTCGGCGGCGTGCCCGGCACCGACTTCGATGCCACCCTTGAGCAGCTCGCCCATCTGACGCCTGCGGCCGCCTAGCCCCGCCCCCCGGCGCGGGGCGTCGCCCGCGGACGCGATGCGGAAGTGACCCCGCTCGCGGCGGAGGTGGATCACGTCCGGAGACGCGCGCCGCCCGGCGGTGCCTGCCACGACACCGACCTCCGCCGTGCCGGTCCGCGACAGCACGACGCTCCGGATGTCGACGGTCGGTGCGCGCAGCGGTCCCGCCTCCTGGGCCAGGACGAACTCGCAGTTGTCGCCGCCCGCGGCAGCCCGCGCGCGGGCGGTGAAGAGGCGGCCGCATATCGCGCCGTAGTCGCGCGTCGTCAGCGCCCGCTGGAACGCGTCCACCACCCCGACCGCCTCGGCGGCCGTGCCGCCCACCGGAGGGGGTCGATCGCGGCCCCTTCCCGTCTCGATCAGGCCCACAAGGACGGCCAGGAGGACCGCCGCCGCGGCGACCGCGATCGGCCACCGGCGCAGCACCAGTCCCTGCCCGACGACACGCACGCTCCGGACTCTAGTCGGGCTCCTGGCGGGCCTCGAGACCGGTCGTGGAGCGGCGCCTGGGCCGATATCTCCCGGCGCCTGGGCGTATGGGCCCGGGTTCGCCATAATCGGCGCATGGAGGGATCGGTCCCGGAGTCCCTGGGGACCTCAGCGAGCTGGCTCCGCTGCTACCGCTGCTGGTCACAGAATCTGGAGGTACAGGTCCATTACGAGGGAGTGCTGAAGGTCGACCCCGATACGGGGGAGGCCGTCGAGCCCATCGAGGAGGTCCAGGAGGCCGTGGTCCAGTGCCTGGACTGCCTCCATGACCAGCCTCACCTGAACCTCGCCTTCTACGAGGAGAACGGCCGCCGGATCAGCCGCATCGAGGCCGTCGAGGACCGCTGGGAGCGGATGATCTCGGGCACGCCCTGGGTCGCCTCGTGCACCGTCACCGTGGACGGCGACCAGGTGGAGAGCTGCTCCGGCCCGGAGGCCGCCGACTCGCTCGCGTTCGGGGCCTTCGGCGAGCACGGCACGCGCGAGTTCTTCACCCACGTGCGCTTCCACAAGCACGACGGCGACCAGATCGTGATCCACATGCTGGTGGAGCTCTACGCGCGCTCGGCGGAGGAGGCCGGCGAGGTCCTGGAGGACGCAGCCCGCGGCCCCCTGACGATCACCTCGCTGGCCGAGGAGTCACGCCCGCCAGCGGCGGCGGCCTCACCCGAAGACCCGCACTAACGTCCTGACGGCGAAAACCGAGTCGGGCAAGGACGCAGGGAGCGGACAGTGCTAAGCACGTCCGCGACCGAGGACGCAGCCCGGCGACGGTTTGCAGCCGTCAGCGAACCGCGGCGACGATCTCGTCAGATAGCGCCGGGAACTTCTCCAGGTACTCCACCCGCTCGTCCTTGAGCCGGTCCACGATCTTGCGGTACTCGTCCCGGCGGCCCTGTGACTCGTACAGCTCGCGCGGGCGCAGGATCGCCGAATCGGACTCGTCGATCCCCGGCACTCGGGTGGCGACCCGATACCCGAAGTCCGGGTCGTCCTGCCACTCGATGGTGCCCTCGGCGATGCCCTTGACGATCGCCGAGGAGTGCGGGATGCGCACCTTGGCCGAGCGGTCGTCCTCCTCCGGACCGCCAACACGGCCGGTGTTCATCAGGTAGACGTCCAGCTGGTGCTCGGCCATGAGCTCGAGGAAGCGATTTCCCTGGTGGTCGTGGTCGTCGGGGAAGAACGGGTTGGTGCCGGGCACGCGTAGGAACTTGCCGGCCTCCTCGGCGCCGCCGGCGCTGGTGCCCTGCGTCTCGCCCAGCATGAAGTAGGCGGCCGCCTGCTCGGAGTCGAGCTTCGCGACCGCCGGGATGATGTTCTCGTTGCGGTTGAGGATCAGCAGGAAGTCCGCCGACTCCAGCTCGGTGGCGTCCGCCGCCTCGATCGCCGAGAACGAGAACGTGGCGCGGCCGTTCTGCGTGTAGCTCGTGTCGAAGAAGTCGAGCTCGCCTCTGTCGTCCTGGGACACGTTCTCGAGATACGCGTCCGGCCGGGTGACCGCGCCGTAGATGGTGGGCTCGTCGTCCTTCGACAGCGCGAACGTCTTAGCGAAGCAGCCCGCCTCGGTGGCGTAGACCTTGCCGCCGGGCATCATCGCCACGAAGTCGTCCTGCACCGGGAGGGACCCGTTCTGGCGGGTGAAGGTGGTGGTCGTCTTCCCGGTGCCGGACAGCCCGACGATCAGGCCCACCTTGTCGCCCGAGTCGGTGGGGATCACCTTGCACCCGGCGTGCAGCGGCAGCCCGCCCCGGTCGTAGACGAGCTTGTTCCACATGCGCAGCCCGCCCTTCTTCGACTCGCCGAAGTAGTCGGAATGGCACACGCGGGTGACGCCCCGCTCGAGGTCGACGCTGATCACACGGTCGTGCGGATACCCCTCAATGGCGAAGTTGGGCGTGTAGATGACGATGAGCTCCGGCTCGAAGCCGTCGCGGTCGTCCACGTCGAAGTAGAGCTGGTGCTGCATGCCCGCGACGTTCGCGTTGGACTCCTCGATGTAGAGGCGGGCCGGGGTGCGGAAGTCGGGGTCGTTGCCGATGTAGCCGTCGACGACCACCATGTCGCGCCCCGCGATGTACTCGTCCTGGAGGCGTGCGACGCGGTCGCCCTCCTCGCGCGAGATGGCCTGCTGGGAGCTCTGTTCCGGGTCATCCAGGACCAGGAACGTGCAGGCCTTGGAGCGGGCCAGGACCTCGGTCTGGACGTTGAGGTTCCCGTAGCGGGTCTCGCGCGCGTTCGGCATCTTGGCGGCAAGCTGCTTGAGCTCCGCGGCCGTGGGGTTGACACGCACGGACTTGGCGTCCGGCAACGGGGTCATCTGCTTCGCCATCTGGGTCGGCTCAACTCCTCGGTCGTGAACGGGAAGGGAGCTAGGGTACCTGCCCCGGGGGCCACGAGCCAGCACTCGTAAACTGGAATCGAGGTGCACCGCCGCGTCGGATGGATCCGCCCAGTGCTCCGCTTCGTGGCCTCCGTGCTGATCACGAGCGGGATCCTGATGCTGGCCGACGCCGGGCTGACGCTGGCCTGGCAGGAGCCGGTCTCGGCCTTCTTCGCCGCCCGGGAGCAGGGGCGGCTCGCGCACAAGCTGGACGTGGAGGCCGCCGGAGTCGTGGCCCGGGACAAGCTGCTCGTCGCGTCCATCCGCGACGTGAAGCGGCGCCTCGCCCGTCTTGGCGCGATCGAGCGCAAACGCGCCAGGGCCGGCGACCCGATCGGACGGATCAAGCTGCCCACACTCGGCCGGCACTACGTGGTGGTGCAGGGCACGGACACCGACACGCTCCGCAAGGGCCCTGGCCACTACCCGAGCACGGTCTTCCCCGGCGAGCCGGGCACGGTGGCGATCGCGGGCCATCGCACCACCTACGGCGCGCCCTTCCGCACGATCGACCAGCTGAAGGCGGGCCAGCACATCGTCCTCGCCATGCCCTACGGCACGTTCAGCTACGCGGTGGAGCGGACGCAGATCGTCTCGCCGGACGCCTTCTGGATCACCCACCGCGTGCCGGGCGAGGACCGGCTCGTGCTGAGCGCGTGCCATCCGCTCTACAGCGCGTCGCACCGGATCGTGGTGTTCGCCCGGCTGATCGCCGAGGTGCCGTAGGCGCCTGCCGTCCTACGGCGACGGCGCGCGCAGCGGCGTCGCCACGCCGCCCTTGACCGACGACTGGTCGCGCGACTCGATCAGCGTGATCAGCACCACCAGCAACACGATCGACAGGGCCAGGACCGCCAGCCAGTAGAGGATCCGCAACGCCCAGCGCTGCCAGGGCCTCATCGAATGATCTCCCGGCCGCGGGCCAGCAGCGCCGCGTTGATCGCACCGAGGTCGACCCGCCGGCCGCTCCGGGCCAGCCGCAGGGCGTGCGCCGTGATCGGCGAGCGCGGCTCGAGCGCCGCGGCGCGCTCGAGCACCCGCAGCCCTTCCGGCCGCTGCCCCCCGTCGTACAGGATCGCGCCGAGCTCGAGATGCACGTACGGCTCGTTCGGCTCGCGCTCGAGCGCCTGGCGGAAGTAGCGCTCGGCCGCGAGCGGGCGGTGAAGCGCGAGTGCGATGCGGGCGGCGATCACCTTGGGCCGGGGGCTTAGCGGATTCAGCGACGCGGCGGAGTCCAGGTCGTCGAACGCCTGCCGCGCGTGGTGCGGATAGATCGCGGTCGCGCGGTTCACGAGCCGCTCCGCCAGCGCCGGCGCACCGAAGCTCGCGCCACCGAGCAGCGTCCCCGCGACCACCGCCGCCACGGCCCTGCGCCCGGTGGCCACCGGGCGACGCGCGCGCAGCCCACCGCGGGGAGCCAGCCCCGCGGCGATCCCGAGGAGCGCGAACGCGGCGGTGCCGAGAGCCGGAAGCTCCCAGAACCAATCGGCCGACCCGTGCACCAGCCAGTAGATGAAGGCCCCGAGCCCAGCGGCTGCGGCAGCAGCACCCGGGCCGGCCCGGCCACGGATCGCCCGCCGCGCCGCCCCGAGCGCGGCCGCGAAGGCGGTCACCAGCAGCGCGGCCCCGACGAGTCCGGTCTGCGAGAGCGTCCTGAGCTCGAGGCTGTGGGGGTAGCGCGGCTGCTCGGTGCTTCGCGCCGCGCGCAGATACGCCTCGCGGAAGTTGTCGGTCCCGATCCCATTCAGCGGTGCGCCCGTGAAGCCATCCCAGGCCACGCGCCAGAAGTCGTAGCGGTTCGAGCCGAGGCGGTCGAGCCGGGACGTCCCGCCCTCCGGGTTGCCCTTCGTCCGGAACTGCTTCCAGGCGTGCGAGATGTCGCGCCCGGGGCTCCCGCGCTCGACCATGTAGACGCCGGCCCCCGCCACGAGCGCGATCGCCGCCGCGGCGAGCATGCCCGCGCCGACGCGGCGCGCGGTGATCCGCCTCACGCGCCGGCGGCGATCGAGCACCGCCGCCAGCGCCGCGATTGCCGCCGCGCCCACGGCGGCACCGAAGATCCAGTTCGCCGTGTCGTCGAGCGCGGTCGCGAGCGCCGCGCCGCGCTTGTCGTAGACGTTCAGAACCGCCGGCACGGCCACCGCAATGCCTCCCACGACGAGCAACAGCGTGAGCGCCGTGCGTACGCGCCCGGGCGAGAGGGCGATGAACAGCGCAGCGACGAGCGGCAGCGCGAACAGCCATCCCCGGCTCTGCCCGAGCAGCGCCATCGAACCGAGCACCACCGCCCCGGCGATGAACACGCTGCGGAGCTCGGGCGGGCATTCACGTCGCGACCCGAGCAGCACGCAGGGCCAGAACGCCGTCGACCACATCGCGGCATTGCCGCTCGGATAGGCGATCGGCGTGGCCAGGCGGCCGTCGATGAAGTAGTGCGTCGGGTTGGCCGTCCAGGCGATCTTCACGAGCTCCACCACGGCGAGTCCGGCAACGGCCAGCGCGAAGACGCCGATCAGGGCCGCCGCCGAGCGTCCGCGCATCGGCCACAGGGCGAAGGTCGTGAACAGGACCGCGTAGAGCGCCGCGCGGTTCGCGCCGTCCCACGCATCGCCCTGCTGGTCGGCCCAGGCGATCGACAGGTAGCTCCAGGCCGCGTACGCCGCGAGCGCGAGGCACGCCAGAACCACCCCCCGATCCGGACGGCGACCGGCCGGCACCCACATGAGCGCCATGGCCGCGAGCACGAGCACGTACAGCGCCGCCGGGTACCAATCGCCGGCGAAATAACCACCCCCGGACGCCGACACGACGAAGACGGCGGCGAGGCCAAGGGCCGCGAGCGGAACGATCGGATTCACTGCGAGGAGGCGCGGCGGCGAGCTCACGCGCGGCGGTTGCCCCGCTTCTTGGACGAGGTTGAGCATGTTGCGTGAGCCCCTGGGTCTGGGTAGTATCAGGCTACCCGGAGGGGGACGCGCTCTATGCGCGGCCACGCATCCAGGATGGACCCGGGGGGAAGAGGCTCACGGCAAGGAGGCCGTACAACCGATGGTAGGGAGACCCAATATGCGACCGAGGGGAATCGTTGTCGCGCTGGTCATCTTCGTCGCGCTACTGGTGACCGCTCCTGTCGCGCTCGCGGCCAACGCTACTGAGGACGCCTACTGCGAGGGATGCAGTGCGTTGCACCAGAAGCAGGTCCCGTTCACGGGGCTGGACGTGGCGCTTGTGGTGGCCGCAGGCGGCGCGCTGATCGCGGCCGGCTTCGGGATACGACGCCTCGGGCGGTCCGACACGGCCTGACGACCGCGGCCTAGCCTGCCAACGAGGGACGCCGTGGCATCAGCCGCCGAGAACGGCTGCGGCCTTGTGCCAGTGCGCACGCCCGGTCGGGCGCACGACGATCCGCCACGTACCGCTGCGGAACACGCCGCCATGAAGGCGAAGGCGGAAGTGGCCATGGCGGCCGACAGCGAACCGCCAGCGGTAGCTCGCGCGCCGCTCGAAGCGGCCCGTTCTCGCATCCTGGCGGAACACGAGCAGCTTCGCCACGACCCGGCGGGGCGCTCGGCCCGTAATGACGATCGTGCTGTCGCGGCGAGCGACGTGCACGACCGCGTGCCGCCGGCGCAGGACGTGGCGCGGCGGCAGGCTCGCCGGCGTGACGCTCGGCGGCGGGGTGGCGGGCGGTGGGCTGGCCGAGCTGCCGTCCTGGAGCTCATGCGCGATCTCGCGGAAGGCCGCGAAGGCCGGCTTAGGGGAGTCGTCCTGGCTCAGCAGCCCGTAGTTGCCCACCCGGTCGTCCGGCGCGCTCGAGGTGTTCTTCAGGTTGAACCAGATCCCCACCGGCACGTAGCTCCAGGTGCGCATCTTGCGAAACGCGCGCTTCAGGTACGTGGCCTGGGTGCTCCTGTCGACGCAGTTCTGCCAGTGGACCGGGCCGCGCACGTTGCATGTGCTCCAGCCGAACTCCGTCAGCCAGATGGGCTTGTCGTCGCCGTAGCGGCGCATCACGTCGCGGACCGCGGGGACGCCAAGGACAAGGCTGTAGCGCGGCGAGTCCACCGCGGTGTCGAGCGGCGATCGGTCGTCGCTGTACGGGTGGATCGACCACGCGTCGAAGTAGCCCTTGACCCCGTGGCGGTAGAGGGCGTCGGTGAACTCGAAGTCCGAGTCCGAGAGCGAGCCGGCCACGATGATCGGGCGCGGGTCGGCGGCCTTGGCCGCGGGGTAGGCGGCCCTGACCATCTTCGCGTACTCGCCCACCGGGTCGTCCGTGTGGAAGAAGTAGTCCTGGTTGGGCTCGTTCCAGATCTCCCACGAGTAGACCTGGTCGCCGTAGCGCTTGACGACGAAGGCGAGCGCGTCGGCGTAGTCGGACATGTGGCGGGGGGCGTAGTTCTGCACGTCGCGGTCCCACCAGGCGCCCCGGCAGCCCTGCTTGAGCGAGTCCGGCGCGGTGGACGCCCAGCACGGGGTCTCGGCGAAGAGGAGCAGCAGCTTGATGCCGCGGGCGTTCGCTCCCTGCACGAGGTGGTCGAGGCGGCCGAGGTACCAGGAGTCGTGCTGGCCCTTCGCGTCCGGCTCGATGCTCGCCCAGCCCACGTCCACGCGCGTGATCCCGGCGCCGAGCTGCTTCATCCGGTCGAGCTGCCGGTCCATCTCGGCGTTCGACACGTTCGCCCACAGCACGTGGCTCTGCACCCCGGCCAGATGCGGCGCCGCACCCGCACTCGCGGGGAATGCCAGCGCCAGCGCCGTGCCGCACGTCGCGAGGAGCGAGGCGAGAAGTGAGAGGCGACGGAACGGCTGTCGACGCCCGGCAGGGCGGCTCATCGGTAATCCTCCGGTGCGGGCCCGCGCCAATCGAATGGCGGCAGGGCGTTTTGCAAGATTTCTTTCGGCGGCGCGCGGGGGCCGTTGAGCAGCCGGGCAGCGCATCGAACAAACGTCCAGGGCGGAGGTGCGCGTGCGTGCGGTAGCCACGGAGCTGCGCGGCGTGCCCCCCACCCTGCGGGCCACTCCGGGCGCGCGAGTGCTGGAGGTGCTGCAGCCGCAGGACGGCGGCGTCGCCGCGCACGTGCTCCAGCTCGCCACCGGGCTCCGCCGGCGGGGCTGGGACGTGGAGGTGGCCACACCGGCCACGAGCGAGGTGGCGGGCCCGCTCGCTGCCGCGGGGGTGCCCGTGCACGACCTTCCGCTGGTCCGTGAGCCGAGCCCGTCCGACCTGACCGCGATCCGCGCCCTGCGATCGCTCGACGCCGGCGACCGCTACGCGCTCGTCCACGCTCACAGCTCCAAGGCGGGCGCCCTCGTGCGGGCGGCGCTGCCGGACCGAAGGCGGCTCCTCTACACGCCCCACTGCTTCGCGTTCGCCGCGCGCTTCGGAGGGCCGCAACAACTCGTATACAGGGCGATCGAGCAGGCGGTGCTGCACCGCACCGGCGCGCTCGTAGCGGTCTGCGAGTGGGAGCGGCGACAGGCCGAGCGGCTGTGGGGGGCGCGCAAGCTCGTGCGCCGGATCGAGTACGGCGTCGAGGCCTGCGATGGCGTGGCTCCGGATCGCGAGCTCCTCGCGTTCAAGGGCGACCGGGCGCTCGCGGGGATGGTCTCCGTCCTCCGCGCGCAGAAGGACCCGCTGTTCGCGGTCCGGGCGATGGCCCGTCTCGCCGCGCGCGGCCGCCCCGCGGGACGGCTCGCGATCGTGGGCAACGGCCCGCTGGAGGCGGCGGTAAGGGATGAGATCGCGCGGCTCGGCGTGGGCGAGCACGTGCGCTGGTTCCCGTATCGGGGCGCGGTCGGCCCCTACCTGGCGGCGCTCGACGCGTTCGTCCTGCCCTCGGCGTGGGAGGCGCTGCCCCTTTCCCTGCTCGAGGCGATGAGCTGCGGCCTCCCGGTGGTCGCGACGGGTGTCGGCGGGACCCCCGAAGCGGTGGACGACCGCGTGACCGGCCGGATCGTCCCGCACGGCGACACGCGCGCGCTCGCCGGCGCGCTGTGGGCGGTGCTGTCGGACCGGGTGCTCCGAGACCAGCTCGGCCAGGCCGGCCTCCGGGCCTACCACGCCCGCTTCAGGCTCGACCGGATGGTCGACGAAACCGAGTCGCTCTACCGCGAGCTGCTCGGCGGCGCCGTAGCACCGCTGCCCGCTGCCGCGACGGCCGCGGCGGCCGCGGCCGCCCGCAACGGCCGCCTACGCGTAACGTAGCCCCGCTTGCCGGACGCCCCGCCGCGCTTCTCGCTCGTGATCGCCACCCGCGGGCGGCCGAAGGTGCTGGGCGAGACCCTGGCGAGCGCCGCGCGCTGCGATCCGAGGCCGTCCGAGGTGATAGTGGTCGACGGCGACGGGTCGGGCTCCGCCGAGCCCGTTGCCCGCGCCGCGGGCGCCCGCTACCGGCGAAGCGCTCCGGGCCTGACGGTGCAGCGGAACGCCGGACTCGACCTGGCCCAGGGCGACGTGGTGGTGTTCGTGGACGACGACACCGAGCTCCATCCCCGGCTGTTCGCGGCGCTTGCCGACGCCTACCGCGACCCGGATGTCCTCGGTGTGACCGGCCCCGTGGTGGATCGCGACCTCCGGCGCTTCGGCAACATGCGCTCGCGCTGGCGGCGGCTGTTGCCGGGCGGGGGCCGGGAGGGCTCGCTCACCCGCTACGGCTACCCGCGCCGGGTGCAGGACGAGACACGCGAGCGCGACGTGGAATACATGCTCGGGGGCCTGATGACCGCGCGGCGCGACGCCGCGCTGCAGGTCCGATTCGACGAGCGCCTCGCAGACTACGGCCTGCTTGAGGACGAGGATTTCTCCTACCGGCTCTCGCGGCTCGGCCGGATCAGGTTCGCTCCGTCGGCGTCGGTCGTGCACCGGAACGTCGGCGCCGCGCGCAAGCGCGAGCGCGAGTTCAACCGGATGGTGGTGGTCAACCGGGCGTACCTGTTCCGGAAGAACTTCCGCCGCACGCCGCTCGCGCGATTTCAGTTCGCGTTGCTGGTCGCCGTGCTCCTCGTCCATCGCGCGCTGAACGGCGAGTGGTCGGGGATTCGGGGGCTCCTGGAGGGATCGGTGGAGGCGTGGCGCGCTCGCCCGTAGCGGGTCCGGTTCCGGTCACGTTCGTGATCTCGCACGCCCTGAGCGGCGGCTCCGAGCGCTACCTGGAACTGCTGCTCGACCACCTGGCGCCCGCGTGGGTGCACGGCGTCGTATCGCTGCAGGACGGCCCGTTCGTCCCGCGGCTCCGCGCGAGCGGGTTCGAGGTGGAGGTGGTGGAGACCGGCCCCCGGCTCTCGATGCTGGCCTCCGCCCTGCGGGTGCGTCGCCTGATCAACCGCGACCCGCCCGCGGTGATCCACGCGAACGGCGTGAAGGCCGCGCTAGTCGCGGCGCTGGCCCGGCCGCGCGCGCCGGTGCTGTGGGTGAAGCATGACTTCTCCTGGGACGGCCCGCTCGCGGCGCTCGTGGCGAGGCGCTGCGCCCGGGTGGTGGGGGTGAGCGCGGCGGTGACCGAGACGTTCCGCGCCGGGCTTCGCGAGCGCGTACGGGTGGTGCACAACGGGATACCGTCGATCGAGCGTGACCGTTCGATGGGCCGCGATGCGGTCGAGACCCTGATCGGCGGCGGCGGGCCGGTGGTGATCCTGGTCGGGCGCATCCACCCGGCCAAAGGCCAGATCGAGCTCGTGGAGGCCGCTCCCCGGATACTCGAGCGGCGCCCGGACACGCGGTTCCTGCTCCTCGGCAGCGAGGATCCGTACCAGCCCGGCTACGCCCGGCGGGTGCGCGAGCGGATCGCGGAGCTCGGCCTGACCCGCACCGTCCTGACCCGCGCCCACCAACCCGACGCGCCCGGCGTAATGGCGGGCTGTGAGGTGGCGGTCATGCCCAGCGTCCCGGACGAGCGGGGGATGGGCCGCGAGGGGTTCGGGCTCGTCGGCCTCGAGGCGATGGCCGTGGGCACGCCCGTGATCGGCTACGACGGCGGCGCGCTCCCGGAGGTCCTGGGCGACTGCGCCCTGCTCGTGCCCGAGGGCGATCGCGCGGCGCTCGCGGACGCCATCGCCGGCCTGCTCGGCGACCCGGGCCGCCGGGAGCGGATGGCCGATTGCGGGCGCACGCTCGCCCGCGAGCGCTTCACCATCGAATCGACCGTCGCCGGGATGCGCGACTGCTACGTGGAGGTCGCGTCGAGCGGCGGGTGAGCGGGCGGCGCCGAGCGCCACAGCACGACCGCGCACGCGGCCAGCACGAACGTGACCGCCGCCACCGTGTTCGAGCTGATCGTGTAGTCGACCATCCCCTGCAGCGCGAGTCCGGTGAAGGCGGCGGCTACGGCCGTCGCCAGCCCGCGTTCGAGCCCAGTCAGGCGGCGGCAGGCGCCTACGAGCACGCGCGCGAGTGCGACCGCCACCCAGACCAGCGCGGCGAGGCCCAGCAGGCCCGTCTCGGCGGCGATCGTGAGCGGGATGTTGTGCGCGTGCTGATAGCTGCCGCCGAGGTCCTCCGCGTACAGCCCGTAGCGCACCGACGCCTCCGGGTACTGGTTCTCCCCGATCCCGAAGAAGGGGTGCGCCGCGATCATCTGCGGCGTTGTCCGCCAGATCGCGAAGCGCGGGTCGCCGCCCGATGCCGCGTAGCTCACCGACTGGACCCTGCCGGCCACGACCGAGGTCTGCTGCACCTCACCGGAGAGGGTCGCGGCCGAGGTGACCTGGAAGGCGATCACCACGAGCAGCGCGCCCACCGCCGCGTAGCGGAACGGCCGCCAGGTGAGCATCACGAGCAGTGCGCCGGCCGCGGCGAGGAAGCCTCCGCGGGAGAGCGACAGCGCAAGGCCGGCCAGGATCAGCATGAATGCGGCGCCTCCCACGAAGCGCAGCGCGAGGTTGCGCCCCAGCGCGAACGCCGCCGCCGCCGGGAGGCCGAGGGCTTCGAAGGTGGCGAGGATGTTGGGGTCGTCGAACGAGCCGCCGGGCCGGCCCGAGGCGATGGCGCCGACGCCGATGAGCTGCTCCGGCTTGCCGCCCGGGGAGATCGCCGCCTTCGCGCCCACCACCGCGGCGGAGACCGCCAGCGCGAAGAGGATGGTGCGCACGGTCTCGGGGCGCCCGTCGTCCACCACCATCTGGTAGACGAGGAAGAACGCCGTCCACATCACGAGCGTCTTCACTACCGGGAACGGGTGGAGGGCGATCACGATCCCGGGGACGATCGCGAGCAGCAGGGCCACGTAGGGCTTGCCGAGCGGCGAGGCCACCGCGGGCCAGGCGCCCGAGAGGATCCGCCTGGCCGCCCACGCGACTCCGCTCAGCACGAACAGTCCCTCGGGGAGCGACAACCCCGCCCCCAGAAGATCGATCGTGTAGATCTTGAAGGGCACGAGCAGGATCGCCAGGTAGAGGACTCGGACCGGCGCCGTCGCCGCCAGTGCGGCGATCCCCGCGGCGGCCACTGCCGCCAGCGGAACAACCGGCCGCGACCCGTAGGCGACCGCTGCCGTGAGTGCTCCACCCGCCGCCGCCGTCGCGCCCAGCGCCCACGGCAGGAGCCTGGCGTCCAGCCGCATCACCGGGGCGCCTGCCTTCGCATCCACTGCCACGGCCGGCGCGGCGCGGGCGGATCGGGCGGATCGGGCACGCCCCTTCCCGAAATGACCGCGCGCGGCGCCTCGTCGGTGAACCACGTGGCCTGACCCGCGATCCCGGGCAGCTCGCCGTCGAGCCGCTCGAACCCCCAGCGCAGCTCGGCGCGGCGCACGTCGTCGTCGTGCGCGTCCGAGGACACGTTGTGCACGAGCCGGTTGCGGAACATGTGGACGGTGAACTCCCGCACCCGGCGCCCGAACTGACCCGCCATCGAGCCGGCGTTCACCGAGCACACCACGCCGCGCTCCGTGAGCCGGGCCAGGCGGTCGCGGTCCGTCTCGAACATCGCGCAGCGCTCCGGGTGGGCGAGCATCGTGCGGAAGCCACGGAGGTCGAGGTCGAAGAGGACCTCCTCGAGGAACGGCGCAGCGCCGGCGTACGGCGTCTCGACGAGCAGGTAAGGGCCCGCGCCGAGGCTCAGCGCGCGCAGCGCGTCCGGCTCGAGCGCGGCCAGGCGGGTGAGGGCGATCTCGCCGCCGGGCACCACCGCGAGCGGCACATCGCTGCGGGAGAGGGCCAGGTTCAGCTCGCCCACCCTGCGGCCCACGTCGAGCGGATCGAGGTCGTACTCGAACGAGATGTGCGGAGTCGCGACCATCACGATGATTCCATCGGCCGCCGCGGTCCTGGCCATAGCGATGGCGGTCTCCATGTCAGGCGCCCCGTCGTCGACGCCGGGGAGGATGTGGGAGTGGAGATCGACGGACACGGCGCGGTCAAGCGTAATCTTCGAATCGCTCCGGGGCGGCGGCTGAAAGCGCTCTGCAAAGGCTCATGGGCGCAAAAGCCCCGCCGATAACATCCGCCGCGATGAAGGCCGACGCCCCCATGTTGGTCCTCTGGCGGCGAAAGTGGATCGTGATCGGGGTGTTCCTCGCCTTCGCGGTCAGCGCCGCGGTGGTCTCGAAGCTGCTCGACAAGGTCTATTCGACCGACAGCACGCTGATCGTCTCCGCCAACTCCAAGGGCCAGACCTTCGACCAGGTGCAGGCGAGCCAGGCGCTCGCACGCTCGTTCGAGCAGATCATCGGGAGCCCAAACATCGCGCAGCTTGTGGCGAACCGCCTCGGCGACGGCACCACCAAGCAGTACATCCTCGACCACACCAGCTCCGACCCGATCCCCCAGACCCAGCTGATCAGGATCAGCGCCGAGGACCGCAGCGCGGCGCGGGCCAGGCACGTGGCCAACACCTACGCGGCGACCTTCGTGGACTACGCGCGGCGGAACCTGGTCGGCCCGACCGAGGCGCGTATCTCGGTCGCCGACCTCGCCCCGTTCCCCACCGAGGCCGCGCGCCCCAAGCCCACGCTCTACACGCTCGTGGCCGCGCTGATAGGGCTCGCGATCGGTGTGGCGCTCGCCTTCCTGCGCGACCGCCTCGACCGGCGCCTGCGCACGCCGGGCGACGTGGAGGCCCGCTTCGAGATACCCGTTCTCGGCCGCGTGCCGCGGCGCGGCCGCTCGGAGGCGTCGATCTCGGCCTTCAACGAGTCCTACCGGATCCTGCGCACCAACCTGCAGTTCGCGGCGGGTCGGGACCGGCTCAACTCGGTGGCGATAACGAGCGGCGGGGTCGGCGAGGGCAAGACGACGGCTGTGATCCAGCTCGCGGTGGCGAGCGCGGAGGTCGGGCTGCGCGTTGCGATCCTGGAGGCGGATCTGCGCCGACCCGCGCTCCAGGAGCGGATGCTCCCCGATGTCGCCCAGCCGCTCCGCCCCGGCTTCAGCAACTACCTGGTGGAGGAGATGCCGCTGCAGCAGGTGATCCACGCGACGGGCCTGCCGGGGGTGTCGCTCGTGCCGTCGGGGCCCATCCCGCCCAACCCGGCCGGGCTCCTCGAGACCCATCGCGCGCACGGCGTGGTCGAGCAGCTGCTCCGCATGCACGACATCGTGCTGGTGGACTCCCCTCCACTGGGCGTGGCGGCCGACGCCTCGATCCTGGCCAGCTCGGTGGACGGCGTGCTCGTGGTCGTGGACCTCACCGCCTCGCAGGAGGACGTCGTGGCCGACGCCATCCGCAGGCTACGCGCGGTGCACGCCCCGCTCGTCGGCCTCCTGCTCAACCGCGACCGTGGCGCGGAGGTCTCGCGCTACGACTACTACCTCTCGCCGAAGCCAAAGCGCAAGCGGGCCGAGCAGCGGCTCGCGGCCAGCTCGGGGGACGGCGCGAGCCAGCCGGCCTCGCCCTCAGGCCGCCGCGCGTAGCCGCCGCCGCGCGAACTCCCGCACGAAGCGCAGGTCGTCCGGGCTGATCAGCCGCTCCGCGGCGACGAACGCCAGCGGGTAGACCGCGGCACCCGCGGCCAGCGCGGCACCGGGGGTGTGCCGCAGCACGAGCATCACGCCCACCATCAGGGCGCCGGCGAGCAGCGGGGCCGCGGTCATCGGCAGCCAGCGCACGGCCGCCCCGATGGTCGTGAGCGCCATTCGGAACGCCAGTACCAGGAAGGCGGCCTCGGTGGCCAGCATCGCGATCGCCGCGCCGCGCTCGTGCAGCCCGGGGATCAGGATCACGTTCAGGACGATGTTGAGCACGGTCATCCCGCCGCTCAGCCAGACCATGGTCGTCGGGCTCCGCCGCGACACGATGAGCGATGTGGAGAGCGTGACCAGGCCGATCAGCACCACGGCCGGCGCGAGGATCCTGAGCGAGGGCGCCGCGGCCGCGAGCTGGTGGCCGAAGATCGTGCGGCTCACCCAGGGCGCGAGGACCCCGAACACGGCCGCGCACGGGACCAGCAGGAGCAGCGCCAGCTTGATCGAGCGCGCGAAGACGGCCTGGACCGACGGCTCGCTGTCGCGCTCGAGATACGTGTACATGGGCGAGAACGCCGCGATCAGCGCGTAGGTGAGGAAGAAGGTCGACTCGAACAGCCGGTACGCGGACCCGTACCGCCCCACCGCGGCGTCGCTCGCAATCAGCGACAGGATGACCGCGTCGATCCTGAACAGCAGGACCGTGAAGACGTCCTGGACCGCGTAGGGGATGCTGCCCAGCCCCACCGACCGCCACCGTCGAAGGTCGATGGACGCCTCCGCCACGCCGAGGCGGCGCCGGAGCAGCGCCACGGACAGCGCGAACCCGAGCGCGGCGGCCGCCGTGTAGGCGCCGGCGACCGCCTCCACCCCCCAACCGGCGGCGAGCGCCCCGATCCCGAGGGTGGCCTGGAGGAAGCGCTGCACCACCATCGCCACCCCGGTCAGCTCGGAGCGCTCGAAGCCGGTGAAGACGCTGACCGTCACGCGGGTGAGGGCGTCGAACAGCGCACCCGCCGTCAGCACGTAGATCACCACCCGGGTGGTGGATCCGAGCGCGATGACGTTGATCACGGCGAAGCTGATCAGCGCGATCGGGATCGCGAGGGCCACCTTGATGGCCGCGCTGTCGGCGAACAGGGCGGCCGAGCGCGAGCGATCGCGCGCGATCCAGCGGACGAGCGCCCGGTCGAGGCCGAGGCTCGCCAGCAGCATCGAGATCTCGGCCCAGGCCAGGGCGAACACGAACACGCCGACACCCGTCTGCCCGAGCGACCGGGCCATCGCCGCGAAGAACGCCAGCGACGCGAGCTTCGCCAGGAGCTCCCCGACCGCCCGCGCGGTCGTGTTGCGCGCGGCGCGCTCGAAGGCCGCCTCGGAGCGCTCAGCCATGGCGCGCCTCCCTCGCGTTCCGCGCCCGGACGCGCGCGATGCGGCTCATGGACCGCGCCGCCCGCCCGGGACCGCTCTCGAAAGCCGGCTGGTACACGTCCCACAGCTTGGCCACGAAGCTCGCCAAGCCGTCGCGGCCCGTGATCAGCGCACGCTTCATCGTGAGCGGGCTCCAGTCGCCGCGGCCCTCGCAGGTGACCGCCGCGATGAGGCCGGCGCGCCGCACGGCCGCCACCGCGGCCTCCCCGTAGCTGCAGTAGGGGTACGCGAAGGTGCGTACGGGAGTGCCGGTCAGGCGCTCGAGCGCCGTCACGCTCCCGGCCACCTCGCGCTCGCAGATCTCCTTGCTCGCCGCGGACAGGTCCCGGTGGGTGACGGAGTGGGCGCCGATCTCGATTCCCGCCGCGTGCAGCGCGAGCAGCTCCTCCTCGGTCATGTAGCGGGCGCCGCCCCGGCGCCACGGGTTGGGCCTGCCGATGAAGCTCGTGGTGACGTAGACGGTCGCGGGCACCCCGGCCGCCCTCAGGATGGGAAGCAGCACGCGGTGGTTGTCTTCGAGGCCGTCGTCGAAGGAGAGCGTGGCGAGCCCGGGCGGCGGCGGTCCGCCGGCGGCGCGCTCGGCCAGCTCGGCCACCGTGACGAGCTCGAAGCCCGCGTCCATCAGCAGCCCGAGTTGAGCGCGGAAGCGGGCCGGGGACACGCACAGGTTCTCCGGATCCGACGCCGGGGGTACGTCGTCCACGCCGTGATAGCCAACGTTCACCGAGCGCCGGCGGCGAAGGGCGCGGAGCGCGCGGCGCCAGGCCGCCGTCACGACGCCCCCCTCACCGCCCCGGCCCGGCGGCGGATCGGAAGGGTCGCCGCGCCGCCCGCCAAGAGCAGCGAGGCCAGCGGGTCGTCGCCCGCCCACATCGCCCCGGCCTGCGCCCGGCCGCCCCGCAGCAGCGTCATGGGATGCCCGTGCCTGGCCGCGTACAGATCGCCCTCCAGCCATCGGAACCTGCGTCCCGCCGGATAAGCGGCCGGCGGCCCCGGCGCTCGCCCCTCGACCACCGCGTGCCAGGTCGCGGGCAGGTTCACCCCGCAGCGGAGGGCCAGCGGCATGCAGGCGTAGAAGCGCGGGTTCAGGTCCAGGACCAGGGTCTCGCGGTCCCGGCGGACGAGGTCGAGCTGCGCGAGCCCCCAGTACCCGGTCCCGCGCAGCAGCGCGACGGCGCGTTCCTCGAGCTCGCGGTCGACCGGCGCGGACACGGTCGCGGCGAAGGAACCGGCGTCGCGCGGCCAGGTGCGGAGGACCTCCTCCTGGAAGCGCCCAGCGACTCTGCCCTCGCGGTCGAGCACCAGGGCAAGCGAGAGAAGCCGGCCGGCGATGCGCTCCTGCGCGAGCACGTGCTCGGTGGCCGGAAGCTCCGCCGCGAGTGCCGCGAGCTCCCGGCGCGAGGCGACAGCCCGGGCGGTCGGAAGCGCCGAGACCGCGGCGGAGGGCTTCACGATCGCGGGCAGCTCGATGCCGGCCGTCGCGAGCTCGGCCGCCGGCCCCTCGAACAGGGTGGCTGGGGTCGGCAGCCCGCACCTGGACGCCAGCTCCGCCAGGCCGCGCTTGTCGCGCAGGGCCCGCACGGCGTCCGGATCCGGATAGGGGAGGACCACGCCGCCCCCTAGCCGGGGGCGCAGGGCGAGCAGTGCATCGATCGTGGCCTCCCGGCCCGGATAGACGACGATCGGCCCGCGCCGCGCCGCCACCTCGGCGAGGTCGCCGGTCTCGCGACCCGCGGCGAAGCGCGACCACCGCCCCGCCCCGAGCCGGGCCGGCGCGTGCGCGAACGCCCGCACCCCCGCGCATCCGAGCCCCCGGATCCCGGCCACCGCGTTCCGGAGGTTGGCGTCCGCCACCAGCGCGTCCATCCGCCCGGCCGGCTAACCCCCGCCGCCCGGGGTCATCTCCCGAGCCTGATCGTGCGCTGCCGGAGGGCCTCGTTCATCCTCGCGATGTCGATCCGCCGGCCGCGCCGCGCCTGACGGAGCGTCCGCTTGGCCACCACGTCGCGGGGCTCGAGGGCGACGGCCGCCGCGAGCAGTCGCAGCCCCTCGCTCCGCCTGCCCGCGTTGACGGCCAAGGCGCCCAGCTCCAGGTACGAGTAGGCGTAGTGCGGGTCGCGGTCGAGCGCCCCGCGGAAGTAGCGTTCGGCGAGGCCCGTCCGGCCCAGCCGCAGCGCGATGCTCCCGGCGACCGCCTTGGGCCGCGGGCCTAGGGGGTTGAGCGACGAGGCGCTGTCGAGGCGGTCGAACGCCGACGCGGGGTTGAGGCGCCAGATCGCCAGCGCGCGGGTGACGTAGCGGTCGGACAGCCAGGGCCCGGCGAAGCTGAGCGCGAGGACGACCCCGAGCACGGCCGCCGCGCCGACCGCCAGCGGCCCGGTCACGAGAGCCCGGTCGGCCCGACCGGGCCTAGCCGGCGGCCGGGGCGCGAGGCCGGCGGCGAGCCCGAGCAGCGCGAACGCCGCCCCGCCGAGGGCCGGGAACTCCCAGAACCAGTCGACCGACGCGTGGACCAGCCAGTAGGCGAACGCGCCCACGCCGGCAGCAGCCGCGGCGGCCCCCCAACCGGCTCGGCGCCGAAGGGCCCGCGCGGCCGCGGCGAGCGCCGCCGCAAAGGCAGCGGTCAACAGCAGCGCGCCCACGATCCCGGTCTGCGAAAGCGTCCTGAGCTCCACGCTGTGCGGGTAGAGCGGCTGCTCCAGGCTCTTCCCGTGGAGGAGGTAGGCCTCCTGGTAATTGTCGGCACCGATCCCCGCGAGCGGTGCGTGCTCGAAGCGCTGCAGCGCGACGCGCCAGAAGTCGTAGCGGTCGGACCCGAGCCGCCCGAGCCGCGTCGCCCCGCCGTGCGGGGTCCCCTTCGTCTTGAACTGGTTCCAGGCGTGCGCGATGTCCGTGAACGGACTGCCGCGGTCGGCGACGTAGACGGCGGTCCCCACCACCGCCAGGGCGGCAGCGGCCGCGAGCAGGGCCGCCCCGAGCCGGCGGCCGCCATCCCGCGAGACCCTCACCCTCTGGTCGGCCACCCCGGCGACCCCGGCAACCAGCCCGGAGAGGACTGCCGCGATCAGGATCGCCCGCGCCGCCGAGTCCATCGACCGCGCGAGCGCCGGCCCGGTCTTGTCGTAGACGTCGAGCACCGCGGGGATCGTCGCCCCCACGCCGGCCGCGGTGAGGAGCAGGGTGAGCGACGTGCGCACCCGGCGCGGCGTGGCGACCAGGAAGATCACCGCCACGACGGGGAGGGCGAACAGCCAGCCACGGCTCTGGCCCATCAGCGCGAGCCCGCCGAGCAGGACCGCCGAGAAGATCAGGACGCCGCGCAGGAGCGGCGCCGCCTGGCGCCGCGACCCGAGCACCACGCACGGCCAGAAGGCCGATGACCACAGCGCCGCATCCGCGTTCGCGTAGCCGGCGGGGCTGGCGAAGCGGCCGTCGATGAAGTAGCCCGAGGGATCGGCGGCGCCGGCGGCTCCCAGGAGGTTCACGAGCCCCACCACCGCGATGGCGAGCGCGAAGCCGCCAACAAGGACGGCCGCGGCGCGCCCGGGTATCGGCCAGAGCGCGAAGAGCGCGAAGAGGATCGCGTAGAGCGCCGTCCGGTTGGCGCCGTCCCACGCGTCGCCCTGCTGCTGGGCCCAGAGGATGGAGAGATAGCTCCAGGCGGCGTACCCGGCGAGCGCCAGGCAGGCGACGCGCACGGCCGGCACCGCCTGCCGGGCACGCGGCATGGCCAGCATCCCGACGGCCAGCAGTCCGAGGACGAACAATGCGGCGGGATACCAGTCGCCCGGGCCGTAGCCCCCGTTCGATGGGGCTATCACCAGCAGCGCCGCGAGCCCCAGGCCGGCCAGGAGGATCGCGGGTGACCCCGTCAAGGCCCCGCGGAGGGCCTCCGGGCGGCTGCGCGGAGGCGGCACGGGGGCGATTCTAGGTTGGCGGGCGGGCGCTTAGTAGGTTTGGCGGGCTGCGCTTTGCCGCTCTCCTACGGGCCTGGCCGCGGCCTTGGGTCGGATATCCGTCCAATCTTGCGCAAGCCCAGTTTCCCAAGCCTATATTCGGGAACGAGTCGTACCATGAGAGGGGCAAACCACCCCAAGTCGAATTGGGAGGGATTGCGTAACCAAGGGCGGGCAGTTAGCATCTAGCGAGCCGCACCGAGGGGTACATGCGTATCTATGCGGTATCTCGCAGTATCGCCGGGGCCATGGATCGGTTCCGGGAGACGAGGCTCAGGCAAGGAGGCCACAAAAATGGTAGGGAGACCTAGTATGCGACTGAGGAACATCACCATCGGGCTAGCGCTGTGTCTGGCGCTGTTCGTCGCCGCACCCGCGTTCGCGCAGTCTTCGGCGGAGAACGGCTACAGCCAGCCCGCGGGGAGTGTTCAGCAGCAGGTGGGACCCAGCGGTAGTGAGGATCACTCGGCCAAGAGCAGCGAAGGCGGACAGCTCCCGTTCACGGGGCTGGACATCGCGCTCGTGGCAGCGGCGGGCGGAGTACTGCTCGCGATCGGTTTCGGTATCCGGCGTCTCAGCCGGTCTGAACTGGCCTGACCTTCACTGCAGCCGCGGCCGGTCCGAGCTAAACATTCCGGGGGGCCGCCCCGATAGTGGGCGGAGAGGGTGATCGGATGCCTGGAGCCGGCCAACGCGGACGAGACGAGCTTGCTCTCGCGTCCGCAAGCCCTGCCGACACGGCGGCGCAGGCCGAGGGCCCGCTCACCGATGAGCCGCTGACCCAGCCCCCCACTGAGCCGGAGCCGCCCCAGACCGAGCCGGGGCGGCTGACGGCCCGGGCCCGCCGGATCCTCTCCGCTCGCGGATGGACGGCCACGGCCGTCACCGCGGATGCGGTGATGCTGGTCCTTGCGGTCGTCGCGGCGCTGATCGGGGCGAACGCGGCTCACGTCCACGCCTCCGAGCCGTGGCTCGTGTGGACCTTCCCGCCGATCGTCGTCGCCCTGCTCGCGATCAGGGGGCTCTACCGGCCCAAGATCACGATGCAGTACGTCGACGAGGTCGGGCACCTGGTCGGAGCGTGCTCGGTCGCGGCGATGGTCATCATCGCGGTGGTCGCGTTCTTCTCGGGGAGCGCCACCGGCCAGGCCGAGCTGATCGCCCGGGTGTGGGCGTTCGGCATGGTCTACGTGGCCGGCAGCCGCTACGTCCTGGGTGTGACCCAGCGCCGGGCCCGCCAGGAGCGCCTGGTGGCTCAGCCTACGCTGATCATCGGCGCCGGCCGCATCGGCGCCCAGGTGGAGCGGCGGCTCGAGGAGCGTCCCGAGCTGGGCCTCGAGCCGATCGGCTACATCGACGCCTACCCGCCATCCGAGGAGCAGGTACCGGGACGCCGCAAGCCGGTGCTGGGCGGCCCGGACGAGCTCGAGTCGATCGTCGAGCGCACCGGGGCCGAGCACGTCATCCTGGCGTTCCTGTCCTCCCGCGGCTCGGACGCGCACCTCGTTCCAATCGTGCGCAGGTGCGACGAGCTGGGGCTGCAGGTGTCGCTGGTCCCCCGCCTCTTCGAGAGCATCAACGTCCGCGCCGAGATCGAGCACATCGGCGGAATGCCGCTCTTCCGGTTGCGCACGGTCCGGCCGAAGGGATGGCAGTTCGCGGTCAAGCACGCGCTCGACCGGCTGGCCGCGGCGGTGCTGATCCTCCTGCTCGGGCCGTTGCTGCTGGTCTCGATCGTCGCGGTCAAGCTCTCCTCGCGGGGGCCGGTTTTCTTCCGCCAGCGCCGGGTCGGGCGCGACGGGCGTCCCTTTGACCTCCTCAAGTTCCGTTCGATGCAGCTGCCAGCCGACGCGCGGGGCGGCAGCGAGTCGCTCATGCTCCCCGATGACACCGCGCCCGGCGGCGTCGAGGGGTCCGACCGGCGCACCGCGGTGGGCCGGCTGATGCGGCGGCTGTCGATCGACGAGCTGCCCCAGCTCTTCAATGTCCTGCGCGGCGACATGAGCATGGTGGGCCCGCGTCCGGAGCGCCCCGAGTTCGTCGAGCTGTTCGAGCGCCGGGTGACCCGCTACGACGACCGCCACCGGGTCAAGTCGGGGATCACGGGCTGGGCCCAGGTGCACGGCCTGCGGGGGAAGACCTCGTTG
>Ga0209577_10001598_pt1 | contig 22448 bp, 17 predicted proteins | sample GraSoiAngelo_109_FD_185874 | JGI IMG/M metagenome (GOLD analysis project Ga0209577, IMG submission 185874) | Grasslands soil microbial communities from the Angelo Coastal Reserve, California, USA - 14_0903_12_20cm (SPAdes) (version 2) | ecosystem: Environmental > Terrestrial > Soil > Grasslands...
CAGATCGACATTACAGAATCGCTCGAAGCTGAACAGCGCTTGCAAGACGGGGCGTTCGCCTGGCAGAACCGCCGCCCATTCTAGCAGCAAATTGGAGGGGAAGCTGTCGGCTCCCGCTACAATTTAAGGCGCAGCTGTGTTGTCGATTTACGAAACGACGCAGTTGACAGCACGGGTCGCTCGCCAATGCCGGCACGGCGACAACCGACTCTGAAGAGCGAGGCGATTTGCTCCGCAAAGACGCCTTCCCCAGTCATACGCGAGTGCCACTGAGAATTATTTAGCCGGTTCCCCCGCATATCACGGATCCGTCCGAGCACCTTCTCTTTGCGGTCCGGGAAATGTTCTTCCAGCCAGTGTTCAAATAATGGCGCTACCGCCCACGGCAAGCGGATAATTGTGTAACCGGCAAATTGCGCGCCTGCTTTTGCGGCTGCGTCCAGGATCTTCGGAACTTCGTAATCCGTGAGTCCCGGAATGATCGGCGCAACCATTACGCCAATTGGAATTTTCGCAGCGCGGAGCTGTTTAATGGCGTCGAGCCGGCCCTGGGGCGACGTGGTGCGCGGTTCGAGCAGTTGCTGCAAATTCGGATCGAGCGAAGTCACCGAAAGATTCACTGCGACTGCGTTGTGTTTCGCCAGCTCGCACAAAAGGTCGATATCGCGCGTGACGAGATAATTCTTGGTGATGATCGCCACGGGATTGCGAAATTTTACGAGCACTTCCAGGCAGCCGCGTGTGATGCGTAACTTTCTCTCGATCGGTTGATACGGATCTGTCACGCCACTCATCACCAGCGTCTGTGACTGCCAGCGTGGTGATTCCAGCTCTGCGCGCAATAACTCGGGTGCATTCGTTTTCACCATGATCTTGCTCTCGAAATCGAGTCCGGCGGAAAAGCCGAGATATTCGTGGGTCGGCCGCGCGTAACAATAAATGCAGCCGTGCTCGCAGCCGCGATATGGATTCAAGCTCGTTTCGAAACCGACATCGGGACTGCTATTGCGCGTGATGATCGACTTCGTTCCATCCCGAAAATATTGTGTCGCACGCCGCGGTTGCTCCTCAGTCGCAGGATCAAGATCGACACAATTAACGTCGGTCAGATCGACATGCAGCTTTTCGAACCGATTTGCCGGGCTCCAGGACGCGCCACGCCCGCGGACGGGTGCTAAGCTTTGCGGCAGTTCGTCAATAACCGGGATAAACTTCCGGCGCGCCATGCAGGAATGTTCGATTGAACATGTTCTTTGTCCAGTCCTTTTCGAACCAGAAAAGACTGAACGCCCAACGCTCAACGTTGAACGCTCTATAATTTTCTGTATTCAGTATTGGACGTTTCCCACCCGTTCCCGGAGGGGTGGCAGAGCGGTTGATCGCGCCGGTCTTGAAAACCGGAAGGCCGAAAGGCCTCGTGAGTTCGAATCTCACCCCCTCCGCTCTTTCAGCTCCTGCTCATATTCTTACTTTTGCTCGTGCACTTAATTTTTAAGCGACGAAGCGCAATGTAATCAGTGAACGGTGATCAGAGGTCGCTCTTTAGTGGTTCGCGCAGGAATATTCGCGCGACGACAGCTGCGCAGAAAAATCCCAGCACCGCTGCGCACACGACATCGGATAGATAATGTGCGCCGATGTACATTCGCGAAAAGCCGATCAGAATCGGGATTGATAGACAGGCGAGGCCGATGCGCCGACGACCGAAAATTAAGATGCCAAAAAATGCCGTGGAAGCGCCAACGTGGCCGGATGGAAACGAGTGATATTTCGTGCTAAAACGCGGGCCTCCCCAACGAAGCTCCGATTTCACCGAGGGACGCGCGCGTGGGACCGTGCGTTTAATCACGTGACCGGCAACGCCTGCGATAGCCATCGCCAGCAGCATCGACAAAAAAATGCGTGTCCATCTTTTACTGCCGCGCCACCATGCGATTCCTACAAGAAGCAGTCCAAGCACAACATGGGCAGGCCAGTCGCCAAATCGGCTAACGTTGCGCATTAAATTGCGCAGAGTGGGGTTTTGATGTTGCTGGACGAAATGCCAGACGGTGTCATCCAGATAAAATGCTACTCCGATCGCAATCGCCGCGATGGCAATGCCGACCAGCCAGTAAAAAATGGCCGCGCGCTTCATGAATAAGTTCCCTGTGTCATAACTGTCATTCCGAGCGGAGTCGAGGAATCCCGCGGCATAACTCACTGCGAAATTCACGAGATGCCTCGACTTCGCTCGACATGACAAGCGTTTTTTACTGAGATTGATCGTCCGGTCTTGCTTTATTCGCGCTCGTGCTCGTAATCGGTGGAATCAGAAACATGACTCAGAGCAAAATCAAGCCGCTGGGAAATTACGCGCTGCTGTTTTTCGGTTGTGTGCTTTTTCATGTCGCTGGGACATGGAGCTTGCCGCTGATCGACCGCGACGAGCCGCGCTTTGCGGAAGCATCCCGCGAGATGATTCAGCGCGGCGACTATGTCGTTCCCTACTTCAATGACCACCTTCGCCTGGACAAGCCTCCCCTCACCTATTGGGCGCAAACAGTGAGCTACCGCATCTTTGGCCAAAACGATTTCGCGGCACGCTTCCCGTCCGCGGTCGCGGCGGCGTTGACAGCATTGGTGATTTTTAGCTGGGGCCGTCGAATCGCCGGAGAAAAACTCGGCTGGTGGGCAGCAATTATCTTCACGCTGTCGCTGCAAACATTCGTTCACGCAAAAGCTGCCGTCGCAGACATGTGGCTGGTGCTGTTCATGACTGTGGCGCATTGGAGCGGTCACGAGTTGCTGAATGGATCATCATCGGCGGCGTCGCGCCCGTCGGTCGCGCCCTACCAATTGTCCGCGCTTCAACGCTTCAACCCTTCAACGCTTCAACCTTTCTTGCCTTGGTGGCTGATGTTCTATCTGTCGCTGGCGCTCGGTTTTCTCGCCAAAGGACCGCTTGCGTGGGTACCGCTGCTGACAGTTACCTCGACAATTTTCTATGCGCCGAATTTGCAGCTTGGCCGCCGATTCAAATTCGTTCGCGGCATCGCACTGATGCTGGCGATTATTGCGGCCTGGGGAATTCCCGCGTTAATTCGGACACATGGAGACTTTCTGCGAATCGGAATCGGTCGCCACGTCATTGGCCGCTCGTTCGGAGCAATGGAGGGGCACGGGTGGAACTCGTTAGGCGGATACCTCTTATTACTGCCGTTTTATTTCGTGACCGTGTTTGTCAGTTTCTTTCCATGGTCGATCAAACTGCCCGCGCTTTTGAAAAGATTGTGGCGCGAGCGGGACAACATCGACAACTACCTGCTCTCCGGCGTCGCGATCATTTTCATCATCTTTTCAGTCATTAAAACGAAGTTGCCCCATTACACGTTGCCCGCGTTCGGTCTGCTGGCGCTTGTGCTTGCTCGCCATCGGCAGGAAACCGTGACGGCAAGCCGCCGTTCTTTTTTTGCGACCGTCGCCGTAACTACTGCGTCTATTTGGATTGCATTCGCGCTCATTATTCCGCCGCTGGTCGCACGGTTTTTTCCGGCGTATCAGCTCCTTCAGGTATCACACGCTTTTTTGAAGCCGAACATGCAATTTGCCTCGGTGGCGTTCGAGGAGCCGAGTCTTGTCTGGTATTTTCGCTTGCGCGTGAACGGGTTTCTCACGCCATTAAACGAGCGCCGCGCTACAGAATTTATGAGCTCCTCCGGGCCGCGTTTTATCATTCTGCCGATGCCTGTTGCCGGATCAGTTTTTTCCAATGCTTCGCGAACTTGGAAATTTTTTACAGTCAGCGGATTCAACGTCGCCAAAGGCAAGCGTGTCGACCTAACGATGGTGCTGAAACTGGAGTGATTGATTTGACCATTTAGCGATTCAACGATTTAAGAATTTAGCGATTTACCGATGATTACCTTTCTCGAGGGCAAACTTGTGAGTGCCCTGCCGACGCAGGCGACTATTGATGTCGGCGGCGTTGGCTATGAAGTGTTCATCCCGCTTTCGAGTTACGACAAGCTGCCGACTGCCGGGCAGTCCATTCGGATTCTCACTCATCTGGCAGTGCGCGAGGACGCGCATGTGCTTTACGGGTTCATGACGCCGGCCGAGCGCGATCTTTTTCGATTGCTCGTCAACAATGTCAGTGGGATCGGACCGAAACTGGCGCTCGCAGTGTTAAGCGGAATGAGCGTGACCAGTTTCAAAGCTGCGGTCGTCAATTCAGATGTCGCCGCGATTTCGAAAATCAGCGGGCTCGGGAAAAAGACAGCCGAGCGAATCGTTTTGGAACTGAAAGATAAATTGGGAGTGGCTGCGGCGTGGGAAGCAGCCAGCGCAGCACACGCCCCCACTCCAGAAGCGGAGCAAGCCAACGAAGCCGTGCTCGCGCTGATCGCGCTCGGTTACAAACAGATCGAGGCACATAAGGCGGTGCGGGACCTGCAGGAGAAAGGCGAAGCGAAATCGGCGGAAGATTTAGTTAAGCTCGTGCTCAAGCGCATGGCTGCGGGAAGGTGATTGCAGAAAACGCCGAACGCTCAACGTCCAACGCCCAATGTTCAATTCAGATATTTGCATTCGGTGTTGGACGTTGAGCGTTGGGCGTTGGACGTTTGCCTGGTGATGCAAGTCCAGGTTCAGGACGACAGGCTAGCCACTATCCGCGCTGCTTTTCCGAAGGAAGGCCTTTTTGCCGAAAAAGACTGGCTTCTTTCACCGGAGGCATTTCCCATCGACAAAAAGTTCGCGGCCGACCTCGAGCAGCTTGGTCATCGGCTGTTTGTCTTTCAGCATGCCTGCAATCAGCTCTATCACCTGAGCGTCAAAGGGAAGCAGCCTGCGTGGATCGCACGCTACCTCGACGCGGGTAAACCGAAAGAGCTGATAGAATTCTCTCGGCGAAAAGAAATTCGGGACGATTTACCGAGAGTGATACGGCCTGACCTCATTCTGACTGAAAAGGGTTACATCATTGCTGAGATCGATTCGGTCCCGGGCGGCATCGGGTTGACTGGATGGCTTAACCAGACGTATTCGACATTCGACAGCGAGATCATTGGTGGCGCAAATGGAATGCTGGATGGATTTCGCTCGGTCCTGCCGAACGGTGGCGACATCGTGATCTCGCAGGAATCGGCGACTTATCGTCCGGAAATGGAATGGATCGCCGCACGATTAAATCAAACCTCAAACTCGCGACAGGAAGAGTCCGTCCGATTGGCGGACCTCAAACATCAAAAATCCCCGTGGCGCGTTTTGCCGGCGGAAAATTACGAGCCGCAAGATGGGCGCACCGTGTATCGGTTTTTCGAATTATTCGATCTACCCAATATTCCTGCGATCGAAAATTTACTGCGCGCGAACGCTGAAGGACACATCACGATCACGCCGCCAATCAAACCGTACCTTGAAGAGAAAATGTGGTTCGCGCTTTTTTGGATGCATCCCCTTCGCGAGTTCTGGCGGCGCGAGCTGGGCGAGAAATATTTCATAAAACTACAACAGGCAATTCCCTATTCCTGGCTGCTTGATCCTACGCCACTGCCCCAGCACGCCGTCATCCCACGCCTTGAAATTCAGGATTGGCGCGAGGCTGCGAAGTTCAGCCAGAAGGATCGGGAACTTCTCCTAAAAGTGAGCGGATTCTCGCCGCTCGGCTGGGGCAGTCGTGGTATCGCGCTCGGAAGCGATCTGCCGCACGCCGAGTGGGAAAAGAGGATTGACCGCGCACTGACGACTTTCGAATCGAATCCGACGATTCTTCAAAAATTTCACAAAGGCGCTCTCTTTGAGCACCGCTACTGGGATCCGGGTTCTGGCTCGCACCGTGAGATAGGCTCAAGTGCAGCCGCGTCCTCGACGATGTCTAGTATCTCACGGGGCGAGCTAACGACGATGAAAGGCCGAGTGCGTCTTTGTCCGTATTATTTCATTGAATGCGATCGCGTGAAATTGCGCGGCGCGTTGGCCACAATCGCTCCGGCCGACAAGAAATTTTTGCATGGGATGAGCGAGGCAATTTTGGTCCCGTCAAGGATTATCGAGAAGAGCATCCTGTAGCCACGGCTCTGTGAGCCGTCAGCGCCTTTGAGGTTTTACTCGTTCAACCGGCCACAGGTCCGCACTCGGACGGATTCGTCCTGCGGCGAACCGGTGGCCACAGCCAATGGCAGCGGATGCTTTGATTTTATCTTTCGCGGGCCATCCAATGCAGAGCCAAAGCTGGCACGAGAAAGAAGAATACGATTACTACACGCAGCTCCATGGAAAACAGCAAAACCAGTCTGCCGAATTCTTTCTCGTCGATTTTGAACAACTGAGTCGCCCACGAAACCGCAGTGTCCCAAAGCAGAATCGTCGCGGCGAAGTAGAACAGCGCGAATACAGGCCGATGATAAAAGCGCAAAAGAAAAAGTTCCGGAAGAAGATGATTCTTTCGCGGTCCATGCCGCGATTAAACCACGAATGGACACGAATGAACACTAATTCCTAAAGAGAAGCCACCTCGGATATCACGGATGACACGGATGCTCAGAAATGACCCGTCTCCGCCAAAGTTACGGCGTGGAAAGCGAAATCTGAATGTCGAATGACGAAAGAGTAAAGAAACCCAAAATCACATCTGTGTAATCCGTGTAATCTGTGGTTCTTTTTTTAATTCGTGTCTATTGGTGTGAATTCGTGATTATTTCTTATAGGCCGGCACTTCGGGTAACTCCGGCGGCACCAAGCCTTCTTCTTCTTCGTTCAACGGCACACCCGCGGGCGTGACGATGCGCGCGGTAACGAACATGACCAGGTTCTTTTTCTCGTGCTGCTCGACATTTGTGCGAAAGGCCCTGCCGAGCAGCGGAATGTCGCCGAGGATGGGAACCTTATCTTCGGTTTTTTGCACGTCTTCACGCATCAACCCGCCGAGCACCACCGTCTGGCCATCATAAACGCTGACGCTCGTCGTCACTTTGCGTGTGCTAAACACCGGCTGGTTGATCACGTTCGGTGTAAGCTCGATAGGCACAGATGTTGAAATGACGTTGCCAACCGTTTGGACGCCGACTGCGTTGATAGGGCTTCCGTAATTGATGAAGCCTTCGAATTCCACGACCTGCGGAATCAGGTTCAGGTCTATCGTTGTCGCGTCACCCCCGACTACAGGCTCGACCTCCAGAGTGACACCTGTGTTGCGGGTCTCCCAATCCTGAGGCGTTGTTGGTGTGACAACTACGGGTACGACGCCGCCCACTATGCCTGTGGTACCGCTAATCGAGGGAACTTGCGGCTGCGTATATGTTCTTGGGTAACGAAATTCTCTGACGACTTCGATGATGGCGCGTTGTCCGCTCTTGGTGGTCACGCTTGGCGCAGAAAGGAGATCGATGCCTTTCTTTTGATTCAGCGCCCGAATGACAACCTGAAATTGTGGATTGGTGAACACGCCCGCCAATCCAAAGATTCCCGGGGCGACGCCAGCAGTCTGCCCGAGGCCTGGCATCAAAAGGGCGTCGAGCGCGTTCGCGGTAATCGCAAAATTGCCGCTGCGGTTTCCGCTTGTAGCAGGATTTTGTCCAATGGGCTTCCCCGTGGCAGGATCAACGAAAGGAAAATTCGCCGCGTTCACCGGTGCTTGATTTCCCGCCGTTCCACCTGCACCGAAAACCTTCCCGTTAAGGCTAAATGGGCCCAGGAGCCAATCGAACCCAAGTTCCTTGAGATTATTCTGATTAATCTCAATAAACTTCGATTCAATTGAGACCTGCTTCGGTTGTGAAGCATTCGCCTGATCGACCAGCGCATCGACAAAGTCCAAATTGTCCTGCGTATTCCGAACGATCAGCGTTCCGCTGTGCGGCCAGAACGTTGCGTTTGCGCCAGGAGGAAACGCAACGCCCATGCTCTCCAACATCGTTCTGGCGCTAGTCCGTTCAACCAGTTGACGATCGTTAAGTAATGACTGCCTCGTGGTCGATATTCCGCCTCCACCCGGATTTGTTGTACGTAAGGCTTGACCGGCGCTCGCAGCTCCTGTTTGCGTGTATTGTGTCTGGTTGGCGGACGTATACTCAGTAGTCGTAGCTGCGTTATATTGCTCCTGTTCGAGAATCTTGCCGGAAACCGGAGGCACGTTGAGCAAGGTACCAGTCTGACCTTGCTGGGTGCTGCCGCTCAGGTTCTGAGTAAGATAATAACCCGGGTCTAATGGACCGCCGAAGAATTCAGGCGGCACGTGGTATCGCTTTGTGACCAGGTCATTGCTTTGTTCGCTGAGCGGAATAACAGACACGGCATACGGTTCTACTTTGACTTTTAATGCTGCTTGATTGGCGATGTAGCGCAGTGCTTCACCGAGCGGAACGTTGTCCAGAGTGACGTTAATGCGCGCGTTGGCCGCACCCGTTGGAGGCGCAACGGCTGGCACTCCACCAGGGCCCACCTGACCCGGTGCGCCTGGTGCGCCGGGAGCAACGGGAGCACTCGTAAGAGGGGGGGGACCACCGGCGCCCGGCGGAGTAGCGGTGCCGTTTGGCAAGACAGGCACCATCGGAACTGAAGGCGGCGCAATTTGTCCGAGAGGCACGAGCCGCAGCACAATGTTGACGCCCCTCTGGCCTTCCGGTCCGGTATCGTTCTCAGCCGCCTGCTCTCGAAGAACATCAATCGCCTCGCGAATGGTTGCGTCGCGAAATTCAATGTGCGGGATGATGATTTTATTCAGCTTGTTGGTCATCGCAGCGGTGCCGCCTAACTCCCGTTGGCTTCCGACCGCGGCTGACGGACCCACCGCACCGTATTTCCGAACGGGTTGTTGCCAGGCTCCCTCGACCTTCCACATCTGGCGTGATCGCGTCTCGTTGTACCCTTCTTCCCCGTACTGATACCTGGTGTTGTTGATTTTTTCCTGGCCGCGACGGGCTGCTGTGTTGTACGGATCAAGACACAACACTTGATCGTATCGCTTCATCGCCAGATCGTACTGTCCGGATTGATGAAAGCTATCGGCTTCGGCGAGTAATTCTTTCACTCTCTCCACTCTCTCAGGGAATGGCAGCGCCGGTCTTCCCTCACAGTCGATTCCCTCGCTACTAACAGTCCTCACTGTTTTGTCGAAGGAACCCGGCTGACGCAGGCGCATGTAAAGCTCGTGCGCCGGACGGCATTTCGGATCATAGTGATCGCTTAAAATCTCGCTTAGGATCGCCTCGGCATCAGCATTTCTTCCCTCAGCGATGCGGGCTTCGGCTAAGGCAACGCCGCTTTTGCAGAAGCCATCAACAGCTTGATCGTGCGCTTTTCCCGAGACAACTGAATCGGGCAGATAACTCACGGCCGACTTGAATTCTTCGTGCGCAAGCGTGTAATTTTTCGATTTCATGGCGGATTTAGCGCGCGTCAGGGCAGCTTCGCCCTCTGGTATCGCAGCTTGACGCCGTTGCACTTCGCGCTCCGCGACGCTATCCGGGGTCTGCGCAAAGCTCGTGGCGCAGATGATGGGTGAGATCACAAGCGCCGCCCACAGGGCGGCGGCTACAGCTGTAGCCGCTTCGCTGTGCGAAGCGCAATAACGTGATTTATTTTCAGGAATTTTTTTCATAAGCAATCCTTCTAGCTGCACATCCACGAGCTTGTATTTGATTTGCTCCATCGGCTGCAAGCAAAATTCTTACGATTTTTTGGGGCTTAACCACGAATGGACACGAATGTTTCCACGCGAAGCGTGGCCTCGCGAACGCTTTCGGAGTTGGAGTGCGGCGCTGCTGCGCCACTTTCCAGTCACGAGCACGAGCACCGGCACGAGCAAGGAACAGAGTTGTGGCAGCCCGGATCTTCATCTCTGAGTTTCTCATCTATGCCATCCGCGTAATCCGTAGTTCTTTTCTCCGTGTGTATTTGTGTCCATTCGTGGTTAAAGATTCTCACGGAGCGGCGAAGCCGATCTCGATCGGCGCATCTGATCTTTTCGTATTCACGATTACAGCCCTGTCTGGCTGCACATCGACGAGCTTGTATTTGATTTCCTCGTTTGGTTTCAGGGAAAATTCCTGGTCCTTTCTCACCTCGAATTCTCGACGCCCGCCCCAGGTATAGACGAACGTGGCCACGGATTGCGGCGAGGTGGCGACTTTCTCCTTCACCAGCGTGACCTGCACGTGGGTCTGCTGATGTTCGAGGAGCAGCTCCGATACATCATCATTTGTGCCGTACTGATTGCGTGCGCTTTTTTCGGTAAAATTGACGATCTTAAAGTCGGTACCGCGGACGATATCGCCGACCCTCAAGAATTGCGTGGGCTCGTTCAGGTCGATGCTGTTGATGCCGAATTTATTCCCGGCCCGTGATGAAAACACGTATGGGAACGGTTCCTCAGTTGCAGTCACCAAATGTAATTTTGTGAGGTAATCCGGGTGCGAATTTTTGTCTATTGGATCGGTCCCGCCCTGCCATTCGTCAAGATTGGTGAAACCGTCTTTGTCGGGATCCTGATCGAGAACGTCGGCATCTTCGATGTGCAAACCGTATTTTTCGAACCATTCATTGGGGACTGGGGGATGCACCTGGGTGTTTTGAAGCGTGGCCGGCAGGCCATCTGCGCCGATGAAATGTCTTTCGGGAACGAAAAGCCCCGAGCGCGCGCTGCCTTTCCATTGTACCGGCTGCTCGAGTTGCTCTGCCGCGCGATCAAGTTCCACCGCGACGGCGGGCTGCGAGGCAGTTTTTGGCCGAGGGGGCTGCGGGCTGACGAGGCGATTGCCGAACTGGATGACGCTCCACCAAATGGCGATGGCAGAAATGAAAAGCAAGATCGCTGCCGCGATGAGCGTGACGCGATCGTAATGCGCCTTAATCCAGTCCAAAACCTTTGCCACGGCTAACGTTTAACTGAATGAATAGGAATGGACACCAAGAAAGTGACGAAGCACGACTGTCGAATGACCGAGGAATCCCGGAGTCGTCAAAGTGACGTGCCCAGCGATTCGTAATTCGGATTTCGCATTTGTTTCGTCATTCGTCATTCGGATTTCGCCATTTTCAATGATTCGCGCAAGAGCCAGAGTGAGAATAAGAGGGCAGCGGGTTAAAACGTAAACCTTAACATCTCGACGGTGGCCGAAACCTCGATGTGCTCGTTGCCCACGATGAAATTCAGCGGGGTACCGGCACCGGGCTGAGCCTCATTTGCCTGCCGGCGTTCGGCTGGTGTTGGTCTTGCCATTTTTTCGCGCGGCGGGCCTTTCTCTTTCTCATTGTGCACGTACAACGTGCGAATGATAAAAAATTGTCCGGTGGAACTTGCGATTTCATTTAAGACTTTCCGCGCTGCCGAGGGCGCCGCTTTAAAAGCGACATCGACAATGTTGCGCTGGATCAAAGTTGGCAGCGGCGTGGCCCCGGGCTTTGCTGTCACTACTCTTCGTCCGGCAGTCGGTGAAGGTGCCGGAGTCGGTGAAACCCCGCCTTCTTCGGGCAAACGCGCGCGGCGAAGTGACGTCACGCTATCCACCTTGGCGTCGATCAAAATGTTCATCAGCTTCTGGACTTGAGAGAGCTCCTGTCCAAGCAACGGCGCGACGGGTGTGGCCGGCATGGTCGTGGTGAATTCATCGAACCCGAGCTCAAATTTGTCGGGCAGCCTGACATTGTTCACGCGCGCTCTGTCCAGTGTCGCGATGGTTACCAGGCGTAAGCGCGATTGAAATTCATTGGGCGCCAGCGGCGGCACAGGAACGACCTCGGTTTTCAGGGTTTCTTTAAATTTGTCCAGTGTGACTTTGTATTTCTCGACGTAATCCTGCAGTTTCCGGTAATTGTCGTCGCTAGGAAACGGATCGAGATGCTCGAGCCGGTTCCGCTCTGTTGCCACCTGGTCGAACGCTTGTTTTGATCCGCTCCACGCGCTCCATCTCCAGTAAAGCAGCGCCACCGCGAGCAACGCACAAATTCCGAAACCAATCAGGAACATGCCGAAGCTGCGATTTTGCTGGAACCATTTCATGGCAGTTTTACAGGCTTGCGCAGGGGTAGCTGTAGTTCATACGGGAACGCCCATTCCGTATCGTTGGGAACGGAATTGGATTTAATCAAGCGCTCCGGAGTTTTGAGATTGACAACAAACAGGGGCGAGTTTGCCAGATTACGAAGGTAATCGACCACGATTTCCTGCTGTTTCGAATTATACAGGTAAAGTCCACGCACCATGATGCCGTCGATCGATTTCTCGGTGGCGGCCGCAGCTTTCGCTGTCGGTCCGGGAGGAACTGTTGGCGGAGGAGTCGGCGCAATTTCTCCGGCCCGTTTTTCAGGCGCCCCCAGCAGCTTTCCACCGGAAGTTGCAGCAAGCTCGGTGATCCAGATGTCTGCTTCCGGCAGGCGCGTGTTTAATTCTTCAAGAATTTGCGGCCAGAAGCTGCGATCGCTCACCGCGGTGATTAGCGGAGTAGCGGCGTTATCCAACGCGGTGATTCGCTTTTTCAGCTTATCAAGCTGCCCTTCCGCCACGTGCATGTTGTCGTTCTGCTGCCGCATTGTCTGCGCAGTTCGCTGTACGACATCGGCGGCCCGCGTGTAGTAAGCCGTCCAGCCCAGCAGCGCGAGAAGAATACATGCCGCGGCCGCGATGAAGAATGGCCGGCGCTTTTCCAGGTCCTGTCTCCGAACGACGGTGGCCGGAAGCAGATTCAACTCCATTGGGCAGATCGTCACGCTGCGCAATGCCAGACCAACCAATTCGCCAAACAAATGCGCCGAATCCGCCGTCTCCCGCGCCGACGCCGACACGGTCACCTTTTGAAGCGGATTAAAAAACTCGATCGGCAGCTCAAACTTTTCGTGGAAGAACTCGCGCATGTTGGGGATGCCTGCGGCGCCGCCGCAAAGAAAAATGCGCGCCGGGCGCGTACCCTGTTGTTGCGCACGATAATGAGTAATGGAACGCATCAACTCCGCGTGTAGCCGCGTCAGGGTGCTGCGGACCGTCTTCGAGACGCGGCCTATGTCTGCATCGGCAGGCTCCGCGGCACCGCCTAGAGCGACAAAGCCGTCCCTTTTCCTTCGAGCTTCCGCCGCAGCGAATGATTCGTTAAATTCGCGCGCAATCGCGGCGGTAATTGTGCTGCCGCCCAGTGGAACACTTCGCGAGAAAATTCTTCCAGACTCGATGAAGAGCACATTCGTCGTGCGTGCACCAATATCTACCAGCATCGAGCAGCCGTTGAGATCGGTGTAGTTGTAACAAAATGCGTTGTAGAGAGCCATGGACGCCACACCGACGATGCTGGTCCGCAGCCCGGTTTCTTCGACGGCGCTGTTGATCTCATCGAGCAGATCGCGCTTGATTGCAGCGATGACGACCTGAATTTGCTCGCCCATACCGCCTCCGACGAGTTGATAGTCCCAAATGACTTGATCGATGGGGAACGGAACATTCTGTTGCGCTTCAAATGAGATGATCCTCTCGATCTTTTCCACTTCGAGTCCCGGAAGTTTGACAAAGCGCGCAAAAACCGATTGCGCGGGCACTGCGTAGTTCACGGGGGCCGCAGGAATGTGCATTTCACGCATCATTTCGCGCAACGACACAGCCGTTTCGTGCAAGGCAGCGTGAGCGTCGCGACGTTGCCCAGTTTCAGGATCAAGAGGCGTTTCGTGGAAACGATAATTCAGCAAGACCAGGCGCCCGTGGACGATCCGAAATTCCGCCAGACCGATGGTTTGGGACCCGATATTGAGAGAAATGAGACGGGGCGGTGCGGCCATGGGCTAAAGCTCTAAATCCGAATTGCCAAATCGGAAACTAAAATTCAACACCCAAATCTCAAGACAACTCGGTAACACTCGGGCTGTTGACCATTAGAAGTCTAAAATTCGTTGGAATTTCGAACTTCGGTTTTTCGCCTGCCGTAATAACGCTGGCAACCGACGGCCATCTCGCGGCTGCGGAGAAAGTGCGCCAGTTTGGTGCCGCTTTGGAGGGCACTTCACATTACGATGAGGCTCAAGTTAGCGCCAAAGTGCAGACCTTATCTTGGAAAAACGTATGAGTGATACCGCGCTGAGCGTCCACTCGACTCCTCATATTCAGCACCAACCGATATCTGAAATTTGTCATTCCCGACCGTGCCCAGAATGTAGCTCTGCATGAGATCGCCGCCGCCTTTGCCACTCCATCGACCGTACATAACGCCCACTTCGCCGCCGCAATAAACCTGATCGGTAGGCACCATCATGCCGGGCAAATCCTTGCCGTCCGTTCCGAAATTCCCGGACGGAGAATCAGCAGTGGCGCTCTCTCTCCTCCGTGTCGCGACACCGGGAGAATTCGGAGTCAAATACGCAACCGGAAACAGATCGAGCGACACCATGCCAGTCTCAGCCAGTGCGTTCTGACTTGCCAGCCTGCCCCCGTCCGACCATGCGTGAACTGGACCTTTGTGAAACAAAAGAGAACTATCCTTCGCACTCAAAATTTTCGGCTGATAAAAATCGAGCGCACCAGCGTGCTGGTTTTGGGTCGTTTGTTGCGCTGCAACTGCAAAGCAAACACCCAGTAAACCCACGGCGACGAAGAGAGCACGCCTGATCATGCGACAATTCACAACCAAATCGCTGCAAGCGCCAGTTAAAATTTTCGGAAGCCGCACCTGATTCGTTGAAAGCGTTACACCGTTACTCGGAGCGCTATTCATAACCTTAACGATGTAACGACTCAACGCTTTAACGTTTTAGCGATTCTCGAAAATACTCGACCGTCTTTTTGATTCCCTCCTCGAATCCCACGCGCGGCTCCCAGCCGAGGACTTCTTTCGCACGAGCGATATCTGGTTGGCGGACCTTCGGGTCGTCCACTGGCAGTGGTTTGTATTCGATCGCCGATTTTGCTCCGGTAATACGAATAATTTCGTCGGCGAACTCTTTAATGGTCATCTCGCGCGGATTGCCCAGGTTGACCGGCTCGTGGAAATTGCTCATCGCCAGTTTGAAAATTCCGTCGATCAAATCGGACACGTAACAAAACGAGCGCGTCTGCGAGCCATCGCCAAAAACGGTTAGCGGTTGACCATTCAATGCCTGTCCGATAAACGCCGGGACCACCCGGCCATCGCGCAACCGCATTCGCGGACCGTATGTATTGAAGATGCGCACGATTTTTGTGTCCACTCTGTGATAGCGATGATACGCCATCGTGATTGCCTCCGCGAAACGCTTGGCTTCATCGTAAACCCCACGCGGCCCAATCGGGTTGACGTTGCCCCAATAATCTTCTTTTTGCGGATGCTCGAGAGGATCGCCGTACACCTCCGAGGTCGATGCGAGAATAAACGAAGCTTTTTTGTCCTTGGCCAGACCGAGCGTGTTGTGCGTGCCGAGCGCGCCTACTTTGAGCGTGGGGATCGGGAGTTCCAGATAATCAATCGGACTTGCCGGTGATGCGAAGTGAAAAACATAATCGATTTTTTCTTCCGGCAGAAAAATGAAATTGGAAACGTTATGCTTGATGAACCGGAAATTCCCGTTCCCGGCGAGATGCCCAATATTCGCCGTGTTGCCCGTGATCAAGTTGTCGATGGCGATGACGCGGTGTCCTTCCGTCAAAAGCCGATCCGCTAAATGCGAACCGAGAAACCCCGCACCGCCGGTCACGACCGAAACGGGCTGGGAACTTTTAGCCATGGCGGATTTGTTCTAATCGGTAGCGCCTAAGTTTACCAGCAGGAACTAATGGCGAATGACGAAAGCCGAATTTCCAAAGGAATCGCAAATCGCGCTGTAGCCCCCGCTGTCCTCAGTGGAATACGGACGCCCGGCGAGTGCGCTGAGGACACTTCACCCTATAGCATTCGCGCTTCGTCATTCGACATTCGGCATTCGTCATTTAATTAATCCCATGCGCATTTTGTCAGGTATCCAGCCCAGCGGTCCGCTACACATCGGCAATTATTTTGGCATGATGCAGCCTGCTATTGCCCTTCAAGCCGAGGGCGAAGCGCTTTATTTCATCGCCGATTATCATGCACTCACCACTCTGCGCAACGCGAAAACGTTGCGCGCAAACAGCCACCGTGTCGCACTCGATTTTCTGGCATGCGGACTCGATCCGGAGCGCGCAACGCTCTTCCGGCATTCCGACGTGCCGCAGGTGACGGAACTCGCCTGGATTTTATCCACAGTGGCGCCGATGGGTTTACTGGAACGCGCCACCTCGTACAAGGACAAACTCGCCCGCGGTATGTCCGCGAACGTTGGACTCTTCAGTTACCCGATCCTCATGGCAGCGGACATCTTGATTTACGACAGCGATGTGGTGCCCGTGGGTAAAGACCAGAAACAACACATCGAGATCACGCGCGATCTTGCTGTGAAAATGAACGAAACGTTCGGACAGGTTTTTAAGTTGCCAGAAGCGCGGATCCGAGCCGCGACAGAGACCGTGCCGGGAATCGATGGCCAAAAAATGAGTAAGAGCTACGGCAACAACATCGACATTTTCGGCGATGAAAAAGAGACGCGAAAACGCGTGATGAGCATCGTGACCGACTCAACCCCCGTCGAAGCGCCGAAAGATCCGGAAAGATCGGCGATCGTTGAGCTCTACTCCCTCTTCGCTTCGAAAGACGAACTCGCGAATATGAAAGGACAGTTTAAAGGAGGCGGGACCGGCTACGGCGATTTCAAAAAAGAGCTGTTCGAGAAGCTGTGGGAATATTTCGCGCCGATGCGCAAACGCCGCGAGGAAATTCTGAGGGACAAATCGTACATCGACAATGTTCTCGCGCGCGGCGCGAAGCACGCTAACGAAATTGCCAATCAAGTGATGCAACGAGTCCGTGCGGCGGTGGGTCTGCGCTAGGACTCGATTCGGGCGACGGTCATAGACCACCGCTACAAGTTAATCGATGGCCATTGTACGATTCCACGTCGTTCCAAATGCGAAGCGCGACATCGTGGTTGGCCGGCACGGAGACGCGATCAAGATCAAACTGCGCGCGCCTGCAGTAGAAGGAAAAGCGAATGCCGCTTTGCGTAGTTTTCTGTCCGAAAAATTGAATATCCCGCAAAGCGCAATCACCCTTGGACGGGGTCAACGATCGCGTCACAAAGTGATTCGCATCGAAGGCTTGAGCGAACACGACACTCGTCGACGATTGCTCACCACAATCTGAAGAGCATGGAGCGGAGAGGCTTCGCGACTTCCAGCATAAAGCCTCACAGCTCCGACACAACACGGGCGCGCCGAGCTCGCCCTCCATTCGCCGTTAACGGCTCCGGCTTTGTCGGCGCGCCGGCTTATTTTGCTCTGCGGGCTTCGTTTGACTCGTTGCGGCCGTATCGCGGTAGAACAAGACGCCGTGCGCTCGCAAATTGGTGATCAGGGCGTGCAGATCGTCGGACAACTGTTGGTTGTTTAGGAGTGTCGCAACCAGCCCTTTGCCTTGTGTGGCGCTGCGTAGCATCGTGCGCGTGTCAGCGATCGCGTCTTGCAAGCTGTCCACTGCTTTCTTAGCGGAAGCCATCGTCGAATCCGTCTGCTCGATAACTCCATCCAATTTCTTGGAGGATTCTGCCAGAGCGCTGGTAGCCTGGTTCAAATGTTCCATGCTCGATTTCAAGTTCTGCATGTTCTGTGCAGACAAAGTTTCCTGATTCAACTTTTGCACCGTGGTTCGGAGATCGCCTACCAGAGCACCGCCTTGCTGTGTGAGATCGTCGATACCGGTCTCACGCGTTCCATTAATGTATGCATTCGGCGGCAGGTACGCTTTCGGTTGTCCAGGCGGCGGCGTAACGACAACAAATCGATCGCCCAGCAGCCCGGAGCTTCCAACCGTGAATTTGGTGCCCTCTGGAACCTTGACGTAATCATAAATTTTCAGCGGCACAGCCACGCCATCGCCTTCGCGAACCAGCCGCGGACCACCCGCAACCTTCCCAATTCTCGCGCCGGCGAGCAGGACATCGGAGCCTTTCAAAAGTCCGCTCGCATTGGTGAAGCGAACTGTCAGGGGGTAATAGGTCTTGAAACCCTCTCCCAGCCGGCCGAATTGCACTAGCAGCGCGCCTAACATCGCCAAACCCACAAACACAAAAATACCAACTTTAAATTCCAAACCTCGCTCGTGCCGGTTCATTTTGAGACGATAATTGTCGTCTTACTGGCTGATTTTCGCAAGGTAGCCGCGGTTCACCGCAACCGGCTGAGCACGATTGAGTCAATCGCCCCTGCCATCGGATCGGCCGAGCAGGAAATCCTCAATGAGGGGATCAGTCGATTTCTGAAGGTCACTTGCTGTCCCATGAAAATAGACGCTGCCTTCGTGCAGGTACGCGATCCGATCAGCAACATCGAATGCGCTTTTCATATCGTGGGTAACCACGACGCTGGTCATTCCAAAGCGTTGCTGCAGCCGGCGGATCAATCGATTGATGCTGTCCGCCACAACAGGATCAAGCCCAGCCGTCGGCTCGTCGTATAATACGCACGAAGGGCGGCGAATGATGGCGCGCGCGAGACCCACCCGTTTCTTCATTCCGCCACTCAAACTCTCCGGCATCTTGGCCTCCTCTCCCTCCATTTCCATCACCTCAAGCATCTCTGCGACTTTCGAGTGTAAAACTTTTGGGTCGCGTTCGCCGGCCTCCCGCAGAGGAAAAGCAATATTGTCCTCTACCGTCATCGAATCAAAAAGCGCGCCGCCTTGGAAAAGAATTCCAACTTTTTGGCGAATTGCCCCAAGCTGGCGCTCGCTCATACCGATAATGTTTTGGGCCTGGATCCAAATTTCTCCCCCGTCCGGTTCCATCAATCCTACGAGATGTTTAAGCAAAACGCTTTTGCCACCACCGCTCCGCCCGATGATGGCAAGAGTTTCACCACTCCGCACCTCAAGATCAACGCCGCGCAAAATCTCCTGCTGCCCGATTTTTTTTGTCAATGAACGCACCTTGATCATAGGCGACGAATTACCTGGAACCGGATCCGGTTTGGTAGACGTCTTTGGAGACGGCGGTGCTTCGATCATGGCAACACACGAACTCTCAACTCACCACTGTCCAGTTTCAATTGCTCCAAAAACTCCATCACTGCACTCATTGATAGCCCGCCGGGTAAATGATGTTGAACATCATGGTAAGGAAAAAATTGCAAATCAGAACAGCCAGCGACGAGTCCACGACAGCTTCAGTTGTCGCGCGGCCGACGCCCACCGCGCCTTCGCGTGTGGTCAAGCCTTTGTGGCAACTGATGAATACGATGAGTATTCCAAAACAGAATGCTTTTGACAGACCCATGATAATGTCACGACTGCGCGTCCACCGCACCATGTTCGCCATGTAATAAGTGCCGTTAATGTCGAGCATGAAAATCGCTACGAGATAGCCGGCGGCGATGCCGACGGCGATGCACTCCGCCACCAGCAGCGGCATCGATACCATCATGGCAAGCGCGCGCGGCACCACCAGGTAATCAACGGGATAAACTGCCAGCGCGCGGAGCGCATCGATTTGCTCCGTCACTTTCATTGTGCCGATCTCAGCCGACATCGCCGCCCCAACGCGCCCCGCAACCATTAGTGCTGTCAGAACAGGAGCCAGTTCTCGGCAGAGCGACACCGAAACTACCGCGCCCACAGCGGAGCCCATTCCCAGCTTGTTAAATTGGAAAAATGTTTGTGCCGAGAACACCGCGCCGGTGAATCCGCCGGTGATTATAACAACGAGCTGCGAAAGCAATCCAATCTCAACGACTTGATTGAGAAATAATTTCCAGCGAAGTCTGTGCGTGAAAATGGAACGAAAGGTATCGGCCGCGAGAAAGACAATCTCGCCCAAGTACTGAAAAAACGAGAGCAGCGGCGCGCCGAGAGCGTTGAAGAATCGAACCATTTCAAGGCAAGTGATCAGTGACTAGTGACCAGCGAATGGCAGAGCGCAAGGGTTGTTTCGGATTTTGCCTGCCCCCTACGCGCAGCAAAGGCGGGAATTCGGATTTCCTATTCTTCTGGCAGCACTTGCAATTGCGCATGGTGTAAAGCTGCGATAAAAGATTTCGGTAAAGAATGAGACGCGCTACTCAATTGTCGCTGGCAGGGAATCTGTTGCTGGGGGCAGTATTCTTCGGCGGTTGTGAAACTACGCCCCAAGGAATCCATCAGGCAAGGATCGAGATGGCGCAGCATATCGCCGCCGAACCGGCGGGAGATTATTTTATCGGCCGGCGTTACTATAAACCCGACTTCAAATTCTGGGGCTACATCCGTCGCCCGGGGCAACCGTGGAGCACGGCGCAGTTGGTGATGTTAAATGAAAAAGAGAAACTCGCGCCCGATCGCGAACGCCTCGAATTCGGCAGCGACAACAATTACGAGTACAAATTCTACGGCTCCTTCAGCGGCCAGACCGTTTACGAACCAGCAAGCAATGGGTTTTATCCCGAGTTCGTGTTGAAGAGATACGAATTAATTTCGAGCAATCCCCCGCCGATTTTTAAAAGCCAGATGCAAGGGAGACCGACCCCGACGGAACTGCGCTATACAGTAGAAAAGCCGGAATGAAATCGAATATCGAATTCCAAGTGCCTAATGATAAATCGATGACGAGTGTTCGAATGGCGAATGGCACACGACAAAGATTTGGTGATTTGCATTTCGTCATTCCTTTGTCATTAGACATTCGTCATTCGTCATTTTCCCTGTTCGCCTGCCGCGCTGGAGAGAACCGAGGGCGGGGGCTTCGTCATTTTCGATGACACGCGTTACTCGCGCGCCGCTGAGCCGAGACCCTCTTGTCGAGGAATTCCTGCGTTACCTCGCGGACGAGCGAAACGCTTCGACGCGTACGCTCAAGGCGTATCGACAGGCGCTGACCGGTTTCCGCGCTGAGAACAAAACGCCGTGGAAAAAATGCACAGCCGACGATTTTCGCGATTATCTGTTTGCGCTTATGAAGCGCGAGCAAGCCCGTTCGTATGTGCGACTTCAATTCTCCGCGTTCCGCACTTTTTATCACTTTCTCGCAGCTCGAAAAAAACTGCGACGCAATCCGGTGCGCGAAGTGCAATTGCCAAAACTCGAAAAAAAACTGCCGCTCGTGCTGACGCGTCATCAAATCGAGGAGCTCATCGCAGCGCCGCTCAAGATCGACAAGAAACGCGCGGCGCCGGGTTGGATGCCGCTGCGCGACGTCGCAATCATGGAATTGTTTTACAGCAGCGGTTTGCGATTGAGCGAGCTGGCAGCGCTCGATGTGGCCCATCTCGATCCTTACACGGAATCGGCACGGGTATTCGGCAAAGGCCGCAAGGAGCGCGTCTGCCCGGTAGGCTTGCCCGCGCTGGAAGCGATCTCGCGCTACCGCGCCGCGGCCAATGTCCATGCAGGGCCCCTCTTCATAAATAAGGTGCGACAGCGAATGTCGGTGCGCTCGATCTGGCTCGTGTTAAAACGTTATGTACGCCACACATCAATTCCCATCTCAATTAGTCCGCACAAGTTGCGACATAGTTTTGCAACGCACATGCTCGATCGCGGCGCTGATCTGCGCAGTGTCCAAGCGCTACTCGGGCACGCCAGCCTCTCGACGACACAAATCTATACGCATGTGACAGTCGAGCGGCTAAAGAAAGCCTACGCGGATGCGCATCCGCGAGCGTGATCTTGTAACGCGCTTTAACTCGCTGGCGCAGGTGCGCTGCTCTGAGGTTGCGATTCGGGAACCCGGAATGACAGCTTTCCATCGACGGCCGCAACGTCGACCTTGTCGCCGGGTTTGACGTGGCCACGAAGCAATTCTTCCGCGAGCGGATCTTCGAGAAAACGTTCCACCGCACGGCGCATTGGGCGCGCGCCATATTGCGGATCGTATCCTTTTTCGATCAGAAATTCCTTCGCGCTTTGCTGCAACTCGATGTGGACGTCTTTGGCTTTGATGCGAGCGAGCACTTTGTTGGCTTCAAGATCGACGATGCGCAGTAGATGCGCTTTAGCGAGCGAATGAAACACGATGATCTCATCCAAGCGATTGAGGAACTCGGGCTTAAACACGCGCTTGGTTTCATCGAGAATTTTGTCACGCATCGATTCGTAATCGTGCCCTTCGAGCGGCGCGCCGAAGCCCATCACGGTTTGTTTCTTAAGCAATTCCGCGCCGACGTTGGAAGTCATGATGATGATGGTGTTGCGGAAATCGATTTTGCGCCCTAACGAGTCGGTGATCTTGCCGTCCTCGAGAATTTGCAAAAGCAAATGCATCACGTCGGGATGCGCTTTCTCGATCTCGTCAAAGAGCACAACCGAGTATGGCCGGCGCCGCACAGCCTCGGAAAGTTGGCCGCCCTCTTCGTATCCGACGTAGCCCGGCGGCGAGCCGATCAAACGCGACGCGGTAAATTTTTCCATGTACTCCGACATGTCGATCTGGATCAATGCATCGGGATCACCAAACATAAATTCGGCCAGAGTGCGCGCCAGAAA
>Ga0209577_10001601_pt1 | contig 22423 bp, 23 predicted proteins | sample GraSoiAngelo_109_FD_185874 | JGI IMG/M metagenome (GOLD analysis project Ga0209577, IMG submission 185874) | Grasslands soil microbial communities from the Angelo Coastal Reserve, California, USA - 14_0903_12_20cm (SPAdes) (version 2) | ecosystem: Environmental > Terrestrial > Soil > Grasslands...
GCAAGCTCCGCCTCCTCGTCGGTCACCCCGACCGCACCCCCGCCACCCCCTCCGCCCCCGACCTCCCCAGGCGCGCCTACCGCCGTGTCGGCCGCGGCCGGCAACGCCTCCGCCACCGTGAGTTGGAGCGCTCCGGGGTCCGACGGGGGCGACCCCATCACCTCCTACACCGTCACCTCCTCGGGCGGGCAGTCGGCCACCGTCGGGGGCTCGGCCCTCACCGCCTCGGTGCCGGGGCTGACCAACAACACCGCCTACACGTTCACGGTCACGGCCACCAACACCGTGGGCACCGGGCCGGCCAGCTCCGCCTCCTCGTCGGTTACGCCTACCGCACCGCCAGCCCCGCCGGGTCCGCCTCCCGCCCCGCCCAGCTCCTCTCCGCCTTCGTCGCCTCCCTCGCCGGCGGTGGGCTCTCCGCCGGCCTCGCCTGCCCCCACCCCACCGCTGCCGGCTGCTCCCGCTCCCCCTACGGCCACAGCCCCCACGCCCGCCCCCTCCCCGCCGGTCGCTGCCGGCGCTGGTGGGAGCCCGCAACCGAGGGTCGCCCCGGTGGCCACCCCGGGCCTGGCCGTCATCCCGGCCGCCCCTACCCGCTCGCCCTTCGCTCCTGCCGCCCCGGTTGTGGCCAACCCCGGGTTCATGGCGGGGACGTCGACCCCTGCTCCCGCGCCCTTTGCTCTGGTGCCCGTTTCCCCGGCTGCTGTGCCTCCGGCTCGGCCGGGGGGCGGGGCGGGACAGGCCAAGCCAAACCCTGTGACTGCCCCCGCCTCCGGGAGCGGGGCGGCGCCGTCACAGAACCCGTCGCCGGGCCCCGGTATCGACACGCAGTTGGCCAAGCTGGCCACGGCCGCAGTGAAGAGAGGCGCCATGCCGGTGGCGCTCATCGTGATCGTCGTGGCGTTCCTCCTCGTGCAGGACCGGCTCGACCGCAACGACCCCAAGCTCGCCCTGGCTCCGGTGCACCCCGAGCCTGACCTCCCCTTCGCCTCTCCCGAGGAGCTCCTCAAATGACCCCCACCAGCTCACGAAATGTGGCCAATGAGATGGTCCCGCTCGCCGACCGGCTGCGGTGGATGCGCTTCTTGAGGCTCGCCATGGTGCTCGCCGTCGCCGCCTTGGTCGCGTTCTCACCCGAGGTGTTCCGTCCGGGAGCGCTCGGGCTGGCGGCAGTCACGGGGGGCTACGTGGCCATCGCCTTGTCTTTCGAAGGGGCCTGGCACCTGTTCGGCCGCCGCGGGATCACCCTGTTCGGGTCCCTCATCATCTTGGACGGCTTCTACCTGGCCTGGGTCTGTTTCGTCAGCGGGGGCATCGCCAGCCCGGTGCGCTACCTGATGGTGCTGCACCTCATCGCGGTGGTTCTGCTCGCCTCCTACCGGACCGGGCTCAAGGTCGCACTGTGGGACTCGCTGCTGACCATGGTCGTCTACTACGCGAGGGACGTGCGCATGACCGTCACCGTCGGTGGCCGGCCGATGCCCGACTCCGCCTTCCATCGCATGGTCACCTTCGTCGCCGTGTTCTGGCTGGTGGCGCTGGCCACCGCCGCCTTCTCCGCCGTGAACGAGCGAGAGCTGCGCCGGCGGAAGTACGACCTGGAGGCGCTGGCCCGCCTGGCCGCCGGCCTCGACGGCGCCAGCGGCGGCCGGGAGGCAGCCGAGATTCTCACCGAGCACGTGGCCGAGACCTTCGACTTCGATTGCGTCGTGCTGGTCGGGGAGAACCAGGGTCGCTGGTCGACGCTGGCCCACCACGGGCCCGTGGCCACCGGGGACTTCGCGCCGCCGTTGCCGGGCGGCTCGGTGCTGGCCCGGGCCATCGATAGCAAGCAGACCCTGCTCGCCTCGGCCCTGACGCGGGGCGACGACGCCTGGCTGACCGACCTCCTCCCCGGGGGCAGGAACCTGGTCGTCGTCCCCCTCTACGCCGAGGGCCACTGCCACGGAGTCCTCGTGGCCGAGCACGCCATGAGGCACGGCTCTCGCATCGAGAGGCGGGTGGTGTCCATGCTCGAGCGCTTTGCCTCCCACGGCGCCCTGGCCCTGGGGAACGCCTGGTTGCTCGAGCGGGTGCAGAAGATGGCTTCGACCGACGGCCTCACCGGCGTGGCCAACCGGCGCGCCTTCGACGCCACCCTGGACAGGGAACTCGGCCGGGCCGAGCGTGGCGGGGAACCGGTCAGCCTGGTAATGCTCGACATCGACGACTTCAAGGGGCTCAACGACCTGCACGGCCACCAGATGGGCGACGACGTGCTGCGTTCCATCGCCGCCGAGGTGTCCGGGGCGTGCCGGACCTACGACACGGTGGCCCGCTATGGCGGCGAGGAGTTCGCCGTGATCCTCCCCGGCTGCACCCAGGCTGAGTCGCTCATGCTGGCCGAACGCCTGCGCGAGGTCGTGGTGCTGGCGGGCGCGGAAGTGAGGGTCACGGCCAGCGTCGGGGTGGCGACGTATCCCGTGCACGCCTCTGATGCCCAAGAGCTCATCCAGGCCGCGGACGGCGCTCTGTACGTCTCCAAGCGCAGCGGGCGCAACCGGGTGAGCCAGGCCCCTGGGCGCCCGGTCTCCGAGGAAGCGGCGGTCTGAGCAGCCATCGTCAGACCGGGGGGTGCGGATTAGTCACTTCGCCCCCTACGCCACGCCCGGTGAGATGCCGAAAATGACCCTATGAGGACACCGCGCAACCCGGCCGTGGCCGGCCGCCTGGGCGGGGTCCTCTTCATGGTGTCCGGAGCGGTCACGCTCCTGAGCCCCTTCGTGCCCGCCCACCCCGACATCAACCGGCTCGGGGTCTTCCTGGTCGGGGTTGCCGCCGTGGCCGGCGGCGCCCTCATCTGGGCCATTCCCTGGGGGCGCCTCCCGGCCCGGGCCCAGTGGACCCTCATGCTGCTGGCCCACGGGCTCATCGCCCTCCACAACCAGTTCGGGGGCAACGACCCCTTCCGCTACGGCCTCTTCTTCCTGGTCTCCTTCGCCTGGGTGGGGATGACGCAGCGCCGCTTCACCTCACTGGTCTTCCTTCCCTCGTTCCTGGCCGCGTACCTGACGCCGCTCCTGGTCGGTCACGCCCCGGCGTGGGAGATCTCCTCGGTCCTGTACGCCGCCCCCGTGTGCATCCTCGTGGCCGAGGCCCTGTCCTGGACGGGCGACCGGCTCGAGGCGAGCCAGAACGAGGTGCTGCGCCGGGAGGAGAGGTTCCGCTCGCTGGTGCAGAACTCCATGGACGTGGTGGCCGTGGTCGACGCCGAGGGGCGCATCACCTACATCTCGCCCTCAGTCGAGGCCGTCCTGGGTTGGCGTCCGGACGAGGTGATAGGGCGGCCGGCCAGGACGCTCGTGTACGAGTCCGACCGGGAGAAAGCCGAGGAGGAGGGCGGGTCCCCGGTGGAGCCGGGAGTCGTGCACGTCTACGAGGTGCGGGCCGCCCGCCGCCTGGGAGGGTTCCGCTGGGTCCAGGTGCGCGTCACCAACCTGCTGGAGGATCCGGCCGTGGCCGGGCTGGTCTGCAACTTCAGCGACATCTCCGAGCGCCGGGAGATGACCGAGCGCCTGCGCTACTTCGCCTACAACGATCCCCTCACCGGCCTGCCCAACCGCGTCGCCTTCCTGGAGCGCCTGGAGCAGGCGGTGGCCCGGGCCCGGCGGCACGAGACGTCCCTGGCCGTGCTTTTCATCGACCTCGACGAGTTCAAGGAGGTGAACGACTCGTTCGGGCACGCCGCGGGTGACACCCTGCTGCACGCCGTGGCCGGGCGCCTGCGCAGCTGCACCCGTCCCGAGGACACGCTGGCCCGCCTGGGAGGCGACGAGTTCACCGTCCTCATCGAGGACCTGGACCGACCCGACCAGGCCGAGGCGGCGGCCCGGCGCCTGCTCGACCGCATCGCCTCGCCCTTCCTCCTCGGTGGCCGCCCGGTGGAGCTGGCCTGCAGCATCGGCATCGCCCAGGGTCGCCATGGCGACGAGGAGCCCGACGAGCTGCTGCGGCGGGCGGACGTGGCCATGTACCGGGCCAAGTCCGGGGGCAGGAACCAGCTGGCCACCTTCGCCCCCGACGTCGCTGACACCGCCCCCATCAGCGTGGAGCTGGCCTGACCTACTCGGCGGCCGGGCCCACCACGGGCGCGGCCGGCGCCACCACGGGAGCCTCGGTCCCGCTCATGCGATAGACGACGGCGGCCAGAGAGGCGATCACGACGGCCATCCCCGCCACCTGCAGGGCGAAGAGAGGCTCCCCCAGGGCCACGGCCGCGCCCACCGCGGAGATCACGGGGCTGGCCAGGGTGAGCAGCGAGGTGATGGAGAGCCGGACGTGGGCGTGGGCCCAGTTCATGAGCAGGTGCCCGCCCCCCGGTCCCACGGCGATGACGACGAGCCACCACACGTTCCCCAGCGTCCGGGGGGCGGGGGTGGCACCGGCGGCCAGGGCCACGGGCGTGATGACGACGGCGGCCACCAGGGCCAGGGCGGCCTGGTATTCGAGGGCGCCGAGTTGCCGCCGCGCCGTCTTGGACGCGAGGAAGTACCAGGTCCAGGCGGCCAGGGCGCCCACGGCGAGAACGTCTCCGCCGATGTCCCCGCCTCCGCCCGATCCTCCCGCGGCCACGACCAGCACGACCCCGGCTATGGCCAGCGCCGTCCACAGGGCGTCGGACCGGGTCACGCGCTCGCCGAACATGCGCCCCACCACGAGCAGCACCAGGGCGGGCTGCAAGGCGCTGATGATGGACGCGTCGGTGACGGTCGTGAGCTTCACGGCCGTGAAGAACAGGGCCACGTTGAGCCCGAAGGCGACACCGCCCGGTGTCGAGCGCCAGAGCACGGAGCGGCTCAGCCGCCCTCCCCGCAGGTAGAGCACGACCAGCCACATCACCGCACCGAGCCACAGGCGGTAGAAGGCGACGGCCAGACCGGGGAGGTGGACGAACTTGATAAGGACCGGGCCTATGCCCCACGCGACGACGGCTATGACCGCGGCGCTCAGGCTGGCCAGCCGCGGCGGCGCCTCCGTCCCCTCCAAGCCCACCCACCGAACCTACCGCCGCCCCCCCACGGCCGGTCCCCATATATCTAGATGCGGAAGACCACCTCGGCGTCGGGTACGGGCTCGTCCTCCGCGGCCTGGTCCCGTTCCGCCCCGTCCGACGCCCCCGCCCCCTCGGCCTGCTCGGCCTGCTCGGCGCGCTCCGCCTGCCTGAGCAGGCGCCAGATGGCGGATCCGAGCACGTCGAGCTCGGTCGACGAGAAGCGCTCGCCCCCGAAGCGATGGATGCGCTCGGACTGGCGGGCCAGCATGGCCGCGTCCTGGCGCAGGACCTTGCGGCCCCGGAGCTGCACGATGGGCCGGATGAGGGCGGCGGGGACCGGGCTCGACCACTGCAGCACGAACCAGGCCCGGGTCTTGAACGGGGACACGGGCAGGTGCAGGACGGTGTTGTAGATGCGCAGCCAGTCCTCCACCCGGTACTCGACCTGGGCGATGGAGGGCATGAAGAAGCGGTCCCAGTGCTGGAAGACCTTGCTGGCCAGGGGTCCGCCCTGGATGCGGCCCAGACCCACGGACTCGCCCACGAACTCGACCTCGCAGCCGTTCTCCAGGTTGCGGCGGACGGCCTTGAGATCCTTGGGCTTGACGCCGCGGAAGATCCCCCGGTGGAGGAAGGCGGTGTGGGGGACATCGAGGGTGTTCTCCAGGGCGGCGTGCAGGGTGCAGTCCAGGTCGCAGGGGAAGACGGTCTCCCCCTGAAGCTTGGGGAGCGGGAAGGGCCGGCCCGTGGGCTCGGCCCCGGCCTCGCCCCACACCCACACGAACCCGTCCTGCTCGGTGGCGGCGTGGGCTTCGACGTCGCGCGTCGGTGAGGAAGAGTCGACCAGGAGACCGGGAACGTCCCTGCAGCGGCCCTCGCCGTCGTAGGTCCAGCCGTGATAGGGGCAGCGGACGCAGCCCTCTTGCACCGACCCCAGGGACAGGGGCGCGTTGCGGTGCGCGCAACGGTCGAGCAGGGCTGCCGGCCTCCCGGAGGTGGCCCGGAAGAGGGCGAGGGGCCGGTCCATCAGGGTGACGGCCCGAGGCCTGCGCCGCAGCGAGGACGATCGGCACACCGGGTACCACCAGCGCTTCGGGAACGCGACCGAGTAGTTGCCGTTGGGCTTGTTCATGGGCGCTCCTTGGTCCCTACCGGGGTCCGGCCAGGGCGGGGAGTACCATCTCCTCGATGGAACTGGGGGCCAGGGACCTGGCAGCGCAAGCGCGCTCCACCGAGGACGAGGATCGTGCCGTCGTCGCAGTGGTCGCCCACGGGCTCATCGGGTCCATCGGCGCCATCAGGCTGGCCGTGAGCACCCTGAAGCAGTGGGACAAGCTCGACCCGGAGACGCGGATCCAGATGCTCGAGATCGCCGACAGGCAGGCGGTGTTCGTCTCCGAGCTGCTGGCCGACCTGGTGCGGGGCCTGCCCGAGGAGGCGCTGGGTGCGCTGGAGGGAGAGCTGGCTCGCCGTCACGAGCAGTAGCTCATTCGTTGGCGGCCACGAGCAGGCGGTTGCGAAACAGCTCGAGCACCTGGTCCAGCGCGGCCCGGGTCGGGCTGCCCTCCCGGTCGATTAGATGCTCGGTCAGCACGGAGTGGGCCATCCGGGGATGACCGTGGGGGTTGCCGGGAGACGAGTCGATCTCCACAGCCACGAAGGCGTCACCCAACTCCTCCCGGAGGCGCTGGAAGCGCTCCTGGGGGACGACGCGATCGTGGGTGAAGCGCAACCCGAGAACGCACACTCCCGCCGCGGCCCGCTCCTTGATCCGCCCCAGGTCTTGGTCAGAAACCCCCAGGTCACGCCGGTGGGCCCGGGTGAGGGGCAGGGGCAGGGAGGGCTGGCTCAGCACGGGGACGAGCACCGTGTCGTCGACCATCATGGCCAGGGCGAAGCCGCCGGTGAAGCACATCCCCACGACGCCCACGCCCGGGCCGCCGCACTCCTGGTGGGCGGCACGGGCCAGCTCTCGCAGCCACACGGTGATGGGGCTGGCCCGCCGGAGGGCGAAGGCGGAGAACTCACGGGAGATGCACGCGCCCGCGAACGTCTTCATCGCGTAGCCGGACGACGGGGGCTTACCAGGTACGCCGAACACGTGTGGGAGCACGGCCGTGCACCCGATGGCTGCCACCCGCCGGCCGAAATCGGCGACGTTGGGGGTGATCCCGGGGATCTCGCTGATTACGATCACTGCGGGACCGCTGCCGGTGCGATAGACATCGCGCCTCTTTCCCAGCGCGTTGAACGGGGTGCAGCTGTAGCCGTCGAGCGCGTGAGAGCTCATGGGATCGGGACCTTACCGGCGGGAGGGGCGCGCAGCACCGGGGGCGTGCATTATGGAGCGGCTTTGGAGGGAGGCAGTCGATGGCTGATGTTGGTGACCGGATCGAGGTGTCGCAGACCAAGGGCCAGCCCGCCCGGGTGGGTCTGGTGATCGCGATACAGGGGCGAATGGTGAGCGTGCGCTGGGACTCGGGAGAGGAGTCCAAGCTCGTTCCCGGCCCGGGAGCGATCACGGTCCTGGGCCGCGGGCGCCTCTCGTCGCCGGCGCTGGCCGGCTCGGCCTCGGCCCCCGGGCCCAGGGCGACGGCCAAGGCGACCGGTACGGCCAAGGGCGCACCCAAGAAGGCGGCCAAGAGGGCCCCGGCCAAGAAGGCGGCCAAGAAGGCCCCGGCCAAGAGGGCCCCGGCCAAGAGAGCCCCGGCCAAGAAGGCGCCGGCCAGGAAGGCGCCGGCCAGGAAGGCGGCCAAGAGGGCCCCGGCCAAGAAGGCGGTGAAGAAGACAGCGAGGGCTACCAAGGCGACCAAGACGAGAAAGGCCCCGGCCAAGAAGGTGGCGAAGAAGGCGGCGAAGGCGACCAAGAAGCGCCGCTGACGGGTGATAGCCAGCTCGCTCCGAGGCCGCCTGCTGGTCGCGTCCCCCGCCCTCAGGGACGGCAACTTCGACCGCACCGTGGTGCTCGTGGTCGAGCACACCGAGCAGGGGGCCCTGGGGGTGGTGCTCAACCGTCCCAGCGCCACAGGGGTGGCCGACGTGCTGCCCCGGTGGGCGCCCCTGGCCGCCGAGCCCGACGTGGTGTTCGTGGGCGGTCCCGTGTCGCCTGGCGCCGTCATCTGCCTGGCCGAGACCGTGCCCGGGCGGTCGGACTCGGACTGGACCCCGGTCGTCGGCCAGCTGGGGGTCCCCGAGCTGGGAGAGGACCCGCAGGCGCCTCCGGAGGGGCTGTCCCGCGTCCGGCTCTTCGCCGGTTACTCGGGCTGGGCCGCGGGACAGCTGGAGGGCGAGCTGGAGGCCGGGGGCTGGTATGTCATCGACGCCAGCCCCCACGACCCGCTCTCGGACCAGCCCGATGACCTCTGGAGCGACGTCCTGCGCCGCCAGGACGGGCCCCTGCGGCGGCTGGCCTCCTTCCCCCGGGACCCCTCGACCAACTGACCGGGGGCGCCGGCTGGCGACGGTTCAGGCGCAGGCGCCGTGCGGGCGGTCGTAACGGGGGTCGGCCCGCCACGCACCCGCCGTCCAGGCCGGGTCGGGTGGGGGGAGCCCGTAGGCGGGGCTCACGGCCGTCGCGACCAGGGCGCCGACCCGGGCCGCCCCGTCCGGACAGAAGTGGATGTCGTCGTGCTTGCGGGCCCGCACCATGGTCCCGCCCGGCCCGGGCAGGAAGGCCGAGTAGCCGCCGGCGAGCTCGAGGACGGGCCCGGTGGACAGGAAGCCCACCCCGGCAGGGTCGCTGGTCGTCATGGAGGTGAACACCTCGTCGAGCAGGTTGCGGGCGAGGTCGTTGGCGGACTGGTTCACCGGGGGGCGCCCGGGGACGTCGGGCGGCCTGGTGCGCGGGTACTCGAGGAACACGAGGTTGGCTCCCTGGCTGCGCAGGCCGTCCACGGCCTCGCCCACCAGCTGGGCGTACCCGTCGCGACCCTGGGCCAGCGCGGCCGGGCCGTCCCATCCTCCGAACAGGGCGAGCACCAGCTCGGTCCGGCGCGCCGCGACGAGGCGGGGCCACTCCGTGCGCCACGGGTACGAGCGGGTCAGGCCGAAGCCGAGGACGGGCTCGGCGTCGACCCGCACCACCCCGGTGGCCTGCAGGGCCGCGGAGATGGCGGGGGCGGCGTCGTACATGACCGAGTCCCCCACGATGAGCACCCGCAGGGGGTCCTGCGCTGAGGGGACCCGCCCGGCGGCCAGGGTGAGGGCCGGTGGCGGGGGCGGGGAGTCGGGCCCGCCGGGGGGCGCTGTGGGCGCCGGGGCCGAAGAGGGGGTGGAGGCGACGGCGGGGGCCGCGGTCACGACGGCGGGAGCCGCGGTCGCCAGGGCGAGGCCGGCGGCCAGGACCCCGACAGCCGACGGCGCGGCCACCCGCACGCGCCACCCCCGCCACGCTCCGGACCGGATGGGCAGCTCCACGAACCGGTAGGAGAGCGAGGCCGCGAGGAGGGTGACGCCCACCTGCACGCCGCGCAGGAGCCACCCGGACAGGCCCGTCTGGCTCTTGGTGAGCAGGTCGATGGCGGGCCAGTGCCAGAGGTAGACGCCATAGGAGCGCTGGCCCAGCCAACGCAGGGGCCGAGCCGAGAGGACGCGGCCCAGGAGGCCGGGGTGGGGCCGGGCGGTGGAGACGATCACGGTGGAGGCGAGCACGGCCACGGCCAGGAAGCCGCCCCGGTACAGCCACCCGCTGCTGTCCGCCACCGTCACCCAGGCCAGCACGAGAGCGGCCAGGGCGGCGGCGCCGGCCCCGCTCAGGGCCCGCCCGGCCCAGGCCCGGGCCTTTCCCCCGCGGGGGGCGACCAGAGCCAGGGCCGAGCCCAGCAGCAGGGCGAAGCTGCGGGCGTCGGTTCCGTAGTAGGCCCGCGACGGGTCGCGCCCGGGGTGGTAGAGCAGGGCCATGGCCAGGGCCGAGGTCAGGGCCATGGCCACGGTCACCGAGGCCGCGGCCCGCCGCGATCCCCGCACCAGGCGCAGGAGTGCGAGCAGAATCAGGGGCCACAGCAGGTAGTACTGCTCCTCGATGGCCAGACTCCAGGTGTGGCGCAGGGGGCTGGGCACGGAGAACTGGTCGAAGTACCCCCGGCCCGTGGCGATGAAGCGCCAGTTGGCCACGTAGCCCAGGGCCGCGGCGACATCGCCCCGCAGGGCCGAGGTCACGCCTCCGCCCCGGGCCCCGGCGTAGGCCTCCACCGCGGCCAGCACGACGAACAGGGCGGGCAGCAGGCGCCTGGCCCGGCGGGCGTAGAAGCGGCCCAGCCCCACCCCTCCCGTCTCCGTCCGCTCGGCGACGAGCAGGCGGGTAATCAGGAAGCCGGACAGGACGAAGAAGAGGTCGACCCCCAGGTAGCCGCCCCTGGCCCAGGGAAGCCCCAGGTGGTAGGCGACCACGGCGACGACGGCCAGCGCCCGCAGGCCGTCCAGGGCGGGCATGGGGCGGAGCCGGGGCGAGGCGCTCACGCGCAGGCCCCGCTCGGGTGCCGTGTCTCCCGGTGCACGACCTCGGCCATGTGGTCGGCGAAGCGGGCCGCACCCGCGGAGGTGAGGTGGACGCCGTCGAGCTGGCGCAGCTGGAGGGGGCGGCCCTGGGCGTCGGGGAGGGCGGGGACGAAGGCGCCGTCGGGCGCGGTCAGGCCGGCCCGGCCGTCGATACAGCCCACCTGCGGGGCGCCCCGGGCGGCCCGGGCGGCGTAGAGCTGGTTGAGGCGCTGCACCACTGCGTTCAGATCGGCGCTGCGCATGGGGGGGATGAGGACCAGGTACACAATCGTCCCAGCCTGGGTCAGGGTGCCCACGGCCCGGGAGACGGCGTCGTCCCAGGCCCGGAAGAAGGCCTCGCTCCGGGGCGGGGTCCCGGCCCGGAAGGGCGGGAAGTAGTTGCCGGCGAACTCGAGCACGGCCACCTCGGGGTGGTGGCGCAGGGCCTGGCGGCGCAGCTCGGCCTGCCAGTCGAAGTTGACGGCCAGGAGGCCCGACCCGGGGATGGCCCTGATGGTCGCCTGGTCGCCCTCGAAGTCGTGCCGCAGGCGGGGGGACGCCTGGGCCAGGAGCGAGTCACCGGCGAGCAGCACCCGCAGCCCACCCCCGTTCAGCACGCTCCCTCCGCACGCCGGCACGGTAACGCCCGCGCCCAGGGCGACTGCGACCAGGAGGGTCACCGTCAGCCGTGGGCGCCTCGTCAGCCCCCGGGTGAGTCGCACAGGCGCCCGAGGATCGTGGCCAGATCGGGGACGGCGCGCTTGTCCAGGTAGGCGGCCGCGCCCCGGGCCAGGGCCTCGGGCTCGTGGCGGTCGGCGGGGAGGGCCGACAGCATCACCACCCGGGAGGAGGGGGAGGCCTTGCGGATGGCGGGGAGGGCGTCCATGCCGCTCATGATGGGCATGGCCAGGTCGAGGAGCACGACGTCGGGCTGGGTCTGGGACGCCGCGGTTATGGCTTCTGACCCGTCGCCCGCCTCGCCCACCACGACGAAGCGGGGATCGTGGGCCAGGCTGAGCCTCTCGATCATGCGCATGTCGGGTTCGTCGTCGACGATGAGGATCCGGACGGGCGGGCGCCCCGAGCCGGCGGGCGGCGTCATCCCGGCCGGGCCGTGCCCGGGCTCAGCGGGACAGCGGGGCCGAGGGCCGGACGGCGCCGGCCTCCTCGGCGGACTGCGAGCCCCACTCCCGGAGCCGGGCCAGGCTGTTCGACAGCAGCCGCGACACGTGCATCTGGCTGATGCCCATGATGGCGGCGATCTCGCTCTGCAAGAGGTCGTCCACGAAGCGCAGCTCCAGGATGCGCTGCTCGCGGGGCGGGAGCCGCTTGACCAGAGGGGAGAGCAGGGCCCGCTGCTCGACCCGGTCGAGGGAGACGTCCTCCATGCTCAGCTCCGTCCCCGGTCGCCCGTCGCCGCCGGGGGCCTCCTCCAGCGCTACGGGGCGGTAGGCGCGGCGCACCTCTATCCCCTCCACCACGTCCTCCTCCCGGAGGCCGGCGTGGGCGGCCAGCTCGGCGATGGTGGGGGAGCGGCCCAGGCTGTGGCGCAGCTCCTCCTCGGCCGCGGAGATGCGCAGGTAGAGCTCCTGGAGGCGCCGGTGCACCCGCATGGTCGAGGCCACGTCCCGGTAGTGGCGCTTGATCTCGCCCTGGATGGTGGCCCAGGCGAAGGTGGTGAACTCCACCCCCCGCTCGGGGTCGTAGCGATCGACCGCCTTGAGCAGGCCCAGCATGGCCACCTGGATCACGTCCTCCCGGTCCTCCGGACGGCGGGACAGACGGTTGGCCAGCGCCCGGGCCAAGCCCTGGTGGCGCTCCACCATGCGGGCGCGCGGCTCGGGGTCTCGCTTGCGGCGGTGCTCCCGGTCCAGGTCCGGCGGGCGGGCAGACGCCGAACGAGGCCTGGGCTCAAGCCGTGCAACTCTCCCGTCCCTCATGGGCGACCCCCTGCTGTGCAGTTTGCCAGAACTAGGGCGGTTCGTGTCGCATCGTCGGGAGACGAGGTTCGTGCCATGGACGGAGAGCGCGAAACGCGGTAAGCAGAATGTGACAGCGCGAGGTTCCGGCTCTTCAAACCGTCAAGCGGTAGAGGGTTCGAGCCGTGTACCCAGCCTGGCGGGGCGGACGAGGAGCGCGGAAGGGGGATGGCAGTGGTCACCGGATTCCGGCCTCGGGCGGGACAGGTGGTGCTGCTGGAGTACCAGGGCGAGGACGCCCAGGGCACGGTCCTCACCGGCCTCGTGGTGAAGGACGACGGGGGCGAGGTCACCATCGACCTGGGTGCCTCGGGCCCGCCCCCGGCCGACGGGAGCGAAGTGGTCGCCAGCGTCTTCGCCCCCGAGGCCCTCTACCGCCTCCACGCCACCGCCCACGCGGGCCGGGCCGGCCTGGTGGCCCTCGACCCCGTGCACCAGGTCGAGCGCGTCCAGCGCCGCAGCTGGCCCAGGCGGGCCCTCCACCTGGCCGTCACCCTGGTGCCCCTCGACGGCACCGGCACCGAGGCCGACTTCACCGCGGTAGCCGGGCGCACGGTGGATGTGGGGGTGGGAGGCATGCGGGTGGAGACGATCCGGCCCCTCCCCGGCAGCGTCGACCCCTCCGTCATGATGACCCTGGCCGACGGGACGTCGCTGTTCCTGCAGACCCGGATCGTGCACGCCGACATCGGCCGCGACAGCTGCGAGTACCGCCTCGCCTTCCACGACCTCGCCGATGAGGACGCCGCCCATCTGGCCGCCCTGGTCGAAGGTCGCGACCCCCCGGGCTAGGGGACGGAGATGGAGCCGGGGATCACCACGATGGTCGGCGCCACCACGGCATGGCCGCAGTACCGGCAGCTCCCGTCGTTGGTGAGCTGGTAGGGCCCACCGCACCAGTCGCAACGCACGGGGACGGCGAGGGGCCCGCCGGGGGCAGAGTCCTGGGGTCCGGGGCCGGGAAGCAGGAGGGCGGCCTCGGCGTCCACCCACACCATCTCGCACGTGCGGCAGACCTCCACCTTGGCCGTGCCCGCCTCGGTGGGGGGAGCGACAGCGGGCCGCATGGGACGCGAGCAGAAGGGGCAGGCCCGCCCCGACGCGACGGCGTTGGCGCTGGAGACCCATATCCGGGTGGTTGCCCCCTGGGCCAGGGCGGGGCGGAGGGCGGCCAGGCCCATGGCGAAGCCCTTGCAGGCCGGGCAGCAGTAGCGGCGGCCGCCGTGCCCCTCGACCTGCTGCAACCCGGCCCCGCAGGCGGGACAGGCAGGGCGGGAACCGGGCGAGTCTTGGGCGGGCGGGGCCATCTCGTTTGATCGGCAGCTCGGCCCGGCCCTTGGACCTACTTCTTGGCGGCCTCGAAGTAGGGGTTGGTCCCGCTGGCGTGATCGGTGACGTCGACCACGTTGACGATCTCGGGGACCGAGTCGCGGATGGCGACCTCTATGCCTTGCGTCAGGGTGACGGAGGCCAGACCGCAACCCTGGCAGCCGCCGCTCAGGCGCAGGTAGGCGGTGTCCTCCTCCACGGCCACCAGCTCGGCGAATCCCCCGTGGGAGGCGATGGCCGGGTTGATCTGCTGCTCCAGGATCTGCACCACGCGCTGGGCCACGTCTCCGCTGAGGTCGCCCGCGGGCCTGGCCGTCATGGGAGGCGAGGGCGTGTTGGGGTTGACCATGACCATGCCCCCGTCGGGGGAGAGGTCGAGGGTGGCGCCGTGCAGCTTGTCCACGCTGGCCTGGGCCAGCACGAGGGCCAGGTCGCCCTGGTCGCCCAGGCGCTGCACCACCTCGTCGGGCCCGGCCTCGTCCACGGGCTGGAACCACATGTCGTAGGTGTAGCTGGCGCCGGAGACGCCGCTGACCTCGATCCAGAGCCCGAGCTTCTCGGGCTCCTGTTCTGTGCCCCGGATCTCCAGGACCTTGGCCCGGGCGACCTCTGAGACGTTGACGATGGGCTCGGCTTCGACTGGTGCCACGAAGGGTCATGATACGCGTGTGGCCCGCCTCCTCCTTCTGTTGCCCTCCTCGACCTACCGGGCCCTCGACTTCGTCAGCGCGGCCCGGCGCCTGAACGTCGAGCTGGTGGTGGCGTCGGAGCAGCCCCAGGCGCTGTCCGGCCTGATGGACGACCGGGCCCTGGTCCTGGACCCCCGCCGTCCCCGGGAGGCCATGGAGGCGGTCACGGCCCTGGCCCGGCGCCGCCCCGTCGACGCCGTGGTGGCCGTGGACGACCAGGGCGTGGAGCTGGCGGCCCGGGTCGCTCAGGAGCTCGGCGTCAGCCATAACCCGGTGGCGGCGGTGGCGGCCACCCGCCACAAGGGGGTCATGCGGCAGACGCTGGGCCGGGCCCAGGTACCTCAGCCCGAGTGGCGGCTGCTCGAGCCGGACCAGGACGCGTCCGCCGCGGCCGGGTTGGTGAGAGAGCTCGCACCTCCCTGCGTGATCAAGCCCGTGTCCCTGTCGGCCAGCCAGGGCGTCATCCGGGTCGACGATCCCGGGTCGGCGCCCGGGGTGGCGCAGCGGGTGCGGGCCATCGCTCGCGCCGCGGGCCAGGGTGACGGGCCCCTGTTGGTGGAACGCTACGTGCCCGGGCCCGAGTTGGCGGTGGAGGCCCTGCTGCGCGGGGGAGAGCTGCACGTGCTGGCCGTCTTCGACAAGCCCGACCCCCTGACCGGGCCCTACTTCGAGGAGACGATCTACGTGACGCCCTCGCGGCTGGGGGCCCCGGTGCTCGAGGCCGTGGGCCGCTGTGTCGCCCAGGCCGCGTCCGCCCTGGGCCTGTCCGGAGGGCCGGTCCACGCCGAGCTGAGGGCGGGCGAGCGCGGTCCGGTCATGATCGAGGTGGCGGCCCGCTCCATCGGCGGGCTGTGCTCGCGCGCCCTGCGCTTCGGGCTGGGCATGAGCCTGGAGGAGGTCATCCTGCGCCACGCCCTGGGCCTGCCCCTGGCCGGTCTGGTGCGGGAGGCGGCCGCATCCGGCGTGATGATGCTTCCCATCCCCGAGGCGGGAACGCTCGTGGCCGTGAGGGGTCAGGCCGCGGCGCGCGCCGTCCCCGGCATCGCCGGCCTGGAGATCACCATCCCGCGGGGCAGGCCGGTGCTGCCTCTGCCCGAAGGCGATCGCTACCTGGGGTTCGTGTTCGCCCGGGCGGCCACACCGGAAGCGGTGGAGGAGGCCCTGCGGGAGGCCCACGCCTGCCTGCGCCTCGACATCCGGGCTGCGGCATGAGGGTGCTCCTGCTGTCGACCTACGAGCTCGGCCACCAGCCCCTCCACCTGGCCTCCCCCGCCGCGGCGCTGCTCGCGGCCGGGCACGAGGTCCGCTGCGTCGACCTGGCCGCCCAGGCCTGGGATCAGGAGGCGGTGGCCTGGGCCGGGGCCGCCGCCCTCTCCGTGCCCATGCACACGGCCATGCGCCTGGCGGCCCAGGCCGCCAGGCGCATCCGGGAGAGCAGGCCCGGGCTCCCCCTCTGCCTGTACGGCCTCTACGCCGGGGTGAGCCGTGAGCTCACGCTGGGGCCGCTGGCCGACCACGTCGTGGCGGGGGAGTACGAACCCGGCCTGCTGGCGTGGGTGGAGGACCTGGGCCGTGGTCGCCAGCCCGGGCCCTCGGTCCTGAACCGGGACCGGGGGGCGTTCTCGGTTCCCCGGCGCGAGCTGCTTCCCCCGCTGGGCGGCTACGCCCACCTGGCCATGGGGGGACAGGAGCGGGTGGTGGGCTACGTCGAGGCCAGCCACGGGTGTGCTTCGCGCTGCCGGCACTGCCCCGTCCCCGCCGTCTACGACGGCCGGGTGCGCATCGTCGGTCGCGACGTGGTGGTCGAGGACGTGGCCCGCCTCGTGGCCGCCGGGGCCCGGCACATCACCTTCGGCGACCCGGACTTCCTCAACGCCGTGCACCACTCGCTCCGCGTCGTCGACGAGGTCCACGGGCGCTTCCCGGAGCTGACCTTCGACTGCACGACGAAGGTGGAGCTCATCCTTCGTCACCACGGGATCTGGGGGCGCATGGCCGAGGCCGGATGCCTGTTCGTCGTCACCGCCGTCGAATGCGTGAACGACGCCATCCTGGCTCGCATCGACAAGGGCCATACCGCGGCCGACGCGGCGCGCGCGGTGACCCTGCTCAGGGAGCACGGCATCGAGCCCAGGCCGTCGCTGCTGCCCTTCACGCCGTGGACCACGGTGGCCGACGTCGCCGAAATCCTCGACTTCGTGGTCGACCACGACCTGGTGGGCAACGTGGACCCGGTCCACTACTCCATCCGCCTCCTCGTCCCCGATGGCTCCCTGCTCCTCTCCGACGCCGAGCTCGTGTCCCGCCTGGGGGGCTACGACGCCGAGCACCTGACGTGGCGGTGGTCCTCGGCCGATCCCGAGGTGGACCGTCTCCAGGCCCGCCTGGCCGCTCTGGTGGAGGACGCCGCCGCCCGGGGCGAGGGGACGGTTGCCACCTTCGCCCGGGTGACCCAAGCCGTGGCCGAAGCGCCCGGGGGCCGGACCGTGTCCGTGCCCCAGGGGTTGCTGGCCGGCTCGCTGGAAGGGAGGCCACGGCTCACCGAGCCGTGGTTCTGCTGAGCGGAGCCGACCGAGGGCCAGTTGGGTCCTCTCCGCCATCCGTGCTGACGATGGAGCGCTGGCTCAGTCGCGGAGCTGAGCTAGGGCGTCGGCCAGCGGCTCGAGCACGGCCGGGGTGTGGGGCGGCGGGAGGACGGCGATGACGAGGTCGGCGCCGGCCTCGGCGAAGGCGGCGGCCTCTTCGGCCAGGGGCTTGGCGTCCCCGTCGGATCCGAGGCGGAGCTGAACCGACTTGGTGATCCCGGAGGGGTCGCGCCCGGCGTCGGCGCAGTGGCGGTTCAACACCTCGAGCTTTGAGCGGAACGTGGCCACGTCGCCGCCGGCCATGTTCCAGTGCTGGGCGAAGCGGGCCACCGCCCGCAGCGTGCGCCGCTCCCCGCCGCCGCCGATGCAGATGGGCGGGTGCGGTCGCTGCACGGGCTTGGGCTCGCAGCGGGCGGCGGTGAGCCTGAAGTAGGTCCCCTCGAAGTCGGTGGTCTCCTGTGACAGCAGGCCGATGATGACCTGGCAGGCCTCGTCGAAGCGGTCGAAGCGCTGTTTCAGGGTGCCCAGCTCGATCCCGTAGGCGCCGCACTCCTGCTCGTTCCATCCCGCACCCAGGCCGAGCTCGAGCCGTCCGCCGGCCACGATGTCGACGGTGGCGGCCATGTTGGCCAGCACCGCGGGATGGCGGTAGACGATGCCGGTGACCATCACGCCCAGGCGCAGCCGCCTGGTGGCCTGGGCCAGGGCGGCCAGGGCCGTCCAGCCTTCCAGGCATGGTCCTGTGGGGTCGGAGAAGATGGGATAGAAGTGGTCGAAGAGCCAGGCCGACTCGAACACGTCGATGGTGTCGGCCTCCCTCCACACCGCCACCATGTCGTCCCAGGTCGTGTTCTGCGGAGCGGTCTTCACGGCGAAGCGCATGGCCGAAGACTACGTCGCTGCTCCCGGTCCGGACCGGCTCAGGAGTAGCGGGTTATGTATCCCCGGCGCCGGAAGGTGGCCAGCATCCAGGCCAGGAAGACCAGACCCGCGGCTGCCATCACCACCGTCGTGAGCCCGGCCAGGCCCAGCTCGCCCCACCGCATGCCGTGTCCGTCGACGACCGCTCTCTCGGCCGCGAAGGCGTGAGTGGTGGGCAGGGCCAGGGCGATGGGCCGGGCCACCGCGGGCAGGGCGGCCACCGGGTAGAAGACGCCCGAGAGGGGCATGACCAGGAAGAGGATGCCCCAGGCCAGGGCCTCGGCCCCGCTCCCGAAGCGCAGCACCAGGCCGATCACGAACAGGGCGATGACCCACCCCACGGCCAGCAGCACGACGGCGACGGGCAGCACCTGCCAGCCCAGACGAGTCAGGTCGAAGGCGAAGAGGATCTCGGCCCCGAGGGCGACGACGCCCACTCCCATGGCCAGCTTGACCATGCCGAAGAGGGCGACGCCGGCCACGTACTCGACCTCGCGCAGGGGCGTGACCATGAGGTTGAGCAGGTTGCGGGACCAGGTCTCCTCGAGAAACCCGGTGGAGACGGCTATCTGCGACTGGTACACGACGTGCCACAGGACGATGCCCGAGAGCAGGTAACCGAAGGCGACGGAGCCGTTCCCGCCCCGGCGGGACACGAAGACGGCGAGGGACCCGAACAGCAGCGTGTCCACCAGGGGCCAGATGGTGACGTCGAAGAGCCTGTGCGGGCTCCGCCTGAGCACGAAGGCGTGGCGCCGGGCGATGGCCCGCACGCGGAGCCAGTCGAGGCCGACCGCGGTCATGCCGGGCGGTCCGTCTCCTGGGCGCCGACGACGGCCGACCCGCTGAGCCCGGCCACGTGGAGGAACGCCTCCTCCAGGTCGGCACGGCCGAAGGTGGCGACCACCGACGCAGGGGGCCCGTCGGCGACGACCCGGCCCCTGGACAGGAACACCACCCGCTCGCACAGGCGCTCCACCTCGAGCATGTTGTGGCTGGTGACGAGCAGGGCCGTGCCCAGCTCGTCGCACATCTTCAGGAGGCCCATGCGGACGTGGAGGGCGACGTCGGGGTCGAGGGAGGCGGTGGGCTCGTCCAGCACGAGCAGACGGGGACGGTGCAGGGTGGCCTTCACGATCCCGATGAGGGTCCGCTGCCCCGAGGAGAGCTCGGTGCCCATGGCCTCGGCCAGGTCGGGGGCGCGAAAGCGTTCCAGCGCTTCGGCGATGGCGGGCCCGGGATGGGCCAGGCCGTAGAGCTGGCCGTACATGGTCAGGAACTCCCGCACCCGCAGGCGCTCGGTGAGAGGGAGGTAGCCGGCGGCGAAGCCGACCTGGGCCAGAGCCGCGCTGCGCCCGGCTGGGAGGTGCTGTCCCATGAGCTCGACCGCGCCCGCGTCGGGCGTGATCACGCCGAGGAGCATGAGCAGCGTGGTCGTCTTGCCCGCGCCGTTGGGACCCAGCAGCGCCACCCGCTCACCGGCGTGGACGCGGAGGTCCACCCCGTCCACGGCGGGCGTGCCCCGGAAGGCCTTGACCAGTCGCTCGGCCTGCAGGACCGCGGCCATCCAGGCGACTATGCCAGCTCCCCTGGACGAGGGCCGCGGGCATTTGCCCCCTCGATCACCGCGTCGTCTCCCGGCGTCGTAGCCTGGTGTGAGGCGGCCGCCTATGCGAAGGGGGCAGGATGCTCGAGCCGAGGAACCGCCGCAGGTCGACCCTGGACCGTCTGGACGACGGCCTGCTCGTGGTGGTGGCCATCGTGGGGGTGTTCCTGCTTCTCCAGGTCGTGTCCTGGGCTGTGGGCACCATCCTCTTCGCGGTCAAGCTGGCGATCGTGGCCGTTGTGGTCGGCCTCGTCCTGCGCCTGATCGCGGCCCTGCGGCGCTGACGCCGCGGTCCCGACCGGGTTCTATCGGCACGGCTGAGCGCGCTGCCAAATCGGCGCGAACGGTCCGATCGCATCGCAACGGACTCGACTCCCACCGACAGCGCGGCCAATGCAGTGAAGTCGGGCTAGTGCCCGTTCCTACCGGGCCGAGCCTGGGGCCAGCTGAAGCGGCACCTCTGGGGGGCCCGAGAATTGGCCCGCGCGGGCCATGGCGCGCATCTGCAGGAGGGGTTCATGCTGTCACCGCTCATAGATCTGGGAAGCCCCAGAGCCGGGCTCTGGAGCGGGACAGGAGAAACACCGGGTGCTCCGAGTCACGCCGGAGGTTGTCCCCGATGAGGACAGCCCCGGAGGCGAGTGGAGGTCACGGCGGGCGATCAGCCTCCTGGTCAGGATGCTCAGCGTCCTGGTCCCCATCCAGGTCAGCGCGGTGGCCGGTATCGGCTTCGCCCACCTGGTGCATCGCCCCGGCCTGCCCTACGCACTGGGCTGGTGGGTGGCGGTGTTCTCCATCTCGGCGGGCGCCTACTGGGGTACGGACCGCTTGGCCAGGAGGCTCATCCCGCTGGCCGCGCTGCTGGAGCTGTCGCTGCTCTTCCCGGGCGAGGTGCCTCGGCGGATGTCAGTCGCCCTCAGGGCCGGTTCGGTCAAGCACCTCCCGGCGCTGCTCGACGAGGCCCAGCGAGCGGGCATCGAGAACGACCGGGACGGGGTCGCCGAGGCCATCGTCACCCTGGTGGGCGCGCTCAGCACCCACCACAAGCCGACACGCAGGCACAGCGAGCGCGTTCGCGCCTACACAGAGCTGATCGCCGCCCAGCTGCGCCTCCGGGCGCCCGACGTCCACCGCCTGCGGTGGGCCGCCCTGCTTCACGACATCGGCAAGATCGATGTCCCCGTCGGGGTGCTCGGTGGGACGAGCGAGCTGCACGACCACGAGTGGGAGCGGATCCGGCGCCATCCCGTCGACGGCGCTCGCCTCATCCAGCCCCTGGCCGGCTTTCTCGGTCCGTGGGCCGCCACCGTCGAGCAGCACCACGAGCGCTACGACGGCGGTGGCTACCCGCACCGGCTGGCCGGAGACCAGATCTGCCTGGGAGCTCGAATCGTGGCGGTGGCGGACACGTTCGACGCCATGACGACCCGTCGCTCCTACGTCGAAGCCAGGGGAGCGGCCACGGCTCGGCTCGAAGTTGCCGCGCTGGCGGGCAAGCAGTTCGACCCCGTGGTCGTGCGTGCCTTCCTGGGCGTCTCTGTGGCCCGCCTGCGCTGGACCCATGGCGCCTTGGCCTGGATCGCCGAGCTCCCCGGTCTCGCTTCCATCCCGGCCGGGCTGGCGCCGGCGGCGGCGTCGGCCGCTCGTGCCGGGGTCATCGCGGCGGCCATGGGTGCGGTGGCGACGCTGGCGGGATCAGCGCCGCGACCACATCCAGGGGCCGGTTCCTTGTCCCGGGTGCTGGGGACGGTGCAGACGCGCGGCCTCGGAGCCAGCGCGGTGCCATCCCTCGGCACCAGCGGAGGGGGTGGAAGCAGCCCGGGATCGCTGGGCAGTCCCCTTCCTGGCGGCAGCTCGGGCGTGGGCAGAGGTGGCGGGGGAGCGGCTCCGAACGCGGCGGCGCCGGCCAACACGGCCGGGGTCGCGGGTCCGGGCGGCGGAGCACCGTCGGGCGGGGACCGGCGGACGGTCGCCGGCCTTCCTGATCCATCCGCTCCGCCCTCCTCGGTCACGACGTCGACCACGCCTACAACACCGACGACCTCAGTGCTCGAGGGCGTCACCCCGACGACGTCGGTGGCGGTGCTCAACACGCCGACCACGCTGCCCACCACGGCGACGACGTTGCCGCCGGTGCCGGTGACCGTTCCCGTGACCGTGCCGGGGACGCCGCCCACGACCCTTCCCACCACTCAGCCCACGACGCCGCCCACGACCCTGCCGGTCAATCCGCCGACCAGCCTCCCGGTCACGCCGCCATCCACCCTGCCCGCGCCGGTACCGCCTTCTCCCTTCCCGATACCTTCAGTGACGATCGTCGTCGTGTTCTCGACGGGGCCGCCTCCCACCAGTCCGCCGTCCACGACGCCTCCTCCGAGCACGACCACTCCTCCCACGACGGCGGTGGTGACGGTGCCGACCGTGCCGCCCACGTCGGTGCCATCTCCGCCGCCACTGCCGGGTCCGGTGCCACCAGCGCCGTTCCCCATCCCATCGGTGCCGCCGCCCCAACCCCCGCCCACTGTCCCGCCCACGACCGTGCCATCCGTCCCGCCCACGACGGCGCCGACCGTTCCCCCCACGACCGTGCCCGTGACGCTGCCGCCAACCACGGTGCCGACAGTCCCGTCGACGACCGTGCCCGTGACGCTGCCGCCAACCACTTTGCCGACAGTCCCGCCAACCACGTTGCCTACAGTCTCGCCGACGACGGTGCCCACCCTGCTGCCGACCACATTGCCGACAGTCCCGCCCACCCTGCCGCCGACCACGTTGCCGACAGTCCCGCCCACCGTGCCGCCGACCAC
>Ga0209577_10001603_pt1 | contig 22405 bp, 20 predicted proteins | sample GraSoiAngelo_109_FD_185874 | JGI IMG/M metagenome (GOLD analysis project Ga0209577, IMG submission 185874) | Grasslands soil microbial communities from the Angelo Coastal Reserve, California, USA - 14_0903_12_20cm (SPAdes) (version 2) | ecosystem: Environmental > Terrestrial > Soil > Grasslands...
GATGGGTAGAGGCTCGGGTGGCCGGGCCCGATCCCCGACGCCGCGAGCACGCGATCGATCTCGCCCGTGCGGCGCTCCCCGCCGCCGGCGAATGAGTCATCCTCGCTCGCGTCGCGAAGCAGCGAGGCGATCTGACGCCAGCCGTTCGCGGAGCCCTCGCCGCGGACCTCTCCGGCTTCCACGTAGACGAAGTACGGCGCCGCCGGGATGCGGTAGTCGGCCCACGCCTTCGAGGACATGATCAGCTCCACCTGCTCGCCGGCCAGCTCACGCAGACGCGACGGACTTTCGTGGGTCGAGTCCTTCGTCAGCGCGATCACGCGCAGCGAGGCCGCGAGACCCGGAGGCCTCGCACCCCCGCGCAAGTCGTGCCAGAGGCTCTCGCAGGCTCCGCAACCGCTGGTGAGAAAGGCCAGGAGCGTCGGCGGCGACGAGGGCCCGAGCATCACCTTGACGGCATCCCCGGTGAGGGTCATTCCCATGAGCTCGCGGGCTTGCCCGTCCGCGCGCCGCTCCGGGGAAGGCAACGAGCGCTCGCCCTGCGGCGAGTCTTCCTCGGGCGGGCCGAGCCTCCGCAGGATCTCGGCGTGGCTTCGAAGCAGCCCCGCCACCAGCAGCACCAAGAGCACGAGCAGAAGCGTTTCGCAGGCCACCAAGGCGGTCACGGACTCACGCTCCCCCGGCACCCGGTAGCTGCTTCACCAGCGGGGTGAGGCAATTCCAATCATGCGAGCAGGTGTTGTTGTCGACCGCGACGCTGTCGCTGCAGTTGAACCCGTCGATGCTCGCGGGGTGCTCGCAGACCACGACGCGACAGCTGACCTCGGTGACCCCTGGGACCTGGGTGTTGCACTGTCCGTAGCGGAAGACGTTGCAGTTCACGCGCCGCTCGCCGCAGTTGCCGTTCGCGCAGCGGCACGGCCCAAAGGACCTGTCCGGGAGCCGGTTGCAATCGACGTAGTACCGGATGCCCTCATCCGCACACAGTCCGCCACCCCGATACGCCGTGCACATCCACCAGCCGGCGACGTACGTGTTCGCCGGACAGACGTTCTTGCCACGGTTGATCTCACAGCAGAACGCGGTGTAGCCGTCGTCGCACAACCCGCTGCCGCACGAGCCCGGAGCGATGGCTGCCCAGGCGCTGATCGGCCGCACCAGGAAGCGGAGTGGAGCGACCACCATCGCCGAGCCGATCATCGCCGAGCGCGCCAGCAGACTGCGGCGAGAGGTCCGTCGCTCGAGCAACGAGCCGGTGGCATCCAGGATTCGCTCGGTCACGCCCGCTCCGCCGATCCATACGATCGCCACGCGCCCGGGAACGCCGTGTACGCGAGGTAGCCGGCAAAGGTCGCGGCCGCCGTACCGATGGCGAGTGACACGCCGATCACCGGCGAGCGGCCGAACAGCCAGTCGAGGTGGGGCGGAGGCGAGGCCGTGGCGAGAATGGCCACGACGAAGGCAGCCCCGTTCAGCACCACATGGATCCAACCGGCGCCGCTTTCGGCGTCGCCGAAGCAGCCGCAGCCCACCGGCCGCGAGGTGGACCGCAGCAGCACGAGGACGAACCCGGCGAACAGGCCGTACACCGCGGCGACCAGCAGGCAGCTCGCGACGCCGGGGCCAATCAGGGCGAAGGTGCCGAGTGCCACCTCGGCTGCGCCCAGCGCCCGCACCGTCCCGGCCGGCACCGGGACGCGAGTCAGCCGGACGGCATCCCGAGTTGCCTGAGGCGCGCGCAGCTTGCCGATGCCGGCGACGATGAGCAGCCCACACACAACGGCGAACGCTGGCCACAGCGCTACGGGCAGCCCGCTCACCGCTTCCGCCTCGCGTGGCTCCCCATGGCGTCCAGCAGATGCCCTCACCCTCTTCCCGGCCCAACTCGACGACCGGCCTACCGAGCCCAAGGCTAACAGGTGCTACAAGCCGATCCGCGCCTGCGCTACTTGGGCTTGCCCCAGTGCGGCAGGAGTCGCGGAAGCCTGCGCCCGGCTCCCGGAAGGAGCACGAGCAGCCACACGAGCTCGGCGACCGTCGGGCTCGCGAACGCGATCGGGATCGACGCCAGGAAGATCCCGGGGGCGAGGAGCCAGTGCTCCCGCCGGGCCAGCTCTCGCGCGCCCGCGGGCGTCACCAGGTGCGCGCGCTGGGCATGCACTCGCATGAGTCCCGCGAGCGTCGCGAGGATCGCCAGCGTCGACGCGTACAGCACGACCGAGGCCGGCTCGTCCCCGTACAGCCCCACGAGGCGCGTCGGATACGGCACGAACGCGACGAACGCCAGGTACGCGAGGTTCAGCACCGCCACCCGGGTGTCGATGCTGGACAGGCGCCTGAAGAACACATGGTGGCGGATCCAGAAGACGGAGATGACGGCGAAGCTGATCGCGTATGACACGAACTCGTCGCGGTGGTCGATCAGCCGCTTGCCGAGATCGGAATGCTCGGAAGAGGCCAGAGTCGGGACGGTGATGTTGAGCACCAGCAGCGTGAGCGCGATCGCGAATACGCCGTCGCTCAAGGCCACCGTCCGCGAGTAGTCGAACGCGCGCTCTTCGAGGGTCTCGTCCTCGGCAAACCCCAGATCCTCCGCCACCTGCCAAGTATCGCGAGGGCAGCGGCGGCGAGAGCGGCGCGGGGTGCCTGCGCGTCGCGGCCGCCCTCCCGAGCCCATCGGCGATACTCGCGGGATGATCGAGCGCAACGTGCTCGGCGGGCCGCTCGAGGAGTGCAGCAGCGATCCGCTGACCGGCTTCTACCGCGACGGGTGCTGCCGCACCGGCCCGGGCGACCTGGGGAGCCACACGATCTGCTCGGTCGTGAGCGCGGAGTTCCTCGAGCACCAGCAGAGCATCGGCAACGACCTGAGCACCCCCGTCCCGCAGTACAGCTTTCCGGGTCTGAAGCCGGGCGACCGCTGGTGCGTGACCGCCGTCAACTGGCTGCGCTCGCACGAAGCGGGCGTAGCCGCGTTCGTCGTCCTGTCGGCGACGCACGAGCGGGCTCTGGAGATCGTCCCGCTCGAGATCCTCACCCAGTACGCGGTCGACGTGCCCGCAGACCCCGGCTCGATCGGCGCGTAGCCGGCCGGGACCGAACCTACCCGGCGGTACAGGGGAGAGGCGGGCTGCGCTCGGGCGTCGACGGTCCGGGCCGGGCGCGATCTCGCCTCAGCGCCGGACCAGCCGGCGGACGTAGCGCAGGGCGCGCCACCTGGCCGCGACTCCGCGGAAGCGGGCGAGCTCGCGGCCGTCCGTCATGAACACCGCCCAGCCGTCCATCGTGGGTCCGATCATCAATCCGACCGCGGTCATGGGCGTCTCCTTCGAGGGGTGCCAGGTCGTTGGTCGCCGCGGCGGCGAGGCTCGCGTTGCCGATCAGCCGCGGGCGCAGACGGGAGTAGGCGATCACGCCGCCCAGCGCAGGGATCCAGAACGCGATCGCGTGGTAAACGAGCACCGCTGCGGCCGCGCGGGCCGGCGACGCTCCGTAGAGCACCAGCGCCCCGGTGAGGCCGGCGTCGAGCACCCCGATGCCGCCCGGGATCGGCACCGCGTTGGCGACATAGCCGATCGTGTAGCCCAGCACCAGCGCGGGAACGGGGGGCACGTGTCCGACCGCAGAGAAGGTCGTCCACAGCACGGCGATGTCGAAGCCCAGATAGCCAAGCGCTCCGAGTAGCCGCCAGCTTGGCCTTGCCGCGGTGAGCTCGGCATCGCGGATGCCCTCGACGATCCCGGCAAGCCATGAGGACTCGGTGCCGCGGCGCCGGCGACGCATGAGCCACGGCAGCGCCGCGACGAGCGCCGTCGCGGGCGCGGCGATCAGCAGCGGAACTCCGTCGAGGCCGAACTCGTCGCGTCCCGGGTACACACCCAGCATCAGCAGGGCCGCGCCGATCACCACGGCGGAGTTGACCGCGGTCGTCAGGAAGAACAGGGCGCTCGAGCGGCGCACGATCCACGCGGTGGATGCACCGGTGAGGCGGATCAGCCAGCCGCCGATCGCGAGGCCACCCACACCACCGCCGGGAAGCAGCGCGCCGGATGCCATCGACGTCCACGCCAGAGGGCGAGCATCACGGGCCGGCACCCTGTCGAAGAACAGCCGGAAGATAACCACGAAGCTGAGGCAGGAGGCGACCTCCAGCGCGAGCGCCAGAGCGATCCAGGCGGGACTCATGTGGGCGATCTGGCGACTGACGGGCTCGAGCCCCGGCACCGCGAGCAGCAATGAGACGATCAGCGCGCCGAGCAGGACCGCGGTCGCGATGCGCCTGCCGATCCTCGGCCTCGCGGGCATGCTCGGCTTCTCGGAGGAGGAGCTCCTCGGGGCGCCAGTGGAGTCGAAGGTCGTCGCGCTCATGATGGAAATAGAGGACGCCCTTTACCGGGCATTATTCATTCATGGACTACAAGGCATTATTGCATAGCCAATGATTTTCCAGGTAGCATGTGTCTGATGGCACGAACGACCACCATCTCCCGAGCAAGCAACCAGTCTTTGATGCTGATCCACCGGCTGGACCGGATCGCGCGGCGGCGTTCGGAGATCGCGCTCGCGCCCATGGACCTACGGCCGCGGCACGCGGTCGCCCTGATGATCCTTCGCGATCACGGGGCGATGACGCAGGCGGCGCTGGGGGAGGCGCTGAAGCTCGACCCGGCGAATCTGGTGGGACTCCTCAACGAGCTCGAGGAGCGCCAGCTGCTTGACCGGCGCCGCGACCCGGACGATCGGCGCCGGCACATCGTGGAGCTCACGGCGTCCGGAAGCAGCATCCTCGCGCGCGCCGAAGAGGCGCTCGCGGCGGTCCAGCAGCACGTCCTTGCCGGCCTGGACGAGGAGGAGCGGTGCACGTTGCACGAGCTGCTGAGCCGAGCGGCGCAGCGGCACGTTGACAGCGAGGGATGCGTGCGTCCCCCAACCGGTTTAGTCTGACGCTCCGCGCATGGAGTGGCTCTCGCTCGTCACCTGGGTCGTCGTGCTGATGCTCGTGCTCCCCGTGGGGGGCACGATGCTCCCCTCGCTCGGCACGCTGGTACTGCTGGTGATGGCGGGGCTCGGCACGATGGTCGTGTTCGCGGTTACCGGCGACGACGTGTGGGCGTGGATCTCGTTCGGGTGCGCGTGCGGGGGAGTGGTGCTTGCCACCGTCGGCGCCCGGACGCTGGTCTACGACGACGCGCAGACGCTCCAGGGCGTGAACGACCTCATCAAGGGCACGGCCGCCCTGTTTCTCGGTGTCGGGCTGCCCGTGCTCATCGCGGTCGTGCCGATGACCCTCGGCACCGCCGTGACCTGAGCGCGTCCGCGCACGTCCATCTCAGAAGATCGCGATCGGATTCAGCGGCGAGCCGGTGCCGCCGATGATGCGCAGGGGCGCGGCCACGAACAGGAACTCCCAGCGGCCCGAGCGCTCGCACTTCGCAGTGAGATCCTCGAGCTGCAGGTAATCGAGGAGATGGATCCCGAGCGCGATCAGCGCCAGCACGTGGATCGGGAAGCCGACGCCTTCGGTGGTACTGGGCGCCGTGTCGCCGTTCCCGTCCGAGCCGAGCGCGGCGACGCCCCAGGCGCCAATCAGCGGCATGGCGCCGGGGTGCAGCCCGGCCTTGGCCTCGGGGGTGTTCCACGGCCCCAGCTCGGCCAAGCGCCGCGCGTGCCCGGTCCGGACCAGCAGGATGTCGCCGGCGGTGACGGTGACGCCCTGCTCGCGCTCGGCGGCCTCGAGGTCCTCGCCGAAGATGTGCTCTCCTGGCTCGAGCCAGGAGACTCCCCGCAGGCGCGGTATGTCGAGCAGCACGCCTCGGCCCACGAGCCCGGTTTTGAGGACCTCGATCGAGCTGAAGCTCGCGCCGTCCGCGCTCACCGTGTCCTCCGGACGCCCGTTGTACAGCGATCCCTCGTACGCCACGTGGCAAAGCGCGTCGATGTGCGTATGCCCGTCGTTGTGGTAGTCGAGCCCCACGTAGTCCTTGTTGAACTGCAAGGGGTTCGCACCGTGGTCGCCGAGCGCGGTCATGTGGTGATCGGCAGGCTGCGGGTTGTCGGCTCTCGGCTCGGTGTTGACAGGCAGGCTCAGCGTGACGGTCTCGCCGTCGCGCACCAGGCCGGCCGCGCCGGCTACGTCCCCGGGAGTGAGCAGGTGAAGCGCCCCGCGCTCGTCGTCCGCCCCCCACTTCCCCCAGCGGCTGAGCGACTCGAACAGCGCGGAGAACTCGGCCGAGCTGACGCCGTGACTAGCCACTCGCTGCCTCCGGCGTCGTCCTGCGTGCGAGGGCACGCTGGATGGTCAGCGTGACACAGCCGCCCACGAGCAGCATCGCCACGTTGACCCCGAGGACGGCCAGTGCGCCGCCCGCCTTGGACACCTCGCCGACGCCCACGGCCACGCCGAGGTACGCGGAGGCCGGAATCGTGGTCACGGAAATCGCCACTCCGACCGACGAGCTCGCCCGGGTCTCGAGCGCGAGCATTCCCACGATCCCGGCGGCGAAGGCGACGATCGGCGTCGAGACGTTGACCGTGGAGAGGCCTTGGAGGAATCCGCCCTTGTCGACTGCGAATCCTGAGGGAAGCAAATCCAGCTGAGGCCGATGATCAGCGCCGCCAGCGCGCGTGCGGCAAGCCGCCACCGGCGCAGCACCAGCGCGGTCGCAGTCGCCGTGATCGGGAGCGTGTCCGGGCTGATCGCCATCGCTCCGACCACAAGGATCCCATTCGAGTAGATCACTCCGAACGCGGCGATCACGCCCGCCGCCGCCATGAACACCAGGTAGCGAGCGAGAGGGCGAGCGTTCCTCCCGGCCTGGCTAAGCAGGTCCGCCCACACGACGCTCGCAAGTGGACGCTGAACGACCGTCGGGCCGATCGACTCGAGGCGCACGAGCACGATGTCGTCCGCGGGCACCCCCAGCGATCTCATGCGCTCGAGCGCCTTGTCGGCGGCGTCGTCAACGAGATCGGCGGTGACGAGCGTGTTCCCGGTGGCTCCATCTCCGGTCCGGACGACGTGACGCGACCCGGCGAGGCCCTCGAGCTGGCGTGCCACGTCTCCCATCGCCGAGGAAGCACCGAACACCCGCAGCTGCAATACGGCGCGGCTAACCCCTTACCGCGTCGGTCGCAGCGGGCGCGCGACCGCGTAGGGGAGCCTCATGTCAGTCTTACCACCCGGTCGATGAGATCGAGCCCCTCGCTTCGGTGCGTGATCAGCAGCACCGTCCGGCCGCGCGTCGCTGCGAAAACGTCGCGCATGAGCTCGCGAGCGGTGTCCGGATCGAGATGGGCGGTTGGCTCGTCGAGGACGAGCACCGGGGCATCCGACAGGAGGGCCCGGGCCAGGAGGATCCGCTGTCGCTGGCCTCCGGACAGCTCCCGCCCGCGCTCTCCCACGCGGGTCTCAACACCGCCCGGGAGCTGGTCGATCCACTCCCAGATCCTCGCATCGCGGAGTGCGCTTTCGAGCTCGGCGTCGCTTGCCCCGGGCCGCGCCAGACGCACGTTCTCACGGATCGACGTCGAGAACAGGTACGAGTCCTGGCCGGCCACCGAGATCAGCCGGCGCAGGTCGTCCTGTCGGTAGTCGCGGAGGTCCCGCCCGGCGATGGCGACTCGACCCCGCACGGGATCGAGGAAGCGAAGCAGGAGGTTGACGATCGTCGTCTTCCCTGCGCCGCTCGGCCCGAGCAGCGCGATGCGCTCCCCGGCGTCGATCTGCAAGCTCACGTCTTCGAGTACGTTCCGCGTCCCCTGCGGATACCTAGCGGTGACGTGCTCGAGCGCGATCGCGAACGGCCATGCGGGAGCGGGCCATGGATTGGGCGGATCGTGGATCGGGGCGTCCTGGTCAGTGAGCTCGAGGACGCGTCGTCCCGCGGCGAGCGTCGCCGGCAGCTCCCGCGCGACCGCGGACAGCGGCGCGACGGCCTCGAACGATGCGAGCGCGAGCAGCGCCAGCATCGCGATCAACACCCTGCCGAGGTGACCCGACGCCGACGCGTTGACAGCGGCCGCGAGCACCCCCGCGACGGTGAGGCCGGTCACGAGCAGCCGGAGGCCGTCGCCGAGGCCGGCCGCGGCGGCGCCGCGGCGCGCGATCCTCACGAGCGAGGAATCGGCCGCGCGAATCCTGACCATGGCGCCTTGATCGGCGCCGAAGGCGACGATCTCGGGCGCCGCTCCGAGCACCTCGACGAGCTCCGCGGAGAGGGCTCCCCTCGCCGGTGCCTGGCGCTCGGCGCTGGCCCGACCAAGCGAGCCGGCCACGAGCGGCACGGCGACCCCGCCCGCGAGCAAGCCCACCGCGAGGATCAGGCCCGCCGCGGGCAGGAACGCTGCGGCTACCCCTACCGACACCGCGGCGGCGAGCAGCGCGACGAGCGGCGGGCCGATCCCGCGCAGGTGGAGGTTCTGCAAGGCGTCCACGTCGGCCACCGACCGCGACAGGAGGTCGCCGTCCCGATAGCCCTCGAGCTGCGCCGGCGCCAAGGGCTCGATTCGCTCGTAGACGCGGGACCGCACTCGACCGAGCACGCGCAGCGCCAGGTCGTGCGCGGACAGCCGGTCCAGATACCGGGCGACCGGCCGCGAGACGCCGAAGAACCTGACGCCGACGATGGCCACGGTCAGAGAGAAGATCGCGGGCCGCTCGGCCGCACGCGAGATCAGGTAGCCGGCTGTCGCCATCAGGCCCACGCCCAGCAATACCGTCAGCGCCCCGAGGCTGACGGATGATGCGACGCGTGCTCGCGGCGCGCCCGCGAGTTCAAGCAGTCTTCGAAGCGTGGCGGTCATGCAGCCTCCGCGAGTCCGCCGGGAGCGACGACGCCGTCGAGGAGGCGGACCACCCGGTGGGCGTGGCGGACCAGCTCGGGGCGGTGGGCGATCAGCAGGACCGTCCGGCCGAACTGAAGGCGTCGCACCGCATTCGCCACCAGCCCGGCGTTTCCCGCGTCGAGGTCGGCGGTCGGCTCGTCGAGGATCACCAAGGGCGCGTCTCTGAGGAACGCCCGGGCGAGTCCGATCCGCCGGCGTTCTCCGGAAGACAGCGGCCGTCCGCCATCTCCCACCGGCGTCTGGTAGCCGTCGGGAAGCGTCCGGATGAACTCGTCGGCACCGGCAAGGCGAGCGGCGACTCGGACATCGCTGCCCGATGCGCTCGCTCCCAGGCCGAGCGCGATGTTCTCCTCGACAGTTCCGCGCAGGAGGGTGGGGTGCTGGGGCACCCACGCGATCAGCCGCCGCCACGCGACGGGATCGCAGTCCCCGAGGTCAACCCCGCCCACGGTGATCGACCCTGCCGTCGGGTCGAGCAGTCGCAGCAGCAGCGACGCGATGGTGCTCTTTCCCGCGCCGCTCTCACCAACCACCGCGACCGTCTCGCCGGGGTGGACCTCCAGTTCGAACCCGTCGAGTACGGGAGCCGGGCGTACGGGATACGCGAACGACACCCGCTCGAACCGGATCGCGGCGATCGCCGGGCTCGGCGCGAGGATCGTCCCGCCGGAGCGGATCGTCGACGGCGCGTCCAGCAACTCGAACATGCGGTCGGCCACGGCGAGCCCGTCGGCGCTCGAGTGATACTCGGCGCCCAGTGCCCGGAACGGCAGGTACACCTCCGGCGCCAGCACCAGCACGGTCAGGCCGGCCTGGAGGCCGAGCCCCCCGCCGACGAGGCGCACCCCGGCGGTCACGGCCACCAGCGCGACGCCAAGCGTGGCCGCCAGCTCGAGCACCGATCCGGAGAGGAAGCTCACCCTGAGGGTGGCCATCGTCGTCCGCCGGTAGCGGTCGCCTATTTCCTCGAGCGCTGCGCCCTGGGAGCGGGCCTGTCCAAACGCTCGCAGCGTCGGCAGGCCCCTGACGACATCCAGGAAATGCGTCGAGAGCCCCCGCAACGCCTCCCACCGCTCGCGCGTCCGCTGCTCGGTGTAGCGGCCGATCAGCCACATGAACACCGGTACCAGCGGCAGCGTCAGGAGCATGATCAGCGCGGACTCCAAGTCGACGAAAGCCACCCACGCGATCACCATCACCGGGACGATGGTGGCGAGCAGGACCTGGGGGAGGTAGCGCGCGAAGTAAGCCTCGAGTGCGTCGACACCCTGAACCGCTGCCGCCGTGACCTCGGCGCTGGCGGCGCCGTCGAGCGCTGTGGGGTGGGCGTTCAGCCTGCGCTCGATCAGCGCCAGGCGAAGCTCGGAGAGCACGCTCCAGGCGGCGCGACGCCCGGCCACCTCCATTCCCCAGGCGAACGTGCCGCGCCCGACGAAGGCGAGGGCGAGGAATCCGAGGTCGAGCCACAGGGTGCCGAGTGGAGCGCCTCCAAACGCCCGGGAGACGATCCGCGCCAGCAGCGTGGCCTGGAAGAGGACTGAGAGCGCCGAGGCGATGCCGAGCCCGGTGTCGGCCGCTAGCAGGGGACGTGCTGACCTCGTTCGGCGAAGCAGGCGCGGGTCGAGCGCGCGCATCGACGGCTACTGCGAGGAGGGGGTCGCGCTGGGGGCGCCGGCACCGTCGCCGGACGAGGCCTCGGGCGTGGCCACGCGACGGCGGAACACGTGAAACGACCAGCCCTGGTACAGCAGCACGACCGGAAGCAGGATCACGGCGACGACGGTCATCACCACCAGCGCGTAGTGGCCGGAGGCGGCGTTGTTGACCGTCAGGTTGTACGCGTGGTTAGTGCTCGAGATCATCACGTTCGGGTACAGCGAGATGAAGATCTGCCCGATGGTGGCGGCGATCGCGAACCCGGAGGCGGCGAACGCCCACCCATCCCGGTCGGTGCTCGCGAGCGCCCACGCGAAGATCACCGCGATCATCCCGAAGATCTGGGTCGGCTGGGGAACCGTTCCGCCCCCGATCACGACGAGGGTCCACGCGACCCATCCGAGGTTGAGCACGATCGCGACCAGCCCGATCACGCGAGAGAGTGCGCGTGCACGGTCGCGGATCTCGCTGGTGGTGCGCAGCGCCAGGAACGTAGCGCCGTGCAGGAGGCACAGCGCGACCAAGGTGACCCCGGTCATCAGCCCGTACCCGGTGAGTAGGTCTCCGAAGTTCCCGCTGAAGTCGTGGTTCTGGTTGATCGGCAGCCCGTGCAGGAGATCCCCGAGGGCCACTCCGATGAGCAGCGGGGTGAGCAGGCTGCCGATCGCCAGCGCCCACGACCAGCCCGCCCGCCAGCGGGCGCCCTCCCGCTTGCCGCGCCACTCGAACGAGACGCCGCGCCCGAACAGCCCGAGCAGCACCAGCAGCAGCGCCAGGTAGAGCGCCGAGAACATCGTCGCGTACCACAGCGGAAACGCCGCGAACAGCGCCGCTCCGGCGACGATCAGCCATACCTCGTTGCCATCCCACCAGGGACCGATCGTGTTGATCGCCACCCGGCGCTCGGTCTCGTCGCGCCCGATGAACCGGTGCAGCATGCCCACCCCGAAATCGAATCCCTCGAGCACGAAGAAGCCGATCCAGAAGACGACGATGATGATGAACCAGATCGTGTGAAGCTGCATCAGCGGGCCACCATCAGTAAGTCAGGGCGGGGGCCACGGTGCCGGGCGCATCACTGGGTTCGGCCGCTTCCGCGTCAGCGTGGTCCAGCCCGCGCCGCGAGTAGCGCAGCATCAGCATCAGGTCCGCGGCGCCGAGCACGATGTACGCGAGGATCAACGCGATCAGGCTGATCCAGATGTCTGTCGCGCTGACCGACGGCGAGTTGGCGCCTGCGGTCTTCTGCAGGCCTTGCACGATCCACGGCTGGCGCCCACTCTCGGTCAGCAGCCAGCCCGCGGTGTTCATCAAGAACGGCGTGAGGACCGCCCAGATCGAAAGGCGCAGGAACCATTTCGAGCGGTCCAGCTTGCCGCGGTTCAGCAGCCATCCGCCCCACACCGCCAGCAGCAGGATCAGCGTCGCCAGGTAGGCCATCACCCGCATCGACCAGTACTGGATGAACACGTCGGGGATGTAATTGCCCGGCCCGTACTTCGCCTGGTACTGCTTCTGGAGCTGGTTCAGTCCGGTCACGCCGCCGCCCCAGGTCCCGGTCGCGAGGATCGACAGCAGGTGCGGGATCGCGATGATCTGAGTCGGCGTCTTGTCGTTTGCGCCGCCGCCGATCTGGAACGCCGAGAACGAGCACGGCTTGCAGCTGGTCCACTGCGCCTCCGCGGCGGCGATCTTCGCCGGCTGATAGTGGTTCTCGACCTCGCCGAGCTGGTTGCCGACCGACAGCTGGATCACGATCGTGGGTATCAGCACGATCAGCGCGACCTTGGCCGTGCGGTGGAACGACTCGACGTGCTGCCGCTTACGCAGGTACCAGGCGGACACGGCGAGCATCACCAGCGCGCCGGTGATCAGCGAGGCCAGGATTACGTGCGCGTACCCCCACACGAAGGTCGGGTTCACGAACAGCGCCCACACGTTGGTGAGCACCGGCTGGCCGGCGTGGTTCAGCTTGTAGCCGACCGGATGCTGCATCCACGAGTTGGCCATCAGGATGAACATCGCTGAGAGCACCGTGCCGAGCGAGACCGCCCAGATCGTCGCCAGGTGCACGCGCTTCGGAAGACGGTCCCACCCGAACAGCCACAGGCCCAGGAACGTCGACTCGAGGAAGAACGCGGCCAGACCCTCCATAGCGAGCGGGGCTCCGAAGACACCGCCCACGAACTTCGAGTACGTGGACCAGTTCATCCCGAACTCGAACTCCTGGACGAGACCCGTGACCACGCCGATGGCGACGTTGATCAGCAGCAGCGTCCCGAAGAAACGGGTCATCCGCTTGTAGTCGGGGTTGTCGGTGCGGTACCAGGCGGTCTCGAGGATCGCGACCAGGAACGCGAGCCCGATCGTCACCGGGACGAACAGGAAGTGGTAGACGCTGGTGGTCGCGAACTGCCAGCGCGCTAGGTCGTTGACCACTCGGCTCGATCACCCGCCTTCAGCTGTTTAGTTGCGGAGCGGAAGCCGATTCCGGGGCCGGCAGCGCGTCGGGCGCCGGACGCTCCACGGCCTCCAGCTCACAGTCCATCACCCGGTTCTCCCGCGCGCCGAACAGCGATTGGAGCGCGTTGAGGCCTGCCGAGAGGCGCCGGCCGCCGACGCCTCCCAGATAGAACAGGTGAATCGTCATGTACATGATGAAAGCGATCAGGCCCGACAGCCTCCGCCCCCTGACCTCGCATACGGCCCTGCCGCGTCCCACCACTGCGAGCGCCCCCTTATCGAAGTACTTGAACGGCTTGGACGCGCCCGGCTCGCCGTGTCGGATCGCGTCCGCGACATGACGTCCCTGTTGGATGGCCGCCGTGGCGAGCCCCGGGATCGGCTTGCCGTCGGCGCCGGCCAGGGTGGCGGCGTCGCCGATCACCGAGATCTCGGGGTGCCCCGAAAGCGTCAGGTCCGGATTGACCTGGACGCGGCCTGCGCGGTCGGTCGCGGCGCCGGCGGCGCGGGCGACCACCTCGGCGATGCCGACGGCTCTGACGCCGGCGGCCCACACCACCGTCCGGGTGGCGATCCGCTCGGTGCCCTCCCCGACCTTCACCGTCACCCCGCGCGAGTCGATGCCGGTCACCATCGCGTGCTCCCGAATCGTGACGCCGAGCTCGCCCAGCTCCTTCGCCGCGGTGGCAGAGGTCGGCTCGGTGAACCCTGCCACCACCCGCTCGCCGGCATCGAGCAGGATCACCCTCGCGCCCCGAGCGTCGATGCGCCGGAAATCGCGCTCCATCGTGTGGCGGGCGAGGATCGCGAGCTGCCCGGAGATCTCAACGCCGGTCGGTCCGCCACCGACCACCACGAACGTGAGCCACTCGGCCTGAGTGGTGGAATCGGCCGCGCGCTCGGCCTCCTCGAACGCGCCGAAGATGCGGTTCCGGAGGTCGACGGCGTCGCTCAGCGTCTTCAGTCCGCAGCTGACCTCACGCCACTCGTCGTGGCCGAAGTACGACGTCTCGCCGCCGCAGGCGACGATCAGGCTGTCGTAGTCGATCCGCTCCCCGCGCTCCAGCACGACCTGCCGGTGCTCGACGTCGACGTCGGTGACCTCCGCCATCAGCGTGGTCGTGTTGCGCTGCCGCTTGAGCATGTGACGTATCGGTGCGGCGACCTCGCCGGCGGAAAGCGCACCGGCCGCCACTTGGTAAATGAGCGGCTGGAACAGGAGATGGTTGTGGCGGTCGATGAGCGTGACGTCCACCTCGGCCTTCTTCAGCCGTTTGGCGACCTGCAGCCCGCCGAAGCCGCCGCCGACGATCACCACCCGGCGCCGGTGCGGGCCGCTGCCGTCAGCCGACACTGGACGGCTCCGGTTGCGCCTGCGTTGCCCCCAGTCGCTCGAGCAGGTGATCACCGACCCGCAGCCCGTTGGCCATCGCCGTAAGCGCGGGGTTCACGGCGCCGATGCTCGGGAAGAAGCTCGTGTCGACGACGTACAGGTTGTCGAGCTCGTGAGCGCGGCAGTCCCCGTCGAGGACCGACGTCCCGGGATCGTCACCAAATCGGCACGTTCCGGCCTGATGTGCGACGCCCGCCACGGGGATCTCGTTCTTGAGGTACGCGTGGTGGGGCAGAAGGTGTCCGTGGTGCATACCGAGGTCGGCCAGCATCGACTTGAGCTGGTGGTACAGCCGTTGCTTGGGCTCCTCGTTGCTGGCGGTGTAGCTGATCGCGATGTTGCCGTCCGGCGCGAGCGTGACCCGGTTGTCCGGCACCGGCAGATCCTCGGTGGAGAGCCAGAAGTCGATCGCGTGACGGGCGACGTCCTCCAGGCCCCAGGCCGGGGCAAATCGCGTCTCGCCGGGCTTCTCGCCTCGAAACATCGGCGCCTGGGACTTGCCGACCATCTGGATGTTGCCCAGCGGGAACTCGAAGTCCTGGCCACCGGAGAGGTAGAAATCGTTGACGCCGAGCGTCTTCTGGAACACGGTGGGGTTCTCTTCCTTGGAGAGCGCGAGCACCGCCTGGCTGTTGTGGAACATGTAGTTGCGCCCCACCTGGTCGGAGCCGTTGGCCAGGCCGCGCGGATGCTTCTCGCTGGCCGAAGCCAGCAGCAGCTTGGCGCTGTTCGCCGCTCCGCACGACACAACGACGATGTCCGCCTCGAAGGTCTCGGTGTGTCCATGCATGTTGACGACGACGCCGGTGACCGCCGTTCCGGCGGGATCGGTCTGGAGGCGCACCGCTTCCGCGCCGGTGAGCAGCGTGACGTTCGAGTGCTCCAGCGCCGGGCGGACGCTGATCACCTCGGCGTCGGACTTCGCGTGCACGAGGCAAGGGAAGCCATCGCAGTTCTGGCACCGGACGCACGTGCTGTAGGGCGGGTTGGCCTCGTCGAGCAAAATCCCGCACGGCGCATGGAAAGGGTGCAGGCCCGCGGCCGCGAGGTCGTCGGACAGCTGCTGGATCCGCGGCTCGTGGGAGACGGCCGGGAACGGGTACGGGGCGCTCGCGGGGGGCTCGGTGGGGTCCTCGCCGCGCGCCCCGTGGACCTGGTAGAGCTGCTCGGCCTGGGTGTAATAGGGCTCGAACTCCTCGTAGGAGACGGGCCAGGCCGGCGAGATGCCGTCGTGGTGACGCAGCTCGCCAAAGTCCTCCTCGCGCAACCGGTACAGCGCCGCGCCGTAGAGCTTGGTCGCTCCGCCGACGAAGTAGTGCACCTGGGGCTGGAACGGCGATCCGTCCGCGTAGTACCAGGTGTCGGGCGAGACGTATCGGCCGTCCACGAACACGTCCTGGGCCAGCCAGTTGTGTGGCTCGCGAGTCAGCCAGCCGCCGCGCTCGAGCAGCAGGATGCGCTTGCCCGACGGGGCCAGCCGGTGGACCAGAGTTCCGCCACCGGCGCCGGTGCCGATCACGATCACGTCGTAGGCGCTCATCCGGTCATCTCCTCGAGTCGTTCCGCCACGATGATCCGGGCGCCCGCCTCGACCAGCGCGAGATGCGAGAACGCCTGCGGGAAGTTCCCCAGATGCCGGCCCGTGTCGACGTCGAACTCCTCGGCGTACAGGTCGAGCGGCGAGGCGACCTTGACCAGCCGCTGCATCTGCTCCCGAGCGCGCCGCATCTCGCCGATGATCACCAGCGCCGAGACCAGCCAGAACGAGCAGATCACGAACGTGCCCTCCTTGCCGGACAGCCCGTCGTCGGTCTCGCCAGTCCGGTAGCGCAACACGAACCCGTTCTCGCTGAGTTCGTCGGCGATCGCCAGCACGCTCGCCTGCAGGCGCTCGTCGGTCCCCGGCAGGAACCCGAAGAGCGCGGCCAGGAGCGTCGAAGCATCGAGCGCGTCGGTGGCGTAGTGCTGGCGGAGCACGCCGCGCTTGTCGACGCCGTGCTCGAGGATGTCGGCCTTGATCTCGGTTGCGGTCTCCCTCCAGCCAGCGGCCAGGGCCGCATCGCCGCGGATCTCCGCGAGCTTCGCCGCGCGGTCGAGGGCAACCCAGCACATCAGCTTCGAGGACACGTAGTGCTGCGGCTTGCCGCGCGCCTCCCAGATGCCTTGATCGGGCTGACGCCAGACGGCGGTCGCGCACTCCGCCTGGGACTGCACGAGCGGCCATAGCCGTCGCGGCAGGCGCTTGCTGCGCCGCGTGTGCAACAGCACCGAGTCGAGCGCGGCCCCGAACACGTCGTTCTGGCGCTGATCGAACGCGCCGTTGCCGATCCGCACCGGGTTCGCGCCGTCGTAGCCCGAGAGCTCCTCGCGGAGTGTCTCGGTCAGGTCCCGGTGGCCGTCGATTCCGTACATGATCTGCAGCGCCCCGTCCTCGTTGCGCTCGAGGTCGGCGATGAAGGCCATGAACTCGTTCGCCTCCCAGTCGAGGTTGAGGTAGTGCAGCGCCTGGAGCGTGAATGTCGAGTCCCGGATCCACGTGAAGCGGTAGTCCCAGTTGCGCTCTCCGCCCGGGGTCTCGGGCAGCGAGGTCGTGAGCGCGGCTACGGTCGCCCCCGTCGGCATGTACGTGAGCCCCTTGATCGCGAGCGCCGAGCGCTGGATCAGCGGACGCAGCTCGTGATCTGGGATCCGCGCCTGCCCGAGCCAGTTGCGCCAGAAGCGGGTCGTCGCCCCCAGCTGAGCGTTTGCCTCCTCGGCGCTCGCGGGGGCCGGCAGGTTCTCGGCCCACGTGAGCGCGCAGTACAGCTGCTCACCCTCCTTCAAGGTGTGCCGCGCCCGCACTCGGTTCGCCTCGGCGCCCAGCAGCATGTCGGTACTCAGCCGGATGGTCTGCCCGGCGCCACTCGCGTCCGCACTGTGACGATCCTCGGCGATCACCCACTCCGCGGGGGCGCGCCCGTAATCGAACGCCGGCTCGCACACCAGCTCGATCTCCACATGGCCCTCGAGGCACTGGACGGTGCGTACCAGCGTGTGCTCGGCGTCCTCGTCGGTCGGGGGACGCGTGTGTGGCGTGATGTTGTCCTCTCCGTGGCGCGGTCCCATCGTCAGCGCCTCGCGAACCGTCGCCCATCCGGTTGGCGTCTTCCACGCGGTGATCAGCGTGTTGGTGCCCGGCTCGTAGACCCGGCCGCTGGGCACGTTGATCCCGAATGGCCCCACACGAAACGACCCCGCGCCGCGGTCGAGCAGCGAGCCGAAGACGCTGGGCGAGTCGAATCGCGGGACGCACAGCCAGTCGATCGCGCCGTCGGGGGCGACGAGCGCTCCCGTGTGGCAGTCCGACAGGAACGCGTAGTCGGCGATCGGTGTGAACGGAGACGGCGCCGCGGCGCTCTGCTGAACCTCGGAGTTACGGGGAGCGTCCTCCGCTTTGGACTTGCCGTCCGCAGAGGGCTTTCCCTTGGAGTGCTTGTCCTTGACTGTGCTCATCATGCCTCCCACGGTCCGCGCCACTTACCGTGGCCCGCTAGTAGCTCATTTGCCGCCTCCGGGCCCCACGATCCCTTCGCGTAGCTGTGGACCGGAGGGGGACGGTCGAGTAGCGGCTGCATCACCCGCCAGCACTCCTCGACCCCGTCCTGGCGTGTGAAGCGCTTGCTGTCTCCCGCCATCGCGGCGTGCAGCAGCACCTCGTATGGCGTTGGTCCCTCGCCGCCCTCCTGGGCGAACTCCATGTCGAGCGTGATCGGCTCCGGGTCCGCCTTGTCGCCGCGCTGCGCCACAAGCAGCAGCCGGATGCCGGTAGTCGGGTCGAGCTTGACGACGAGCTGGTCGGGCTCTGGGCGTCGGGACAGTCCAAAGCCCAGCCTCGGCGGGAGGCCCTTGAACACCAGCCGCAGCTCGGTCTGCGTGACGGGCAGGCACTTCCCCGTGCGGATGAAGAACGGGACTCCTGACCAGCGCCAGTTGTCGATGTCGAGCCGCAGCGCGGCATAGGTCTCCGTGGTCGAGTCGGCGGCGACGCCGTCGATCGCCCGGTAGCCCTCGTACTGGCCACGCACGTAGTGGGCCGGATCGGCCTCCGCGATCGTCCGGAACACCGACGCCAGCGAGTCCTTCAGCGTCCGCGCGTCGCGCGCCGCCGGCGGCTCCATCGCCGCGGCGCCCACCACCTGCATCAGGTGGTTGACGACCACGTCCCTGAGCGCCCCCACCGGGTCGTAGAAGTGACCGCGGTCCTCGACGCCGAAGCTCTCGGCCATCGTGATCTCGACCGAGGAGACGTACTGGCGGTTCCAGATTGGCTCGAGGATTGCGTTTGCGAGCCGGAGGAACAGGATTTCGCCGAGCCCCATCTTCCCGAGGAAGTGGTCGATCCGGTACAGCTGCGACTCGTCGATGTACTCGTGGATCTCGTCCGCCAGCTCCCGGGCGGACGCGAGGTCGTGGCCGAACGGCTTCTCGACCACGACTCGCCCGGTCTTGGTCAGGCCGGCGGCTGTCAGGCCCTTGATCACCGGGCCGAACAGGAAGGGAGGGATCTCGAGGTAGAAGACCGGACAGCGCGCGTCACCGATCGCGGCCTTGACCCGCTCGAACGTCGCCGCATCCCCGAAATCGCCGCTGACATATGAGAGCCGGGCCGCGAAGCGATCGAACACCTCGTCGTCGATCTGCTCGCCGCAGCCCTCGATCGCCGCGCGTGCGTGGTCGCGCAGGTCCTGCGCCGTCCAGTCGCCGACGGCAACGCCGACGATCGGGCAACTCAGCAGTCCTCGGCGCTCCAGCCGGTAGAGCGAGTGGAACGTCATCACCTTCGCCAGGTCGCCCGTGATCCCGAACACAACGAACACGTCGGCGACACGACCGCCGGTGTCCGGGACTGCTTCCGCACGCGAGCGGGGTTCAACTGCCGTCGTCATAGGTCGGTCCTTTGCGGTGGCTGATTCAAGCTTTGGGGATGCTCGAAGCGGCCAGGCGAACGTTCATCACCTGATCGGGGTGAAAGGGGGGCGCGGGAGCCGGATTGCCGGCGCCGCTTCAGTACCCGGTGCTCGTGTGGACCCGCTTTCGCGCGGTGTGGTGCACGGGGCCCTTCTGCTCGAGCGTCGCACATGCCTGCGCGATGTCCTCGCCGAGGGTCGCCGCCAGCGAGCGTCCCAGCGTCAGCTTGACCAGCGCGCGCATGATCTTGATGTGATCGGCGTCGGGCGGCAAGGTGTAGGCGGGGACCATCCACCCGCGTTCCTCGGCGAGCTGGGCGGCCACGTCGAACTCGTCGTAGGCCTGCTCTTCGGCGAGTTGGAAGGCGACGAGCGGCAGCTGCTCCTCGTCCTCGCCACCGATGATCGCGAACGGACCGATGCCCCGGATCTCCTCCGCCAGCCTGCGGGCGTTGGCCTGCATCGTGTGCATGATGTAGCTGTAGCCGTCGTGCCCGAAGCGCACGAAGTTGTAGTACTGCGCCAGCACCATCGCCGCGCCCGTCGAGAAGTTGAGCGTGAACGTCGCGTCGCGCTTGCCCAGGTAGTTCTCGTAGAACACGAGGTCCTCGGCGAGGTCGGCCTTCTCCCTGAACACCAGCCACCCGATCCCGGGATACACCAGGCCGTACTTGTGTCCCGAGACGTTGATCGAGCGGACCTGCTCGAGCCGGAAGTCCCATTCCGAGTGCGGGTACAGGAACGGCCACACAAACCCCCCGCTGGCCCCGTCCACGTGCAGCGGCACGTCGAGCCCGCGGTCCTGCTTGAGCCCTACCAGGAAGTCGTTGATTCCGCGGATGTCGTCCGCGTGCCCGGTGAAGGTCGTCCCGAGCACGGCCGCGACGCCGATCGTGTTCTCGTCGACGTGCGGCTCGACATCCTCGGGCCCGATCGTGTACTTGTCCTGCTTCAGCGGCACGATCCGGGGCTCCACGTCGAAGTACCGGCAGAACTTTTCCCACACGACGTGCACGTCGCCGCCGAACACCAGATTGGGGCGATCCACTGATTTGCCGGCTGCCTCACGACGCTCGCGCCACTTCCACTTCAGCGACAGCGCCCCGAGCATGATCGCCTCCGAGGAGCCTTGCGTGCGCGCGCCGGTGGTCTCACCGGGTGCGTGGAACAGGTCGGCCAGCATCCGGATGCAGCGCTGCTCGATCTCGGCGGTCTGCGGATACTCGGCGTGATCGATGAAGTTCCGGTGCAGGTTCTCCGCGATCACGCGCTGCGCCTCGGGTTCCATCCAGGTCGTCACGAACGTCGCGAGGTTCCGCATCGGGATGCCGTCGAGCACCAGCTCCTCGCCGATCAGGCGCATGGCGTCCCTGGCCAGCATCCCCTTTTGCGGCAGCTTGTGGTCGGGCGCGGGCTCCAGCAGGAACCGGTTTCCATAGTCGCGAGCGAGCGCAAGCAGGCCCTCGCCGTCGGCCTGGAACTTCGTCTCGTCGGTGGTCGTCAGATGGGGCATTCGCGTCTCCCTCCGTTTGGGACGCTGATCAAACCGTTGCGCGTACGGCTCGGCATCCCCCTGAACGGGTGATGCGCCCGTCCGCGCTCACGGACACTGTTCAGCGATGCTTGATCCGCTCTTCCGGCCGGTCCGCGCGATCCTGGGGTTCGGCGAGCAGGAGATAGAGCGACCCATGGTGGGAGCCGAGCACGAGATCCTCGATGCAGTGGGTGCGCTCCACCGGGTCGCCGAGTCGATCGAGCACCACGTCGAAGTGATCGAGGGTCTTGCGACGTCAATCGATCCCCTCAAGCAGTCGGTCAACGACCTGACTGAGACCATGACAGAGCTTGTGGCCCTGATCGCGCCGATGGGTAAGGCCGAGGTGGGGGTCCAGCACGCGTCCCAGGAGGTCAGGCACTTCCTCGGATTTCGCCGCCACAAGGACGCGGCGCCCGCCGAAGCTCCTGCCGCCCCGCCGGGAGGGGACGCCGACTCCTAGGACCGGGCAGCGCTGCCTACAACAGCGTGATCACGCCCCTGAGGATCAGCCACGCCGCAAGTGCTGCGGCGCCGATCACCGCGATGGTCCGGCCCTTGCGCCCCATCCAGTTTCTGAAGCGCGTGATCTTGTCCTGGGTGGCCTCGGGCGCGAACAGATAGCCGAGCAGCGGTACCTCCAGCAGGAGCTGCTGCATCAGGCAGAAGCCGATCACGAGCAGCACAGTGGGAACGGTGCCCGGGTTCAGCTTGTGGATGTGATCGAGCGCGTCGAGATAGGACACGCCGGGGAAGCTCAGGACGGCGCCGACGACGAACGTCACCTTGGGATCGCCCTTGCCGAGCATCCGCAACGGCAGGGACTCGGTTGGTTTGCCCGCCGCCTCCCTGGCCTTGAGCTTGGTGTCCTTCTTCTCCCGGCGGCGCTGCTGAAACCTCGCGTCTCGCCCTGTGGCGAGCACGAACGCGATCGCCGCCAACAGCACGCCGACGACGATGTCCTCCACGGGGCTGACCGTGTGCTTGGAGGTGCTCTCGGTGCTCGACCCGTGTAGCGAGAACACGATCACCAGGCCCAGCGTGATGCTCGTCGTGTACGCCCCGAGCAGGTATCCCGCCATCAGTCGCTTGGGGTTCGGGAGCAGCAGCATCACGGTCACCGCCGCGAGCAGCGACGGGTTGAACATCGCCAGCAGGGACAGCAGGAAGATGTCGAGGAGGTTGTTGCCCATGGGCTGAGAGCGCGGCCCGGCTAGGCCTGCACCGCGCGATTTCGGCGCTCAGCGTCGGCGTCGGCGCACTCGATCGTCGACGGCGGCAACCGCAGCCACGTAGGCGACGTGGGTCCCGATGCTCGTGGCCATCACGTCTGTGGGCCACCGCCACGGGGGCGGGGTGCGGCCGAGCAGCGGGAACAGGGAGAACGTCGCGCTCATCAGGGTCCCGCCGAAAGCAGCACTCGCCCACGGCTCGCCGACCCTGCGGCGCAGCAAGCCGTGCCACAGGCCGAACACCGACCCGTAGCTCCAGCGCAGCGCCAATCCCAGGTCGCGCTCCTCGCGGTCGGTGACGTGCGGGAGGTGCGTGATGTTCGCGACGATCTGGCCG
>Ga0209577_10001604_pt1 | contig 22404 bp, 19 predicted proteins | sample GraSoiAngelo_109_FD_185874 | JGI IMG/M metagenome (GOLD analysis project Ga0209577, IMG submission 185874) | Grasslands soil microbial communities from the Angelo Coastal Reserve, California, USA - 14_0903_12_20cm (SPAdes) (version 2) | ecosystem: Environmental > Terrestrial > Soil > Grasslands...
CGCACGGGCGCTGGCGGAGAGGACGGTCGGCGCGGGCCAAACAATCGAGTGGAGGGGAGGCGGCGATGCGTAGGCATGCTGGGGTGGCGGTCGCGGTGGCCCTGATCGCGGGGCTCGTGGTCGGCGGGGTGGTTCAGCCCGCGGTCGGGCAGGGGAACGTGATCATCCAGGCCGTGAAGCTCTTCGGCATCGGGTACGTCGTGAAGCAGTATGGATCCCAGATCAACGACGCCATCAACTCGCTGATGGCCAACAACAAGGCGAAGAACAGGGACATGACCAAGGTGGTGCCGATCCTCAGCGTCGGGGTCGGCATCGCCTCGAACAACCCCGGGTCGTACATCGGGGCGGCCCAGGTGCAGGGGCCCGCGTCGGCCGTGAACAAAGTGGAAGCGGTGGCGCAGATCGAAGGGTCGTTTCTCGGCTCGGTGAGGCTCCGGGGCCTGATCCCGGTCGACAGCCTCAACCCGATCGCCGGCAACCTGCACCGCGTGTACGGGGTCGGGGTGTCGGCCCTGGTCGACTTCCAGCTCTAGCCGCGCACCCGGCCGGCCTTACAACCGTGACGTGGCGCGCAGCCGCTTGAGCGGCACCCCGCAGTTCTCACAGTAGTGCTGGCGCAGGTCCACGACTTTTGCGCCGCACTTCCAGCAGTGGGAGACGAGCGGCGAGTGACACTTCGGACACCGCGATTGCAACGTGGCGACCCGGACGGTCTCCACCGCGCCGTCGCACTCGGGGTTGGAGCAGATGGCGAGGAGCGGTTCGCAGGGTTCGGACCGCGGCAGGATCCGCTTGAGCGGCACGCCGCAGTACGTGCAGTAGGACGCGAACGGGTCGGCCAGGGCCCGCTCACACTTCCAGCACCGCTCCAGCATGGACGAGCCGCAGGTGGGGCACCGCTCGGGCAACTGCTCGGACCGAGGCGCGGCGGCGTGCCTGGTGCAATCCGGGTTCGAGCAGATCGCGATTAGGACCGTCGGCATGATCGGTCCCCCCTTTTCCGGTCCTTTCGCGGTATCCTGGGAATCTCCTGTTCGGCCCGGTGAGACCCCGGCCGTTCCGGGCGCCGGCCTGCGGCGTGAGCCAGGACGTGCCTACGGCGTGAGCCAGGACGTGCCGGCAGGCGGGTTCCCGGCCGGCGCTCACCCGCGCCGGTAGAACCACCGCTCGATCTCCGGCGCGCGCACCCGGACCATCGTCGGGCGCCCGTGAAAGCAGGAAAACGGGTCCGCCGCCCGCGAGAGCGCGTCGAGCAGGCCGGCCATCATCGTCGGGTCGATGGCGTCCCCGGCCCGCACCGCCGTATGGCAGGCGGTGGCGATCGTCAGCCGCTCCTCGAGCGACCGGCCGGCATGGGGGCCGTAGTCGTCCTGGAGATCCCGCAGGCACGCGCGAAACACCTCGCCCGGCGCGCGGTGGCCGGCGATTGCCGGGACGGCCGTGAGGCGCACCGTCTTGGGTCCAAACAGCTCCACGTCGAAGCCGAGCGACCGAAGCGGAGCCTCCAGGTCGGTCAGGACGGCGGCCTCCTGAGGCGTTAACTCCAGGACGATGGGGGTCACCAGCCCCTGCGCCTGCACCCCCTCGCGCGCGCGGCGGGCGATGAGCTGTTCGAACAGGATCCGCTCATGCGCGGCGTGCTGATCGATCAGCACCAGGTCCTTGCCGGACTGGCCGATGATGTAGGTCAGCGCCAGCTGGCCGATCACCCGGATCGGCGGCCAGGGGAGATCCGAGGCGGGGGCGTCCGTGATGTCCAGGGCGTCTCCGGTGAGGGGCGGGCGGTGGGGCACGCCGAGGGTTCCCGTGCCTGGGGCATGAGCCGGGACGCCCTCCAGGCCGCCCGCGGTTGCGGCGTCCGCCGGGGCATCCGGGGGCAGCGCGGGGATGACGTGGAGCAGCGGCACGCGGTGCAAGGTCCGCCGGACCGCTCGCTCAACGTCCTCGAACAATTCCCTCTCGCGCACGAACCGGACCTCTGCCTTTCGGGGATGGACGTTGGCGTCGACGTCCTCCGGAGCGAGGCGCACGGAGAGCACGGCGGCCGGATGCCGGTCCTCGGGAATCAGGGTGTGGTACGCCTGCGCGAGCGCGCGGGCCAGCAGGGGACTGCGGACCGGCCGGTTGTTGACGAGGAACCACTGGTGCGTCCTCCGGCGCTGGGCCACCTGCGGGGTGCCGAGGACTCCGCCGAGCGTGCCCGTGGCTCCGATCGCCGAGACCTCCAGGGCGTGCGCCGCCACCTCCGGGCCGAGGACCCTGCGGGCCCGTTCGGCAAAGGTCTCAGGCGGAAACCACAGGATTTCCTGGTCCTCGTCGGTCAGCCGGAACGCGACTTCGGGCGCGGCCAGGGCCAGCGCCTCGACAGTGTCAACGATCACCGCGCGCTCCCGGGCCGGCGATTTGAGAAATCGCCGGCGCGCGGGCGTGTTGAAGAAGAGGTCTTCGACGCCGACGGTGGTGCCCTGGGGCCCGCTCGCGGGCCCCAGGCCCTGACGGGTGCCGCCCGCGATGACGATCTTGACGGCATCCGCCCCCTGGATGCGCGTCACCATCTGCACGCGGGCGACCGCCGCGATGCTGGGCAGGGCCTCCCCCCGGAAGCCGTAGGTCCGGACGTGCCGCAGGTCCTCGGCGGTGCGAATCTTGCTCGTCGCGAAGCGCTGGAACGCCAGCGGCACCTCCGCGCCGGGGATGCCCGCGCCGTCGTCGCTGATCCTGATGAGCCGCTGGCCGGCGCCCCCGATCTCGATGACGATCCGCCGGGCGCCGGCGTCGAGGCTGTTCTCGATCAGTTCCTTGACGACCGATGCCGGACGTTCCACCACCTCTCCCGCCGCGACGCGCTCGGCGGCGCTCTGGGGGAGGACCTGGATGCCTGGGCCTGCGCTCACGTCCGCCGTGGGGTCCCCTGTGATGGGAATGGGATCACTGTGCTGTCCGGCCGCTCACCCCCGGGCCCCGGCCGGCCGGAGGCGCGCTGGGGTGGACCGTGGGACGCCCCCGCTTCGAGCAGGGCCCGGAGGGTGGACAAAAAGTTCAGGGCCTCGATCGGCGTCATCCGGGACAGGTCGGCCTGCCGGAGGGCTTCCTCGACGGGGGAGGGCAGCGGCAGCGGCAGCGGAAGCTGCCGGCTGCGCGACGGGCCGCGCCTGGCGCGGGGCGAGCGCTGGGACGCGGAGGCCGCCTCGAGGCCGGCCAGGACCTCGCGCGCCCGCTGGATCACGGGGTCGGGGACTCCCGCCAGGCGCGCGACGTGGATTCCATAGGATGACGCCGCCGCCCCGACCGCGACGCGGTGGAGGAAGACGATATCCTGACCGTCCTCTTTGACGAGCACCTGGGCGTTGGCCACGCGCGCCAGCTGCGAGGCGAGCTCGGTCAGCTCGTGGTAATGCGTGGCGAAGAGGGTCCGCGCCCCCACCCGGTCGTGAAGATCTTCGACCACCGCCCACGCCAGGCTCATGCCGTCGTACGTGCTGGTGCCTCGCCCGACCTCGTCCAGGATGACCAGGCTCCGGGCCGTGGCCTGCGTGAGGATGCGCGCCACCTCGATCATCTCGGTGAGGAACGTGCTCCGGCCCGCGGCGAGGTCGTCGCTCGCCCCCACCCGCGTGAAGATTCGATCGACCGTGCCGATCTCGGCCTCGCGCGCCGGCACGAAGCTGCCCATCTGCGCCATGACGACCATGAGGGCCGCCTGCCGGATGTAGGTGCTCTTGCCGCCAAAATTAGGGCCGGTGACGATGAGGATGTCGGGGCCGCCCGGATCGAGCGAAAGATCGTTGGGGACGAACCGGTCGACCCCGATCGCCTGCTCGACGACGGGGTGGCGGCCCCCCACGATGCGGAAGACCCGCTCGTCCGCCAGGCGGGGCCGGACGTACCGGTGGCGGACGGCGGCTTCGGCGAGCGCCGCATAGACATCGACCTCGGCCACCGCCCCGGCCGCGGCCTGGAGCGGGGCGATCTGCGCGCGGACGGCATCCCGCAATCCGCAGAACACGTCGTATTCCCTTGCGGCGATGCGCTCCTCCGCGGTGAGGATCAGCGCCTCGCGGTCCTTCATCTCGGCTGTGATGTACCGTTCGGCGCCGACGAGCGTGCCTTTGCGAATGTACTCTCGCGGCACCAGGTGTTCGTTGGCTTTGCTCACCTCGATGTAGTAACCCATCACCTGGTTATAGCCGACCTTGAGGCTGCGAATGCCTGTGCGCGACCGTTCGGCGGCTTCGAGCCCGGCCATCCACTCGCGGGCCGCCTGGCTGCCGGCGCGGAGGCGATCGGCTTCGGGGTCGAACCCCGGCCGGATCAGGCCGCCGTCCTTGGGCGATAGGGGAGGGGAGTCGACGAGGCCGCGGCGGAGGACCTCGACGAGATCAGGGGGGACGGCGAGCGCGGCTGCCCGCGCGCGGATCTCCTCGGCTGCGGGCGGCGCCGGGCCCGAATCCGGGGGGCTCGTCAGGATGGGACCGAGGGCCGGCAGCGCCTCGAGCGCGTTGCGCAGCGCGGCGAGATCGCGGGGCGTGCCCGCCTCGTGGGCCAGCCGGCCGGCGAGCCGCTCGATGTCCCCGATCGCCCTGAGATGAGTCCTGAGCGCCTCGCGGACGGGAGCGGTGACCACGAACATCTCGACGGCGTCCAGGCGGGTGCGGATCTCCTCAGGATCGAGGAGCGGCTGCCGCATCCAGCGGCGAAGCAGGCGGCCGCCCATCGGCGTTTCTGTGAGGTCGAGCACACCGAGGAGCGTGTCCTGGGCGCCGGCGTCCCGCGGATGCGCCCACAGGCCGAGCGCCCGCTGGGTCGCATCATCGAGGATCATGGTGGAGGTCCGGGGGAGCATGCGCACGCTGCGGAGGTGGGGCAGCGGCCCCTTCTGCGTCTCCCGGAGATACTGGACGAGCGCGCCGGCCGCCCCCGTGGCGAGGGGGGCGCTCGAGAGGCCGAACGCATCGAGGGTGGCCACCCCGAGGTGCTCGCGCAGGGTCCGGTCTGCCGCCGCCGGGTCGAACCGGTGGGCGTCGTACGCGGTCGCCGGCACGTCTTCCATGACGAAGGCCGCCGCCTCGGAATCGTCGGGGACGAGCAGCTCTCGAGGCCGAAAGCCGGCGAGCGTCTCCGAAAGATGCGCCGGGGTCTCTCCCTCCGTGGCGTAGAACTCCCCGGTGGACAGATCGGCCAGCGCCAATCCCCACCCGTGGCTCCCGGGGGCCACGGCCGCGAGGAAGTTGTTCTCCCGCGCGCTGAGGAGGTCGTCCTCGATGACGGTGCCGGGCGTGACGACGCGGACGACCTCGCGGCGAACCAGCGTCCGGGTCTGCTTCGGGTCTTCGACCTGGTCGCAGATGGCGACCCGGTGGCCCCGGTCGATCAGACGCCGCAGGTACGAATGGAGCGCGTGGTGGGGGATCCCGCACATCGGGATCCGCCGGCCTTTCGCCACCGGCCGGCTGGTCAGGGTGAGCTGGAGCTCCCGCGCGACCAGATGGGCGTCCTCGAAGAACGCTTCGAAGAAATCGCCGAGGCGGAAGAGCAGGATGGCCGTGGGGTGCTGATCCTTGAGCGCCCGATACTGGCGCATCATGGGCGTCAGCTCGCTCATGCCCGTTTCTCTTCGTCGCGCCGCCTCGAGGTCCCCCCTGGGATGCCGGAGAGGTGCGGCCGCGGACATCCTCGGAGGTGGGGGGAGGCCGAGGCGGTAATGCCGAAGAAAGCCCTCATGAACGGATCGCATCGACGCCGGCAGCGTCCGGGGTCCGCGCTCTCGACACCGGCCGGACGCGCCTCCCCGCCGCCGGCGACACCGGTCTCCGGGAAAGCGTCCGGGGTGGCGGCCTCCCCGCCGGCCGCCCCCGTCACGGCCCCCAACTCCGGCACGGGGGAAGAGGCGTGGGAGCGGACCCACCTCGAGCAGACCATGTTCGCCATGGCGCGGGAGCACGCGGACGACGCCGCCCGGTGCGCCCGCGCAACCCCTCCGGACCGCGAGGGCGAGCAGACGCACAGCCTCGTCGCGCTGCTGATGTCCTTTCTCGCCGTCGAGGCGTTCATCAACATGGTCGGCGCGGACCGGCTGGGGAGCCGGTACCGCCATTACGACCGGATGTCGCCTGAGGGCAAGTGGATGGAGGTGACGCGCCTCGTCAGCAAGACCGGGAAGACCTTCGACGAGGACGGCGAGGACCTGCGGGCCCTGTCGACGCTCCGGACCTGGCGCAACATGCTCACGCACTACAAGGGCGAGTACGAGGATGTCCAGCAGGCCGGCCGGGGCGGCGAGACGAAGATCGAGGCGCTGCTGTCGGCGGACCATGCCGCGAAGGCCGTGGAGATCGCGCGCAATCTGTATCGGGCGTTCTACGCGTTTGACCGCCGCTCGGCGCCGCGGCAGTTCCTCTGGCTCGACGACCGGCAGCACCGGGCGCCGTCCATTCCGGGGCCGCCGGCGCCCACCAGGTCGCCCACCGCGGTGAGATCATCACCGGCGAGATCATCCAGGCCGGGTGGGCCGCCCAGGGGGGCGGCGGGGGCCGCCGCCGTTGTCTCGGGCACCCCCGGCATCCGGCCCGACGGGTCCGTGGGTGGAGGCGCGGCGCCGGACCGGGGATCCGCGCCGGGCGCGCATGCGGCGGCCGCCGACGGCCCGCATCCCCCCTTCGGGGGCTCCAAACCGGAGAAGGGCCAACGGCAAGCAGAGGTTGCGGCAGGACCTCAGGGCGCGCTGCCCGCCGCGCCTGGTGGCGCGCGCCGCCGCCGCCGTCGTCGCCGCCGCCGTTAGGGGATCCGGTTGAGGGATCCGGCCCTCGTCGTCATCGCCGGTCCAACGGCCGTGGGCAAGACATCGGCTGCGGTGGCCCTCGCCCGGCTGATCCCCGCGGAGATCGTCTGCGCAGACTCGCGCGTCATTTATCGGGGCATGGACATCGGGACGGCCAAGCCAAGCCGCGCCGACCTGGAGCAGGTTCCCCACCACCTTCTCGACATCGCGCAGCCCGATCAGGTCGTCACCCTCGCCGAGTACCAGCGCCTGGCCGGCACGGCCATCGCCGGGATCCGCGGGCGCAACCGCGTCCCGCTGCTGGTCGGCGGGACGGGGCTGTACATCCGCGCGGTCGTCGATGGGTTCCAGATTCCGGCGGCCCCGCCCGACTGGCGCCTGCGCGCGGCGCTGGAGGCGGAAGAGCGCGCCGGCGGCTCCGGCACCCTCCACCGGCGCCTCCTTCAGATCGACCCCGAAGCGGCGGGCCGTATCCATCCCCACAACGTGCGGCGGGTCATTCGGGCGCTCGAGGTGCAGACGAGGACCGGGACGTCGATCTCGATGCTCCGGCGGCCCGCAGCCGGGGCAGGCGACGAACGCCCGCCGGCCCAGACCGCTCCCCACGTTCAGGTGGCGCACCGGCCCCCGGGGCCCGTCGCGATGATCGCGCTCGTGGCGGATCGCGCGCGCCTCTATGAGCGCATCCACCGCCGGATCGACCAGCAGCTTGCCGGCGGGCTGGTGGAGGAGGTGCGCGGTCTGCTCGCGGCGGGGTATGCGCAGACGCTCCCCGCGCTGCAGGCGCTGGGGTACAAAGAGCTGGTGCCGTACCTGGAGGGCAGCGTGTCCCTCGAAGAGGCCCGGGCGATGTTCCGGCGCAACACCCGGCGGTACGCCAAGCGGCAGCTGACCTGGTTTCGGGGGGATCCCCGCTACCACTGGCTGGATGTGGGCGACGATCCCCCGGAGGTGGTCGCCGGGCGAATCCGTGCTATGATCACGGTGTGACGCCTGAGCAGAGGAGGGCCTGATGGAGATCGCGCGCCGGATGCGCAGCATCCCGCCGTATCTGTTTGCCGACCTCGACCGGAAACGGGCGGCGCTCCGCGCGAAGGGGGTCGATGTCATCAACATCGCGATCGGAGATCCGGACCTCCCGACCCCGCCGCACATCATCGCGGCGCTGACCGAGGCCGCGCGAAACCCCGCGACGCATGTCTACCCGCCCTACGAGGGCACGGCGGAGTTCCGGCAGGCCGTGGCGGGATGGTACGCGAGGCGCTTCGGCGTTTCCCTCGATCCCGACCGTGAGGTCCTGGCGCTGATCGGCTCGAAGGAGGGGCTCGCGCACATCCCCTGGGTGTTTGTCGATCCCGGCGACGTGGTGCTCGTCAGCGATCCCGGGTATCCCGTGTATCAGACCGCCACGCTCATGGCGGAAGGGACACCGTATCCGGTGCCGCTGCGTCCCGAAGACGGGTGGCGGCCCGACCTGGGGGCGATTCCCGAGGCGGTGGCCCGCCGGGCCAAAGTATTCTTCCTCAACTACCCCAACAATCCGACGGCCGCCGTTGCCGATCTCGCCTTCTTCAACGACGTCGCCGACTTTGCGCGCCGGCACGGGATCCTGGTCGTCCACGACAACACCTACTCGGAGATTGCCTACGACGGGTTCCGGCCGCCCAGTTTTCTCGAGGCGCGTGGGGCCAAAGAGGTCGGCATCGAGTTCCACTCGCTCAGCAAGACCTACTGCATGACCGGGTGGCGGCTCGGGTTCGCGGTGGGCAACCCGGAGGCCGTCCAGGCCCTGGGAACGTTGAAGACCAACATCGACAGCGGACAGTTTACCGCGATCCAGGCCGCGGGCGTCGCCGCGTTGACGGGGCCTCAGCAGGCGGTGCGCGAGCGGGTGGCGACCTGGGAAGCTCGGCGGAATGCCGTCGTGCGCGGCCTCCGTGCCGCCGGGCTGGACGCGCCGATGCCGCGGGCGACCTTCTACCTCTGGATCCCCGTGCCCGGGGGATACGACTCGGTCTCGTTTGCCGCGCACCTCCTCGAGGCTGCCGGCGTGGCGGTCGCGCCCGGAATCGGGTACGGACAGCGCGGGAACGGTCATATCCGCATCTCGCTCACCGCCCCCGACGATCGGTTTGCCGAGGCGATCCGCCGCATCGGCGACCGGGTAGGCGCCACGGCTCGACCCGGCGGCCGGTAGGGGAGACCGACGATCCGCACCACGGGAGGACCCCAGGGCCACAAGCTTCGCCGGGGGCTCGATCGCTTGAGGCAGGAGCGTGTGGAGGGCGATGCGCTCCCTCGGGCGACCGACGGGGGGCCGGAGCGGGCGGTGCTGGTCGGGCTGTCCGCCGACGCTGACGGCGGCGGCACGCTCGAGGAACTGACCCGGCTGGCCCAGACGGCCGGCGCGTCCGTGGTCGGGATCGTCGCGCAGCGGCGCGCCCGGGCCAATCCCGCGACGTTCGTCGGGCGCGGCAAGGTCGAGGAAGTCCTGGCGCGTGCCCGCGAGACGGGGGCGGACCTCGTGATCGTCGACGGCGAGTTGTCCCCCGCTCAGCAGCGGAACCTCGAACGCAGCCTGCACACCAAGGTCCTCGACCGCACCGCGCTCGTCCTGGACATCTTCGCGCAGCGGGCGCGGACCAGCGAAGGACGCCTCCAGGTCGAACTCGCCCAGATGACATACCTCCTGCCGCGGCTGGCGGGTCGGGGCGGGATCCTGTCGCGGCTGGGCGGCGGCATCGGCACCCGGGGGCCCGGCGAAACCAAGCTCGAGGTCGACCGGCGGCGGATCCGGTCCCGCATCACCGGCCTCGAGCGGCAGATCGAGTCGCTGCGCCAGCACCGGCGGCTGCAGCGTCAGGTGCGGACCGAGGCGGCGCTCCCGGTGGTGGCGCTGATCGGGTACACCAACGCTGGGAAGTCCTCGCTGCTCAACACCCTGACCCGGGCGGACGTCATGACCGCGGACAAGCTGTTCGCCACCCTGGACCCGACCGTGCGGAAGGCCGTGCTGCCCAACCGCCGCCCCGTGCTGTTCGTGGACACCGTGGGATTCATCCAAAAGCTGCCGCACGACCTCGTGGCGGCCTTCCGGGCCACGCTGGAGGAGGTGGTGGAAGCCGACCTCCTCGTCCACGTGATCGACGGCAGCCATCCCCGCTGGTCCGAGCAGATGGCGGCCGTGGAAGATGTGCTGGTTGAACTGGGGGCGGCCGAGACCCTCCGGATCAATGCCATCAACAAGATCGACCGGATCACCCGGGAGGCGCTGCGGGACATAGAAGCGGAGGTCCCCGGCGCGATCCCCATCTCCGCCCTGCGGCGGCTGGGGCTCGTGAACCTGCTGCGCACCATCGCGCAGCGCCTGCCGGACCCGATCCGGCGGGTCAGCCTGGTGATCCCGTACACCGAGGCCGGGGTCCTGGCGAAGATCTATGCCGAGGGGCGGGTGCTCCGCCGAGAAGACCGGGACGATGGGACGCTGGTGGAAGCGGAGGTCCCGCCGAGGACCCTGGAGCGGCTCCGGCCGTACCTGCGCGAGCCCGGGACCGCCTAGTTAGTGCCGTTGGGCCGGCCGGGCGCGGTCTATCTCGAGAAGGACATGGAGCCCCGCCCGCGCCGTTCCGCTCGGCCGGGGCGCTCCGCAGCGCGTGCAGGGCACGCGGGGCGCTCCACGGCCCCGCCGCCGCTGACGATCCGCGCGGGCACCGTACGGGACACTCGGACGATCTACGCCATGCTGAAGGGACTGGCCGGGTACGAGCGGCTCCTCGGTCGGTTCCGGTCCAGCGTCGAGCGCGTCCGCCGCGACGGCTTCGGGGCGCGCCGCTACTTCCGTACTCTGATCTGCCGGATCGGCCCGAAACCGGTGGGTGTCGCGGTGTACTTCTTTACCTACTCCACATTTGAAGCGCGTCCGACGCTTTACGTTGAGGACGTGTTCGTGTGGCCTCGATACCGGGGCAGGGGAGCGGGCGGCGCGCTGCTGGCCGAACTCGCGCGCATCGCCGTGCGAAAGGGCTGCGCCCGCATGGAGTGGACCGTGCTCGACTGGAACGCGCCGGCGATCCGTTTCTACGAGCGGCTCGGGACGATCATGCGCCGGGAGTGGGTGCTCGCCCGCCTGACCGGGGCGCCGCTGCGGCGTTTGGCCCAGGCCCGGCGCGGGGCCGGGCGGCGGGGGTCGCGCGCGTTCACCTCGCGGTCGCGGGCCCGAATTCCCTCTTAGGGGAGCCGGCGGATCAGGGCCACGACTTTCCCGAGGACGGTGGCGTCCCGGGTCAGAATCGGCGTCATGGTCCGGTTTTCCGGCTGCAGGCGGATGTGGTCGCGCTCGCGGTAGAACCGTTTCACCGTCGCCTCGTCCCCGATCAGGGCGGCGACGATTTCGCCGTTGTTGGCCGTCGATTGCTGGCGCACGACGATGAAATCGCCGTCGAGGATCCCGGCATCGATCATGCTCTCTCCGCGGACCCGGAGGATGAAGGACGCGTCCTCGCGGACGAGGTCCCGCGGGAGGGGAAACACGTCCTCGATGTTTTCCTCGGCGAGCAACGGGTGTCCGGCGGCGATGCGGCCCAGGACGGGCACGTTGACGACCCGCTTGGGGGGCTGGCTGGCCCCATCCTTGAGGATCTCAATGGCGCGGGGCTTGCTGGGATCGCGATGGATGAATCCTTTCTTTTCCAGGGCGGTGAGATGGCTGTGCACCGTTGAGCTGCTCGTCAGCCCCAGCGCCGCCCCGATCTCGCGGACCGACGGCGGATACCCGCGCTGCTGCATGTTGTTGAGGACGTAGTTCAGGATCTCACGCTGGCGCTTCGTCAGCCCTTTACCCACGCCACAGCCCCCCCGACTCCCGCCCGTTTGCCCGCATCACAGCGCCCGGATTATAACACAAGATCTTCCGGGATGCAAACACACGTTCGCCCCTCGGTGCAGTCCTTCACCCTTTCAGTCCGTGACTTCGCCCGTGGTCTTGTGCCTGGGTCGGCCGCTAGAGCAGGCCCCCGCCGTCGACGGCGATGATTTGACCGGTGAGGAATGTGGTGGACGCGGCGATGGCGACGGCGATGTGGGCGATGTCTGCTGGATGACCGATGCGCTTTGCGGGAAGCCTCTCCCCGGTCCGCGCATTTTCCCCTTCCCGCCCCAGGTGCCAGCGGGTTTCGACGAGCCCCGGGGCGATCGCATTGACCGTGATCTTCGGCGCCAGCGCCCGGGCGAGCGAGAGCGTCATCGTATGGATCGCGCCCTTGCTGGCGGCGTACGCGATGGAGCTCCCGGTGCCGCGGAGGCCGGCGACCGATCCGATGTTGATGATCCGCCCCTCGGTCATGACGCCGGCGGCGGCCCGGCAGCAGAAAAATGTCCCCTTCACGTTGACCGCCAGGATGCGGTCCCAGATCTCCTCGTCCAGACCATCGAGATGCTTGTGGTCCACGAACTTGGTGGTGCCCGCATTGTTGACCAGGATGTCCAGACGTCCCCAGTCCCCGGTCACCCGGCGGACCATCTCGCGGACCTCCCGATCGTGCGACACGTCGGCGTTGATCGCGAGCGCCCGGCGGCCGAGCTCGCGCACCGCTCCGGCGGTCGCCTCGGCGTCCTCCCGCGAGCGGCTGTAGTTGATCGCGACATCCGCTCCGTGCTCGGCCAGGCCGAGCGCAATAGCGCGCCCAATACCCGTGCCTCCTCCGGTGACGAGGGCGACGCGATTGGCGAGCGGGGCTCCCATACCCCGGCTATACGGCGCGGGCAATCTCGCTTCCTCTCCTGCGCCGGCGCCTGATATAATCGTGCCAACGGTGATTCCCGCGTCGTCGATGCCGGTTCCTAAGCTGCGACCGCTGGACCTTGTGGCGGGCGAGTGGCAGGGGCGGCGGGCGGTCTACGCCCGTGACTACGAAGGCCTCCTCGAATCGCCCGTGCTCCTGCCGCTGCCGGTGTTCCTCGTCGCGCTGCTGCTGGATGGGCGCCGCGAGATCATCGAGGTTCAGGGAGAGTATGCGCGGCTGACCGGCGGGACGATCCTGCCCCGGGGGGATCTCGACCGGATCATCCAGGATCTGGACGCGCACCATCTCCTGGAGACTCCCCGGCTGGCGCAGCGCCGGCGGGACGTCGAGCAGGCGTATCGCGCGGCGCCGCACCGGGCGCCGGCCCACGCGGGCGTCTCGTATCCGGCCGACCCCGCCGCGCTTGCCGCCACGCTGGAGGGGTTCTTGAGCGCCGCGGCCATCGGGCGCCCCGGCGGAGATGGTGACCCGGCCCCGGCCCGGCGTCCGCGGGGCCTCCTCGCTCCGCACATCGATTTCCTCCGGGGCGGGCCCACGTACGGCCGGGCCTACGGGGCGGTCGGCGAGATCCCCGCCGGGACCTGCGCCGTGGTCGTGGGGGTGGCGCACGCGGGGCCGCCCGCCCCCTATGTGCTCACGACGAAAGGCTACGCGACCCCCGGGCGCGTCATCGAGGTCGATCGGCCCCTGCTGGACGCGGTGGCGTCCCGGTACCCGTTCGATGCGATGACCCACGAGGCGGTGCACCGGACCGAGCACTCCATCGAGTTCCAGGTCCTGTTTCTCGACCACCTCGCCGGGGGCCGGCCGCTGACCATCCTCCCGGTCCTGTGCTCGAGTTTCGAGCCGCTGTGCGGGCGCGCGAGCCCGTCGCAACTGGGGGAGGTCGAGTCGTTCATCGCCGCCCTGCGCGATGCGATCGCGGAGGCGGAGCGCCCGGTGATCGTCGTCGGCGGGGTCGATCTCAGCCACGTCGGGCCCCGCTTCGGCGACGCCGAGGCGGTCGGGCCCACCCTGGCGGCCGCGGCCCGCGCGGATGACCTCGCGGCGCTCGACCGGGCGGTCGCCGGCGACGCCGAGGGGTTCTGGCAGACGGTGATGGCCGACGGCAATCGCCGGCGCGTCTGCGGGCTCTCGGCGATCTACACGGTGCTGCGGCTGCTGACGCCTACCCGCGGCCATCTTTTGGCATACAATCAAGGAGAGGATCCCGCAGGCGGGATGGTGGGATTTGCCGCCGCGGTCTTCGACGAGGTGCGCGCGGACGATGGAGCATGTGCCGGCTCTGACGGATGAGGATCTCCGGTTCGTCGTGGACACCGTTGGCGACGAGCGCAGCGGTGTGGGGCAGGGGCTCGACCACCTGCGCGCGCGCGAAGATCTCCTGGACGTCATGCTCGAAGACGACCGGCTCGTCCGCAGCCTGCTGGAGGACACGCGGGTGCTCCTGCGCGTCTCTCCCGCGCTCGTGTTCAGCGTCCTCCTGCGGCGCGTGATCCGGGACCTGAACGCCCGCCCGTACACGCTGGAGCGGACGCCCGAGACCGTGGCGGTCTTCGACGCCCCGCGGGTCCACCGGTTCGTGGCCGAGCCGGCGATCTGGGGGTATCTGGTGCGGATGCTCACGTCGTTCATCCGCACGGAGACCGTGACGGTGTTCACGAAGGAAGGAGAGCGCTACCGGCGCAGGCGCTTCAGCACGCTGAACATGGAGGACATGATCGCGCTGGCGGGCCTCGTGGGCGAGCGCGAGACCCCGCCGATCTTCCAGCGGATCGCCGATATCGCGCTCTTTACCAGCGGGATCTTTCCCGACTATCTGCGGTCCCGCCACGGGAGGGCCGCGCGGGAGCACTGGCGGGCCGTTCCGCTCACGCCGGAGATCTATGAGGAGCACGGCCGCCGGTTCTACCGGCTCGCCGCCGGCCCCGAGGGGCGGCCCGATCGCCGGGTCCTCACGGCGCTGGCGGACGAGTTTCCGATGGCGCGAAAGGTGCTCGAGTTGCTGTCGGACCGCTACCTGCGCTGGACCCGGCTCTCCTGGTTTCACACGCCCTGCTGATCCGCGCGCGTCCCCGCCGTTCGGCGTGAGCCGGATCCGCGGGGCCGCGGGTCTACCGGGGCGCCAGCGTCTGGATTTCCCCGAGCGCCTCGTCCAGCGCGTCCACCGTTTTGGCGATATCCTCCCGGGTGTGGGCGGTGCTCACGAATCCCCCCATCGCCATCAGATGCACGCCGCGCAGCAGCAGCGCCAGGGCCAGGCTCGCCGCGACCGGCGTCGGTCGCTGCTCCTTCAGCGCATCCGCGGGCACATTCCGGAGGGACTGCGGGTCTCCGGGCGTGAGCCGCTGATCGAACGCCAGGTTGAACCGCGACGCCTCGCCGTAGGCGACGCCGCGCACCCCGCGGCGGGCAAACCGGGCGTTCATCTCCGTGAGGAGGGACCTGGTCATCGCGTTGATCTGCTCATGGACCTTGCCGTCCCGGATGACATCGAGGCAGGAGATCCCGGAGGCGGCTGAGAGCGGGTTGGCGTTGAAGGTGCCGGGATGGCGGATCCTCCGCCCGGCGGCGGACGCGACCCCGATCGGCTCGAGGAGATCCCGGCGCCCGGCCACGGCGCCCCCCGGCAGTCCTCCCGCGAGGATCTTGGCCATCGTCACGAGATCCGCGCGCACGCCGTACGCCTGCTGAGCGCCGCCCGGCGACCACCGAAAACCGGTGATCACCTCGTCCATGATCAGGCAGACCCCCCGGGACGACGTGAGCGCCCGCAGGTTTTGAAGGAAGCCCGCCGGAAGCGGGACCGCGCCGGCGGCCGCGCCGCTCGGCTCCACAATTACGGCGGCGATCTCCGGGTCCCGCGCCAGGGCGGAACCGACGACGTCGAGGTCGACGGGGAGGACCACGGTCTCGCCGGCGGTCGCGGTGGTGACGCCGGGCGGGACGTCGGTGTAGGGGGGCGCCTGTCCCGGGCTGACGGCGTCGTGCCACCCGTGGAAGTGCCCCTGGAACTTCACGACCTTGCGCCGGCCCGTCGCCGCGCGGGCGAGCCGGAGCGCGAGCAGCGTGGCCTCCGTGCCGGAACTGGTGAAGCGCACCATCTCCACGCCGGGGACCAGGGCCTGGACGCGCTCCGCCCATTCGATCTCCAGCAGGTGGTTGGCGCCCGGGTGCGTGCCGAGCGCGACCTGGCGGGTCACCGCGGCCACCAGCGTGGGGTGCGCATGCCCGAGGATCAGGGCGCCGTGGCCCATGGCGTAGTCCACGTACTCGTGCCCGTCGAGATCCCACTTGTGCGCGCCGCTCGCCCGGACGATGTACGGCAGGAACGGCGTGAACGCGCGGACGTCGTGGGTGACCCCGCCGGGGAGCAGGCGGGACGCGCGCTCGTGCGCGGCCCGGGACTTCGGATTCGCCTGCGTGTAGGTGTCGATCAGCGTGCGTTCGATCGTGCGGGTGTCAGCCACCGTCAACTCCTTGAACAGGCGTCCACACAGGACTGGGGAGTACTTGCATTCGAGGGAGCGAAAATCCTGTGCGGGGCGGAGGAGTTCCTTGCCGCCGACGCTGAACAGTCACCGGGAACGACGGTAGGGGAGGGGACCCGTGGACTACGCGCGCCTGTTCAGGCTCGACGGCAAACGCGCCCTCGTGATCGGCGCGGGCTCGGGGATCGGCCAGTCCGCCGCCCGGGCGCTCGCCGCGCACGGGGCGCGCGTCGTCTGCGCCGATCTCAATGACGCCGGCGCCCAGGCGACCGCCGACCTCATCGGTCAGGCGGGAGGCACCGCGTCGGCCGAGCGCGTCGATATCGCGAAAGAGGACGAGGTGCGCCGGTTATTCGCGGCCGCCGGATCCGGCCGCGCGTCGCTCGACGTCGTGGTGACGACGCCGTCGATCAACGTCCGCAAGCCCGTCGTGGCGTACACGGCCGAGGATCTGGAGCGTGTGCTCGCGGTCAACCTCAAGGGGACGTTCTACGTGCTGCGCGAGGCCGGGCGGCGCATGGCCGAACAGGGGAGGGGGAGCATCATCGCGTTCGCCTCCATCCGCGCCCAGGTCGTCGAGCCGGGCCAGAGCGTCTATTCGGCGACCAAGGCCGGGACCGTCCAGCTCGTCCGCGCGCTCGCCGCCGAGCTCGGGCCGAAAGGGGTCCGGGTGAACGCCGTCGCCCCCGGGGTGGTGGACACCCCGTTGACGAAGCAGATCACGCAGGATCCCGCGTGGTATCGGGCCTACGCCGACCGGTGCGCGCTGGGACGCTGGGCGTCTCCGGACGAGATGGCCGGCCCCATCGTCTTCCTGGCGTCCGACGCAGGCAGCTACGTCACCGGATCCCTGCTCTTCGTCGACGGCGGGTGGACGGCGATCGACGGCCGCTTCACGCCGCCGCTGTGAGGGGCCGTGCCGCGGCCCTAGAAGCCAAGCGCCTCGGCGACTCCCCCCGAGATCAACCCGAGCGCCACGACGGCCAGCGAGAGCACGACGAGCGCTCGGGCAGGCGCGCCGCGGCGCAGCATGAGGAGCGCAGGAAGGCCCGCGGCCGGCAAGGTGGTCAGCAGCACCGCCGCGCCCCCGCTGCCGAGTCCCAGGGCCATCAGCGCCTGGACGATGGGGATTTCCGCCGCGGTAGGAATGACGAACAACATTCCGCCGATCGCGAAGACGCCCATCAACCAGAGGCTGTGGCCGATCGCCGGGGTCATCGCCGGGAACAGCCACGCCCGGGCGGCGCCCAGGGCCATCACGATCACGACGTACTCGGGGATCAGACATCGGCTCAGCTCCCAGACGGCGCCGGCCCATCGTATGAGCGACGGCCGGCCGGGCTCCATCTGCGGGGCGATCGTCGGCGGCCCCGGATGCGCGGGATAGGCCTTCTCCGTCACGACGCCGCTCGCCCAATGCGCCACCCCGAGGACCAGAGCCGCGCCGACCACGATCCGGAGGACCACCCAGTTCCAGCCCAGCACGAAGCCCATGAAGATCATCGTCGCCGGGTTGAGCATGGGGTTGCCCAGCCAATAGGCAAGGGTGGCTCCCATTGCTGCGCCGCTCCGGGCCAGGCCGATCGCCGCCGGCGCGGCGCAGCACGTGCACATCATGGACGGGACGGCGGCGAGGCCGGCGATCGCGGTGCTCGCAAATCCTGATTGACCGACAAGACGCGACATCCAGGTGCGCGGCACCAACACCTGCACACCCGCGCCGATGAGCAGGCCGAGGATGATCGCCTGCCAGACCGCCTTGAAGTAGGCGACGGTGTACGACCACGCCGCCGGCCAGCCCACCGCGGGCGGAGCGGCCGCGGTGCCGCTGACAATCGAGGCGCCGATGCTATGCGTGCTGGCGGCGGTGAAGGCCCGGTGATAATACGGGTTCCACTTGACGTAATACAGGCCCGCCGCGACCAGGAGCACGAAGACCGCGATGCCCCGGAGGGTGGCCGGATCGAGGCGGACGAGAGGCCGCAAACCCCTCGGGTCAGCGGCCGCTGATGAGTTGGACACCATTCACCTCCATCGGGTCCCGGTTCCCCTAGAGGCGCCGGGGATCCTGCTCACCGCGCGGCGGACAGCGTCTCGGCGAGCTGGATGAGGACCCCGTGCCCGCTCTTCGGGTGGACGAACAGTTCCCGCCACTCGGGGTTCTCGTAGTTCTCGCCCACCACCCGGTACCCTGCCGCCCGGAGCTGCGCCGCCCACCGCGGGAGATCCCGGACCTTGAACGTGATGTGGTGTAAGCCTTCGCCGCGGCCGTCGAGGAAGCGGTGCAGGAAACTGTCGGCGCCTTTGGGCTCGAGCAGTTCGACGGTGCCGCCCGGAAAGGTGAATTGTTGAAAGGTGAATCCCCGGCCCTCCCCGGCCTCGCCCGGCGCGCCGCCCAACAGATCCCGAAACAGATCCAGCGCATCGGTGATCCGGCGCACGGCGACGGCGACGTGGTCGAATGCGATCATGGGGGAGCCTCCTTCTGGGCACATGTTCTTCTGGGCGCCTCGTCGTGTGAAGCGCCCCAGCACCAGAGCAAACGGCGCGGGCCGGCCCCTCATTTCGCAGCCGCGGGAGGAGTTCCTCGCCTCCTACGGAAGAACGAGGGAAAGCTCCGCGGGGCGGGCCCAGGAGGCCAGCTGTGGGTAACGTGGTGATCATCGAAGGGGCCCGGACCGCGTTCGGCCGGTTCGGCGGGGCCCTGCGGGACGTTGCGGCCACGCAGTTGGGGATCGAAGCGGCCCGGGGCGCGCTGGCCCGCTCCGGCCTTGCCCCGGATGCCGTCGACCATGTCGTCTTCGGAAACGTCATTCAGTCGAGCGCCGATGCCGTCTACCTGGCGCGTCACGTGGGGCTTGGCGCCGGCGTGCGGATCGACTGTCCCGCCCTCACGGTGAACCGGCTCTGCGGGTCGGGGCTCGAAGCCGCGGTCCAGGGCGCGCGGCTGATCCAGGCCGGTGAGGCGGATGCCGTCCTCGCCGGCGGGTGTGAGAACATGAGCCAGGCGCCGTTTGCCGTCCGCGGCGCGCGGACGGGGCTGCCGCTCGGCCCCGCGGTGCTCGAGGACACGCTGTGGCAGGCCCTCACCGACTCGGCCTGCGGGCTCGGGATGGCGGAGACCGCGGAGAACCTGGCGGCGCGGTACGAGATCACCCGCGACGAGCAGGACGCGTTCGCCACCCGCAGCCACGCCCGCGCGGCCCAGGCCCGGGCGTCCGGGCGGTTCGCGGAGGAGATCGTGCCGGTGCCGCGTCCCGGTGCGCGCCCGGGGGCCGGCCCCATCGCGGAGGACGAGCATATCCGCTCCGAGACCACGGTGCAGCGGCTGCGGCAGCTGCCGGCGCGCTTTCGGGAGCGCGGGACGGTCACCGCGGGGAACAGCAGCGGCATCAACGACGGCGCCGCGGCGGTCGTCCTCGCCGCGGAGAGCGTCGCGGCCCGCAGGGGGCTCCGCCCGCTCGGCTGGCTGCGAAGCTGGGCGGCCGTCGGCGTGCCGCCGGAGATCATGGGCATCGGGCCGGCGCCGGCCAGCCGCGAGGCGCTCGCCCGGGCCGAGCTGCGGCTCGACCAGATCGGGGTGGTGGAAGTGAACGAGGCGTTCGCCGCGCAGTACCTGGCCGTGGAGAAGGAACTGGGCCTCGACCGGGAGCGCGTCAATCCCAACGGCGGGGCGATCGCGCTCGGGCACCCCATCGGCGCAAGCGGCGCCCGGCTGCTGCTGACCCTGCTCTATGAGCTCCGCCACCGGGGCGAGCGGTACGGGCTCGCCGCGCTCTGCATCGGCGGGGGGCAGGGGATCGCCGCCGTCGTTGAGGCGGCCTGATCGCCGGATGATCCTCACCCGGTATTACCTCGGCTGTCTCGCCCACGCCTCGTACCTCATCGGCGACGAGGCGAGCCGGACCGCAGCCGTCGTCGACCCGCAGCGCGACGTGGACCAGTATCTGGCCGACGCGAACCGTCTGGGATTGACGGTCCGCCACGTGTTCCTCACCCACTTCCACGCCGACTTCGTGGCCGGCCACCTCGAGCTGCGGGATCGCGCGGGCGCGCAGATCCATCTCGGGCGGCGGGCCGCGGCCGAGTACGCCTTCACCCCCGGCGGCGACGGGGACTCCGTGGCTTTCGGGTCCGTGCGCCTGGCCGTCCTGGAGACGCCCGGGCACTCCCCGGAGTCCATTTCGATTCTCGCCTACGATCTGGAGAAGGACCCCCGGGCTCCGCAGGCGGTGCTGACGGGCGACACGCTCTTCATCGGGGACGTGGGGCGGCCGGACCTCCGGGCGTCGCTCGGCTGGTCGGCGGACCAGCTCGCCGGGATGCTCTACGACTCGCTGCGGGAGAAACTCCTCACCCTCCCCGACGCCACCCTCGTCTACCCGGCCCACGGCGCAGGATCGCTGTGCGGCAAGAATCTGAGCACGGACACCGTCTCGACGATCGGCGTGCAGCGGCGCTACAATTACGCGCTCCAGCCGATGAGCAAGGAGGCGTTTATCGAGATCATCATGGCCGATCAGCCCGACGCGCCCCCGTACTTTACCTTCGACGCGATCCTCAACGCCAGTGAGCGGCCGACGCTCGAGGCGACGCTCGCGCGGGTGCTCCGGCCGGTGACGCTCGAGGAACTGCTGCGGCTGCGGGAGGAGGGGGCCCAGGTGCTGGACACCAGGGATCCCGCCGACTTTGCCGGAGCCCACGTGATGGGCAGCATCAACATCGGCCTGGGCGGCCAGTTCGCGAGCTGGGCGGGGACGCTGCTCGACCGGGCGGCGCCGATCGTCATCATCGCGGGCTCTGGGCGGGAGCAGGAATCGGCGTTGAGGCTCGGCCGCATCGGGTTCGACCACATCGCCGGGTATCTTGATGGCGGCATGGGAGCGGTCGACGCGCGGCCCGATTTGGTCGGGCGGGTGCCCCGCGTGACGGCGCCGACCCTGGCCGAACAGCTGGCCTCTCCCGATCCTCCGATCGTCCTCGATGTGCGGACCGACGCCGAGCGGAAGGCCGCGAGCATCGCCGGCAGCCGGCACATCCCCCTCCAACACCTGCCCGAGCGGCTGCGCGAGGTGCCCCACGGCCCGCGGACGATCGTCGTCCACTGCGCCAGCGGCTACCGCTCGTCGATCGCCGCCAGCGTCCTGCAGCACTACGGCGTGGGCGAGGTGACCGACCTGGTCGGCGGGATCTCCGCCTGGAGAGCGTCCCAGCTCCCCACCGTGTGAAGGAATCCACGCCCAATATGGGCCTCGCCGCCGCCCGCGTCCGCCTCGCTTCCCGCGCCGCGCTCACAGACGAACTCCGGGAGATCGTTGGGGCCGAGCATCTGCTCTCGGAGCCGGGCGACCTGCTGGCGTACGAGTACGACGCGTCCAACATCACGGCGGTCCCGGACCTCGCGGTGCTCCCCGGATCCGCGGAGGAGGTCGCGCGGGTCCTCCGGGCCGCCGCCCGGCACGGGGTGCCGGTGGTGCCCCGCGGGGCCGGCACCGGGGTGTCGGCCGGGGCCCTGCCGATCGTCGGCGGCCTGGTGGTGGTCATGACCCGCATGAACCGGATCCTCGAGATCGATCTCGACAACCGCGTCATGGTCGTCGAAGCGGGGGTCACGAACATCGATCTCACGAGGGCGGTGGCCGCCCAGGGCTACTTCTACGCGCCCGATCCCAGCAGCCAGTACGCCAGCAGCATCGGCGGCAACGTCGCCCACAACTCGGGCGGCCCGCATACCATCGCCTACGGGGTGACGACCCACCATGTGCTCGGGCTGGAGGTGGCGCTGCCGAGCGGGGCGCTGGTCCGCGTCGGCGCCGAGGGCCCGGACGGCCCCGGGCTGGATCTCACGGGGGTGCTCGTCGGGTCGGAAGGCACCTGCGGCATCGTGACGCGCGTGTGGGTGCGCCTCCTGCGGCGGCGGGAGGCGCTGACCACCGCGCTCGCGATCTTCAAGGATCTCGACCGGGCGTGCGAAGCCGTCACCGAGATCATCGGGCGGGGCGTCGGCCCCGTCGCCCTCGAGATGATGGACCACAACGCCATCCAGGCGATAGAGCCGTTCGTCCACGCCGGCTATCCGCTGGACGCCGAAGCGGTGCTCCTCATCGAAGTGGAGGGGCTGCGCGAGACCCTGCCGCGGCTGGATCGCCTCGTCGACGCGATCTGCCGGCGCCACGGCGCCGCGGAGGTCCGCATCGCCCACGCCGAGGAGGAGCGGCAGGCGCTGTGGCTCGGGCGCAAGGCGGCGTTTGGGACGATGGGGCGGATCGCGGTCAACTACTACCTGCACGACGCCGCCGTGCCCCGCTCCCAGCTCCCCGCGATCATGCGG
>Ga0209577_10001609_pt1 | contig 22338 bp, 20 predicted proteins | sample GraSoiAngelo_109_FD_185874 | JGI IMG/M metagenome (GOLD analysis project Ga0209577, IMG submission 185874) | Grasslands soil microbial communities from the Angelo Coastal Reserve, California, USA - 14_0903_12_20cm (SPAdes) (version 2) | ecosystem: Environmental > Terrestrial > Soil > Grasslands...
GCTGTCCATGGACCGGCGCTGCGCTGCCAGCTGGGCTTTATAACTCATCTGTCGCTGCTGTTGGGTCATAGGTGGTGCATAGCGATTGCCCTGGTTGTTCATCACCGGGTAGGGAACACCCTGCGGATAGCCACGAACGTTACTGTTATACGTGCCGACCTGCGGAGGATACGCCTGTGGGTTCATGCCCTGGGCTGGGAGTTGTGAAGCCGGTATTCCTGCGATGCCCTCGTTTCCTACGCCAACCAGTATGGAGAGGATGCGCCCTACCATTGCCTGGGACTCCGGCGCGAGCGTCTGGAGGAAGCGTGGGACGAGAACGGCATCCAGGGTGGGGAAGCCGCTGCGAAGTGGCCCGGCCAGGAGCAGCGTGAGCCAGGCAAAGACGAAGACGATATCCGCGCCATAAAAGTACGGGTAGACATTCCAGCTCGCTGAAAGGAAAAACATCAGGCTGAGCAGCATGCCAAAGAAGGAAGCGGGGCGCAGGAGTAAGCCCACCAGCGCGCCTATGCCAATAGCCAGTTCTCCAAGTGCCACCAGCGCGCCAAAGAATGTAGCATGCGGGACGGCCACGGTGATCAGAAAATTGTGGATGGGTGATTTATTGGCAAAGGCGATGATCTGTTTTCCAATGTAGCCCGGTGCCGAGCGGTTAAAGTACTGCGGATCGGTTAATTTCTGGATACCGGCATAGATGAATGTGATACCGAGGAAGAGCCTGAGAGGTAAGAGTATGCGCTCCTGGAGGCGGAGTGCCGTCCACCAGGAAGTGGGTGCAGTGGTATTCTCTGTGTATTGGATTGGTACCTGCGGTCTTGGAGAGGCAGGTGGGGTTTTGCCTTTCATATTTCCAGTTTGCTTCATTGTGTGTTTATCCTCTGTTTTTATAGCATGCAGAAAAGACGGGCGGTAGGGTATGCTCGTATACGCTCACCAGTATACACAGTATAAATGAGAAAACGATGAAGATTTTTCATAAATTGTAAGATTTTTGTAAAATACCGTCAAGAAGTGGTAAGTGGACTGTGAAGGTTGTTCCCTGACCAAGCTTGCTCTCGACGGAGATGCTGCCGTTGTGGGCACGCACAATCCAGTCCACGATGGCAAGGCCTAATCCCGTACCGCCTGCCGCACGCGTGCGGGCAGGGTCGACGCGGTAAAAGCGTTCGAAGATGTGCTCCAGGTGGCGCTGTTCTATGCCGATCCCTGTATCGCTGACGCGGAGAATGGCGTTGTTGTCTTTAATTTCGACCTGCAGCAATACCCTGCCCCCGCTGTTGGTGTAGGTGATGGCATTATCGATGAGGTTCATGATGACCTGAATAAGCCGCACTTCATCACCGAGAATGGTGGCAGGTTGTTCGGCCTGGACTTCCAGGGTAATACCTTTTTCAGTTGCCAGTGGTTCGGTTGTGGCAGCCACATCGCTAACCAGGAGATCGAGGCGCACCGGTTCTTGTTCGAGTAGCACCTTGCTTTCGTCGGTGCGCGCCAGGGCCAGTAAATCGTTAATCAGGTGTCCCAGCCGTTCGGCCTCGGCATTCACGTCTCGTAGGACGGTGAGATATTCATCGAGAGGTACCGTGCCACTTTGCGCCAGCGCGACATCGGTCATGCTGCGAATGGCCGCGACGGGCGTGCGCAGTTCGTGTGATGCGTCAGCCACGAAGCGGCGCTGGCGGGCGAAAGCTTTTTCCAGGCGCTCGATCATGTCGTTAAAGGTCAGCGCCAGTGTCTGTAATTCATCCTGAGTGTGGGGCACTGGCACACGTTCGTGCAAATCACCCGCTTCAATATGTCGAGCGATGCTGGTCATTTTCTTCACCGGGGCGAAGGAGCGCGCAGCAAGCCAGTAGCTTCCAAAGAAGCTGAGCAGCAACACGCATATGCCGATGATGATAAGTTCAAGTACCGCGCTGCGCAGGGTGGTACTCAGAGAAGTGAGTGATTCGCCGACTTGCACGATGGCAAAGACTTTGCCACTATCTACCAGAGGCAAACTGTAGATGCGCACCGTTTGCCCATTTTTTGCTGTGACCGTTCCTATCCACGAAATGTTATGTAATGGCTGTGACACGCTTATTGATGGCAATGCCAGGTTGAGAAAGGTGGGAGAGGTATAGATTGCCTGACCTGTGTTGTTGAGGATACGCACCAGTGGGCCAATATCGACATTCAGTGGTACCTGGGCTGGACCGGTCTTGATCGCAGTTGAGGTGGGTGAGGGTTCTGGAGTAGCTTTATCCGGGTCGGTCAGTCCAGGGAGAACGCCTGTGACATCCTCAACGGTGATGGTGCCCTTATCATCATTGATGCCGTTCGCGATTTCTTGCGCGTGCTGTTGGAGTTCCGCGTCTATATTTGTTTCAAGTGAAGTTTGCAGATTGATGTAGAAGACCGCGCCAAAAAGGAATATGAGGATGGCGAAGATGAGCGTGTACCAGAGCATCATCTGTGTGCGAATATTGATGGGCCATATACTGCGAAATACCCTGAGCATATAAATTACGGCTCCTTGAGCTGATAACCGAAGCCTCGGATGGTATGAATAAGATCGGGCTCTCCATCCTCGCACAGCTTGCGTCGTAGATAACGGATGTAGACATCAATCACGTTCGATAGGTTGTCGGTATCGATGTTCCACATATGTTCAGCGATCATGCCCCGGCTCAATACCTGCCCTGGATTGCGCATCAGCAGTTCCAGCAGCAGGTATTCTTTGCTGGTGAGTGAAATCTCGCGCTCACCACGTCGCACGTCATGGGTGCGTGTATCTAAGGTGATATCTGCGTAACTGAGAGTGGTTGTCTTTGTAGGGCCTTCGCGCCGCAGGAGAGCGCGCACGCGTGCTTCAAGCTCGCGAAAGGCGAACGGCTTGGTCAGGTAGTCGTCAGCCCCGATATCCAGGCCGGTCACGCGATGGTCGAGGCCGCTCAATGCTGACAGAAACAAGATGGGAGTGGTGCGTTTCTGATCGCGCAGCTTCTTGCAGACTTCAAATCCGTCGAGATGTGGCAGCATGATATCCAGGATGATCAGATTATAAGGAATGGCCAGACCGACCGACAAGGCTTCTTCTCCATCTGTCACAAGATCGACCGCGTAGCGGCTCTCCTCTAATCCCTTTTTCAAACTCGGACCCAGGTGAGGGTCGTCTTCAGCAATCAGGATACGCATTGTATACTCCATATTACTATAGTGGGGAACTGTCTGTGGACTGAAGTATACAGGATATTTATGAGAGGATGATGAAATTTTCTCATGAATGTGTTGGTAAGTGAGGCAACGTCAGTTTACCGCCTTCGCGCTGCCAAACATAACCAGTAGTGGCATCACCCTGGTTGGACAAGGGCTCGCCTGGTTTACGAATGGCGGCGCGAACGCGATTGGTAAGATTACTATCTTTTCGGGCTCGGACTAGCCGTTGGGCAATATCTGCGTCTTGACACCCTCACCTCGCCTGACCATGCTGAGTGCGGTTGGAAAGTCCTCGAGAGGCAGAGCGGCTGTGAGCATCATCTCTGTATCGAATGCGCCGTTGCTCAGGAGATTGAGCGCAGGCCCAAAGGAGTAGAGGACGGCCATCGAGCCAAGCACAGTGATCTCGTCATTGTAGATTCGGAAAGGCGAGAGCGAAATCCTCGCCTCGCTGGGCGCAACGCCGAAGACCAGCAGCTTTCCACCGCGCTTAGTTGCCGCAAAGGCCCCTTCAATGGCCGATGCAACGCCTGTGACATCGATCACACAATCGAATCCGAGCGGCTCGTCCTCAAGAAGTTTGTTGATGTCAGTTTGCGTGGAGTCGACCCCTAGTTTCTCCGCGCGTTGCAGGCGCTGTGTATTCAGATCTACCACGGCCACCTTCGATGCTCCACCACGCAGCGCCATCTGCACCAATATCAGTCCCATCGCTCCCGCACCCACGATCAGGAAGGTATCACCTGACCTGGGATTGAGGCGGTTCATGCCATGCACCGCGCAGGAAATTGGCTCGATCAGGGCTGCCTCTCGAAACGAGAGGTGTTCGGGCAGAATATATGCTTTAGCGGCAGGCACAGTAACGTACTCGGCGAAAGCCCCATCTACTGTGACTCCAATTGCAGAATAGTTAAGGCAGAGGTTCTCATGACCCGTGCGACAGAGCTCGCAATGGCCGCAGTACAGATTGGGTTCGACCGCGACCCTGGTGCCGACAGTCACTTGCATATCCCTCGTACCGATTCCTTGTGGGACGTTGCTTCCCACCGCAACAACCTCGCCCGCGAACTCATGGCCCGGCACGATGGGATAGCATACCAGGGGAGAGTCGCCATCCACGATATGCAGGTCGGTGCCACAAATACCACACGCTCCCACTCGTATCACCAACTCGTCCGGTTTCGGAGTCGGGTCTGGGAGCCGCCCTATCCGCATGTTGCCAGGAGCGTCGATGATAACTGCATGCATAATTGCCCTCTTTTCCTTGTTGGTACTAGTAGGTAGTATACGGTATCGGCCTTGACGATGCCGTTGGTTGCTATTGCCTCAACTCCTTCTCGTGCTATTTGAGCGCACCGCCCGTCAGTCCATGTACCAGGTGTTTCTGAGCGTAGATGCCGATAAGAACAGGCACCAGGATAATCATGGTAGCCAGCGCGGACACCTTCGCCAGGAAGAGACCTTCGTTGCTCGTAAAAACTGCAACCATAATGGGTAACGTTGGAGTTTCGGTGTAGGTCAAGGTAACGGCAAAAAAGAAATCGTTCCACGCGAAGATGATGGAGAGCAACGCAGCCGCAGCTAATCCTGGCGCTGCCATCGGCACAACTATCAAGAGCATTGTCTGCAACGTTGTACATCCATCCAACCAGGCTCCCTCCAGCACCTCTTTTGGTAGGTCCAGAAAGTATGAGCGGGACATCCAGATGATCAGCGGCAGATTCATCGCCGTGTAGACGATGATCAGCGTGAAGAGGTTGTCCAGCAGATTGAGGCGCGTGATAATGACGAAGAGAGGGATAAGGATCGCTGCGAACGGCAGAAAGCGCGTGGAAAGCACAAAGAAGAGCATATTGTCAGCGGACTTCTTCCGCATTTGAAAAACCATCGCGTAGGCGGCGGGAATCCCCAAAATCAGAGCGAGAGTGGTTGAGACCAGCGAAGCCACCACGCTATTGAACAGGTAAGCACTAAAGCCGCCATTAATTGCCTGCGCAAACTGATCGAGCGTTGGTACGAAGAAGAGCGTGGGCGGAATAGAAATGGCGGCAACTTCACTCTTAAACCCAGTGATCACCATCCAGATAACCGGAAAGATCAGCAGAAAGACAACGAGGTAGGTCAAAGCGGCCCATCCAAAGCGGGACCATTTCTGTGTGGTTGCGACGCTTTTCTGTGTGGTTGCGACGCTCATGAATCAATTCCTTTCCGACATGAATCAATTCCTTTCCGAAACGGTACGCTCAGTCATCAGCCGCAGCATCCCTCTGGCGGCGAAGATGGCGAGGATTACCCCGATTACTCCAAGTGCCGAAGCCTGTCCAATCTGAAACGATGTAAATGCCGTGCGATAGGTGTAGTAGGGTAGAGTGTTCGTTGACACTCCAGGGCCACCCGAGGTCGTGATGTAAATCTCGGCAAATGTCTGGAAAATAAAGATGGTTCCAAACAGGAGAGAGATTTCATACGCTTTTCGCAGTAAGGGAAAGGTAATGCGCCAGAAGGTCATGAAAGCATTTGCTCCGTCAACTTTCGCCGCCTCCATGACCTCGTCGGGGATAGATTGAAGGCCCGCGAGAATGACCAGCATCACAAAGGGGGTCCATTCCCAGGCAACAATGAACATGATGCTCTGAAGTGGAAACGTGGAGAACCAGGCCACATTGGGGAGGCCGACAAGGTGAAACAGCCAATCAACCATTCCTGAAGATGGACTCAGAAAGAGATTTTTCCATATCAGAGCCATGACCGACGGCGTCGCCAGGAATGGCACGGTCGCCAACGCACGCAAGACACCCCTGCCCCAGATTGGGCGGTTGAGGAGGAGTGCCAGAATCGTTCCCGCGATGAGAGCTAAAATCATCGATCCTACCACCAGTTGCACGGTATTCCACATGACGGGCCAGAAGTTCGGATCGCTGACGAACGCAGTAATGTAGTTTGCAAGCCCGACAAAGGGAAATCCCTCTGATGGCACCAGTAAATTCCAAGAATGCAGGCTAAACCACACGGCTAAAAGGAAGGGAATCTGAGTCAACGTAATCATAAATACCAGTGCAGGGAGGTGCCACCATGTTCTCCCTGCACGTCCCTCGATTGTGGGGGCTGGAGTGGTACGCCTGTGCATTCCAGGGAGCGTAAACTTCTGAGGAGCCTGAGCTACCTGACTCATGAGCTGTCCTTTCTTCTTTCTTATCAACCCGCTCATTATGAGCGTGGAGTGACCAACGAGAGATCACCGGTTCGATGCAGTGAGACAGTCTCTCGTTGGCCAAACTTGTGATAGCTTAGTACCCGGAAGCGTTACTCGCATTCACTTGCGATGCCAGGATTTGGTCCGACTGTTGCAGAGCCTGGACGACTGTCAATTTCTCAGCAACGACTGCGGACATCAGCTCGCTTATCTGCTGGCCCGCCGACTCAAACTGGGGAATGCCCACATACTGCACGCCATGATAGGGAACCGGATTGAGCGTGGGCGTGTCTGGAGTAGCAGTATTAATAGAGTCGAGCGTGACCTGAGCAAAGGGAGCCGCCGCTTGATACTGGGGATTCTGATAAATCGAGGTACGCGTCCCCGGTGGCACATTCGCCCAACCGAAGGTTTTCCCAGCCAGTTGCAGATATTGCGGACTGGTGGCCCAGGTGATGAACTGGAAAGCGGCGTCCTTGTTGCGGCTGGAGTTGACCAGACCCAGGGACCAGGCCCATAACCAATGACTGCCATTGGGGGTCACGGCTGTGGGCGCATAGGCATAGCCTACATGGCCAGCGATCGTGGATTGCGAGGGCGTTTCGAGCACGCCGCCAAAGGAGGTGGCGTCATAGAACATCGCGCCTTTGCCCTGCGTTATCAAATTCAAGCACTCTTGCCAGCCGGAGGTAGAAGCTCCTGGCTCTCCATACTTCTGTAACAGCGTCGCGTACAGCGTGACCGCCTGCTGCACCGCCGGAGTGTTCAGCTGGGGTTGCCATTGCTGGTTGAACCAGCTGCCCCCGAAGGTGTTAATCATGGTATCCAGGGGCGCAAGGTTCATGCCCCAACCCGCCTGCCCACGCAGCAGAATGCCCGTGATGCCATGGGCTGGATCATTCAACTGCTGGGCAAGCTGCGTGATCTGACTCCAGGTCGGATGCAATGGCATGCTCAGATGGTGCTGGGCGAAGATTTGCTTGTTGTACATAAGGAAACTGCTCTCGCCGTAGAATGGCAGGGCATAAGGATGCCCCTGATAGGAGAGAGACGACATGACCGGCTTGAGCAGATCGCTATAGTTATAGCTGCTCTTGTCGGCGGCTGACATCTTGTCAAGGTACGGCTGCAAATCTTGAATCCAGCCATTATGCGCCCAGATAGGAGTTTCGTAGCTCCCGATGGTCGCAATATCGAACTTGCCAGCGTTGGTGGCGACATCCTGTGTCACTTTCGTACGCAGGTCGTTTTCAGGTAAGGTGACAAAGTTGACCTTGATGTTGGGATACTGTTTCTCGAACACCTGCTGAGTCAGCTGCTCCATCTGGACCATCTGAGAATTGTTCACGGTAGCCACAGTGAGTGTGGTGGTACCGGAAGAAGATGATGGGCTGCCAGGAGAACACGCAGCCAATCCTGCCAGCAGTAGAGCGAGACCTGTAAGCACGGTGATGACGCGTGCGGTGATCTTCACGGCAGATTCCTCCTTAGGAAGTATAAAAGATATTACTACAACAAGACGTCTGGTCACAAATACGACAGGACGACGTTAAGAAGGAAGCTATGCAACGGTTTTGAGCTTTCTGAACACATCCCTCCTTTCTTATGTATGCTCTAAGGAATGGTGTGGAGCAGGAAAAACAGCGCTCACGCCAACCTGCTTCTTTTTAGTCTGCCGTTTTCACCGCAGACTGCCGTAGCTCATAAGGAGTACCAAAAAGCCTCGTTTTTACTTGGTGTACAGGAAGAAAGGCGTAAGTAGCAAAGAGAAGCAAGACTACTGGAAGGTTGGAAAGAACAATGCTATGGTGTTGCACGTCTCCCCATAACCAGAGGTGGATGGAGTTGTTGCGTCGTATTACGACGGGAATACCATCGCGCATCTTAGCGTCCTTTTGCCTCGTCTCTCATAAACGAGGGCTCTATGACCCAGATTATCGACTCGTCATACGCAACAAAAGTCTGAGAAATTGCGGAAGCTTGCGGATAACGCTGCCTCCGACCTGTGCCTGATGGTATGGTATTGTTAGAAAAACGATTAGCTAATCGTTTTTCTAACAATACCATAGGAAATTACGTTTGTCAAGACTTATCGAGCGGAAAATCAGGGTGTGTGAAAGGTTGCCAGGAAGACGATTTGACTGCCAGGGCGACCGCGAGGGCCGCCCTATTTCCTTAACTCCAAATGACTGCCTGACACTATCTTTATTTGGCAGAAGAAGGTATGATAGATACAGCATAACGATTAGCTTCTGTTTGGAGCCTGTGAGCAATGCATTCCATTGCACATGAAAGCGAGTTGCAACTACATGGCGATGTCTCCCAATCACTCAGTAACCATCAAAGATGTAGCTATTCATGCTTCTGTTTCCGTTGCGACGGTGTCTGCTGTGATAAATAAAAACAAATATGTGAGTCCTGAATTAGCGCGACGAGTACACGAAAGCATCACCGCTTTAAGCTTTCAACGGAATAGTTTTGCTCGTGGGTTAAAGACTCGGGTAAGCTACAGCATTGGACTTATTGTCCCTGATATTACGAATCCTTTCTTCACAAACATCGCCCGTGGGGTAGAAGATGTGGCGAGTGCTCACAATTATTCTTTAATTCTAGGGAATACCGATGAAGACCCTGAGAAGGAGAAAAAATATCTTCAACTATTAGAAAGCAAGCAAGCTGATGGTCTCATCATTGCTGTAACGGCCCGCAGTCACGAGTATTTACAAGCTCTACCTATTCAGCATCTCGCTTTAGTAAGCATTGATCGCTCGCTCTTTGATCTGGGCATCGATACGGTCATGGTAGATAATAGAGCAGGCGCCAGAAAGGCAATAGAACACCTCATTGCGCTTGGTCATCGACGTATTGGTCTGGTGACGGGGATTCGTGGAATCGCACCAACGGAAGAACGCCTGTTGGGATATACCGAAGCGCTCGAAAAACACGGAATTGCTGTCGATCCTGCCTTGATTGCTGTAGCGTATGCGCGTGTAGATGGAGGAGAGCGTGGAGCGATGCAACTCCTCGCACTCGAGGATCGGCCCACGGCGCTCTTTATGATGGATGGAACCATGGCTATCGGCGCACTACAAAGCATAGTGAAGCTTGGTCTGCGTTGTCCAGAAGATATCGCCCTTGCTAGTTTCGATGATTTCACATGGGCTGCAGTGATGCGGCCTCATTTGACGGTCATTGACCAACCAACGTATGAGATCGGCCAACAATCGGCTCATCTCCTCTTTGAACGGCTACAGAATCAGAAAAAAGCACCGAGAGAGATCCGCCTTCAAACGCAATTAATCGTTCGTGAATCATGTGGCGCCATGTTACGATGAAGCACGAGAGGCATAAAGTGAGTAAAGGTCAATAACCAGAAATTTGCTTTGTGTGAGGCATTTACCTGGGTGGATACCTTCATGAGAGGTTGATCTTGCCCTGAAATCGCAACCCGCTAGCTACATCAAGGTGCCCGCCACACCTGTACGGTCAAATCAGCACTGCCAGAAGCAATCAGTTGCCCATCAGGGGACCATTGTGCAGCGTAAACGGTAGCTGAATGGTTGCGATACACTAAAATGGTGCGTCCCGTGGCAGCATCCCAGACCCTGGCCGTGGCGTCATTCCCACCGGAGAGGATTTGCTTGCCATCACGTGACCAATCCACTGCCCACACTTTATCAGTATGGTCTTGATAGGTGAGCAAGTGAAGGCCTGTGGCGACATCCCAGATCTGTACGGTATGATCATCGCCCGCAGAGGCAATGCGCCGTCCATCAGGCGACCATGCCGCAGCCAGCACCCCTGCTGTATGGCCACGGTAGATGGTCGAGGTTTCGCCAGTGGCAGCATCCCAGACCCGCACGGTCTGGTCATCGCTCGCAGAGACAATGTGCTGTCCATCGGGCGACCACAGTGCTGACCATACCCGATCGACATGTCCAGAGTAGACGAGGAAAGTAGTCCCGCTCTTAGGGTCCCATATGTGCACGGTGTGGTCGGTACTCGCAGAGGCGATGCGCCTGTTATCGAGCGACCATGCGACCGTATGCACGGTCTTGGTATGGTCAGAGTAGGTGAAGAGCAGCGCTCCAGTAGCTATATCATGCACCTGAACGATCTTATCTTCACCTCCAAAGGCAATGCGTTTCCCGTCATGCGACCACGCCACGGAGTTTGGCGTCGCGGTCGGGTTATAAGAGGAGGATTCGTTCCCGGTAGCTGGAGACCATACCTTCACCATATGATCCTTGCCTGCAGAGGCAATGAACTTGCCGTCAGGAGACCATTCGGCGTCATAGACCTCATCATGATGACCACGGAAGGTGTAGAGAGGGCTAGAAGTGGGAGTGGTCTGAGTAAGGGCCCACCAGCCAATCCCGCCAGCCGTTATGCCCGCCACGGTCAGTCCTGCCAATCCCGCCAGTACCGTCCTTCTCGAGAGCACGCGTCTATGTGAAGCGGGAGTGGGGATACTGGAGGGAGACGGCGTAGGAAGCGCAGCCAGGTCTAACAGGGCGTAATCGGTCCGAGTCGAGACTTGCCTGTCGGTATCGAGACGCTGCAAGGCAGATGAGGCCACATCGATGGTATGCTCTTCCAGCATGGGCGATGTCAAGAGATTGGTGGACGTTGGCAGAATCCTTGTAGGGATAGAGTCAATCGATGGTCCTGATGCGCTGGCCTGCACCAGGGCATTGGCAAAAGCACGCATACTGGCAAAGCGCCGATGCACATCCTTCTCAAGCGCCAGGAGTACCACCTGCTCAAGCTCGGGTGAGATATCTGGGACTTTCTCGCGCAGCGGAGGAGGGGGAACCGTGAGGTGCTGCATGGCGATCTCCCAATACGTGCCATTGAAAGGGCGTGCCCCGGTGAGCCATTCATAGACAACGACTGCTAAGGCATATTGGTCGCTGGCCGGGCGCGGCTTGCCCTGGAACTGTTCTGGCGCCATATAGTGAACGGTACCGGCGGTCTCGCTCGTACTCAAAGAAGTCGAGCTCTGGGCTGTAAAGGCAAGGCCGAAATCGCTGAGCAAGATCTCGTGGTTCTGTCCCACCAGCATGTTCTCTGGCTTAATATCGCGATGGACCAGTTTTCTCTCATGGGCATACTGCAAGGCGGCCGCTACCTGTGTGACATAGGGGACGACAGTAGCCGGCGAGAGAGGTGTATCCCCGGAATACAGCCGGCGCAGGGTGCCATGAGGTGCATACTCCATCACCAGAAAAGGAACGCCGCTCTCCACACCAAAGTCAAGCACGCGCACAATATGGGGATGCGTGAGGCTGGCGATGGCGCGAGCCTCAGTGCGAAACTGCTCCAAATGCTTGCCGATCAAACGTACCTGGAGCACCTTGATAGCGGTCAGCGTGTTCAAATGAAGATGCTTACCGAGGTAGACATCGGCGAAGCCACCGCGTCCGAGCAGGCGGAGCAGGCGATAGTTGCCAAGTTGCTGGCCCACACGGTCGGTCATCGGCCAGGCCTCCTCTTTGGAACGTGAAAGCGCGTCTTGCCCATTGAAATAACTAGCCAGATAAAGTGAGTCATAGTACAAACGATGAGGAGGGGAATTTTTAGCTGATTGAGACGCTGAAATAGCACATTAGTAGGATTATTGACTCTAATTGAATCATGCCGAACGTATAATACTATGAACCAATGTTACTCATAAGCCCTGGCATATTTTTCTCTCATTAGCAGAAAGTGCTTTATAGTATGGCAGCACTTACAGATGAAGAGCTGGTAGCACGTTGCAAGGCAGAGTTACCCAGCGATACCCGAAGTTATGAAATGCTGGTGCAACGGCATATGAACCGCGTGTATAGCCTGGTTTACCGGGTGGTTGCCAACAAGGAAGAGGCTGAGGACATCGCACAAGAAGTCTTCATCAAGGTGTACCATGGTCTACACAAGTTCGAACAGCAAGCGTCCTTTTCGAGCTGGTTATACCGCATAGCTACCAATTGCGCATTAGATGCTCTCGATAAAATCAAACGCCGCCCTAAAGCTGCTGTTCCCATGAATGACTCCAAAGCTCGCGAAAATGAAGATGAGATCGATCCTTTACATCTTCAACCCTCGCAAGCAGCAGGACCGGAAGATAGCCTCATCCTGGCGGAACTGAGGGAGTGCATATGTAGAGTGCTGAAAAAGCTAGAGCGAGAGCAGGCTCGTCTGCTTATTATGCGCGACTTCGATGACCTGAGTTATGACGAAATTGCCAATGTGCTTCAAGTGGGCATGAGCACCGTCAAGATGCGTATTCACCGCGCGCGTTTAGCCTTCCAGGAGTTTTTCAATCAGTTTTGTGGACGGGTCTACCTGAACTTCCCCGTTTCCTCTAGTGGCAAGGCCGAAATGAAAAAGGAGTAAGCCATGAACTGCGAAGAGCTAGCCCAGCTATTACCAGATTTAGTAGATGGTACACTTCCAGCACCGATGCTAGCCGAGGCCGAAGCAGCTCTATCTGAGTGTCCAGACTGCCGGCGAGAGCTAGAAGCAGCGCGCCAGATTCGGACTTTTTTGATAGCGCTCCAGGCTGAAAACGCCAATCTACGTGTACCTGACGGGTTCGAAGCCAGGTTGCTTGCACAGGTCCACGGGCAACGGGCTGGCCTGGAGTTACTGGATTTGTCGTCAAAGGCTTTTATCATGTGGCTGATCGAGCTTATTAATCTGATAGGAGCTTTTATTGATCCAGACTCCGAGTTAAGAGCAAGCGGTACACAATTGAGTGGAGCCTGATCTCACGATGATATTTCAGCGCGGAAAGGGTACGGACCTCTTATGAGTTTCCAACCAGTGGTTCAAGCACTCACCCAGATTATTACCGATATTCTTTTTTTTATTCCACGACTCGTCAATGGCCTGATTATTCTGATTATCGGCTACCTTATCAGTTGGGTAGTACGCTGGATTGTACGTTTTGTATTCCGACGCATCGGGCTTGAGCAACTGGTCGAACGTACTGGTATTCACAATGCCATGAGAGGATTAGGAGTAAGGACAGGACTCCCTGAAATACTAGCGCAAATCGTTTTCTACTTCTTACTTCTCAGTTTTGCAACGGCAGCAGTGCGCTTGATGGAATTCACATCAGTGGCCGACCTTTTAGATAACGTGCTGCACTTCGTACCGAGGGCAATCAGCGCAGCTATCATGGTCATTTTCGGCTCAATGCTGGCACGCTTCCTCGGCAATACGATTACAACTGTGGCCCAAAACGTCAATATTACCTATGGCAGAGCGCTAGGCAGAATTATCGAATATACAATTGTGGCGTTTGTCGTCGTGCTAGCAATCTCAACACTTGGGGTAGATACCTCTATCCTCACGACCAGTCTTACCATCATTATTGCCTCGGTCGGGCTGGCAATTGCCCTCACGTTTGTATTTGGATCACGCGACTCAGCCCGCAACGTCATAGCTGGCTACTACGTGCGCCAAAACTTCCGACCTGGCCAGCGGCTTACACTTGGTGACTATAGCGGAAGAGTTCACTCGACCTCCGGCGCCTACACCATCCTGGAGGTCACTGGCGAAGGAGGACGGCCCGGTACGATCTCCCTGCCCAATACTCTGTTGCTGCAGAGCGCGGTAGCAGGCCAGGAGACTACACCTGAACCTGGTGCCGGTGGCGATCAAACGGGAGGGTCAGCTAGCCCACAGTAAGGCTGCATAACCTTCTAGTACTCCTGGGCCTGGCAGCCCCCCTCTTTACGAAAAAGATCACCTGTGCTCGGAACCGCCTTGCATTCTGTTGAGTTCTTCCTCGAGGGTGCGCAAACGTGCCGAGGCGCCTTCATAATCGACTCGTGCTTTGGCAATCTTTTGTTCCACCCTCTGGACATCCCCTTTGGCCTGCTCCACCTTGAGCCGCAGTTTCGATTCCCGCTTGGCCTGCTTTCTGTGCTGTTTTTGTGTCTCTTGCAGAGATGAAGTAGTCATCTCAGGTGTCAATGGATTTGCCATCATTACCTCTCCTTTGTGTCTGCTCACAGTTGGTAGCCTGTATCCTTCACGAGAAGGGATAGGCGCCTACTTAGGAAAACGAACAAGGGATGGTGCCCGCCTCATTTCGAACGTTGCTGTTCCTGCTGTGTCAACATCTTTCTGTTCCTCAATGCCAGGTACAGGCGAAGCGATAGAGCCAGCCAACTACCACCAAACAGGTAGGCGCCCAGGACATCGCTGGCCCAGTGAACACCCAGGTAAATACGAGCAGGACCAACAAGCACAACAAACAGTGCCGGAAGACTGGCGAGCGCTTTCTGCCATGAACGTTTCCCTCTCGAAAGATACATGCCCAAGGCAAACAACCATCCCCAAAAGGTCACCGACGAGGTCACATCTCCACTTGGAAAGCTCTTGGTGCGCTTCCTCTTGTAGACGTGAACGAGCAATGGGTTTGGACGGGGGCGCTTCACCAGGCGCTTCATGAGTGCTCTGGCAAGCGTACTCGTTAACGGCAAGCTGATGGTCATGGCAGCTTCTAAACGCAGACGCAGCTTCCACAAGGTAGCAGCCACCGGAATGATTAGAACATTCACAATGGCAGGTGAGCCCCCAAGGTAGCTGAGCGTAATGGCCAGGTATCGCCAGAACGATGATCTATGCTTTTGAAGGGCACGGGTTATCTTGACATCGATGGGGAATATGGGGTGCTTGCGCATCCTCCATGCCAGAATCCCAAAAAGAGCACCCTGCAAAGCCGAAAGCACCAGCAGGAAACGGTCGAGCTTCAAAGAAGGTCCTTTCTTGCTCGCTTCGTGCCGTACGTTCCTTTTAGCTTCCGAAGGCGTAAAGGTTTCCATGTCAGATTTTCTTTTCGTCTTGACTAGCTTGAGACGTCCTTTCGCTCCCCTGGATGTTTACATTGCCTACCCGCTCGATATGGGCCTCTTCGCGCTTGAGCGTCTCCTCAATGTGTCTGGTCTCCTGGATCTGCCGCTTGCTGATGAAGATCTCTTCCTTCACCACTGGTACCTTCTCGACGCGCACCTGTTCCTCACGCAGCACAATCCTGAGCGTTCCCCCGTCCCTGAGTGCTTCATCAAGCGTCTCACCCTCGTTAACTGTTTCAGCAGATGTAGATGGGTGGCCAGACCCGGGACGGCGCTCTACGACCAGCTCCTCGCGGGTAACGGGCACTCTGATTGTCTTTTCCTCAGTGATGACCTCTTTGCGAATCACGATCTCGCCGGTCTCGACTGCCTGCTTGTGAATACGCAGTTCCTCCTCGCGCACCGGGATGATACGGTCACCATCTGGCTGGACAGGACGAGAATTGACGTTATAGGCTCCGAAGTGGTGCAGGATATCACGAGCTTGCTGCTGGTGACCATATGACTCAACCATCAAGACGGTGCGCCCCGCCTCTACCTGTTGCTGATAGTAGTCGGCTTCGTCCTGGGGAATACCCTTGCTCACCAGCTCATCAGGGAGCCTGCCATCTGCAGCTTCATGCCCCACCAATGTGCTCGCGAGATGGTCTAGGAGACCACCGGCCCTGGCTGTTTGTCCCGCCAGCCGAATCTCATCGTCGCGAAACCCTGCGTGCCGCAGTTCATCGATGGCCTGCTCTGCCAGGGCGTGATCTCGAAAGACGCCGACCACGATCGGACTTTCCGTCGTTGGCATGCGTATGCTCCTTTCGGAAGATGTTTTAGTCGCCGTCAGCCTTATTCGCATGGACGAGGGGAGCGCTGCTGGCACTCCCCTCACTCAACAGAAGGTCGACGTAGATCAGGCCTTCCTCTGTTGCTACCTCTTACGGGGTAGCCTGATCCGAGGTGTCCTCGGCATCAGTGCCCTGGACGTTTACATCTCCTGAACGCTCGACGTGGGCTTCTTCGCGCCGGACAGTATCGGTGACCCGTTGGGTATCCTGGGACTGTCGCTTGCCAATAGCGACCTCGCCCTTCTCGACCGTCTGCTTGTCAGTGGCCACCTGTTCCTCGCGGACCGGGACGCGGTAGGACTCACTCTCGCCGATCGGTTGATCGGATGGCTGGCCGGAGCCGGGGCGGCGCTCGACGTATACTTCCTCGTGGGTGACGGGCACGTCCATCGACTGTTGCTCGCTCACCACGTCTTTACGCAGGCGTGCCTCTCCTGTCTCCACCGGCTGCTTTTGCACGCGCAGTTGCTCCTCACGTAGTTTAAGGCGTTGCTCGCCCTCGGTATCGCTTGTGCTTGCGGTGGTGCCGTAGTCACCTGTTTGGGCAGTTTCGCGCAACGGCTGATTTGCTTGATAGTCTCGCGTGCTTGCGGTGGTGCCGTAGTCACCTGTTTGGGCAGAGCCCCTGCTGGCACCGTAACCTCCATAGCGAGTCATAATACTGGTCGCATCCTGTACTCGTCCACCCGCCAGTACGGCCACGATGGAGCGCCCTGCCTCAAACTCACTTTGGTAGTAGCTTGCATCGTTTTGTGGCACACCCAGATCTACCAGATCATCGTAGACCCGACCGGTGTTCTTCCCTGTAAACAAGCTCTTGAGCGTATCAAGGACTCCTCCAGTCGAGGCTCCGTGTCCGGAGTATCTGATCTGGTCGCCGCTAAATCCAGCACTTAGCAGCTCATTGACGGCCTGCTCGGCCTGAGAGTGATCGTCAAAGACGCCCACCACGATCTGTTGCGTTGTTGTCATGTACTTCTCCTGTTCTGAATAGACATCAAGCCTACTAGAGTAGTACGCAAATAAAAGGATATTCGCTTCTCTGCAAGCCTGATGTATCCATGATCATCTTTTCCGACAGGACGAGATGCGCTACTGCATCTCATCTGTTGTCCCATAGAGACATATTTCTCACGGATACCTTCAGGAAAAAGTTGCGATATGTTCCATAAAAAATATGATCGAACTAAAACGTTATTCTCTTCTTTATAGATATATTGCGCTACTTATGTGCTTGTTCAGCTCATCTAAGCAGCAGGAAGGTGATGGAGTTGCCAGCTGTTGGGTGACTTTTTTGAAAACTTGCCGTCTAATCGATCAAGTGTCCTACTTCCCCTCCATCAGATCACATGACGAGAGCGAGGACGTACTCGGCCTTTTCTGCAAGTATACGCATGTTCAGTATCCGGGGGAGTGTATGTCAAGCCTTGAGTAGAGGAGATCAATTGTATTGTATGTCGCAAGGTCAACGGAAGTTTCGTTCTGTGACGGCACGTCAAGGCGAGGTGCTGAGATTGCTGTCACGTTCCCAATTCGGTTCGCTCGGAGAGATTGCAGCTGCTCTAGGCGTCAATTCTGCTGCTGCAGTGAAGATGGTCAGTCGCCTCGAAGGCAAAGGACTGGTGAGACGTAGGACGGACGATTGGGATAGACGCCTTACCAGGGTCAGTCTCACTGATGCTGGAAGGGAAGCTGTACGGCTTTTCGGCTCCATTCAGCAAAGTGACAAAAGCAAATAGCTAACAATAGGTTATGAATAAATATGAAGTATCCCGGAATTGAATCCTACTGGCCAAGGGGAGATCACAGGGCGAAGAGTCTCCACACCGCCCCGTCCGTACTATAAACGGGGGGTATCAGCAGGATCGAAATCCGGGATGAGTCTTGAGATGTTACTTCGGTGAAGAGTGAAGCACTGACGTGCCCTTCACGCGCTAACGGGTCCGACTCCTGGTCTGCATCTGATCCCCTTGCATCTGTGCGACAGCGCGTGCCTGTTCCTTCACCTGTTGGGTATCGATCTGGTCGGTGGCACTACTCACCGTGCTTTCCCCACGGGCGAGCCAGCGTCGTGCGGCATCCTGCCCGCCAAGCCCAAAGGCCAGGCCAAAGGCAATGGCTACAGCAGCAACGACCGCCCCAAACAACTCGTTGATGAGCGAGGGCGTGATCTGTAACTGCTCCAGCGCCACCAGCGCAGCGAAACCAATGATGGCCCAGCGCGCAATCCCGGCAAAAATGCCCGGGTTGCCGATGTTGGCCGAAGCCACAGCCCCACGCACCAGGTCAGCGACAAAGGTGGCGGCCAGCGTGCCCAGGAACAGCACCAGGATGGCGACAAACACATTGGGGATGTAGCTCACCAGGGTGTTGAGGATGTTGCTCACCGCCGGTAGACCCAGCGCATCGGCTGCCGGGATCAGGAAGATCAGCAGGATGAACCAGTAGACCACCTTACCCAAAACGCCAGCCGGGTCCATGCGTATGCCCATGCGTTGCTCGAAGCGGGTCAGACCAATGCGTTCGGACAGCCGGTCAAAGCCGACCTTACGCAATAGGAAGGTCAAAGCTCTGCTGACTAAAGCAGCGAAAATCAGGCCGACGATCAGGATGATCAGAAAGCCAACCAGGCGCGGGATGAAAGTGAGAATGAGCTTCACGGCATCGTTGAGCGCGTTGACGATTGAAACGCCAATGTTTTCCATGAGGTAACGGTAACTCCTTTCTTGTACTAGTCTTGTTCTCCCTACTCTGATTCCATGGTAGGAAGGAATGTTCCCGCCATTCACCCCGACGGGAATGCTGTGTGACGGGATGAACGGGCGAACCTTTGCTGCTCAGCTGCTCGGGTCAGCTATCCCATTCCTTCATCGAGACGCATATCATCGGCAAAGACGATCATTTCTTCCGTCCCTTTGTCAGAAGACGCCGTAGTTGTTTGCCCGCTCTGCTTTCCTGATTGCGCAGTCTGCCTGGCAGTGCTGACAACATCTTGCCCTGTTTGCTTGACCTTTTGGGCAGATTGTTGTGCCAGGTCACTCAAGGCACTTCCGGTTCCCTGCACCCTGGTGGCGGCCTGTTGCGCCGCACCTTTCAAGGTATTCGCGGTCTGTGAGAGACCAGCAGCCACCTGTTGCCCGGCCTGCTGCAATTGCTCTTTTTCAGGGAGATTGCTGCGTAGTTGCTCATAGCGTTGGCGCACCAGGCGCTGCATCTCTTCACCTCGCATTGGCGCAACTAACAGGCCAATACCGATGCCAACCATGACACCGTTCAGAAAACGACCCATATTGATACCTCCTTTCCTCTGGTAGTCAGTGAGATGCCATATCCTTCTCTGGTAAAGAAGAGGCATCACCTGCTCTGACAAACTGGTCACGTGCAGCACTGCTGTGGCGTCGCAGAGGCTGCTGTCTCTCTTCATACGTGGGTTCGACGCCTCTTTGCAAAGAACATACGAAAAAAGCTCATATGTGGAGATGTCCCCGGTCCTGTTCTCTCCCGCTCCCGGAGCGGAAAATGGAACCTATTTTCATCCCCTTCCTGTCCATCTTACACGGTCGGACTTGTTCCGTCGTTTCAATATGTTCCAGGTCAGGGAAGCGCAGGAGGACGAGCTGGACAGGCTGGGGGCATTTTAGCTGTCAACCCCAACTTTCTCAAGAATGGAACATGGGATAAAGCAAGATGGAAAGCCGCTTCAACAGGCTAGCGCCCTACCGGTGGTTATAGAACTCCAGGCTCCAGCGCCATTGCTGGTGCTCTGCATCGTTCCACCATTTTTGCAGCGTGCCCACTTCTCCACCGGCGACGATTACCAGCGAACCGTGATCGGCCTCCACCGGCCAGATATCTTCGCGTGTGATGGTGTTGCCCTCTAGCCGTAGGCGAGCCATGGGGGTGTCGGCTGTGCGAGCAAGATTCTCGCCGCGAGCAACAGGTTTCCCACCACTGGTGCGTACTTCTACGTTGAGCGTTTGTGGCGCTGCGTGTACGAGTAGTATATTTGTGGGGGTGGTGCGTCCACGCGCGAAGTTGATGCCGGTTGCGGCCACGTCGGCAATCCACAGGTCCCAAAGATGCTGTTCTTGTTGTGTCATAGTTCATCCTCCTTTTGCTTTCTGTACCCATTTTCCTATTTCCTTGTAATACGAGATGAATGTATTGTAATGTTAAGTTAGCTGTTTTGGGAATGTCTATGGAAGATATTGCCTGTCAGGCTAGTAAGGTCATCAAATGAACGTTGAAACACGGAATGTGTCCGTTTCTTTTGATCAACCGGATAGAGTGCTGAGCACGCTGCGTACTGTGTTACAGCAAACGCTCGATTCGCCCCCCGCCTGGGCTGCTGGAATACTGCCTTTGCGCAATTGGCACAGGGTGGTGATTGTGGATACGATGGCAAAGCGGGCGGAATATATCGCGCAAGTGGTGACCGCGGCGGGTTATTCGCCACTGGTGACTACGAGCGTCGTAGATGCGTATACACAGTTTTTGCAGGAGTCTTTTCTACCCATTGTGATTATTTTCGGTCAGGAGCAACCATCTAATGGCCTGTTCCTGCTTCGCCTTCAAAAACATGTGGCTCAAAAGTACCACTGGAATATTCCGCTACTTCGCTTAATTGCTCAGCCAGTTGACAGGTCTGTTGTACCAGTATCGAGACCAACTATTACGCAACCACTAATGTTACCTCAACCAACCAGGCATATACAACCGACGTGGTCTGTACAACCAGCATCGCGCGCCTCTCGCACATCAAATAGATTTCCACTTGCTCTACCTATGCCCAGGCAAAATACGCCTTCTCCGGGAAGAACGGGGCCAATGCCTTCTTTACAACAGCCAGGCCCGGCAATGGAACCTGCCCGCGATATTCGACCTGGAAAAACGGGGCCGATGCCTACGCCGCGTTCAGTAGCTATGCCATCGTCATTGATTCATATGCCGTTATCTCCAACGCTTTCACCTGTACCGTCGTCTCCATTATCTCCACCCTCACCTTCCGTTATGCCTGGAGGACTGGCAACCCAGGTGGGGATTGCAGTGCATGGAACGTCTGTAGAGGCCCGACTTAGTGCACCCACGAAGGAGGTAGCAAAGCTGTCCCTGGAGGGACAAAACATCGGGCGTTACCAGATTCTTACGCTGCTGGGCGGCAGCCCGTTGAGTGATGTCTACCGTGTCTATGATCGCCTGCGCGAGACGCATGTGGCGTTGAAGGCTATTCAACATAATGCGCTGCCGGATGGCTTTCTCAATGATGATTACACCGATACCAATCTTTTTCAGCAAGAGGTCGATACGCTTGCGAAATTGAAGCACCCGCACATTTTCCGCATATTGAGCGCCGGGAAGTCGTACACCAGCGGCACGCCGTTTTACTATAAGACTATGACTCACAGTGAAGAGGGGTCGCTGGCCGCCTGGCGTTTTGAACATGGGAATAGCAGACCATTTGCTCCAAAAGAAGTCCTGCCGATAGCCGTACAGATAGCGGATGCGCTGCAATGTGCGCACGACCAGCAGATACTCTACCAAAATTTCAAACTCACCAATTTGCTGCTGCAGGATGAGGCCAAAGAGGATATGCGCCGGCTGCATGTACTGCTGGTCGACTTTGCGCTGATCGGCGAGGACAGGCGCGTCTTACGCACGTTTGATACGCTGCCTTACCTGGCGCCTGAGCAATGGCAGAATGAAGCGCTGCCCGCGTCTGATCAATACGGACTGGCCGCTATCCTTTATGAATTACTGACCGGGCGTCCTCCCTTTTCGGGACAGCAGGAACACCTGCTCAGGCACATGCACCTGCATATGCAGGTGCAGGCACCCAGCGTGTTTAACCTGGTTGTCTCAGCAGCGATGGATAAGGTGATATTGCGCGCGCTGGCGAAAAACCCCCACGATCGTTTTGCTACTGTTTCTGAGTTTGCGCGTGCGCTGCGGGAAGCGGGAAGCTAACTTGCAATGTCCTGACGGGCAACGTACACTATGGATAAGCTAACTGTTCCGCAGTGTCAGAAAGGACCGCCACCTCATGGATTTTGAACTTCCAGAAGAGCATCAACTCGCGTATGAAAGTGCGTACGCCTTTGCGCAGGACGAAATTCGACCCCATAATGCAGAAATAGAGCGCACCGATGATTTTCCACCCTGGATATGGGAGCGCCTGGCGGAACAGGGCTATACGGGTATTGCGATACCGGAAGAGTATGGCGGCAGCGGCGGCGACTTTCTGATGGCGGCACTGGTTGCG
>Ga0209577_10001610_pt1 | contig 22327 bp, 14 predicted proteins | sample GraSoiAngelo_109_FD_185874 | JGI IMG/M metagenome (GOLD analysis project Ga0209577, IMG submission 185874) | Grasslands soil microbial communities from the Angelo Coastal Reserve, California, USA - 14_0903_12_20cm (SPAdes) (version 2) | ecosystem: Environmental > Terrestrial > Soil > Grasslands...
GCCGCACGGACGACTTCTTCGACCTGGGCGGGGACTCGTTGCTGGCCATCCGGGCCGTGGCGCGGATCCGCGACGTCTTCGGTGTGGACCTGCAGACCCGCACCTTGTTCGAGCACCCGACCATCGGAGGCATCGCGACGGTCCTGGCCGACGCCAAGGGGTCGGGGGGGGAGAACACACGGCGCATCGCGCGGCGCTCCGAGGACGGACCGTGCGCGCTCTCGTTCGCCCAAGAGCAGCTCTGGTTCCTGGATCAGCTGGCGCCGGGCAGTCCCGTGTACAACATCGTCGACGTGATCCCCTTGGGCGGGGCGTACCACGGGGATGCGCTGCGGCGCGCGCTGCTGGAGCTGGCGCGTCGCCACGACGTGCTGCGCACCGCGTTCCCGCAGAGCGACGGGCACCCGCAGCAGGTCGTCGTGCCCACGATCGACGTGCTGCTCGCCGAGCTCGATGTGCGCGCGCTGCCCGACCCGGAGCGCGAGCGGGCGTGGTTGCGCGTGGTGCGGGACGACGGGCGCAAGCCGTTCGATCTGGCCCGTGCACCGCTGTTTCGCGCGACCGTGGTCCATTTCTCGGATGCCGATCACCGGCTGCTCCTGACGATTCACCACATCGTCGCCGACGAGTGGTCGATGGAGCTGATTCACCAGGAAGTCCTGCAGCTGTACGACGACTGCACGCACGCGCGGCGTCCAACGCTGCCCGAGCTGCCGATTCAGTACGCCGACTTCGCCTGCTGGCAGCGCGCCTGGTTGCAGGGGCCCGTGCTCGAGCAGGAGATCGCTTATTGGGAAAACGAGCTAGCGGGGGCGCGGCTCGTGCTCGATCTGCCCACGGACAAGCCCCGTCCCCCGGTGCAGAGCTTCCGCGGCGCGACCGAGGGCTTCGAGCTGCCGCGCACGCTGTTGGATCGGGTGAAAGCGCTGGGACGGCAGGAGCAGGCCACGCTGTTCATGACGCTCGAGGCCGGGTTTGCGGCCCTGCTGCACCGCTATACCGGCCAGGACGACCTGCTGGTCGGGACTCCCATTTCCGGCCGCACGCGCAGCGAGACGGAACGACTCATCGGGTGCTTCCTCAACACCGTCGTGCTGCGGTCGCGGTTCAGCGAGGGGTTGACCTGCCGCGCGCTGGTGCGACAGGTGCGCGACCGGGCGCTCGGCGCCTACGCGCACCCGGACCTTCCCTTCGAGCGCCTCGTCGCGGCGCTGGCGCCCGACCGTGATGCCAGCCGCACGCCCCTGTTCCAAGTCATGTTCGTGCTGCACAACCCCGAAGGCGTGTCGCAGGTGTCGAAGGTGTCCGGCAACCGACAGCTCGAAACCGGCACGTCGAAGTTCGATCTGACCTTGCTCCTCTCCGAGACACAGAACGGCCTCGAGGGCATGATCGAATACAACACCGCCCTGTTCGAAGCCGCGACGATCCGCCGCCTATGCGGGCACTACGCGACGCTGCTCGAGGCGATGGTGCGGGAGCCCGAACAGCGCGTCTCGCTGCTGCCGCTGCTCGGCGACGTCGAGCGCCGGCGCGTGCTCGTGGAGTGGAACGACACGGCCATGACCGATCCTGCCAAGGATCTGTGCGTGCATCAGTTGATCGAGCGACAGGTGCGGCAGCGGTCGAACCAGGTTGGGGTGGTGTGCGGACAGGAGCACCTGACCTACGGCGAGCTCGATCGCCGCGCCGGCCGGCTGGCGGACCAGTTGCGTGGCCGGGGCGTCGGGCCCGATGTGCTGGTCGGAGTGCTGGTCGAGCGCTCGCTCGACATGGTGGTGGCGCTGCTGGGCATTCTCAAAGCGGGCGGGGCGTACGTGCCGCTCGATCCCGCGTTCCCGAGCGAGCGCCTCGCCGCCATCGTCGAGGACAGCGGGATGAGCGTGCTGGTCACTCACCGGGGCCTGGACCAGGCGCTGTCGCTTCGCGCCCCCCGCGTGGTCCGGCTCGAGGGTGACGGACTGACCGGGGCGACTCCGGGCAGGGCTCCGGCGGGCGCGTCGGCCCCCGTCCCGCGCAGCCTCGCCTACGTGCTCTACACGTCCGGCTCGACCGGCAAGCCCAAGGGCGTGGAGATTCCCCATTCGGCGGTCGTGAATTTCCTGCTGTCGATGCAACGGACGCCGGGGTTCACGGCGGCCGATACGATCCTCGCCGTGACCACGCTGTCCTTCGACATCGCCGGACTCGAGCTGTTCCTGCCGCTGGTGAGCGGGGGACGTGTGGTGATCGCCGGCCGCGACGACACGCTCGACCCCACGCGCCTGATGGAGCGGATGCGCGACTCGGCGTGCAGCGTGATGCAGGCAACGCCGGCGTTGTGGCGGGCGTTGATCGCGGCCGGATGGAGCGGGTCGCCGCAGCTGAAGGTCCTGTGTGGCGGCGAGGCCCTGCCTCCGGACCTGGCGCAGGGGTTGCTCCCGCGCTGCGCCGAGCTGTGGAACATGTACGGCCCGACGGAGACCACCATCTGGTCGACCATCCACCGCGTCACCGCCGCCGACGTCCTCCGGGTGCCCATCGGTCGGCCGATCGCCAATACGCAGGTCTATGTGCTGGACGCCCATCGCCAGCCCACACCTCCCGGCGTGGCGGGCGAGCTGTACATCGGCGGCGCCGGCCTGGCGCGCGGCTACCTGCGCCGCGACGAGCTGACGCGGGAGCGCTTCGTGCCGACCCCGTTCGCGCCCGACGCGCGCCTGTATCGCACCGGCGACCTGGCGCGCTGGCTGCCGGAGGGGCGCCTGGAGTGGCTGGGGCGGCTCGACCACCAGGTGAAGGTCCGCGGCTTCCGGATCGAGCCGGGAGAAATCGAGGCGGTCATCAAGCGGCACGCCGCGGTCGGCGAAGTCGTGGTGGTCGCGCACGAAGACGCAGGCGACAAGCACCTCGTCGCGTACTTCGTGGCGGCGCGTCCGCCCGCCGATCTGGTGGACCAGGTGCGCACACTGGTTCGCGCCGCCTGCCCGGAATACATGGTGCCCGCCTATTTCGTCCGCCTGGATGCGCTGCCGCGCACCGCCAACGGCAAGCTCGACCGCAAGGCGCTGCCCGCGCCGGACCTGGGCGCGACGGGGCCACGCGCACAGCGGGTGGCGCCGCGCACGCCGACCGAACAGATGGTGATGGACGTGTTCTCGGCCGCCCTGGGGCGGGCGGATTTCGGGGTGGGCGAGAGCTTCTTCGATCTGGGCGGCCATTCCCTCATGGCGGCGCGCCTCATGGCGCAGCTGCGTGCCGCGTCGGGAGTCGACCTGCCGCTCCGCCTGCTGTTCGAGCACCCCAGTGTCGCCGCCCTGGCCGGGGCTCTGGAGGCGCTGGTGTGGTCGGCACGAGGACAGACGCGGGTCGCAGACAGTCGCGAACGCGAGGTGGTCGAGCTGTGAGCGTGACGGCGTTTCTCGCGGAGCTGCGCGGGCGCGATATCCAGGTCTGGGCCGAGGGCGAGCACCTGCGGTGCACGGCTCCGGCCGGGACGCTCACCCCCGAGGTGCGTGACGAGCTGCAGCGACGCAAGGGTGAGATCCTGGAATTCCTGCGCTCGGCCGACGAGCTGGCGCAACGGCCGCGCGCGATCGTGCCGCTCGAGCGACGCGGCACGCGCGCTCCCATATTCGCGGTGGCCGGTCACAACGGCGATGTGTTCTGCTACCGGGCTCTGGCGCAGCAGCTGGGCGACGACCAGCCCTTCTTCGGGCTCGAGCCGCCCGGGCTCGACGGCCGGAGCGAGCCGCTCAGGCGCGTCGAGGACCTCGCGGCGTACTTCGCGGAGCAAATGCGGGCGTTCCAGCCGAACGGCCCGTACGTTCTCGCAGGCTTTTGCGCCGGCGGCACCGTGGCGTTCGAGCTGGCGCGTCAGCTGTCGCGGGGTGGAGCGAGCGTACAGTACGTGGCGCTGTTCGGCTGCCCCGATCCGACCTGGTACCGTCTCCCCTCCCAGCTCGGGTGGCGCCTGCGCCAGCAGATGACGCGGGTCGCCGGGCACGCGCGCGCGTTCTGGTCGCTCTCGTGGCGAGAGCTCAGCAGCTACATCGCCGAGCGACGGCAGCAGCGCAGGGAGCTGCGTGCGGCCGCGGACGCGGCCGCGCTCGATCCCGTGCTGGTGCGACGCGCCGCTGTGGAGCGCGCCACGATTGCGGCGATTCGCCGCTACAGACCGGCGCCGTTCGCGGGCCGCCTGAGCCTGTTCCTGCCGTGCCCGGGATGGCTGCCGTCCGCGACGCCGGTGTGGGCGTCGCTGGGGCAGCGCACCGACGAGTACGCCGGGCCCACGGGGTGCGATAACGACACCATGCTGCGCCCGCCCTTCGCCGCGCATTTTGCCGCGCTGTTCCGGCGCTGTTCCGCGGAGCACCCCGACGCGCCCACCGGGTCATCCCCTCACGCGGCGGGCGGGCCGCTTCTGGCCACCAGCTCGACCCATTAGATTTGCCACCGCCCGTGGTGGCTGTAGCTCAATCGGTTAGAGCGCCGGACTGTGGCTCCGGAGGTTGCGGGTTCAATTCCCGTCAGCCACCCTGACGACTTAGACGCGCAGACGCCGAGGCGCCTAGGCGCCGAGAACGTCTGTCATCGAGATCCGGTCAACCACCCGGACCTGACCCGCAGCTGTTCGGCCGTTGGACTGGGCAACTCCTCGATGCGCCACTGCGTGCTGTCGCGCACCAGCCGCAGTCCCGCCCACGCCAACGCCGCGTCGTAATCCATGTCCTCGGTGCCGCCGACGTGCCGGTCAAACCAGTCGTGCATGTTTACACCCGCTGCGTCGCTCACCGCGCGTTCGACGTCGTCCTCCGTGTAGCCCCGACCCTGGAGATAGTAGGACGCCCGGGGTGCGTTCCATGAGCGAGCTTTGAGATTGTTGAACGCGTCGTCGAGCGACTTGGTGTTGCCTGTGCGATTGCGAATGAACAGATCGAGGTACGTCGCGATTCCGGCGCCCTTGGTGTAGTAGTCGAAGAAGGTGTTCTCGAAGTTCACGGGCTGCGCCTGGGGTGCGCCGTCCCAGAACGGCGCCTCGAACGACGCCACGCGTGCCGACACTTGCTTGCGACCGGGAGCCGTGAGATTCGCGCGGATCAGCGACGCCATCCGCGCGTAGAACGTCGCGGTGTCCTGAATCCCGGCGCGCCGCAGCGCCACCTGCCCGTAGTACTGCGTCCACCCCTCGGCCACCCACAGCGACGGCTGGTACTGCTCCCGCGTGTAGTCGAAGGGGCCGAGCGCGGTCGGGCGCACACGCTTCACGTTCCAGACGTGGAAGTATTCGTGAGCGGCCGAGGAGATGCCGGGGAGCAGCGTCGCGCTATCGGTCCAGATGCGGGCGCTCTGAATCTGCGTCGAATACAGATGCTCCATGCCATCGCCGCCGGGAAACCCGATGTTGAAGAGGAACGTGTACTGCGCGAGCGGTGGTGCGCCGAACACGGTGTTCTCGTAGCGCACGATGCGCTCGACGTCGCGCAGGAAGCGCGCGTGCGCCGCTTCGGGCACGACGCCGTTGTGATGGACCATCACGCGGTAGGTGCGACGATCGACGACGAACGAGTCCAGCAGCAGCGACCCCGCGGGCGCGACCTCCGTCGGCGTGTCGATGAGGATGTCGTAGTTGGGGAATTCGAAATGCCGCTGCCCGGCGGTTGCGACGGCGCCGTTCATGATCGTCCAGGTGTCGGGCGGCGTGATGTCCAGCGTCACCGGATCCTGCTTGTGACCCTCCACGTACAGGAACAGCGACCCGCCGTTCCAATTGGCGTGCGTGCTGTCCAGATGGGAGAACGTGCCCGACATCGGGGCGTTCGCGAAGACGCGGTACGAGACGCGCATGCTGTGACTCGGGCCGGTGAAGACGCGCCACAGAGAGCCGTTGACCCTGTCCCAGCGCAGCGGCTGTCCATCGCTCGTCGCCGCGGCAAAGTCCTGCACGTTCTTCGCGAAATCCATGCGGCCGTAGCGCCCCGGCGACCACACGGGCATCTGCAGATTCACGGTCCTGGCCGTGACTCCGCTCAACGAGAGCGTGATCGCGTATAGGTGCGAGCCCACGTCCGGCATGGCGATCGCATACTCGATGTGATAGGGACGCTGCGCCGCAGGCGCTGGGGCGGCGAGAAGCGCGAGTAAGACTAGCATTGGATGCCCTCTGCTAGACCAGGTGAATTGCTTCGGCGCGCCGCGATGAACGCCACGAGCCTTCCACGGCCGCCAGCGATTCTATAACTTCCAGCCGCAGCAATTCCTAGGTCCGTAGCTCAATTGGTAGAGCACCGGTCTCCAAAACCGGGGGTTGCAGGTTCGATTCCTGCCGGGCCTGTCCGACGTCGTTTCTGTGAATCTCAACGACGCCCTGCTCGACGCATGACTGGATTCCGATCGTCGTCGTCGCTGGGCGGCTCTGTTGCGCCGACACCACGCACGGCGTTCGCCGTGTGTCTACACCGTGTTGCGCGCTGACCTCAGGCGATTCCCGGGCGTTTCCGACGGCACCTCTCCTAGCCATCGCCGCGACATCAAGATGTCTCTCGGATTACAGACAATTCTCCGACTCACTGGCATGTGGCGCGGCCGTTGCAGTGCGTCCGCGCGTTCGTGGGACCGTTCTGTTGGGCGTCGTGCGATCGCACCAGAGGCTACGACGTCCAGTTCGCGTCCCAGGACACTCGAAGGGCCCAGAAGGCGTCGCATCCGGCGCACGTCTCCCAACCTTCGGGATTTCTTGAGCGCGAGGAGTTCTCCGTGATCACCAACACATGGAAGGTGCAGGCTCCCAGGAGGAAGGGAGTTCTGTGTGTCGCCGGCATGCTGGCGTTCAGCACGGCGTGTGAGCGCGTACCGGAGCGGGCAGCTGGACCGCTTATTGGAGCGCAGGTGGAAATCCCGGCGATGAGCCGACCGTTTTATTACTATCAAGGTAGTCCCATCTACTTGGCGGTGGACTCTGAACGCCTCGCCGTGGCGTCCGAGGTCTTGCCCGCGGCCTCGGCGGTGGCGGATGCGCTGACCCAGTCGGGAGTCCAGGTAAAGGACGTGGAACCTCTCCCGCAGGCGCACGGTCACTGGCTGGTGCACGTTGGAACCGGCACTTCGACGGCCGCCGCAACTGCGGCCGTCGGTCGCCTGAGAGCTGATCCGCGGTTTGCATTCGCCACCACCGCTTTCAGAACTGTGGGCGGCAACGCAGACGTGGTGCTGCTTAATCGGCTGGCCGTTCAGTTTCGGCCAGGCGTCAGTCGGTCATCAATCGACAGTCTGAACGCGGCGCTGGGCACGCGGGTCGTCCGTCCACCGCGCCCGGACTCTGGATTCGCCGAGTACTGGCTCGCCTACCCTTCGGGTTCTGGGGTTGATCCGCTCGCCATCGCGGCGACCTACGACCGCCATCCGTCGGTGCTCTGGGCCGACCCGGACAGGGTTAGTGATTATCGGCAAGAATCCAGTCCCAACGATCCATACTACCCCTTCCAGTACTTTCTGAAGAATCCGACGACGCTGAACGGCGTGCCGGTCGACGACAACGTTGAGCTGGCCTGGAATCTGACTCTAGGAGGTGGCGTACCCAGCAGCGGCGGCATCACCGTTGCCGTCATAGATGACGGCATCGCGGCCGGGCACGAGGATCTGGGCGGCCGTGTGACCCTTGGCTACGACGAATTCGGCAACAACACCTCCCCCTGTTCCGATTGCGCCTACTCGCCCTTTGGGAACGACTCCCACGGCACGAGCGCCGCCGGCATCATCGGTGCCGAGCAGAATAACGGACTAGGGGTGTCAGGGGTTGCTCCAGCTGTCAACCTTATGGCTGTGCGGATTTTCCGGAACGATCAGTCAGCCAGCGCTTGCCAAATCGGCGATGGCATTGACTTCGCGTGGCACTTCGGCGCAGACGTGATAAGCAACAGCTGGGGTGGGGGTTCGCCGGACAATTGCATCACCAATGCGATCAACGCCGCGGCAACTTCAGGACGGTCTGGGCTGGGCAGCCTTGTCGTTTTTGCCGCTGGGAATACGTCATGTCGCAGTTGTTTTCCTCCCGTGATCGGCGCGCCAACCTGGCAAGCTCAGTTGAGCAATGTGCTTTCGGTTGGGGCCATTGACCGGAACGGTGCGCTCACCGACTACACGCCCGAAGGCAGTGGGATTGGCGTCGTGGCCCCAAGCGGTCACAATACCGGGAGATGCATTGGTGACGTTGTGACCACCGATCTGATGGGCGCGCCGGGGTGCAGCGATGGCCCGGGAATGAACGTGAACTACAGTTCGACGTTCTCTGGCACGTCCGCGGCGGCACCGCAGGTCTCGGGCGTCGGCGCGTTGCTGTACTCCCTCCACGCCTCGCTCACGAGTGCCCAGGCGATCGCTCAAATCCGACAAGGCGCCGACGGGTGGGGCCCTAGCACTCAATATGGGGCAGGCAAGGTTGACGCCCTGTTCACCATCGCGCCTTTGGGGGTGGCGATTAGCGGCCCGACTGACATCACTCAGGCCGGCACATACACGTGGACTGCGAACCCCTCCGGCGGGACGGGGAACTACACTTATCAGTGGCAGCTCCGGAATGTGGGGTCCAACACTTGGTTGCTATTGGGGACCGGCCAGTCGCAGTCGAGGAACGTGACCTCTTCGACCCCGGACTTCTATATCGGGGTCACGGTCACGTCGGCTTGGCGCAGCGTATTTCAGAGCGTGGTCGTCACGAATGAACTGAACGGCGGGGGAGGGTGTGGTCCCTGTAGTCCCACTTGCAAGTGCTAGACCCGCGAGTCGGGGCGCAGGGACGTGGGCGGGTCGCGCCGCCGTGACGGTTCCGAGTCGTAAACTACAACGGCTTCAACGACTGGACCCTCGCGCTTTGGTACAGCCGGGCGAGCCCAACAGGTTTGCCGACCTTCGGCGACTTCCAAGTGAACCAACACCCAGGGACAGGCCAGGCGGCCACCACCCTGCAGAGTCTCCTTAAGGGCAATAACGGCGTCGTGCAGCCCAGTGGGGCTATTCCCGGCCGCTTCTGGTATTACGCGGGCGTGCAATTGTGCGCAAACACATGGTGTGGACCTTGAGCGACCTCGACTAGCGATCGCCGCGTGGCCTTTGGCCGCGGCGATTCGCTCAAGAGGGCGCGCTCAGCCCGCGCCGGTCGCTGGGGTCGCGCCGGTCCGTGACAGTGCCAGAAAGAGTGCCAACGCCGGCGTTGTTCAGGAACGCCGGCGTTGATCGCTCGGGGCTAAGTCGTTGGAAATCAATAACCCTGCAACGTCCGCGTTGTGCGCTCCAAAACCGGGGTTGCAGGTTCGATTCCTGAGATGCAGCACGCATGTGCGTCTCTGCCACTTCCGCACCGTTCAATCCGTAGAGGCGGAGGTGGAGCCCGCTACTCCTCGGTAGGCATGTGCAGGTACATCGATTGGAGGCCGATGCGCCCCGGTCCGGTGAACCGATTCCACACCATCCGCCCCGTGCCGGCGAATAGGCCTGCTGTCAGCTTCTGAAATTTTGCTTCCATCTGAACCGTGCGGTCCTTATAGATCCAGCCGCCAGGCTCGATATCGATCTGCTCGCCGGGCTTCAGCGTCACTTCGAAGACGTTGCCGTAGCCGTGGAGCCACAGGATCCCTTCGTGACTCCTGGAGCTGAACGTGTCGATGAAAAACCCCGTGCCGCCAAACAGGATATTGCCGATCCCCTTCACTCGACTAAACGTGTAGTCGACGCTCGCCGTCGCCGCCAGGAACTGATGCTCGCGCACGTCGAGTTCCTCTCCGGCCTTCAGATGAATCGCGAAGACGTGCCCGACACCGTCCCGGCTGAACGCGATCCGGCCATGGCCCTGGGTCTCCGTCATGAAGATCGGCATGCCAGCGAGGATCCGCTTGAACGCACCCTGCATGGACTTGATGCCGATCTCGACGCTCGGATCCTTCCACAGAAGAATGTGATGCTCGAAGTAGACGTTCGCGGACTTCACTTCAACGTGGAGCACGGGGACGAGCTCTCCCTCGATGTGGTAGGTCACTCCGGCGAACGTCTCGTCGCGCGCTGCGGTGGGGAGGAGCGCGGGAACCGGCATGACGCCTCCAGGGGCGCAAGGGGTGGCCGAACGGATGCACCGGACGAGCTTTTCTCAGTGCCAGAAATAGTGCCAACGCCGGCGTTGTCCAGCAACGCCGGCGTTGTTCGCTCGGAGCTAAGTCGTTGAAAATCAACAAACGCTTCAACGCCGGCGTTGCTACGGTTGCGCTCCAAAACCGGGGGTTGCAGGTTCGATTCCTGCCGGGCCTGTTTGCATTACCGGGCCTTACGCGCGAGGGCTCCATTGCCGAGGGGCTGCGCAATGACATACCTGAAGCCTCTTGTCCTCTCGTTCAGCGCCGCGCTCTTCCTGTCGTCAGGTTCGCTGCACGGTCAAGCATCCATCCCAGACACCCCCGCCGGGCACGCGCTCCGCGCCTGGCTCGATGCGTACAACAGCGGCGACTCCGAGCGCGTGGCGATGTTCTTCCGCACCTACTCCGTGGAAGACGCTCTTCGCGGTGCATTCGCATTCCGTAAGATGACGGGGGGGCTTGACGTGCTCGGCGTCGAGGTAAGTGAGCCGAGGCACGTTGAATTCATGACCCGATTCCGCCTAGCGCCGATGGTCGGCTACGGGGCGCTCGACGTGTCGGCGGGCGACACGAGTCGGGTGACCGGCTACTTGTTCCCGCTCGGCATGAAGGTCTCCAGGGACGACATTCGCATCGACGCGCCCACTCGCGAGCGCGTAGTCGGTCGTCTGGCCGCGCTGCTCGATTCGTTCTACGTGTCCCCCGCAGTCGGGAAGCGCATGAGCGACTCGCTGCACGCGCGGCTCAAGCGAGGTGTCTACGACCGGTACACGAACGGTCCGAGCTTGGCGATCCGCCTCAGGGCGGATCTCGATGAGATCGCTCACGACAAGCACCTGCAAATTCTCTACAGCCTGTTCCCCCGAGGTCCGGAACCGCAACCGGATACGGTCACTCAACACCGGCGCCTGCGCGAAGCCGAATGCCCGGTTTGGGCGACCGAGCGGCTCGAGGGGAACGTCGGGTACCTGCGGTTCGACGGGTTTGTCGATCCGGCAGAGTGCGGGTCGACCATCGTCACGGCGATGACCGCCTTGGCAGAAACGAAAGCGCTCATCATTGACCTGCGGGAAAACGCGGGCGGCGGTAAAGCCGGCTCAACTCCGCTCCTCGAGTCGTACTTGTTTGACCGCCGTAGTCATCTCAGTGACGTGCGGTTCCGATATACCGGCGAAACCCGAGAGCGCTGGACCTTGGACACCGTTGCCGGTGCGCGCTTCGGCGGGGGGAAGCCTGTCTATGTGCTTACGTCAGCGCATACGCGTTCGGCAGGTGAGGAATTGGCGTACGACCTGCAAGCGCTCAAGCGCGCCACGATCGTGGGCGAGACGACGTCCGGCCAAGCCCATGCGACATTTGAAGCCCGCATTGAAAGCCACTTTGGCATCCTGCTGCCCACCGGAAAGACGCTCAACCCGGTGACCGGTGCAGACTGGGAGGGCGTGGGAGTAGTGCCGGACGTCACAGTGCCCGCGAGCGAAGCCCTGACCACGGCGCAGAGACTGCTCCGCGACAAGCTGCCGCATTAGCGCCTTCGCACTCGAGCCCCACGGCCGATCTCCGCGACGAGCGCTTCGCGCGGGAGCGTGATGCTGCTCACCCGGAGCGAGGACGCGGAGGTTTCCGATCTGCAGTGCCTCGGATTCCCTGCGCCCATTTCTGACTTTGACATATATAACGTTATCCATTATAATACGCGACCGCGTACAGCGGCGGGCGCTCGGTGATTCGGTCGTTCTCTGACCATGGAACGGAGGATGTTTTCAACCGGCGCCGCACCAAGGCGGCCCGATCCACGTCGAGATCACTGATTATCACTAAGAGGTGGCGCTGATGGTGCGGATCCCGACGCATGGACCACCGACGCATCCTGGTGAGATGCTGCTCGAGGAGTTTCTTAAGCCACTGGGCCTAAGCCAGACCGGTTTGGCCGAGCGACTCGGGGTCTCGTATCCGCGGGTCAACGAGCTGGTGCATGGGAAGCGCGGAGTGACACCGGACACGGCGCTCCGCCTTGAGCGCCTCTTCGGCATGGAGGCGCAGTTCTGGCTCAACCTCCAACTCGCGTGGGATCTCTACCGGGTACAGCATTCGCGGGCCGCGAGACATATCCGGAAGATCCGGCGCATTACGCCCCGGGCAAGGGCCACGCGCTCGTAAGGCTGAGCTCCGGGCCCAGGCGGGTTCCTTCCGGGCCTGTTTTGGTCGCGCGGCTTACCGCAATCCGTAGACGACGACACGGTTGGAGAACGTCGGCAGGTACACGTGTCCGTTGGCTATCGTCGGAGATGAGAATTTCGCGTAATTGCCCGCTCCGTCGCGCGCCACATTCTGACGATTGTTCCACAGCTCTTTGGTGACGTCATTCGCATCCAAGGCCCGAAGCATGCCAGGGCTCACGCTATGCTCCGCGTCCCCGCTGAATGCATAGGACGCCCACACAATCCCCGTGCCGTCTTTCGAGCCGTTGGACGAAACCGACAAGACCGCCCCGCTTTGCCCGGTCGGTCCGGCACCGCTGAAAACGACCTGGCGCTGTGGGTCCAACAGGTTGCCGGCGCGGTCGAAGGGGATGGCCCGCAACTGATCGTTTTCGGACCACACATAGATGAATTCCTGCGTGCTTCCTTTGTAGTACGCCGTCTGACAATGCATGTTGGCACTGCCGCCCAACGGGACGACTTGCTGCACCTGGTCGGCGGACGGTGAGTACCCGCCCATGGCATCCTTATTCACCAGGTACAGCGTCCCGTCCTTGGCCCCGGTCAGGTAATAGCCCGAATTGGGAATCAGCAATCCGCCCATGCTGCCGTAATCCAGGTCATAGTCGTTGAGATACTGGTAATCGTAGGGAGTGAAGTAGCTCGCCACCCGCAGCGTCGACCCGGCGAGCGTGAGTTTCAGCGCGCTTTCGGCACGATTGGTCGGGCTCGTCGGATCGGCGCTATCCCCCACCGTGCCGTTGCCGGTCACCACATACAGGTTGCCCGCCGCATCGGCGGCCATGCCGGTGCCGCTCTCCCACATACCGCCGGCGTATCCGTTGGGCGTGGCATCGTAGACAACCCGTTGCTGCAACGTCGCGGCGTCGTATCCCAGTATCCATCCATGATACGGCCCCCAATCGCAGTGGGATGAAAACGTCACGTACACGATGCCATTGAGCAGCGTCAGTCCCTGACGCTGGTTCTGCCGCTGGGCATCGAAAGCGATCACGCCGTTGACGCTGCCGTCCCCGTTCCCGCTGTCGCTGGCGGTGATGGTCGTCGGACTGCCGGCGAGCTCGCTTCCGTCGACGATGCTCACCGCATGCAGGTATTGAACGAACGTGCTGCCCGTGGTGCTGCGCGCCACGAAATACATCGTCCCCCTCGCCGCGTCGATCACCGGGGTGCCCACGATCCCGATATTGCCGCTGAAATCCTGGTACCCGCCGCCACATGCCCCCGTCATGTCGGTGTTCCTCGGTGGCCGCATGCCCGGCGCCGTGACGCTTCTCTGCCAGTACAGGTTGCCGTTGTCTCCGTCGTAGGCATAAACCGTGTTGTTGACCGTGGCGATGTAGGCGACGTTGTGGTAGCCGTCGCCGACGGCGACATGGCCAACGACCAACGGCTGGGCATACACCTGGTCGTCCACGGGCAGCGTGAACACCGCGCCAAACCGCTGCACGGTGACGTTGCTGGTGGTCAACGCGGTTTCGTTGTCGTTCCAGCCGGACCGCGTGTTGTCGTTGTGCTGCGTCAGCACACTCACGGACTGGGGATTCGGCGCAATCGTGTCCGTCGGGTTTTCCCTGCAGGTGGCGAGCAACAGTAGTGCCAGCGGCAGAGGCAGTGTGCGCTTTACCATGGGCAACCCGCAGCAGTGTGTCGACAGATGAGAAGCGGGGGCGCTCTACCGGGGGGGCTTGTAGGAGCCGGGGCGCCCGACGTGCGAGTGAAGATGGATTAGAAACGGGTCGCCTGCCACTGGCGGACACCGTACCGCGATGTCATGCTTGACGCCTTCGGAATCCACCTCCCGGAGGACGCCTATGACAGCCACCGTTCTGGATGATCTCAAGCGAGTGTATCAGCGCACCTGGTGGGCGCTCGTGTTGCGCGGGTTATTGGCGCTCGCGGTGGGCGTGTTCATCCTTGCGCGGCCGCTCGACTCGGTTGCTGCCTTCGCGCTCGTGATCGCGTGGTGGGCGCTGTTCGCCGGCGCCGTCGACATCGTGCATGCCATCGAGCTGCGCCGCGTCATGAGTCACTGGTGGGTATTGCTGCTCTCGGGCTTGGTGGGGGTCGGGTTCGGGATCGCGGCGCTGGTCTACTATCCGGTGCTGTCGCTGACCTTCGCGGTCGTGTGGGTCGCCTGGTGGCTCCTGGTCACCGGCGTTCTGGGGATCTATGCCGCCCTGATGCAGCGGGGTATGGGCCTGCAGTGGGGTTGGACGGGGGCGTTCGCCGCGCTGAGCGTGGTCGCGTCGGTGTTCGCGCTACTCTCCCCGCCGGCCACGCTTGCCGCGATCATGGGACTGATCGCCGCCTTCGCGAGCGTGGCCGGCGTCGCGTTGTTGGCCGGCGCATTCAAGCTGCGCTCGCTGGTGCACGCGTAGCCGCGAGAGGGCGCAGGTCACCCTGACGGATCAGGAAGCGGCGACGCTCGAGCAGCTGCGGGACGTCACAGCATGATCAGCCCGCGCCGCAATCCGGTCGCCACCGCCTCGGCCCGATTCGCGGCGTCGAGCTTGTCATAGATCGCCGCGAGGTGGGTCTTCACGGTGTGCTCCGACACCCCGAGGCGCACAGCGATCTCCTTGTTGACGAGCCCTTCGCCGAGCAGCGTCAGGATCTCCCGCTCCCGCGGCGTCAGCGTGCCGCCGCGACCGTCCCCAGCGTCACCCTCGAACAGCGCCGGCGCGAGCCCGGCCGACACGCAGGTCAGGCCAGCCGCGGCCCCGCGAATGGCGGCGCCGATCTCCGCCGCAGACGGGTGGGGCGGCAAGACGGCACGCGCCCCGGCCCGCAGCGCCCGCGCGGCCGCCGCGCGGTCCGGCTCGTCCAGCAGGACGACAAGCGGCGTCGCATCGTGCTCCGGACCGCGCTCGAGGCGGAGCGGCAGGGGCAGCTGAGCCCCGGCTCCGGGACCGAGCAGGATGACATCCGGACGGCTCTCATCGTCGATAAGCACTAAGCCCGTATCCCGAGCGACGACGCGCTGCAGCTCGCGGCGCGCCCCCGACTGCGGCGACACCACCAGCACCCGTATCACGCCGGCGCCCGCGCCCGTCGCAACCACGACTGGACCAGCGCCGCCGGGACGGCGAGCGCCATGCCTCCGTGCATCAGCGTGTTGATGCCGATCAATCGGCCGCGCGCGTCGGCGAGCGGTCCCCCGGAAAAGCCGGGCGCGAGGCGCAGATCCGCCCGGATCCACGGTGGCGTGCGACCAGCGCGGTCGCCGCTGGCCATGTGGACGATCCCGAGAGTAGCCGCGCCGGTGAGCTCCCCGGGATGTCCGATCGCGATCACCAGCTCACCAACCCGCAGCGGGGGTGCGCCGCGGACCTGCGCGACCGCGGCGGCCGTGCGCGGCTCGAGCTCCAGCGCGGCGAGGTCGCGCCTCCGGTCGCGCGCCACGACCCGCGCCTGTGCCACCGCGCCGTCGCTGAATTGGATCGTCGCCTGCGCGCGGGTCGCGACGTGGGCGTTGGTGATGACCAGTCCGCGTGAGTCGTCTCCGCCCCCCGCCCCCGGGTCCCACAGTACGCCCGCGCCGGACGCCGCCGCCCCGCTCGCCTGCACCCGCACGGTCACACGTCGCAGCGCATCCACTGTTGCGGCCAGCTGCTGCGTGAGGCCGCTGGTCACAGGCGCCGTCATGCCGCGCGCGGCTCCGGCCGTTCGCCTGGCGTCACCTGAAGCGTCTGCACCTGTCCTCCGCGAATCACCAGCGCCGCGATCGGCCGTCCCACTCGGTCCCCCCCCAGCTGGGCCAGCACGTCGGTCGGGTCGCTCACATCGGCGCCATCGAGCGCGAGCAGGACGTCGCCCAGCAGCACCCCGTCGCGATCGGCCGGCCCGCCCGGCTCCACGCTGGCGATCAGGAGGCCGACGGTGTTTTTGAGCTCGAGCCGGCGGGCGAGCGACTGCGGCACCCGCACCGGCTGCGTGCCGATCCCCAGATAAGCGCGGCGGATGGTTCCCCGTTCCAGCAGCTCGCCGAGCGTCCGCTCCACCGTGGCGACAGGAATGGTCACCGCCGCGCCGCGGGCCAGCCCGGAGCTGTTGATGCCGAGCACCCGGCCGGCGGCGTCAATGAGGGGACCGCCCGAGAATCCGTCGTAAATGGACACATCGAGGCGGAGCAGAGAGTCGATCTCGCCGCCCCGCCAGGTGCGCCACGCGCCGGCCACGCTGCTCATCACCCCCCAGCTGGCCGTGAGCTTTGGTCCCGGCCGCCCGAGCGCGATCACGAGCTCCCCCACGCTGGGCGGCGGGTCGAGGCGGAGCTGCGCGGTGGGCAAGCTCTGGCCGGCGAGCCGCAACACGGCCAGGTCCGTGCTGGGGTCTCGCCCGGCCAGGGTGACGGGTGCGGTGGTCCCGTCAGGCAGGGTTACGGTGATGTTCTCGTCGCGGTTGATGGTGTGATTCGTCGCGACGATTACTCCCTGGCGCCAGTGGACGCCGCTCGCCGGAATGCGGCGCCGGGCGTGGATCGCCACCACGGCGCGGCCCCCCACCTCGACGGCGGTGGCGAGTTCGTTCGATAGGGATTCGAGTAGTGTGGTCATTATGCAACCTCCATGAGGAGCGCGGGTGGGGGCGGGAGCGCCCGCCCGCAGAGGGACGATGTCGACGGGCGCGGCTGTGCGGCATCGGCCGAACGGGGGGGATGGCCCGGGCTCCGAGACCGCGAATCGTAACGAACGGTCAGCGAATGTCGGGTTTGGCCCGCCCCGTTCGTCTACCTAGTGGGCCGCCGCAGGGCGGCGATGCCTGCTCGGGAACGTTGCGTCTTGACCGTGCGTTACTCGTTCGACAGTTATCTAACTATGTACGTCGAACGAGGCAGGCAGGGTCGGCTGGCGCCGGGGCAGTTCGAGCGCATCGCGAAGGCGCTGTCGGACCCGCGGCGGTTTGCATTGCTCGAGGCGATCGCGAGCAGCGCCCAGTGCCCGTATCACCAGTTGTGTGAGGACTTTCCGGTGACGAAGGCGACGATCTCGCATCACCTGAAAGAGCTGGTGCAGGCGGGACTGGTCGATGCGGAGCGCGCAGGACAGTTCGTGAACACGCGGGTGCGTCGCGACGTTATGCGCGCATACGCCGCGGAGCTGCTGCGCCGCGTGGGAAGCGAGCGAAGCCGCACCGATTGAGCGAGCGTCACAGCAGGGTCACGGACTCGTCGCAGCCAGGTGTCAAATAGTTGTACAACTGTCTTACTAGGCTCCTAGAACCCCACGGAGGTTGTTGCATATGCGCAGTCGCATTCTCGCAAGTCGGGATTGGATCCGCTCAGTGGCGCTGGTCGGGACGGTGCTCGTGACCGGAGTGGCGCTGGCCGCGTGGAAGTCCGCGGCCGCCCGCGCCGCCAGCGCGGCGGCCGCGCGGCAGCCCGAGCCGATCGAATCGGTGAACATCGCGGTGGCCAAGGAGCGGGAGTACCGCCCCACGACGACGTCGGTCGGGACGGTGCTGGCACTCGAGTCGATCACGCTACGCAACGAGCTCGCGGGCACGATTCGCAAGGTCGCGCTGGCGCCCGGACAGGTGGTCGAGGCCGGTACGGTGCTCGTGGCGCTCGACGTGTCGGTGGAGCAGGCGGAGCTCGACGCCGAGACCGCCCAGGCCGATCTGGCGGCGACCACGCTGGCGCGTCTCGAGCGCCTGCTCCAGGCGCAGGCCGTGTCGCAGGAAGAGGTGGACCAGGCACGAGCCGCGCGCGACGTCGCGCTCGCGCAAATCGAGCGCACCCGCGCAGTCATTGCCAAGAAGACGATCCGCGCGCCGTTTCGCGCCCGCGTGGGGCTCACCGACGTCCATCCGGGCCAGTACCTGAACGAGGGCACCGAGCTCACCACGCTCCAGGGAGTCGATGCGGCGGCCAACGTGGACTTCACCGTGGCCCAGGCGGTGGCAGCGGGATTGCGCCCCGGCCAGTTGGTGACCGTGTTCGCCGGTGACAGCCCAACCACGGCCCGGATCGCCGCGGTCGATGCCCGTGTCGATCCTACGACCCGCAACGCCCTGGTGCGGGCGCGGATCTCCGGCCATGCCCCGGCGCCCGGCGCGTCGGTGCGGGTCGAGGTCCCCGTAGGGCCGCCGACCGCCGCGGTTGCCATTCCCGTGAGCGCTCTCCGCAAGGGACCCGGCGGCGATCACGTGTTCCTGATCGCGCCCGACTCCGCGGGGAAGATCCGCGCCCATCTGCAGCCGGTGCGCAGCGGCCCGGTGCTCGATGACGACGTCGTGATCCTGAGTGGTCTCACCCCCGGGCAGCGAGTCGCTACCTCCGGGTCCTTCAAGCTGCGCGAGGCTGTGCTCGTCGCGAGCGACTCCTCTCGCTAATCGGAAACGGTCATGCGCTCTTTTACCGATACGTTCATCAAGCACCCCGTCCTCGCGGCGGTGGTGAACCTGGTCATCGTGCTCGTGGGGTGGCGGGCGATCACCACCCTGCCGGTGCAACAGTATCCGAAGATCGAAAGCTCTTCGGTGCTGATCACCACCGTGTATTACGGCGCCGGCGCCGAGACGGTGCGCGGCTTCCTCACGACACCGATCGAGCGTGCCGTGTCGGCGATCAGCGGGGTCGACTACGTGGAGTCGACCAGCCGCGCCGGCGTCAGCACCATCACCGTGCACCTGAAGCTCAACCACAACAGCACGGCGGCCCTGGCGGAGGTCACGGCCCGGTTGCAGCAGGTGCGCGCCGAGCTGCCCGCCGAGGCGGAGCCCCCGGTGGTCGAGGTGCAGCGCGCCGATCGGCCGTATGCGTCGTTCTACCTGAGCTTCACGTCTTCCGAGCGCGATATTCCGGCGCTCACCGACTGGCTGACGCGTAACCTGCAGCCCCAGCTGACGACCATGGCCGGGGTGCAGCGGGTGGACGTCGTCGGCGGGCGCCCCATCGCGATGCGGATCTGGATCGATCCCGACCGCTTGGCGGCGCTCAACCTCGCGCCTGGCGACGTGCACGCGGCGCTCGAGCGCAACAACTACCTCGCTGCCGTGGGCCAGACCAAGGGCGACCTGGTGCAGGTCAACCTGCTGGCAAACACCGACCTGCGCACGCCGGAGGAGTTCAAGAATCTCGTCGTGGCCGAGCGCAATGGGGCCATCGTCAGGCTCTCCGACGTCGCCCGGGTAGAGCTGGGCGCCGAGGAGGCCGACTTCATCACCAAGTTCAACGACAAAGAAGCCGTGTATCTCGGCGTCTGGCCACTGGTGGGCTCGAACGAGATCGAGGTGGCCAATCGGCTCCACGCCGAGATGGATCGCATCCGGCCCACCTTGCCGAAAGACATCGACATGCAGCTCGCGTACGATGCGACCGTGTTCATGGTCGACGCGCTGCACGAGATCTCGAAGACGCTGGTCGAGACCATCATTATCGTCGGCCTGGTGGTGTTCCTCTTCATGGGGTCGATCCGCACCGCGCTGGTGCCGCTGGTCGCGATGCCGGTCTCGCTCATCGGCGCGGGCGCAGCGATGTACGCCTTTGGCTTCAGCCTCAACCTCTTGACGATCCTCGCGATCGTGCTCTCGGTGGGCTTGGTAGTGGACGACGCCATCGTCGTGGTCGAAAACGTCGAACGTCACGTGCGTGAGGGCAAAACCCGCGTCCAGGCTGCGCTCATCGGCGCGCGCGAGCTGGTCGGTCCCATCATCGCCATGACGATCACGCTCGCCGCGGTGTACACGCCGATCGGGTTCCAGGGCGGTCTCACCGGCTCGCTCTTCCTGGAGTTCGCGATCACGCTCGCGGCCGCGGTGGTGGTATCGGGCATCGTGGCGGTCACGCTGTCGCCGGTGATGAGCTCGCGCTTCGTGCACGAGCAGGGCAAGGAAGGCCGGCTCACCAAGCTGGTCCACCACGGCTTCGAGCTGGTCCGGCGTCGCTACGAGCGGTTGCTCGACGGCGCCCTGGCCATGCGTTGGGGGATCGTCGCGGCCGCCGTGCTGGTGATGGTGGCGGCATGGCCGCTCTACCAGTACTCGCGGCGCGAGCTGGCCCCCATCGAAGACCAGAGCCACATCAGCCTGTTCATGGCGGCGTCGCCCGATGCCTCGCTCGCAGCGACCAACAAGGCCTCCCTCCAGGTGGTCAAGGCGGTCAGGTCCTTCCCCGAGGCGAAGTTCATGTGGTCGCTCACGGCCAACTGGGGCGGCTTCGGCGGGATGGTCGCGAAGAACTGGAAGGAACGGAAACGGACCACGGAGCAGATGTACGGCCAGGTGTACGGCGCGGTCTCGCAGGTGCCGGGACTGCAGGTATTCCCTCGGCTCGACCCGCCGCTGCCGTCGCCGGGCCAGTATGACGTGGAGCTGATCCTCGCGAGCGACGTCCCCCCCGAGCAGATGCTGCAAACGGTCGGGGCGGTGATGGGCGCCGGCTGGCAGAGCGGCAAGTTCTTGTACGTCGACACCGACTTGAAAATCGATCTGCCCGAGGCGCGCGTGGTGATCGACCGCGACCAGGTGGCCGACCTGGGTCTCGACCTCGCGAGCGTGGGTCGGGAGCTCGGCACCCTGCTGGGCGGCGGGTACGTCAACCGCTTCAACTACTTCGATCGCAGCTACAAGGTCATCCCCCAGATCGGCGACGACCGCCGGGCCACGGTGGGACCGCTGCTCGATCTCAAGATCAAGACGCCCAGCGGCCGGCTCGTGCCGGTGTCGACCTTTACGCACATCGAGTCGAGCACCGCGCCGCGTACCCTGAACCGGTTCCAGCAGCGCAACGCGGTCCGGATCTTCGGCGGCGTGAAGCCCGGAGTGACCAAAGAAGAAGGGCTGCGCGTCCTCGAGAACGCCGCCGCGGCCGTCACCGGCCCGGGCGTGGGCATGGACTACGCCGGAGAGTCGCGGCAAATCCGGCTCGAGGGGGCGGCGCTCACCGTGACCCTCGGCTTCGCCGTGATCCTCATCTACCTCGTGCTCGCGGCCCAGTTCAGGAGCTTCCGCGACCCGCTGATCGTGCTGGTGGGCTCGGTGCCGCTCGCGATCTCGGGGGCGCTGGTGTTCAGCTTCTTGAACTTCACCACCATCAACATCTACTCGCAGGTGGGGCTGATCACCCTGGTAGGGCTGATCGCGAAGAACGGCATCCTGATCGTGCAGTTCGCGAATACGCTCCAGTCGCAAGGCGTAGCAAAGCTCGTCGCCCTGCGCGAAGCGTCACTCACCCGCCTCCGCCCGGTCCTCATGACGTCGGCGGCGACCGTGTTCGGGCATCTGCCGCTCGTGTTTGCGACGGGGCCGGGATCGGCGGCGCGCAACAGCATCGGGACGGTGCTGGTGGCGGGCATGACGGTGGGAACGGTGTTCACGCTGTTCGTCGTCCCGGTGTTCTACTCACTCATCGCCGCCGAGCATCGTCCCGAGACGGCGGACGGCGAAGATCTGGTGCTGCAACCCGCAATGGTGGAGGAGGCGGCTCATGCGTAGCGCGATGCTGTTGGCGTTCCTTGCGGTGTACGGGTGCGCCTCGGCACCGAGCTACCGGGCATTCTCGGCCCAGGCGCCGGCGTCGGGTCCTCACCCCCTGTCCCCCTCTCCGGCGAGTCCTCACCCCCTGTCCCCCTCTCCCTTCGGGAGAGGGGGGACGGCAGATGGGGCCGCCGACTCGGCTGACTTCTGGCAACGGCTCGGCGACACCACGTTGTCTCGCCTGATCGGCGAGGTGCGGCGCGGCAACCTGGACGTGCAGGCCGCGCGGGCCCGCGTGAGCGCCGCCCGCTCGGACCGGCTGCGCTCGCTCCTCGACCTCACGCCCTCGGCCACCGTGTCCGGCGGCTACGTGCGCCAGCGGCTGGCGAGCGCGTCGTTCCCCAGCGGATTCGGCGTGTTCCCGGACCAGAGCGTCTGGAGCGCCGGCGCCGATGCCTCGTGGGACCTGGATGTCTTCGGGCAGATCCGCCACACCGTGCAGGCGCGCGGCGCGCTGGTGGGCGCGGCAGAGGAAACGTCGCGCGACGTGGAGGTGTCGTTCACGGCGGAGCTGGCCCGGGCCTA
>Ga0209577_10001611_pt1 | contig 22317 bp, 21 predicted proteins | sample GraSoiAngelo_109_FD_185874 | JGI IMG/M metagenome (GOLD analysis project Ga0209577, IMG submission 185874) | Grasslands soil microbial communities from the Angelo Coastal Reserve, California, USA - 14_0903_12_20cm (SPAdes) (version 2) | ecosystem: Environmental > Terrestrial > Soil > Grasslands...
CGCCGCAACGTTAGTAATAGCGCCATTTTCCCTTCGTCGAATCGTTTGGTTGACGACTGAGTAAACAACATTGGTAAGTGATCCTATGGTCACGGTGGCGCAGTGGTTGGTCGCAGAACCTGCGTTCGACATGATTGCCTGACTGCAATTGCCCAGAACGCAACCAGAAACACTCTGAACGGTTGTTCCGGCCGGGATACCGGTACCAATTATGGATTGACCGACGTTGCTGGAAGTAAAATGAGTAGAGATCAGTGTCAATCCCGGGCAGCTAATGTTTGCTGAACCCTGGGTTATTGTAACATTATTGACGGTCGTAGCCTGATAGTTGGCTACAACCTTGTTCCCAACGAGAGAAAGCGTAGGTGCGGCGCGCGTCGGCTGATTACTGCCATTATCAACCAGGTAGTTTGGCAGAATACAAGTGACCGTCTGGGGGGATGTGCTCGAAGTGACCATGTAGGCGCGTTTTACATCTCTACTTAAGTAGTCGACGATGCGGACTTGCTGCAAATGCGAGTCAAAGTAGTCGTCGACCGCATTGAAACTCTTTTGCAGGCAGACCGAAGCAGCCACAATTGCGGCCAGCATGAGTGAGCCAACGGATACGGCGAGCAGCATTTCGATCAGGGTGAAGCCCTGCCGTCCGATGCGGCCTGATTTCATTTTTTAGTTCCTGCGGCAATCAGCGTCTCAGCCTCTTCTTGCTGCTGACGTTGGGCGAAGCTCGCACTCCAAGTATATTTTACGTTCACCTTCACCAATGTGATACCTGTGAAATCCGGCGCCGAAGACGGGTCCGTGGTGGGAGTAATGGCAGTCCCGGGCGCGCGTGCGTAAGTGATACTTGGGCTCCCGCTTGGGTAAGCGCTGATCGTTACTTGTTCGGTCACCCGCGCAGCGAGGTCCGACGAATTAGAAGGGAAAACGAGTGAAACCGGTCTCGGTCCGGAGGGCGAAGGCGTCGGGTGTGCCGAGGTCATGTAGGCGGCCGACATCAAATCTGAGAAAGCGAGATTGCGCAGACCTTCGATGCGGTCCTGGACACCATGCACCGCAGCAACAGCTTCTTTACTGGCGTCGATGTAACGCAAGCAAACGGCGTTTACCTCGAATATGGCGGCAAAAAATGCGGTGACAATCGCCGCTGCGACAAGGGTCTCGACCAAGGTAGCGCCGGATTCACGACGGGCGAAACAGGGGAGAGTCATCCTTCTAGAAATTGCAGCAGAGTGTGTGCCTTTGCCTATAATATATAGGTATTATATAGGTCCGGGCCTAATGGCAGGTGTCTTCAGCGGTTCTTGAAGAAATGCCACGCTGGCGGCGGTGCACACGCTCGACCTGCCGCGAAGCTCCTGACGGAAATATCAATACGCCCGCGTGACGAGGGGTTGATTTCGTTCGTCGATTGATTATCGCCCAAACAACGAGATTCTCGCCTTTTCGGACTCCTCGAGCACGATTCCCTTTTCCAGAAGCAAGGTGCGGCCTGCTTCCAAGGCAATCACTCGAATCTTTGTTTCCGCCGCGACTGAAATCGTTTCGGGCCCGACAACAGGGACGTCGAAACGCAGGTCTTGATTTGGCTTTGCCACCTTGATTACAACGGCACCGCTACCTGCGAGTTTGCCAGCTCGATGTATCGTCTCGTTGGTTCCCTCAAATCCTTCAACCGCGAGGACAGTTCCGTTTTTTACAATCACTGTTTGCCCAATATTGAGTGCTGCGATTTTTTGCGCAATCTCCCAGCCGAAATCAACGTCGGCGTTTTCACGGCGCGAGAGCTTCGGACCTGCAATCAAATCTCTTGTTACAAGAAAATCTTCCATGAATGTCGTTGCCGGCAGGAGCGTGACTCCGATTTTCTCGAGCTCGTCGGCAATGGCGCGAAAGATTGATTCGGCGTTGCGGCGTTTTAGTTTTGCAAGTAAAAGCAAAGCACGCCAGTCGGGGTGAAGATCGAACAAATTTCGGGGTGCAATTTGGCCTGCCATGATTGCGCTGCCGATTTTGCTATTGCGCAAACTGGTTAGCATGCGGCTTAGCTGACCTACCCGCAGCCAACAGATTTCGTCAACCAGTTCGGCTAATGTCGCATCTGTCTCGCCCTCGAACGCAATGGCGAAAATCTTTTGCACGCCCGCTGTTCGTGCCGCGCGAGCGAGTTCCCGCGGATAAATGCCGTTGCCGGCGATGATGGCGAGTTGAGCGGGCGCGTGCAAGTTCGCGCAAAAAAGGGTCTACGAATGGCGCCGACGTTTAACGTGCAATTGTGCGAGCGCTTTCTGCAGTGATGCCTGGATGGCAACAACCTCCTCGGCGCTGTGATCTTCTTTCATCGCGGCTTGCGCGCGGGCTACCGCGGCCTCGGCTGCCGCAATGTCAATTTTCTCCGTTTGCAGCGCCATATCGGTCAAAATTGAAACGCCGTCGGATTTAATTTCGACAAACCCTTCGCCAATCGCCATTGCACTTTCGCGGCCGTCTTTCACGATCCGAAGCTCGCCCGGTTTCAATGCCGTTAACACCGGCACGTGATTTGGATACACACCGAGCTCGCCTTCCGAGCCCGGTAACGTGACCATGTCCACATCTTCGGAATAGATTTTTTCCTCCGGCGTAACGATTTCGAGCTTCAGCGTGGCCATAATTGTTCGTCAAAGCGTTGAAGCAGATTGGCCAAATACTCTCCTGTATCGGTTAAACGCTTCATCGCTTTATCGCTTCAACCTTCTTTGATCGTGTCGATGTCCCCCTTCATGTAGAAGTTCGCTTCGGGGACTTCGTCGTGTTTTCCTTCGAGAATTTCTTTGAAGCCCTGAACCGTTTCCGCGATCGGTACGTATTGACCTTTCGTTCCGGTGAACACCTCCGCGACGTGGAAGGGCTGACTGAGAAAGCGCTGAATCTTGCGCGCGCGATGCACGGTCAGCTTATCCTCGGGACTGAGTTCATCCATTCCAAGAATGGCAATGATGTCCTGCAAATCCTTGTAGCGTTGCAACACGCGCTGCACACCGCGCGCCGTGTTGTAGTGCTCCTCGCCGACAATTTCGGGCGCGAGCGATTTTGACGTCGATGCCAGCGGATCGACCGCCGGGTAAATTCCGAGCTCGGCGATCGCACGCTCGAGCACAATTGTCGAATCCAAATGCGCGAACGTGTTCGCCGGGGCGGGATCCGTCAGATCGTCTGCCGGCACGTAAACCGCTTGGAACGACGTGATCGAGCCTTTGTTGGTCGAAGTGATGCGTTCCTGCAAGTCGCCCATCTCAGCCGCGAGCGTGGGCTGGTAACCAACCGCGCTCGGCGTTCGACCTAACAACGCCGATACTTCCGAACCCGCTTGCGAGAAGCGAAAGATGTTGTCGATGAACAACAGCACATCTTGATTTTTTTCGTCGCGGAAGTATTCCGTCATCGCCAGCGCGGAAAGTCCGACGCGCAACCGTGCACCCGGCGGCTCGTTCATCTGGCCGTAAACCATTCCCACTTTCGATTTCGATAAATCCTTTTGGTCGATCACGCCAGCTTCGCTCATTTCCTTGTAAAGATCGTTGCCTTCGCGGGTACGCTCCCCCACCCCCGCGAAGATTGAAACTCCCCCATGGCCTTTCGCGATGTTGTTGATCAGCTCCATGATGACAACCGTCTTGCCCACGCCGGCGCCACCGAACGCGCCCACTTTGCCGCCCTTCGAGAACGGGCAGATCAAATCGATTACTTTAATTCCGGTCTCGAGAATTTTAACTTTGGTGTCCTGCTCGATCAGCTCGGGCGCAGGACGATGAATCGGATAGCGTTTGGTGAATTTTACCGGGCCTCTGTTGTCCACCGGATCCCCGGTGACGTTAAAGACGCGACCGAGGACGCCCTCACCGACCGGGACTGTGATTGGCCCGCCGGTGTCGTTCACGCTCATCCCACGCTTCAGACCTTCCGTTGACGACATGGCGACCGAACGCACCCAGTTTTCGCCAAGCTGCTGCTGGACCTCGAGGGTCAGCTTGGTCGGGTTGCCGTTGACCTCGTAATCGATCTCGAGCGCATTATAAATTTTCGGCAGACTTTTTTCATCGGGAAACTCGACGTCCACGACCGGTCCAATGACTTGAACAATATTTCCTTTATTCATAAATCTTAATTAACCGCCAAGCGCCATTTGGGCAGTCGCGATCTCGAGCAACTCGGTCGTAATTCCGGCCTGGCGCATTTTGTTGTATTCAAGAGTCAGATCCTTGATGAACTGGTTTGCATTGTCGGTTGCGTTCTTCATTGCGACCATTCGCGCGCTGTGCTCGGACGCGCGCGCATCGAGGATCATTTGGAAAACCTGATATTCGACGTAATACGGCAGCATGATGTCGAGCACTTCGAGCGCGTTCGGCTCGAAAATGTAACCAAGCATTGGATCGACATCTTCCGTGCGTTGCATCATTCCCAACGGATCGACTGCACCTTCAGTTCGGTCGCCTTTCGGCAAATCGAAACGACTTATCGGTAAGAGCGTCTGGATGACCGGACGTTGGTTAATCGTATTGATGAAATGCGTGTAAAGAACTGAGACCTTATCCACGTCCCGGCTGAGAAATTTTTCGAGGCAGAATTTTGCCAGTGGTTTGCTTTCGACGAAACTCGGAGCATCCTTTAATTCAAAGTCAGCGATTAGCTCTCGCTTTGTCCGAGCGACGAACTGCCGGGCTTTTTTCCCAGTCACGACAAACACCGTTTTACTTTGTTCGAAGTTGGCCGCTTCACGAAAAAGATTGGTGTTTAGCGCGCCCGCCAGACCTTTGTCGGTGCTGATAATTAGCAGCAATTCCTTTTTCACTTCGCGAATGTGAAGGAGTGGATGCAAAGTCGGGTCAGTCCTCTTTTGCAATGAAACGAGCACCCTGTTCATCAACGCGGCATAAGGACGGCCGGCGAGCGCATGCTGCTGCGCTTTGCGCATCTTCGACGCGGCGACCATCTGCATCGCCTTCGTGATCTGCGACGTATTGCGGATCGATCTGATCCGCCGCCGTATGTCCTGCGTGTTTGCCATTGGTCGTTAGGCCAAAATTATTGCCAGGTCGTTTTGAATTCCTCCAGCACGCTCTTCAGTTGCGATTCGAGATCCTGATCGAGCTGCTTTTTCTCGCGAATTGCTCGCAGCATCGGCTCCTTGCGTGTCTGCAACCAATCCTGCAGCTTCAACTGAAATTCTTTCACCCGCTCCACCGGCACGGAATCGATGTAGCCGTTTTGCATCGCCCACATGACCGAAACCTGTTCTTCGACTGAGATCGGGTTGTACTGTTTCTGCTTGAACAATTCGACAATCCGCTGACCGCGATCGAGTCGCGCTTTAGTAGCGGTATCGAGATCCGAACCGAACTGCGCGAACGCCGCGAGCTCGCGGAACTGGGCGAGGTCGAGCTTCACTTTGCCGGCGACCTGCTTGATCGCTTTAATTTGCGCGGCGGAACCGACACGGCTCACCGACAATCCGACGGAGATGGCTGGACGCACGCCTTGATAAAAGAGATCAGTCTCGAGATAAATCTGACCATCGGTGATGGAGATGACATTGGTAGGAATGTACGCCGAAACGTCACCGGCCTGCGTCTCGATAATCGGGAGCGCCGTTACCGACCCGCCGCCGTATTCGTCGGAAACCCGTGCGGCGCGCTCGAGCAAACGTGAGTGAAGATAAAAAACGTCGCCGGGATATGCTTCGCGGCCAGACGGACGCTTCAATACGAGCGAAACCTGGCGATACGCGACTGCATGTTTCGACAAATCGTCATAGATGATGAGCGCGTCCATGCCGTTGTCCATGAACCACTCGCCCATGGCGGCCCCGGCAAAAGGCGCGAGATACTGATTTGTGGCGCTGTCGGAAGCGGTCGCAGACAGGATCGTTGTGTAGGGCATCGCGCCTTCCTTTTCCAAGACCGCAAGCACGCGTGCAACGTTAGAATTCTTCTGTCCGATCGCGACATAGATGCAATAGAGCGGCCGGTAATCCTTATCGCGCGCATTTTCCGCCGCCTTGTTTAACCGCGCCTGACTGATGATACTGTCAACGCAGATCGTTGTTTTTCCGGTGGCACGATCGCCGATAATCAATTCGCGCTGGCCGCGGCCAATCGGAATCATGGCATCGATGGCCATGATGCCGGTTTGAACCGGTTGGCTGACGCTGCGGCGCTTGATCACGCCTGGTGCGATTTTCTCCAGCGGATAAAATGTGTCGGACTTAATCTCTCCTTTACCATCGAGTGGCTCGCCCAGGGTGTTCACGACACGACCGAGCAAAGCTTTGCCTACCGGAACCGAGAGCAGGCGACCGGTCGTTTTCGCTTCGTCTCCTTCCGAGATTTTCGTCGCATCACCGAGAAGGATTGCGCCGACTTCGGTCTCTTCCAGGTTCAGTGCCAAGCCGTAAACGCCCCCGGGGAATTCGATCATCTCGTTTAACATCACATCGCTCAATCCTTCAATGCGCGCGACGCCGTCGCCGGTTTCCCGGACAATGCCGACGTTACTTTTGGTGGTCGAGGTTTTAAGTCCTGCGATTTTCGTTTCAATTTCTTCCAGTATGCTGCTCATATCTCGTTAGCTAATATCAAAGTTGTTGCTGAAGCCTTTCCAGGCGGTTGCGCACGCTGCTGTCCCAAACATCGCTGCCGACACGAATCCGCATCCCACCAAGCAATCCCGGGTCGACCGCAAATTCCGTGGTCAAGTCGGCACCGTATCGTCTGCCCAGGTTGAGCGAGATTTGAGAGGCGGTTTCCGGGTCGAGCGGAGCCGCGGTCTCGATCCTGGCATGACGTTTCTCCGCTTCAAGCCGAAGCAAGCGTTTGTAATACTCGACGATCTTAAGATAATTCCGCGGCTTCTTCGCCAGAAGCGAATCGACAACCGAACCGATCCGCCCGCGATCGAGCTGCCCATCGGTAAAACTCACGCGCAACATCTCGCGCGCGATTTGTCGAACTTCCTTTTTAACCTGCATCCTGTTATCGTTATCTAAGCTAGGCGGAAAGTGTTCGCGTTGCTTCCTCCTGCAAGCGTCGCTGATCGTCCGAAGTTAAAACTTTGCCGGTGACTTTCGCCGTCGTGTCCACCACCAGCCTACCCAGTTCGCGTTTTAGCTGCGCCATCGTCCGCTCGTGTTCGATCGCACTGGCTTCGCGTGCCTTGGCCACAATCTGCTCGGCCGCGGCAATCGCTTCCTGTTGTTTGCGCTCGGCCAGGTGCCCGGCGCTAGTGCGCGCTTCGTCGATCATCTTTTGCGCTTCGTCATTGGCTTTCGCCAAGATCTCGGCATGACGCTGCTCGGATTCCGCCAATTGTTGCTTGATCTTTTCGGCGTTCAACTGTGCCTGCGCGATTTGTTGCCGCCGCTGTTCCAACACGGCAAGGATCGGTTTGTAGGCGAAGCGTTTGAGCAAATAAGCGACGATGATGAAGCTGATGACCTGCGAAAAGAACAGCTTCGGATCCCATCCGAAGGTGTCGGCTGTATCGCGCAATGTGTCCATCGCGCTGCCGCCGGTGGTTGCGAGGAATAGTAGGGCCATAACTGTGTCATTAGCCGGATTAGCCAAATGCCGCCGGCTGCGTTCTTATTTAGCGCACCAAGTAGAGTGCGTAGAAGACAATCGCCTCTGTCAAAGCGATCGCCAGAATGGCGTGGACTAGGACGGGCGTAAAGGCACCTGGGTTGCGACCAACGGCCGTGGTCATACCCAATCCTGTGAGACCGATGCCTATGCCAACCCCCATCGCGGCCAGGCCGACATGAATGCTTCCGTTAATTTCTGCCAGTAGTGGTAGTATCATATTTTGTCTTGTTAGGTTTTAGCGATTTAGTTTGCGATCGCCGAAAGTTCAATGCGCTTCTTCCCCGGGACTGTGTTGCGCAATCAAGAGAGTGAAAATAGCGGTCAATAACATGAAAACGAGGGCCTGGACAAATCCGACCAGGATTTCCAGGAAGTAGAACGGAATCGGGATTAACCACGCCAGGGCCGGTACCATGTGTGACATAGCTTCGAGAATGCTTTCGCCGGCGAAAATATTTCCGAAGAGACGGAAACTCAGTGAAACCGGCCGAAATAGAATCGAGATGATTTCCAGCCAACCGACCAAAAAGAAGACGACCACCATCAGTATTTTGAGGACACCGGAAGTCTCGCCTTTGGGGCCAAACAGGTGCATCAGGAATCCTCCAATACCATTAGCCTGAAGAGCCCAGATGAACCAGAGGACAAAGAAAATAAGGGCCATGGCCGAAGTCATATTGAGGTCGGCGTTGGCGCCGCGCAGCAGCGGTCGCTCGATGTGAAACGCACCGCTGGCTGGATCGGCCTGTCCCCAGCCGATGGTTCCGACGCCGGGAATTAGGCCGAACCAGTTTGCGAAGAGAATGAAAATGAAAATCGTGGCGAAGAACCAGAATGTTTTCCTCACCAATTCAGGGCCAATAATTGACTCAAGAAAATTATAGAGGCTTTCCACCAGCCACTCCCAAAAGTTTTGCGCACCGCTGGGAATAGTTTGGATATTGCGAGTTGCGAGCTGAGCAAAAATAATCACCCCGAGGGCCACAACCCAGGAGACCAGAATTGAATTGGTGACGGGGAAATTCCCGATCTGGAACAGAGGCACAGCCTTGAGGGAGAGCGTTTCGTGCTCTGCTGATTCGGCCGCCTCAGCCAATGTGGGCGCAGTCAGAAGGCCAATCGCGCAAAGAGCGATCAGTGTCCTTCGAAGCAAATGGCGATGCGGGAACATTGAGTGTGTCTGAAGCAAACGAAAACCCAATTTACCTGGAGGGAGACCTGCTTAACGGTCCCGCGCTCGACCCTGGGCGCTTGCCGCGCTTACCAAAGCCGCTTTCCTGCGGATGACAAGTTATTTCGCGACGGCACTTTCGATCAGCGGCGCTGGCAGTTCCACCTCCCCCAGACTCGGTTCGCGCGCCATACGCCTGTCACATACTTCTTCGTAAATCCGTTCCAGTTCGCGAATCGTCATTTCCTGATCGAAATTCTCCCCCACCGCCTGGCGGGCGGCGGCACTAAAACGCGCATATATTTCGGGCGAATTCGCCAACGCCACCATCGAGCGGCCAAGACTTTCGGTGTCACCCTCGTCGCTGAGAAACCCATTGAGGTTTTCCGTCACGGCTTCGGGAATCCCGCCATGCCGGGTGGCGATCACCGGCAGACCCGTTGCCATCGCTTCGAGAACCGAATTTGGCACCCCCTCCTGATCCTGATCTGGCTGGGTTTCGCTCGGATGAATGAAAATGTGGCTCCGTGCGTACAGTTCGCGCAGATCCGGCTGGCTGAGAAAACCGCAGAAATGCACCTTGCCGGCAATGCCGAGTTCTTGTGCCAAGGCTTCCAGGTCCGATTGCAGTGGTCCTTTCCCGGCAATGATGAATTCAGAATTCGGGAATTCCTTAACGAAAACAGCGAAGGCACGAATGGCCGATCCGACGCCTTTTTTGTCGATCAATCGGCACGCCTGCAGAATTTGCCAGCGACCGTCAGTCGGAAATTCCCGCCGCACGAAGGAAAATTCGTGGAGCGGAATCCCGGTACGATTGATCCGAATCCTTTCGCGTGGACAACCGAATCCGATCAGCCTGTTTGCAAGCGATCGGGAACGAGCCAACACGACCGGGACTGAGTCGAAGAGAACGCGCAGTTTTCCGGGATAATTCTCCATCTTCTTGTTAAGCGCGACGTCGGCGCCATGAAAAGAGACCAGGCAAGGCTTATTCCATGCGCGGATGAATGGAAGCAGATGCACTCCGGTATGTCCAAAGTAAATGTGCATCATGTCGGCACCACGCCGGCCGAGGATGGAAACGAGCATCTGATATTCGCCGCGATAAATGAGCGGCGGGCGGCGTTCGACGAACTTCATCCAGCCGTGACGCAGTAAATTGCGGTGTGGTCGCGGAATTCGTTCGATATCGTCAAAGCGAAAGCGTCTGGGGTGCTCTACCTTCTTTGTCATAACGAAGGTCTGGGAGCGTCGAAGGGATGTTACTTGTCGGTAAATGTGTAGCATCTCCGGCTTCAAAAAGGTGCTGCAATAACTGGCAACGATAAGTTTAGCCATGGAAGACCGCTGAGTGTCTGCGAACTCGCCTCTCTTGTCTAATGGTTAATTGTTATCGGTTTCAATCCTGGTTCAACTGGTTTCGAACCGTGATCGATCCATTCCTTTAACAATCGTTTGAGCTCCCTCATTCCGTCTCCTCTTTTTGCCGAAATCGGTACAATCGCGCGGTCCGGGAACCGTTTTTTGAAGTCGCTTAAATTTTTCGCCGCCTCCGGCAGGTCCATCTTATTAGCCACGACAAACCACGGTCGTTCTGACAAACGCGCATCATAGAGACTGATTTCACGGCGCAGCGATTCCAGATCGGCAATCGGAGTGCGCCCTTCGCTCCCGGCCATGTCGAGGACAAAAGCCAACAAACGAGAACGGGTAATGTGCCGAAGAAAATCATGACCAAGTCCAAGATTCCGATGTGCCCCTTCAATTAAACCGGGAATGTCGGCAACAGTTGCCCGCCGGTAATCATCGAGCTCCACCACACCGATCACGGGATGCAAAGTAGTAAATGGATAGGGAGCAACCTTCGACCGCGCGGCGGAAATTTGTCGGATTAATGTCGACTTGCCTGCGTTAGGATATCCGACAAGCGCCGCATCAGCGATGGAGCGCAACTCGAAAAGAAAATGTCCGCTTTCACCCTTGGCCCCATCGGTATACTCGCGCGGAGCGCGGTTGCGCGAACTTTTGAAATGCACGTTACCTTTCCCACCGGCGCCTCCCTTACACAGAACGAACTCCTGCCCATCGCGCGTGAGATCCGCGATCATATCAATTGCGGATTGGTCTGGGACTGATCGATCACCGGACAATCGAACCGCTTCAGATTCAATATCTCCGCCATCGACAGAATTTCGAATCCTACCTGGGGAATCTGATTGCTCGCCGGCAATCGGCAATCCGCAATCCCCACTCCGCAATTCATAAGCGATCGTTCCAATCGGGACCTTGACGATTTTGTTCGGCGCATTTTTGCCATGCATCTTTTTCCCGCGACCGTGTCCGCCATTTTTCGCCTTAATAATAGGCTCATACAAAAGGTGGGCCAGATGGTCGGTATGTTGATCGGCTCGGAGGATAACGTTGCCACCCCGTCCACCATCCCCTCCATCAGGTCCGCCCTTGGGCACAAATTTCTCACGTCGAAAGCTGACACACCCGTGCCCGCCTTTTCCGGCTTGTGCAAAGACTTTGATGCGATCGACAAACATTTCATCGCAAACTGCCATCGCATTCTAACGCTGTCATCCCGAGCGACTGCGAGGATCTCTCAGGCGATGAGATTTTTACTATCGAATTTGCTTCCTGTTCTTCTATAAATCCTGTTTATCGTTAGTCGGAAATTACGATGAAAGGCCGCCAGCAAGGCCGGCCCACAAAATGGGTGACGGCAACAATGAAGGAACACGTGGCTGTTGGTAAGCCGGGAGTAAAATTTGAAGTATGGGAAAAGTGGAAAAAGAATCGGCGTAAGCTTGGCACCCTAACCGTCACGGTGGGTGGGTTGCGCTGGCGGCCGCACAAAGGAAAACTCTCAAAGCAGTTAAGCTGGGATACTTTCGCCGAATGGTTCGAGGAGGAGTGAGTTGCATTGGAAGCGCGAATGATTCCCATATCGTGTCATCTCGAGCGCTAGCGAGGGATCTTCCAGTCGATCAGGGATCACACGAGCAAGGATGCGCATGATCGATTGAGAGATTTTTCGCCGTCTAATGTGGCTCAGGAGGACAACGCGCCTTACCCGAACTGAGATTCGCTGAGCTACGCGCACACCGCTATCAGTCCGCAACAGCCTTCAATCTGGTAGGTTTACCATTTCGTGAATTTGACCGCGCACTTTGCTGCTCTCATACCGCCGATCGTTCTCATGTAGTACCATCGGCATCCCGTAACGCGGGTTCATCGTGATGCGCACAACGCGATCAATTTGCGCGCCCCGTACCACCTCGAAGCGAAACTTTTGCAGCATGATGGCGAGCGAAATCTTCAAAACCTGAATGGCAAACATTGCGCCGACACATGCGCGTGGCCCGGCACTAAACGGCATGTATTCATATTGTGTCGGATCGACCTCACGCCAGCGATCGGGCCGAAAGCGCTCCGGTTCCGAGTAAATCTCCGCCAAATGATGGGTGAGAAAATGACTGCAAATTACGCGCGCCCCATGGCTGAGCGTCAGTGAACCCATCGGAATCTGATCTTCGTCAGCGGCGCGGATTGTGAACGGCACTGGCGGCAAGATCCGCATGCTTTCCTTGATGACGCGGTCGAGAAAAGAAAGCCGGGGGAGTTGTTCGCGGGTGGGCGCGTCGCCACCAAGCACGCGGTCAAGCTCATCCATCAGTTCACGCATGATGGTGGGATGTTGCGCGAGAAGGAACATTGTCCACGTCAACGTGCTGGCGGTAGTCTCAAAACTGGCGCCGAAGAGAATCGTCGCCTGACCCACCAGCTCCATGTCGGTCATGCCACGATTTTCATCATCGCGCGCCTGAATCAGGATTGAAAGCACATCGGTGCGATCGGACGAATCGCGCCGGCGTTTTTCGATCAACCGAAGGATTTCCTGCTCGACCAACTCGGCATGTTTCAGCAGCCGATGATACGGCGTCCCGGGAATGTTGACCGGAAAGAACCAGACCGGTCCGGAAAAGTTGCGACGCGCCCAAATCTCCAGCAAATGGCCGATGCGATAGGCATCAGTCGCTTCGTGACCAAAAAGCACCGCACTGGCGATTCGCAATGTAACCGCGCGCATATCGGCGTAAACATCGCGTGCGCCTGGTTTCCATTGCCCGATCGCTTCCTTCGCCAGCTCAACCGTGAGGTCGTGATAACCGGCGACTGCTTTCTTGTGAAACGGTGGCAAAATGAGCTGGCGTTGCTGTTTGTGCTGCGGACCATTCATTCGCGTGAGACCAAAACGTATTCGGCGCTGCGCCGAATTGTTCGGGCCGTGAATGAATTGACCGGTGGTTCGAAATTTCGCCGGATCGCCAAGAACCTGGCGATTAAATTCGGGTCCAATAGCGAGGACGTGCAGCTTGGTCGGTTCACCAAACGCAATCGGCCCGAGGGCGACCAGGCTTCCGTACTTTTGCTGCAGCTCGCGCATGCAGCCGATCGGATCACGGAAAAAGTGAACGTATTCGCGCGCCGCGTGCGCACCGGTAAGGAGATTCTTCTTCATCAGCGGAGCGGATTAGATTAACCCGCTCCGTCTGCGGGAAAGTCAACCATTTCCCGGATTTGTCTCATTCGGCGCAACGCCGCGTCCGCCTTGGCCTCACCCGTATGGTCGGCGACCAACACCGGCAATAACGGCAACTGGTGGCGCCGCCGTTTCATCGCTGTGCGGTGGAATTCCGGGCCGATGGCAAAGGGCAAAAGATCGCGCGGTTGTTTGGACTTTACCCTACCGAGTGCCGTGATCGGACCATATCGTTGATATAGCCGGCAAATAGTTGCCACCGGATCAAAAAAGAATCGCAGGTATTCGCGCCCGGCTGCCAGTCCGGTAACTTGCGTCGCCTTCACCGCAACTTCGAGGGCCCCGCGGCAATCGGAGAGATCGTTTGCGCCTGCCCGATCCCACCACGAATGAGCGATTCGTAGAGCGCTTTGGTTTCTTTCGCGATCGCGCGCCAACTGAATTTCTCTTCCGCTCTCAACCTTCCAGCCTTGCCGAAGCCCAGCCGCAGCTTTTCGTCTTGCATCAATTCGTTGATTTTAACCGCCAAATCACGCGCGAATTTTTCCGGATGAAGCGGCTCGAACGGACTTTCCTTCATTTGCGCAACCGGCACAAGAAAACCGGTTTCACCCTCTATCACGACTTCCTTAATCCCCCCGACTTTGCTGGCGACAACGGCCGTTTCACACGCCATCGCTTCCAGGTTAATGATGCCAAACGGTTCGTAGATCGACGGACAACAGAAAACTCCGGCGTGCGAATAAAGTTGGATCACACTTCGTTTATCGAGCATTTGATCGATCCAAATGATGCCGTCGTGGGCACGCCGTGCCTTTTCCACCGCGGTCTTCATTTCCCGGGCAATTTCCGCCGTATCGGGCGCGCCGGCGCAGAGCACAACCTGGAAATTTTTATCCATGAACTCAATGGCATGGACGAGATGAATAATTCCCTTTTGATGGGTAATGCGTCCGACGAAAAGAAGGTAAGGTTTTTCCGAATCAACGCCGAATTTGCGCAGGGCATCGGTCGATTTGGTCGGGCGATATTCTTCGAGATCGATGCCGTTATAGATCACGTGCAGGCGTTCGTCTCGGACATTGAATAGCCGCGCGATGTCAGCCTTGGTCTCCTTTGAAACGGCGATGACGGCGTCTGCCATCTCCAAAGCGGTCTTCTCGACCCAGAGTGAAAAATCGTAACCGCCTGCGAGCTGTTCGCGTTTCCACGGCCGCAATGGCTCGAGCGAGTGCACCGTGATGACTAGTGGAATTCCGTAATTTTTTCGCGCCAGAATTCCACCCCAGTGAGTGTACCAAGTATGACAATGCACAACCTGGGCGTCGACACCGGCGGTGTTAAAAGCGGTGCAACGTTGGACCGCGCCAAGGGTGGAACGCAATGGCTTCGGGCAATGAAACCGGGAATCGTCCAGCTGAAACCCACGAATTGTTAGCCGCCCAGATTTGCCCTTCTGGTCGCCAAAACAGCGGACTTCCACATCCATTAACCGGGCGAGCTCATGCGACAAATACTCGACGTGGACGCCGGCTCCCCCGTAGGTATGCGGCGGATATTCATTAGTCAGCAAAAGCACTTTCACGCGCGTCTGTAGTAGTCGTACCGACAAAACACGGCAAGTCCGGTTGCGCCTTTAGGGCACTAAAAGTCCGAAACTCTCGTTTACGGCCGCCGCTAATTCGGGTCGCTAACTTCTCACTTTTAAGAGCAGCACCGGCACTTCCACGGCATGCCGTACCTTGTCCACGGTCGCGCCATAAAGAATGTCGCTGATGAAACGGTGGCCATGGGTGGTCATAGCAATCAGGTCAACATCCTTTTCGCGGGCCAGCTTAATAATCTCGTCGGACGGTTCGCCAAGGGCGAGAACGGCGTCGCAGATAAAGCCATCATCGATCAATTCGCGTTGTCGTTCTTCCAAATACACGCGGTCCTGTTTCATTTCTTCGCTTTCGGCCAGTTTCAACTGATTAAAATTTCGCGCCACCCAGCCGTCGGCAACATGGACCAACAGAATTTTCGCTCCTGCCATCCGCGCAAGCGGCTTGATGTGGCCGAGGATGGTCTCGTCGGCAGCGCTGTTTTCAAGTGGGATGAGAATGCGCTGATACACGTTAAGAATGACGAAGGTCCAATGTCGAATGACGATTTAATTCCGAATGATGAAGGCTAAAGCCGCCAATTTTACGGCGCTCATTTTTGGACATTGTTTCGTCGTTCGTCATTCGGATTTCGACATTTACTCCGGCAGGGGAAGGCCCAGCGTGCCGTAAACCGCTTTCAGCACCGCCTCGGGCATGAAGATATCGAAGAGCAACTTCACGTTGAGCGCGATAATAATGAGCGCCGTCGTCCAACCGAGAATTTTCAGCCATGGTTTGTTGGTAAACTCGCCGAGTTTCTTTTTCTCGCTCGTGAAACGCATCAGCGGCCAGACCGCAAAACCAAGTTGCATGCTCAGAACCACCTGACTGGCGACGAGCAACTCGGTCGTCTTGCTCTCCCCGGCAAAACCAATCACGAGCACCGCGGGAACAATCGCAATAAGACGGGTAATTAATCGCCGCAGCCACGGTTTGATCCGGATGTTGAGAAAACCTTCCATCACAATTTGGCCGGCAAGAGTCCCGGTGAGAGTGGAGTTTTGACCTGAGGCCAACAGGGCGACAGCAAACACACCGCTGGCGATGCTCACGCCCAGCAGCGGGCTGAGCAGTTTGTAGGCATCGCGAATGTCCGCCACGTCCTGGTGACCCGACCAATGAAACGCTGCTGCCGCCAAGATCAGAATGGCCGCGTTGATAAACAAGGCGAACATAAGCGCGCCGGTGGAATCAATGGTTGCGAATTTGATCGCCTCCCGTTTCCCCGCCGGGGTCTGTTCAAACTTCCGCGTCTGCACTACCGAAGAATGGAGATAAAGATTATGCGGCATCACCGTGGCACCCAGAATGCCGATGCTGACGTACAGCATCCCTTGATTGGTCACGATTCGCGGACCTGGAACGAACCCGAAAAGAATTCCGGTGAGGCTGGGTTTAGAGAAAACCAGCTCCGCGGCAAAACACCCGCCGATCGTGATAATCAAGGTAAAGACGAGCGCTTCGATGTAACGAAAGCCTTTGTTTTGCAGGAAGAGCACAATGAGCACGTCCATGGCGGTAATGATGCAACCCCATACCAGCGGAATCCCAAGTAGCAGCTGGAGGGCGATCGCTGATCCGACCACTTCGGCGAGATCGCATGCGGCGATAGCGACCTCACAAAGCACCCACAGGAACCAAACGATCGGTTTGGGATAGTGGTCGCGGCAGGCTTGCGCCAAATCCCGGCCTGTGACGACGCCCAGTTTAATGCAGAGATGCTGGAGCAGTATCGCCATGAAGTTGGAGATCATGATGACGGCGAGCAGCGAGTAGCCAAATTTAGCCCCCCCCGCCAGATCGGTCGCCCAGTTACCTGGGTCCATATAACCGACCGCGACGAGAAATCCGGGACCGGCGAAAGCGAGCAACTTCCGCAAAAACGATGCATTTGGTGGAACGAGGACACTACGATGAACTTCCGGGAGAGAAACGGCTGCGGCGTCTCTGCGCCAAGCTTGTTCGGTCGCGGTCAATTCCGGCATGGATTAGCGTCCTGAAAATTTGCTCCCGCGCCAGCACGAAAGTCCGAGCCGGACTGGCGGAATAACCTTCGCTCCCTATCCCGCAGCACAGTCCCACTGGGGGAAGGTTAGGATGAAGGACCTTTCGAGGATCCTCAAAAAGGGCTCACGGTCCTTGTTCGTAGACAAATCACTTTTGCGCGATCAGTCGTTCGAACTTTACGTTGTGCCAGGAATAGAACGGGTAGGGTCGATCGGGATTCTCCACACGATATCGCCATTGTTTGTACATCCACATATATGGGCCGGGTTTTGCGCGCACAACGGGTTCAAAGGAATCCCAGCACGCTTGCGCAATTTCACGTGGGCTGGCATTGGGGCCAAGATCAATCGGCGAATGAAAAACCATGCGGTAACGCCCTCGTGGCAACGGGTCGCAATGGCAAGGAATAAGGAGAGCCCCCGAACGCTGTTGGAGCCAAGCGTGCGCAGAAGTAACACTGGTGTGCAGTCCAAAACAGCGAATGGCGACAGCTGCCGGACCGGGAAAAACCGTTAGATCAACGAGCATTGCTATATTGCCGCCACGACGCAAAGTTTTGAAGAGCCGAAGAATCCCACCCCCTGTGCGTCCACTGAAGACATGGCCAGACTGCTCTCGCCAACGTCGGAAAATTGGATCGAGCAACGGGTTTTTGAACTCCTGCGCGATGATAGTGCTGGGCCGGCCACGAAACCCACAACCCAAGCTGAGCCATTCGAAGTTGCTATAGTGAAAACCAACAACAATTCCACTCTGATTCGGATCGACCTCGGGGAATCCCTCAAATTCGATATGACGAAGGAAATTATCCGGCGTAAGCCGCGGACTCCACATCAGGTCGAGCATGGTTTGGGCAAAATGCTGATAGGATTCACGAATGATGCGTCGTTTCTCAGCCGCCGAATATTTCCCGGGGAAGGCGCATTCGAGATTGGCCACGGCAACGCGTCGGCCACGGGCATCGACAATCGACGCGACGGCACCGAAAATCTTGGCCAGCGCCCCGATGGCGGACCGCGGAAAAAGTGGCACGACTTTCGCCGCTATGAGCAAGCCGATGAATTCGAGCCGATAACGCAATTTCTTCCACGCCTGCCTCATACCTTTCTCAAATAAGCCCAGTCGCGTTAGCGAAATTTTGTGCGAACGTGCCCGACCGCCCCGGCAGGGTCGCGCGGCGGCATCTTGTGAAAAGCGTCCTCTTCGTTTGTACCGGTAATGTTTGTCGCAGTCCCATTGCGGAAGGTCTTTTTCGCCGTCTCTTGGGAAATCGCAAGGACATTGAAGTGGCTTCAGCCGGAGTGCACGCCGTGCGAGGACAGCCGCCCAGCTCGCATGCGATTGACGTTTGCACTGAGGAAGGGACAGAAATTGGCAACCTGCGGAGCCAACCGCTTACCGGAGCACTCGTCGAACGCGCGACACATATTTTCGCCATGACTGGAGCACATGTCGAAGCAATCCAGATGCTTTTTCCAAATGCCGCCGACAAGACTTTCTTGCTACGTGAATTTGAAGAACCCGGTGCGACTTGCTGGCGCGACGTGCCGGATCCTATCGGCCTGGGACGCGATGTTTATAATACCTGCGCAGAGACGATCAAAAACGCCTTGCCGAGCGTGCTCGCTTTTGTAGAAGAGAGCGAAGTAGCCGTGCGTCCCGGCGGACGTAGCGGCGGTGCTTCCATCTATATCGTGAGCGACGTTTCGCATCCCACTCCATCAATCCTCGGAGCTCCGAGTGGCGGATTGCGCAAGGTCGACCCGGAAGTTTTTGACGCGATTGAGGCGGAAGAAAGACGGCAGCGCGAAAATATCGAGTTGATTGCCTCGGAAAATTTCACCAGTCGGGCGGTGATGGAAGCGCAAGGGAGCGTACTGACTAACAAATACGCTGAAGGCTTGCCAAAGAAACGTTGGTATGGCGGCTGTGAGAACGTTGACATAGTCGAGCAACTCGCGATCGATCGCGCGAAGCGTCTCTTCAATTGCGAACACGTCAACGTGCAACCGCATAGCGGTGCGCAAGCCAACATGGCCGTTTATTTTTCGGTGCTGAAACCGGGCGACAAAATTCTCGCCATGAATCTGGCACACGGCGGCCATCTCACGCACGGGCATCCGGCAAATTTCTCCGGCAAGTTTTACAACGTCTCGCAATACGGCGTATCGGAGAAAACCGAGCAGATCGATTACGATGCGCTGCAAAAACAAGCCGAGGAAGTGAAGCCGGCGATGATCACCGCCGGCGCCTCCGCGTACCCGCGCATCATCGAGTTTCCGCACTTAAGGCAAATCGCCGATTCGGTCGGCGCACTGCTTTTCATCGACATGGCCCACATCGCCGGGCTCGTTGCCGGCGGACAACATCCGAGTCCGATCCCGCACGCGCATTTCGTCACGACGACCACGCACAAAAGTTTGCGTGGCCCACGCGGCGGCATCGTGATGTGCGAAGAAAAATTCGCCAAACAAATCGACGCGACCGTGTTTCCCGGCGTTCAAGGTGGACCGCTAATGCATGTCATTGCGGCCAAAGCGGTTTGTTTTCGCGAAGCCCTTCAGCCGCAGTTCCGCGATTATCAGCGCCAAGTTGTAGTCAACGCGAAAGCGCTTGCCGCCGGTTTGGCCAAACACGGGTACCGCATCGTCAGCGGCGGCACCGACAATCATCTCATGCTGGTAGACCTTCGTCCGAAAGAATTGAACGGCAAAGAAGCACAGGAAGTTCTCGATCGCGCCGGCATTACCGTGAACAAAAACGCCATCCCGTTCGACACCAGTTCGCCGTTCAAACCCAGCGGAATTCGTGTTGGCACCCCGGCGGTGACGACACGCGGCATGCGCGAAGAGGAAATGCTCGAGATTGCGGACTTGGTCGCAGAAGCATTGCAGAATCGCAATGACAACGCCGCGCTCGAACGCGTTCGCGGCAAGGTGCGCAATCTGACGCGCAGATTTCCGCTCCCGAGTTAGGGCAAGCGGCATGTTTCCGGGGAAAGCATGCGAGGCGCGTGCGCTCCCCGAACAAACGATTCGTGTTATCTAATCTGCGAAAATCTGCGTAATCTGCGGATTATGACGAACCGGTCGGCTGAGCAAGGAGTCAATCCATTGCGCGAAGGTTTGAGCACGCGGGCTGTGCCGCAGCCATGCGCGATCGTCATCTTCGGCGCGACCGGAGACCTAACGCATCGGAAATTGATTCCGGCCGTATACAACCTTGCCGCTGATGGTGAGCTGCCGCCAGCGGTAGCCGTCGTTGGTTTCGCCCGACGCCCCAAAACCGGCGACGAATTCCGAAACGAACTCGGCGAAACAACAAAGCAATTTTCGCGTCAGGAGGTCCGTGATGATATTTGGAAAACCTTTTCGCAATCGCTCTCTTATCACCAAAGCGAATTCGAGGACGAAAGCGGTTATCGATCATTGGTCAAACGGCTCGATCAACTCGACGAAGAACGCGGCACGCGCGGCAATCGTTTGTTTTATTTCGCAGCGGCGCCGGAACAATTCGAGCCCATCCTGAAAAATCTTAAAGCAGCAGGATTGAGTAAAGCGAAAGAAGGCAGCTGGGCACGCGTTATCATTGAAAAGCCGTTTGGGCGTGATCTCGCTTCGGCGCAGGAGTTAAATCGGGTCGTATCCAATTCTTTTTCCGAAGATCAGACCTATCGAATCGATCACTTTCTCGGGAAAGAAACCGCGCAGAACATTCTGGTTCTCCGTTTTGCTAACGCGATTTTTGAACCGATCTGGAACGCGCGTTATATCGATCACATCCAGATCACCGCGGCCGAAACCCTCGGCGTCGAAGGGCGGGCCGGTTACTACGAAACCGCCGGTGCCTTGCGCGACATGGTGCAGAATCATTTGCTGCAATTGCTTTGCCTGGTGGCGATGGAAGCGCCCACCGATCTTAGCGCCGACAGCATTCGCGATGAAAAGGTAAAGGTCGTGCGCTCGCTGCGTCGTTATCGTCCGGAAGAAATCACGAAATGGGTTGTGCGCAGCCAGTACACCGTTGGCGCGATTAATGCCGAACCCGTTCCAGCCTACCGCGAGGAAGAAAAAGTGAACCCGAATTCTGAAACCGAAACCTACGTCGCGCTTCGCCTGCTTCTCGATACCTGGCGCTGGTCAGAGGTGCCGATTTACTTGCGGGTCGGGAAACGTCTCCCCAAATCCGCCACTGAAATTTCGGTGCACTTTAAGAAAGCGCCCATGGTCCTGTTTAATCGCGACAGCGCCGAGCATGATCAAAACGTCCTCGTCATTCGCATCCAACCCGATGAGGGAATTTCGTTGCGCATGATGGCAAAGATTCCGGGGACGAGTTTGCGAATCGAACCGGTGAAGATGGATTTTCATTATGGCACCAGTTTTGGGAAGGCGAGCCCGGAAGCGTACGAACGTTTGTTGCTCGACGCCATGAGCGGCGACGCCACCCTTTTTGCCCGCCGCGATGAAGTCGAGGAGGCCTGGGGATTTATCGACACCATTGAAAGCGCTTGGAGCAACAAAGATGCACCTCCACTGACATATTATCCTGCCGGTTCGTGGGGACCGGAGGAAGCAGACGAATTTCTCGCGCGCGATGGACGCACATGGAGACGCTTGTGATTAAACCGTCATTCCGAGCGGAGCGAAGCGAAATCGAGGGATCCCGCCATGTTTCCTTTAAGGTTTCGCCACGGGATCCCTTTCGTGGCGCAGGCTTCCAGCCTGTGGGGCAAGCAGGTGTCTCGCCTGCGGCTGGTTTCGACAGGCGTGACGCCTGTCTGCCCCACAGCCGAGGACGGCTGCACCACGCCGCTCGGGATGACCATAAATTGTATGCCTGCGCCAGCTGAAACCATTTCTCTCGGTCTTCCGGTCGCGATCGATCGCATCGATCGCGGGCTGAAGAAGCTTTGGAGTGAAAGCGAAGGCGCGATGACACGTGCCTCAATGATAAATCTCGCAGTTTACAGCGAAGAACCTGATTCGCTTACACAAAACACGCAGTTGCTGGCGCGAATCGCCGAGAATCATGCCTGCCGAGGTATCGTGATCGGCGCCAATCCGCATTCGAAAAATGATCGCATCGAGGCGTGGATTAGCGCGCATTGTCATGTTGGTCGCGCCGGCACCAAACAAGTCTGCTCGGAACAGATTTCATTCTTTCTCGAAGGCGCAAAGGTAAAGCTGCTTCCCAGTATCGTTTTTTCCCAGCTCGATTCTGATCTCCCACTTTATCTCTGGTGGCAATCCAAATTCGCCGAACCGATGGATCCGCAGCTTTGGTCGTGGATCGATCGATTGATCTACGACAGTCAAA
>Ga0209577_10001612_pt1 | contig 22315 bp, 18 predicted proteins | sample GraSoiAngelo_109_FD_185874 | JGI IMG/M metagenome (GOLD analysis project Ga0209577, IMG submission 185874) | Grasslands soil microbial communities from the Angelo Coastal Reserve, California, USA - 14_0903_12_20cm (SPAdes) (version 2) | ecosystem: Environmental > Terrestrial > Soil > Grasslands...
GATTACGACCGGAATGACGCACGTCTCGGAGTATCTCGTCACGCTCGGCCCGGCGGGGCTGTTCGCGGTCGCGCTGCTCGACTCGGCGCTCGTCCCTCTGCCGGGCGGCCCCGACGCGGTCATGCTCGTGCTCTCGACCGAGCGCCCCGCGTGGATGCCGTTCTACGCGCTGGCGGCGACCGCCGGGTCTGTGCTGGGCTGCATCATCCTCTATTACATCGCGCGGCGCGCGGGCCGTCGCGCGCTCGACAAATTCCCGCCGTCGAAGCAGGCGCGCGTCAAAGAGCTGGTTGACCGCTACGACGTTCTGTCGGTGCTGGTCGCGTCGGTGCTGCCGCCGCCGTTCCCTTTCAAGCTGTTCGTCATCACGTGCGGGGTGTTCCGGCTCAACGTCTGGCGCTTCGCCGCCGCAATCGCGGCGGGCCGCGCCTTCCGCTTCTTCCTCGAAGGCTTCGTCGCGGTCGAGTACGGCGAGCAGGCGGAAAACTTTCTCGCGCGGAACTACCCGGCGGTCGGCCTCGGCCTCGCCGCGCTGATAGTCGTCTTCTTCGTGCTGCGGGCTTTGCTTCGGCGGGGGAAGAAAGAGGCCGGAGGTCAGAGGCCGGAGGTCGGTCGCTATTCAGGTGCGAAGATGAGAGGTCAGGACGAGACGGAAGGTTCCACCGACCTCTGACCGCCGACCTCCGACCTCCGCTTTTGAAACCGGCGAGCGCCGTCGAGGTCGCGGACTCCGTTCTCGTGCAGGTGTTCGAGGAGGCGCAGGAAGACGCGTGCGGTGGCGCGCGCATCGTCGCCGGCGCGGTGGCGCTTGCGGTGCGGGACGGAGAAATGCTCGGCGAGCGCGACGAGGCGGAAGCTCTTGAGTTCGGGCAACAGGCGGCGCGCGAGCGAGACGGTGCAGAGGTGCGAGTTCATCATGCGCCTGCCGGGGAAGACCGAGGCGATCTCGTGGTTGATGAAGCGCACGTCGAAGACCGCGTTGTGCGCGACGAGGACGGCGGTGCCGGCGAAGCGGAGCCAGTCGGCGGCGACCTCCTCGAAGGTCGGCGCCCGTGCGACCATCTCGTCGCGGATGCCCGTCAGCCCCGCGATGAAGGGCGGGATTGGGGTGCGCGGGTTGACGAGCGTCTGGAACTCGGCGACGATGCGCCCGGCGCAGACGCGCGTCGCGCCGATCTCCATGATGCGCGAGGGCGGCATCTTCGGCCCCGTCGTCTCGATGTCGAAGACCACGAAGTCGGTTTCCGAGAGCGGGCGGCACTCGTCGTCCTCGCAGAGCATCTCGACCTCGTGCGAGTCTTCCGAGACGCCGACGCGCCAGTCTTCGCCGACGAGTTCGCTGACGAGCGCCGTGGCGAGCGAAGGGTCGAGGCCGGGGAGTTCGAGGACGACTTCGGCGACCTCGGTCGTGCGCGCCCGCCCGCCGCTGGCGCGCAGCACAGAAATCGTCTCCTCGACGAGCGCCGAATCGGGGACGAGGTTGCGGAAGGTCTGCGGCATCGGGGCGCATTGTAAACGCGGGCAGCGGGAAAGGGAAGGGTGAAGGTTGAAAGCCACAGGGACGGGTGAAGAGTGAAAGCCGACGAGGTCGTCGAAAGGTTCCGCCGCACGGGCGCGCTGCTCGAAGGCCACTTCGTCCTGACGAGTGGGCTGCACAGCACGCACTACCTTCAGTGCGCGCTCGTGCTTCAACACCCCTCGGAGGCCGAGGCGTTTGCGCGCGCCATCGCCGCCGGCTTCTCGGAGCAGCAAGTCGAGACGGTGGCCGCGCCCGCCATCGGCGGCATCATTATCGGCTGGGAGGTTGCCCGCGCCCTCGGCGTCCGCTCCATCTGGACGGAGCGCGAGGCGGGCGCGATGACGCTCCGCCGCGGCTTCACAGTCCGCCCCGGCGAAAGAGTTCTAGTCGTCGAAGACGTGATAACGACGGGCGGCTCGACGCGCGAGACCATCGAGGCGTTGCGCGCGGCGGGCGCGCTCGTCGTCGGCGCGGCCTCAATCATTGACCGCTCCGGCGGGCGCGCCGATGTCGGAGTCCCCCGCGTCGCCCTCGCCACGCTCGAAGTCCCGGCCTTCGCCCCGGCAGCCTGCCCGCAGTGCACCGCCGGCGTCCCGGCGGTCAAACCCGGAAGCAGGAAATCAGGAGGCAGACGGCAGGGGCAGGAGGCAGGAGGTTGACTGTCATGGGCAGCGGCGTTTTCTCCTTAACCACTCGAAGGCGAATGTTTTTCTACTGCCGCCTGCCCCTGCCGTCTGCCTACTTCTTATGAACTACCGCCTGACGATTCAATACGACGGGACAGATTTCCACGGCTGGCAGACACAGGAGGGCAGGCGCACGGTGCAGGGCGAGCTGACGCGCGCGCTGTCGCTGATCGAAGGCTGCGAGGTCGTGGTGCACGGCGCGGGGCGGACGGACGCGGGCGTGCACGCCGAGGGGCAGGCGGCGAGCGTGCGTCTGCGGCGCGAGTTCGAGCCGGAAAGGCTTCGCGCCGCCATCAACGGCAACGTCGCCGCCGACCTGCGGGTGATTGACGCCCGGCCCGCGCCCGAAGACTTTCACGCGCGCTACTCGGCAAAGGGGAAGACCTACTGCTACCGCGTCTTCAACGAGCGCTTCGTGTCGCCATTCTGGGCGCGCTACGCGCTGCACGAGCCGCGCGCGCTCGACACGGGCGCGATCTTTGAGGCCGCAACGCTCTTCGTCGGCGAGCACGACTGGACGGCGTTCTCGGCGGCGCAGTCGGACGTGAAGACGCGCGTCCGCCGCGTGACGCGGCTCGATGTGAGCGAGCGACGGAGCAGCCGCGGGCGCGGGCGGCTCGTCGAGTTCAGCGTCAGCGCCGAAGGCTTCCTGCGCTACATGGTGCGCTCAATCGCGGGCGCGCTCCTCGCCGTCGGTCGCGGCGAGACTAACGCCGCGGCCATCCTTCACGCCATCGAGACCGGCCAGCGCCCTCACATCATCACCACCGCGCCCGCGCACGGCCTCACGCTCGTCGAGGTTCACTACTAATAGTTCCAAGTCCCAAGTTCAAGGTTCAAAGTTTAAGGGCCTTGCAACTTTGAACTTGGAACTTGAAACTTTAAGTCTGAACTTTGCACTTTGAAGTGATTTGCGATTAAGATGCGGCGGGGCTGAGAACGCACTTCCGTCAGGCCCTTCGGTAAGAACACCCGGATGCTCGCAAACTTCGCCGAGGTAGTCGAGAGAGGGTCGCGCGACGAGGCGCTGCTCGCGCAAGTTGACTGGACGCGACTGCCGCGCCACGTGGCCGTCATCATGGACGGCAACGGGCGCTGGGCCGCGCGGCGCGGACAGCCGCGCATCGCGGGGCACCGCGCGGGGGTCGAGGCCGTTCGCGCGTCGGTTGACACGGGCGCGCGGCTCGGACTCGGTGCGCTCACGCTCTACGCCTTCTCGACCGAGAACTGGAAGCGCCCGCGCCTCGAAGTGGACGCGCTGATGCGCATGCTCAAGCGCTACCTCCGGCTCGAACTCGAAGAGATCAACCGCCAGGACATACGCTTCCAGCCCATCGGTCGCACCGACGCCTTGCAGGAGAGCGTCCGCCGCGAGCTTCAGCGCGCAATCGAGCGCACGGAGCGAAACACGGGGATGGTCTTGAGCGTGGCGCTCAACTACGGCGGGCGCGCGGAGATCGTTGACGCCGCCCGGGCGGCGGTGCGCGCGCTCGTCGCGGAGGGGAGCGCGCCCGACGGGATAACCGAAGAGGACATTGGTCGCAACCTCTATACGTGCGGCCTGCCCGAACTCGACCTGCTCGTGCGCACCAGCGGCGAGCTGCGCATCTCGAACTTCATGCTCTGGCAGGCCGCCTACAGCGAGATTTACGTGACCGAGACGCTCTGGCCCGACTTCCGCCGCGCCGACCTCCTGGAAGCTATCGTTGACTACCAGCGGCGCGACCGGCGCTTCGGCGGGTTGCAGCTCGTGGCGAATGCGAAATAGCTGTTAACTGTTAGCCGTTAGCTTTTTTCTATTAGCTGACCACCCGTTTTAGAGTTTGAAGACTAAACCCGGAACCTAATTTTAAGCTAACGGCTAACGGCTAATAGCTAACAGCCCTCTTCATGAACCGACTCATCACCGCCGCCGTCGCGCTTCCCCTGATCATCGCCTCGATTATTTACCCGCCGCTCGAACTGCTCTTCGTCGCCATCGCCGTCGCCGCCATCACTATTGCCCTTTACGAGTTCTGGTTTCTGGCGAGGCGCGTCGGGGCGAGGCCGGATGTGGTCGTCGGCTACGCCGCGACCGCCGCGCTCCTGGTCGGCTTCTTCTTCGACGCGCCATACGTCGAGCCGCGGTGGCTCGTCCTGTGCGTCGTCGCCCTGACGGTCGGGTCGCTGGCGGCGGAGATGCTGAGGGGCGCGCCCTTCGACAAGATGATCCTGTCGGTCGGTTCGACCGTGCTCGGCGTGCTCTACGTCGTCGTGCTCGGCGGCCACCTGATTTCCGTGAGAGTAGGCTTCCCGCGCCCGGCGCTCGGATTCCCTGAGAGTTATTCCGTCTCGACGCACTTGCTCTCGTTCTTCCTCCTCGTGCTGATGGGTTCGGACACGGGCGCGTACTACGCGGGGCGGCTCTTGGGCAAGCACAAGCTCGCGCCGACGATCAGTCCGGGGAAGACCTGGGAGGGCGCTGCGGGCGGCACGGCGGCGAGCCTTTTGATGGCGGCGCTCGCCCACTACTGGTTCTTCCCTGAGCTTTCGCTCCGCGCGGCGCTGCCGCTGGCTGCCGTGATGAACGTGCTCGGCGTGACGGGCGACCTGGCGGAGAGCGCATTGAAGCGAAGCGCGAAGGCCAAGGACGCATCACAAATCATACCCGGCCACGGCGGCTTCCTCGACCGGCTCGATAGCTTGCTCTTCAACGCGCCGGTCATCTACTATTTCGCTCTCTACTACTGGCGTTAACACGTTTCATGGACACACAGGGCATCGCCATCCTCGGCTCGACCGGCTCCATCGGCTGCAACACGCTGAAGGTGGTCGAGTCGTTTAGCGACGAACGCTTCCGCGTGGTCGCGCTCGCCGCGGGGCGCAACGTCGCGCGGCTCGCCGAGCAGGTCGAGCGCCACCGACCCGAACTCGTCGCCGTCGAAGACCTAGCCTGCGCGCAGAAACTGAAGGACGAACTCAAGAGACGCGGCGTGAGTGTGCCGCGCGTCGCCGTCGGCGAGGGCGGCCTGGTCGAGGTCGCGACGCACGACGCGGCGCGGACGGTCGTGAGCGCGACCGTCGGCGCGGTCGGCTTCGTGCCGACGCTGCGGGCGCTGGAAGCCGGGAAGCGCGTGGCGCTGGCGAACAAGGAGACGCTGGTCATCGCGGGCGAGTTGATGACGCGGGCCGCCGAAGCGTCGGGCGCGGAGTTGCTGCCCGTTGACTCGGAACACAACGCGATTCACCAGTGCCTGCGCGGCGAGCGGCGCGAGGAGGTGCGGCGGCTGATACTGACCGCCTCAGGCGGCCCGTTCCGCGCGAAGACGTTGAGCGCCATGACCGACGCCACGGTCGCCGAGGCGATGCGCCACCCGACGTGGAGCATGGGCGCGAAGATCACGATTGACTCGGCCACACTGATGAACAAGGGCCTCGAAGTCATCGAGGCCCACTGGCTCTTCGGCTTCGGCGCGGAAGAGATTGACATCGTCGTCCACCCGGAGTCGGTCGTCCACTCGATGATCGAGCTGGTTGACGGCTCGATCATCGCGCAGTTGGGCGTCACGGACATGCGCCACGCCATCCAGTACGCGCTCACGTACCCGGAGCGACACCCCTGCGCCGCGCTCCCGCCGCTCGACCTGGCGAAGCTCTCGACGCTCCACTTCGAGGAGCCTGACATCGAGCGCTTCCCCTGCGTCCGTCTGGCCTACCGCGCCCTGCGCGAGGGCGGCACGCTGCCCGCGGCTTTGAACGCGGCGAACGAGGAGGCCGTCAGCGCCTTCCTCGCCGGACGCATACGCCTGACCGACATCCCGCGCGTCATCGAGAGCGTGATGGACGCGCACGAGACGCGCGCGGTCAGCAGCCTCGAAGTGGTGTGCGAGGTTAACCGCCGTTCGCGGCTCGAAGCGGCGCGCGAGATTGAGCGTGTCGCCGCGCCGTCGCGCGTCGTCGCTTGAGGTCAAGTTGTTTGACGCGACTACGCGCGGGCGCGTAAACTTTCGGTGCAACGGAGCGCGGCGGCAGCGCCTCTAAACGTTTTCGCGCTCCCGACAGTGAACCTTTTGAGAAACTGACTTTATGACCTGGATTCTCGCCTTCGTCTTCATCCTCGGCGCTGCCGTCGTCCTGCACGAGTTCGGCCACTTCGTCGTCGCCAAACTCCTCGGCATACGCGTCGAGACCTTCTCGGTCGGCTTCGGCAAACGTATCTGGGGGCGACGCTGGGGGACGACCGACTACCGCCTGTCGCTCGTCCCGCTCGGCGGCTACGTCAAGCTCGGCGGCGACGAGTCGAACGCCGGCCTTGAGGACGGTGCGGGCGAGGAGATTCCCGCGGGCGAGCGCTTCGACCTGCGCCCGCGCTGGCAGAAGATTGCGGTCGGCGTCGCCGGGCCGGTGATGAACGTCCTGACGGCGCTCGCCATTCCCTTCATCCTCGCGTTGGTCGTCGGCGTGCCTTCGATGCCGCCGCCCGTCGTCGGCGACGTGATTGACGGCAGCGCCGCCGAAGCCGCCGGCCTGCGACCGGGCGACCGCATCGTCTCCTTCAACGGGCGCGAAGGCGCGACCTGGGAGGAGATCAGGAACGACGGGACGATCTCGCCGGGGCAGACGATTCAACTCGCCGTCGAGCGCGACGGGCGTCGTATCCCGCTCACGATCACGCCGGAGAAGCGCGAGGAGGACAGCCAGGCAATCGGCGACCTCGGCGTGCTGCCGGACTACGGCCAAATCCCCGTCAAGGTCGTGATTGACATGGTGGAGAAAGGCTCGCCCGCCGAAGCAGCCGGGTTGCAGCCGGACGACCAGATCGTCGCGCTCGACGGCACGCCGATCCGCAGCAGTTACCAGGTGGTGCGCCACATCAAGTCACATCCGACGGGCGCGGTCACGTTCACAGTCAAGCGCAAAGACCAGACGCTCGACATCGTCGCGGGCGACGTGCGCAAGCCCGACGGTAAGCTCGGCTTCCTGCCCGACGAGGAGTACCCGATTAAGCGCGTCGGCGCGGGGGCCGCGGCCAGTTACGCCTACGGCCACAACCTCGAAATGCTGCGCCTGACGGGGATGGCGCTGGGCCAGGTCTTTTCGGGCCGGCGCTCCGTGCGCGACACCTTCTCCGGGCCGATAGGCATCGCGCAGGCGTCGAAGCGCGCCGCCGAGGAGGGCGGCCTCGAAGGTGTCTTCCGCATGCTCGGCTTCCTGAGTCTTAACCTCGGCATCTTCAATCTCCTGCCCATCCCCGTCCTCGACGGCGGCATGATCTTCATGCTCCTCTTGGAAGCCGCCCTCGGCGTCGTCGGGATGAAGCTCTCTACGGGGATGCGCGAGCGCATCCAGCAGGTCGGCTTCGTCTTCCTACTCCTCCTGATGGGCTTCGTCATCATCAACGACGTGACGAAATACGCCCCCGGCTGGTTCCGCTCAAGCGACCGGCCCGCGGCGACACAGCAGAAATGAAAGAGCCGTGAACCGTGAACCGTAAACCGTGACAAGTGGAAGACAGTTTTCTCTTGTCACGGTTTACGGTTCACGGTTCACGACGTAAGCAACTTTGAACTTTGAACTATCGTAGAGATTGGCATGAGGCAGACGAGGCTGGTCAGAGTTAAGGACGTGCAGATCGGCGGCGGCGCGCCGGTGTCCGTGCAGTCCATGACGAAGACGGACACGGCGGACGTTGAGGGCACGGTCGGGCAGATTCAGGAGATGGTGCGCGCGGGCTGCGAGATCGTGCGCGTGGCTGTGCCGAACACGGAGGCGGCGGTCGCGCTCAAAGAGATTCGCCGCCGCGTGCCAGAGGTTCCGCTCGTCGCTGACATACACTTCCACTACAAGCTCGCCCTGTTGGCGCTCGAAGCGGGTGTTGACAAGCTGCGCCTGAATCCGGGCAACATCGGCTCGATTGAGCGCGTGCGCGAGGTCGTGCGCGCGACCAAGGAGCGCGGCGTACCCATACGCATCGGCGTCAACGGCGGCTCGCTCGAAAAAGACCTGCTCAAAAAATACGGCACGGCCACGCCCGAAGCGATGGTCGAGTCGGCCCTGCGCCACATCTCGATTTTAGAAGACCTCGACTTCCGAGACATCGTCGTCTCACTCAAGGCTTCCGACGTTCATCGAACCGTCGCCGCGTACCGTCTGCTCGCGGAGCGAGTTGACTACCCGCTCCACCTCGGCGTGACCGAGGCGGGCACGCCCTTCGGCGGCACGATCAAGTCCTCAATCGGCCTCGGCGTTCTCCTCCACGAAGGCGTCGGCGATACCATCCGCGTCTCCCTGGCCGCGGAGCCTTGGGAGGAGGTCAGAGTCGCCTGGGAGATTCTGAAGTCGCTCGACCTGCGCAAGCGCGGCGTCACGGTCGTCGCGTGCCCGACGTGCGGGCGCTTGGACGTTCCCAACTTCGTCGAGATCGTCACGGAGATCGAGCGGCGGCTGGCGCACATAAAGGAGCCGCTGCACCTCTCGATTATGGGCTGCGAGGTGAACGGGCCGGGCGAGGCTCACGACTCACAACTCGGCGTCACCTTCGGCAAGGGCGTCGGCATGATCTTCAAGGACGGCAGGCCGCTCCGCAGAGTGTCAGGCGCGGACATCGTCGAGGCTTTCGTGGCCGAGACCGAGAAGCTCGTCACCGAAGTTGCGCCGCCTCAGACAGAAGACGTGCCGGAGTTAGTGCAGATTAAGTGATGGCAGCCCGCCTCAACTCCCTCCCTCAACATTCCTAATCCACATTCGACGTGAAACGGCTTCAGCGATCAGTCTAAGGCCATCGAGAGGAAGAGTGCGTCGGTGGCCGAGCGCCGGTTGACGTTGACGTTGAGGTGCGTCCGCAACTCTTCAACGCGCGCGAGCCAAAGCGCCGGGCGTCCGGGGCGCAAAGACACGGCGAGCCGCGCGAGCCGGTCGCGCAGGTCGTAGTTGACGAGCGGCGCGTCAGAGCCGCGGAGGGCGAGGAGCCAGAGGTCGCGTATCAGAAGCTCAAGCGCGTCCAGTCGCGGCTCGTACTCGTCCTTGTTCTTCGCGTCGCCCAGCTCTTCGGCGGCGCGCAGCAGCCGCACGCGGTCGTCGCCCGCGGCGAGGGCTTCGACGACGCCGAGCATCGCTTCGCGCCGCGCGCGGTAGGTGTCGAGGTTAAGCCCTAGCGCGACGCCGGGCCTGCCCGCCGCGAGGTGGGCCGCGAGCCGCGCCTCCTCGCCTGCGCGCTTGCGGTTTTTAACCAGGTAGCTTTCCAACTCCTCGACGGCGAGCGGCGCGAAGCGGACGGTCTGGCAGCGCGAGCGGATCGTCGGCAGCAGGGCCGCGGGGCGCGAGGTGATGAGTATGAGGTGTGTGGTCGGCGTGGCCTCTTCGAGCGTCTTCAGAAGGGCGTTTGAAGCGGCGTCGTTCAGGCTCTCCGCGTCCTCGACGAGAAAGACGCGCGCCTCGCCCTCGGCGGGGCGGAAGTTACACTCGCGCTCCAGGTCGCGGACGGCGTCCACGAGGATGTTGCGGTTGAAGGGGAGCACGCGCCCGACATCCCTGTGCTCGCTCCAGAGGACTTTCTTGTACTCGTCCCTTTCGGCGGGCGGAGACTCGAACTTCCCCGTGCGTTTGCAGGACGGGCACACGCCGCACGCCTCGACGCCGCGCCGCGCGCGGCAGTTGAGCGCGCGCGCAAGCTCCAGCGCGAAGAGTTGTTTGCCGAGTCCTTCATCACCCGCGAACAGAAGCGCGCCGGGGACGCGCCCCTGTCGCAGCATCCGGCGCAGCGTCTCCTTCGCGCGCTCATTTCCGACAAGTCGGTCGAACATAAAAAGCAGAAGTTAGATGTCAGATGCTAGCAGAAACCAGAACTGACATCCGGCATCTAGCATCTGACATCTACTTGATTAAAGGCATGACGAGTCTCATCACCTGCGAGTGGGTTTCCTGGACGGAGCCGCTGGCGTCAATGACGCGGACGCGTTCCGGCTCGGCGGCGGCGATCTTGAGGTAGGCGTCGCGGACGCGCGCGTGGAAGGCCGCGTCCTCGGCGTCGAGACGGTCTTGCAGGTCGCCCTTGCGGGCGCGGTGCTGCGCGCGGCGCTGGCTCTCGTCAACCGTGAGGTCGAAGATGAGCGTCAGGTCGGGCATGAGGCCGCCCGTGGCGAGCGCGACCAGCTCGGAGACGAGTTCGCCGGGGAAGCCGCGGCCCGCGCCCTGGTAGGCCACGGTCGCGTCGGCGTAGCGGTCGGAGAGGACGACGTGGCCGGAGTCGAGCGCGGGGCGGACGAGCGCGCGGACGTGCTGCGCGCGGTCGGCGGCGTAGAGCAGGAGTTCGGCGAGCGGGTCAACCTGCTCTTCGGCGTCGAGCAGGACTTCGCGCAGGCGCGTGCCCAGCGGCGTGCCCCCCGGCTCGCGCGTCGTGACGACCTCGTGCCCGCGCAGGCGCAGTTCGCTGGCGAGCATGCGCAACTGCGTGGACTTGCCGCACCCGTCTATGCCCTCGAAGGTGATGAAAGCGGCGGTCAAAGTTTTTTCGGTTCTCCGTGTTCGGACGCTGTGAAGTGGTCTGGGCGTCAGCCTTCGGCGCGACCGGGCTGCTCGCCGGAATCCGGGGCGTGGTCGCCCGCGTGCGGGCCGCGGTGCTCGCCCGCGGGGCGGCGCGCGTGCTGGATGGTCGAGATGGCGTGCTTGAAGATGAGCTGTTCCTGCGCGCCGGATTCGAGTAGCACCGAGAACTTGTCGAAGCTGCGTATGCGACCCGACAGCTTCGCGCCGTTCATCAGGTAGATTGTCACCGAGTCCTTCTCGCGCCGCACCGTGTTCAAGAACGCGTCCTGAATGTTCTGGGGAGTAGATTTAGTGTCCACAGTCAACCCCGCTTGGAAACTGAACCGGATTCAAGTTCGCTCAGATTACACCCAACGAGTTCAAAGTTCAAAGTTTTTGTCTCGAAGTTTACAGAAAAACCAAGTCTGAGGCCCGCGGTTCTGTTAGAAGCCGAGCCTCGACGCCACCTCTTCCTGAACGCGCGGGTCGTCGCCGAAGCCCTCAACCCACTCGACGCCCGGCTCGCGCCGGAACCATGTGAGTTGGCGCTTGGCGTAGTGGCGCACGTCGAGCTTCGTCTGCTCGACGGCGCTCTCAAGCGTGCGCTCGCCCCGCAGGTGCTCGACGACCCGGCGGTAGCCGTGCGCCCCCAGCGCGCTCGATGTGGCGGGCACGCCGCGCGCGAGCAAGCCCCGGACTTCTTCGACCAGGCCGGCGCGGAAGTGTGCCTCGGTGCGTTCGTTGATGCGTCGGTAGAGCCGCGCGCGCGAGGGATTGAGCGCGAAGACGCGCAGGCGCGCGGCGTGCGGCGGCGGCGCGGGACGCGCCCCCCGCTGCTCGGAGAGCGGCGTGCCAGTTTGCAGACGCACCTCCAGGGCGCGCTGCACTCTCGACCAGTCGCGCGGGTTGAGCCGGGCGGCGGTCGCCGGGTCGAGCCGGCGCAGCAATCTGTGAAGGTGCTCCGCGCCGCGCCGCTCGCGTAAGCGGAAGAGGCGGCCTCGCAGGTCTTCGTCGGTCGGCGGCGCTTCAAAAAACGGCTGCCGAAACGCACGCAGGTAAAAGCCCGTGCCGCCGACGAGCAGGGCCGTGTGAGCGCGCGCCTCTATCTCGTCAATCACGCTGAGCGCGTCGCGCGCCCAGTCCGCGGCTGTGTAGATTGACTCCGGCGGTACGAAGTCAATCAGGTGATGGGGTACGCCGCGCCGCTCCGAGGGCGGGACTTTGGCGGTGGCGATCTTGATCTCTCGATAGACCTGCACGGAGTCGCAGTTGACGACCTCGCCGCCCGTCCGCAGCGCGAGCGCGATGCCGAGTTCGCTCTTGCCCGACGCGGTCGGGCCGACGACGGCGATGATCGGCTGCACGCTTTGACTCCGGGCGTTCACGACGAAGGGAAGAGGAGGCGGAAGAGGGCAACCAGCCAGAGGATGGTGAGCAAGGCGAGCGCGCCGACGAGTTGTGTGCGGGAGAAGCGCATCTGTCGAAGAAACCGGTCGGGAGAACTTCGGCCCGTCAGTCGGGCCTCAAATCAGTAGAGCTTCGTCACGCTGATGCCGGTGTAAAACGACTTCAGGATTTTGTCGTAAGAAAGGCCGGCGCGCGCCAGCCCGTAAGCGCCGACCTGGCACATGCCGACGCCGTGACCCCAGCCCCGGCCCGTGAAGGTGAAGCGCGCGACGCGGCCCGACTCGTCGAACGCGCGGTCAATGACGAAGAGTTGTTCGCGCAGGCCGAGCGCCGAGCGGACGCGGCCCCCCCGCACGTGCGCCGTCGCCGTCGTGCCGACAACTTCGAGGTCGAGCACTCGGCCCGACACGCCGCGGCGTCGGACGCGCAGGTCAACGAGCGAGCCGACTGCGGGGACGGAGTGCGAGAGGCGCGACATGACTCCGTCGGGCGTGAGTGTCTCCGTCCAGTTGGCGAAGGGCGAGTAGTGATCCGTGGCCGCGCCGTTTGAAGCGGGTCGGGCTTCGAGGTAGTCAATCTCGCCGCGCGCGTCGGTGTGGTAAGTCACGGCCTCGCCGCCGACGAAGTTTATCTCGCGGACGGGGAACAGCCCCTCGCCGAAGGCGCTGAAGAGGAAGGCTTCCGGCGCGACCCTCATGCTCAACTCGCCCCTGCCCGAAGCCGGACGGAGCAAGAGCGAGTCTTTAGCGGACGGTCGCGCAGTCGCCTTTTGCAGACGGAGCAGGCCGCGGGCTTCGAGCGCGTGCGCGATTGAGTGCAAGACGCGCGCGCGGGAGACGGGCAGGCGCGGGCGGAGCGTGCCGTCGGGGAAGAGTGCGATGTGGCCATCGCGCAGCATGGCGGCCACGTCGGCGCGATTCTGCTGCGGCACGTCGTCGGCGTCGCGGAAGGCGAGGAGGTACTGAACGTCGGCGCTGTTGAGAAGCGTCGTGCCTCGGCTCTCGCCGTCGAGCGCAGCGGCGAGCGCGGTCGCGAAGCCGCCGGGCCGTGTCACTTCGGCGGCGACGTAAGGACTCGCCTGGTGCGCGAGCGTCGCGACCCTGCCCAGCGACTCACGCAACTCGTCAACGGTGGTGGGGCCGGCGAGCCACTCGTCGCTCAGACGCGCGGGCACGTTGAAGCCGTGCGCGGAGAGGAGCGCGGCGTCGCGCGCGCTGGACGCATGCTCGGCCAGCTTGACCGAAGGCAGCTCGCGCGTCGTGCGGACGTTGAAGGGCGCGAAGTGCTCCTTAGATTCGAGCGCGCACTCGCGCCCGCGCAGGTAAGGCACGGGCGGGCCGCCGAAGATGTTCTCGGCGTCTTCGGTGCGACCGCCGCAGGTCGAGGTGTAGAGCGCGTTGATGGGGACGCCTTTGTAGGTGGCGACGCGCCCGCGCGTCTCGTTGACGGCGCGGTCGGTGAGCGGGTGCTCCGTCGAGCGACCGCCGTAAACCTGCGAGCGCGTGTCGGGTGTCAGGTCGAACCCTTGCGCGGCGAAGCGTCCGAGGTTGCTGACGGCGTAGGTGCGCGCGGCGACGGCCTGCGCCTTCAGGGCCTCAAGCTCCGGCCAGCCGCCGGGCGACAGCTCGTTCGGCACGACGCCGCGCACGTAGTCTTCGAGCGGGACGACGTTGACGACCGTGAGTGTGCCGCGCGTGTTGGCGAAGACTTCGAGGCGACCGCGGTAGGGCTTCTCGTTGAAGCGGACGGGGTGCTGCTCCTCGTCGTCGGAGGCGAAGAGGACGGGCGTGCGCGCGTCCAGGAGCGGCCTCGTCGTGCCCGGCACGTACAGGGCCTCGCCGCGCACGGGCACGCTGGCGCGCGAGGTCAACTGAACCGGGGCCTTCGTGTTGGCCGTCGCGTCTTTCGCCCCCGTCGCGGCCCGGCTTGTCGTGACCGACGCCGAGGACGTTGAAGCTTTCTCGGCCTGCTGCTTCAACGGGCGCGTCTGTCGCGCCGCGGCCTGTTCGTCCGCGTTCGCAGCATTCGTCCTGGCGGGAGAGACACCGACGCCGCTCGGCCTTGCCTTGTCCGTTGATGCAGAGTCAGATTCTACTTTAGTCGCGTCGTTGCCTCCGTCCGGCGTCTGCGCGGGAAGGGGCGGGAGCGTGCGCGGCTCGATGCGGACGCGCGCCACGTCGAGGGGTGCGGGCTGCGTCCCCGGCCCGGTCGCGTTAAGAAGACGCCCGGTGGTCGAGACCGTGACGCTGCGCGCGTCCACGGCGAGGCCGACGCGGACGACCGGCTCGCCGTTGAGTCGCGCGGGTTCGGCCTCGACTTCCGCGCCGGTCGTGTCGTCGGGAGTGGCCGTCGGCCACTCTGAAGTCGTCGCGCGGCGCGGGCGCGTGACCGTCTGCCGCGAGTCCTGTGCGCTCAAAGTAAAAGAAGGAGAGACGAGGAGGCACGAGAGTAGAGCCGCGGCGAAAATTCTTTGGGCGGAGGAACGCATCAATCTCTCTGCTCACGGACGGCGTTTAAAAGCGGGGGAGTCGCGCGCCGCCGGTAGTTTACAACATTTTGCCGGGAGCGCACGCATCTTGTGCGCTCCCGGCAACCGTTTGAGCTTTATGATGTGGTTCGTTCAAGGGCCTCGACGGCGAGCGTGTGAAAGCGGCGGCGGACGGAGTTGATGTTGACGAAGGGCAGGGCGCGCGCGTGCGTGCGGTTGGTCAGAAGGATAAGGACGCGCTCGCTGGTCGGGTCTATCCAGCAACTCGTGCCGGTGAATCCGAGGTGGCCGAAAGATTCGGGCGGGAGCAGCGGCCCGGCGGTCGAGTCGGGCGTGGCAGCGAGCTGCCAAGCGAAGGAGCGGGCCTCGTTTAGCCCCTCCGTCATGTTCGTGCGGAAGAGCGCGCAGGTCGCTGGCGCGAGCAGACGCGTCGTGCGCGGGAGGAACTGCTCTGCGAGCCGCAGCGTCTCGCGCGCTGTGGAGAAGAGTCCGGCGTGGCCCGCAGCGCCGCCGAGGAAGAAGGCGTTGCCGTCGTGCACCTCGCCCCAGATAGCTTGCGTCCGCCAGTTGCTTTCGGGTTGAGAGCCGAGCTGGGTCTCGCACATCCCGCGCTCGTAGGCGTTGCCCTCGGACTCGCACGCGGCCACCTCGGTCTGCAAAGATTTTTCGGGGTTGAAGAAGGTGCGCCCCAGTCCGAGCGGGGCGACGATCTCACGCCGCGCGAGTTCGACGAGCGCTGCGCCGGAGACGTGCTGCAAGAGCAGGCCGAGCGTAATGAAACCGAGGTCGCTGTAGGTGACGCGCGCGCCCGGCGCTTGTTCGAGCGGCAGCGAGGCGACGACTTCGAGAGTGCGCGCGGGGTCTCCGCCGGCGAGCAGGTAGAGCGGACGCCACGCGGGCAGGCCCGACGTGTGCGTTAGCAGTTGCCGGACTGTGACCGCGCGCTTGTCTTCGCGCTCGAACTCAGAGAGATAACGTGAGACCGCACCGTCAAGCTCTACGCGTCGGCGCTCGACGCAGAGGGCCGTGAGCAGACCCGTGACGAGCGGCTTGGTCAGCGACGCGAGGTCGTAGATGGTTTCAGTCGTCGCGGCGTGTCTGGCAGGCTCGCGCACGGCGTCGCCCAGCGCGTCACTGAAGCGGACGACGCCGCGCTCGGCGACGAGATAGACGGCGGAAGGGAAGTCGCCCGCGGCGATGCGCTCCTCAAGCATCGCCGTGATGCCCGGTTCGCGCTCGCCCTCGGTTCGGTCTGTCATCACGAATCAAAACTGAAGGTTCATCCCGGCGATGATCGGGTGCTCTTGGATGCGTTCGAGCAGGCGTCCGGCAAGCGCGAGCGCGCGTCGCCCTTCCGCGCCGGTGACCGGCGCAGGCTTGCCGTCGCGCGCGGCTTCGAGGAAGAGTTCGACTTCGGCGCGCAGAGGCTCGACATCCATGATGTCGAGGTTCCTGACCTGCACGCCGGGCCATGTGCCCGCCGCGGTGGGCGGCGCGAGGCTGCTGATCGAGGCGCGGCGCGCGGCGTAGTCAACGGCGACGTAGTCGTGCGGCTGGAAGAAGCGCATCTTGCGAATCTTCTCCGTCCCGACGCGCGAGGCCGTGATGTTGGCGACCGCGCCCGAAGAGAACTCGATGCGCGCGTTGGCCGCGTCCACGCGGTTCGTGAGCACGGGGATGCCGACGGCGCGCACGTCCAAGACCTCGACGCCGTGGCCGACGAGCCAGAGGACGATGTCGAGGTCGTGGATCATCAGGTCGAGCACCACGTCTATGTCGAGCGAGCGCGCGGTGAACTCGCCGACGCGGTGAATCTCGAAGTAGACGGGGTTTCGGACGTGCGGGCGCAGCGCGACGAGCGCGGGGTTGAAGCGTTCGAGGTGGCCGACCATCAGGGTCGCACGCCCTCGTTCGGCGGCGGCGATCAACGCGTCCGCCTCTTCGAGCGTGCGCGAGATTGGTTTCTCGACGAGCACGTGCACGCCCGCTTCGAGTAACGGGCAGGCGATCTCGGCGTGCGACTCGGTCGGCGTGGCGAGGCTCACGGCGTCCACGTCGCCTGCGAGCGCGCGCCAGTCGGTCGTCCACTTCGTCTCTCTTTCGGAGGCGACGGCGCGCGCCGTCTCCTCGTTGATGTCGCAGACTGCGACGAAGCGCGACTTGCCCTCGGAGGCGAGCGCTGCGTGGACGCGCGCGTGCTGGCGTCCGAGGTGGCCGACGCCGATGACGGCGGTGCGAAGTGTCACAGGTTCCTCCGAAAAAGCTGTCAGCACTCAGCTTTCAGCTATCAGCTTAAATGCCTTCGCGACCTTTGCGGGCACTTCGCGTTCTTCGCGATTAAGTACAGCCATCTTGACCACAGAGGGCGCAAAGAAGTCGCAAAGGTCGCAGAGAAGTTCGCGCCCGAAGTTTTCGCCAATCAACCGAGAGCAGTTGAACGACGGCCTGACATGAATGATACTCGTCGGGTTTGACGGAAAGCATCTGGCTGACTGCTGAACGCTGAATGCTGACTGCTTTTTCGGGTGACTATACTTGCAACGTTTCCTGCTTGCCAAGCGCGCGTGGCTCGTCCTGTTCGCAGCGGTGTGCGCGGTCTATTTCTATGGGCTGGGCGCGGTGCCGCTCTTGGGGCCGGACGAGCCGCGCTACGCCGAGGTGGCGCGCGAGATGCTGGCGCGCGGCGACCTGGTGACGCCGACGCTCGGCGGGCACACGTGGTTCGAGAAGCCGGCGCTCGTCTACTGGCTGATGATGGCGGCCTACCGCGTGTTCGGCGTCTCGGAGTTCGCGGCGCGCGCCGGGTCGGCGCTCTCAGGCGTGTTGACGATTCTGTTCGTGGGCTGGGCCGCGGCGCGCGCGGAGTTCGAGTCGGGCGAGCGCATGAGGGGCTTCGCCTTCGCGTGCGCCGCCGTCATGGCTTCGAGCGGGGGGCTGCTGGCCTTCGCTCGCGCGGCGAGCTTCGACGTTGTTTTGACGGCGACGGTCGCGGCAAGTCTCGCCTGCTTTTACGTCTCGGAGGTCGAGCGCGACGAAGGGCGGAGGCGCTGGCTGCTCGCGGGGTTCTACGCCTGCACGGGGCTGTCTCTGCTGGCGAAGGGACTGGTCGGCGTCATCATCCCGGCGGGCGTCGTCGTCGTTTATTTTCTTCTGCGGCGGAGGTGGCCGGGGCTTGGCAGGCTGGGAGTGTGGTGGGGTTCACTGCTCATGCTCGCCGTGGCCGCGACGTGGTACGCGCCCGTCGTCGCGCGGCACGGGCGCGTCTTCGTGGACGAGTTCATCGTGCGGCAGCACTTCGCGCGCTACGTCTCGGACAAGTACCACCACGCGCAGCCCTTCTATTTTTACCTGCCGGTCATGCTGCTGCTGGCGCTGCCTTGGACACTGTTCCTCCTGAACGGGCTGGCGGCCACGGGCGAGACGAACGCGCGCGCCGAGGACGCGGAGAGTAAGCTGAGCGTGCTGGCGCTGGCGTGGCTCATCGTGCCCGTCCTGTTCTTCTCGGCGTCGGGGTCGAAGCTGCCCGGCTACGTGCTGCCGGCGCTGCCGGGCGCGGCGCTGCTCGCGGGCGTCGGGGTGCATGGATACCTGCGCGGCGGTGGCGGAGTCCTGACGATGCGTCTGACGGGCGCGCTCACTTTGCTGCTCTCAGCCGCGGGGTGGGTTTACGCGTACCAGACGTTCACGCCGGGCGCGGGCGTCTGGACTTCGGGCAAGTTTCCCACGGGCTGCGTGCTGGCCGTTACACTCCCGGCGGGCGCGTGTGGGCTGGTGGCGCTCGTCGGGGCGAGGCGTCGCGCGCTGTGCTTCGCGTGCGTGGTCGGGGCGACGCTTTTGACCGTGCTGATGATCGTGGGCTGCGCGCTCGGCGTGTTCGCGCGGCGCGAGACGGTCGGGCAACTGCTGTCGGAGGCGGGTCGCGAGGGTTACGGCAATCTGCCCGTCGTCCAACTGCACGCGGTCGAGCGCACGGCTGAGTTCTACGCGGCGGGCCGGCTCGCATACGACGAGCGGGGCGAGCCTCTGAAGCTGGAAGGCTCGAAGGAGGTCGCGGAGTTCACGCGACGCGGCGGCGGTCAGGCGCTGGTCATCGTGCCCGTCAGAGACGCGCAGCAGTTGAGCGCGGAGCCTGAGATCGAGTCGAGCTACGTCGGCGACAACGGCAGCGTCGCGCTCTTCCTCGTTCGGACTGACGTGACGGGTTCTTCAAAGCCTTGAGGCCACCGTGAAGCTCAGGGCGCGGAGCGCGGGTCATGGCGCTGAGCGTAGCGCGCGGTCGAAGAATTCGATGACGCGACGGTCGTATGCCTCGTCCTCTTCGGAAGAGGCGGAGGCGAGCGTGAAGCCCGTCGAGGAAAGGTCGGTCTGCACCTCGACGTTCGCCTGGGCCGAGAAGCAACGGGCTAGCGTCTCGGTCGTCCGCCGCAGCGGCCCGGCGTCTTCGCCCGAAAGCAGGAGCACGCGGCGGTCGCCCAGTGACTCGGCCACCGTGCAGGCGGCGTCGTTCTTGTAGTGGCCTGAGAAGTAGAGCCGCGTGCCGAGCCGCGCGAGGAACCGCAGCAGGCCGTTGTCGAGGCCGGTGCGGTTATTGACCGCCGAGGCCAGAACCGCGTCGGCCGTGTCGGGCACGGAGTCGAGCGCGAGCGCGCGCACGCCCTTGTCCTGGCGCGCGGCGAGCAGGGCGGCGTAAGCGCCAAGCTCGACGCCGTAGATGCCCGCCCTGTCGCCGACGAGCGCGCGGCCCTGCTGCGTCTTCTGGCCGCGCAGGAAGTCGAGCGCGACGAGCGCGTCGTCGGCTTCGAGCGTGCCGAAGGAGGTGGACGCGACGGGCGGGTTTTCGCCGTGGCCGCGCAGGTCGGGCAGCAGCACCGTCATGTTCGTCGTCTCGTTGAGCTTGACGCCGAGGTTCAGGAGCCAGGAGCGGTCGGCCCCGTAGCGGTGGAGCAGCACGACCGCCGGCGCGCCCTCGGCCCCGCGCACGAGCCAGCCGCGCGCGCGCGTCCCGTCGCGGTTCGACCAACTCTCTTCGGTAGCCTTCAGGCCGCGGTCGCTCAAGGAGGCGAACTTTTCCGGCGTGACGAGGTAGGCGCGGCGCGGCGGGTGCGCCGCGCCGTAGACGAGCCACGCGGTCAGCCCCGCGAGGGCGAGTATGACGAGAAGGATGATGGGGAGGAGCGCGGCGAAAACTTTTCGTCCGGCTCTGCGTCGAGGAGACATCGCAAACGTATTGTAAAGGCAAAAGGCAAAAGGCAAAAGTGTAGGACGTGCTGCGCGCGTGGATTTTTATCTCAGGTTTTCTTTCGGCCTTGCACCTTTTGCCTTTTCGTAATCCTCCGGCGTGTTCACGTTCTCGAAGAAGAGGGCGGATTGCGGGAGGTCGGCGAGTTCGCCGAAGGCGACCCAGCGCGTCCGCGCGCGCCGGAGTAGTTCGCGCGGGCGGAGCCTGTCTGTACGGATAAGCTCGTCGGCCAAGTCCTTGCAGGAGGTCGCGGCGTAGAGCGCGCAGAGCGGCTGCGTTCGCCCGTCGTCTTGAATCGGGGCGACGGCCTCCGCCTCGTCCGTGCGAAGCGACCAGAGGCGCTCGAAGAGTTCGCGCGTGACGAAGGGAAGGTCGCAGGAGACGATTAAAGCCCAGGGCGCGCGGCAGGCGGCGAGCGCGGCGTGGATGCCGCCGAGCGCGCCCCGCGCCTCGTACACGTCGCGGACGACGGGCAGCCCGTGTGACGCCGTCTCTGGCCTTGAGCTGACGAGGCTGACGCGCGACGCGAGTGGTCGAATGGTTTCAGCAATACGCTCGACGAACGTCCGCCCGCCGAGCCGCAGGCGAGACTTGTCCTCGCCCATGCGGCTCGAAGCGCCCCCGGCCAGGATGAAACCTTCGAGGTCAGTCATCTTTTCTCCGCCACGTCTTCGGAAACGAGCGCGCAAGTTAGCACGCCGGGCGGCGAGGCGGCAAGAAGTGGGCGCGCGCGGCGGAAGACAGGCGCGATTAGAGATTTAAGCTAAAGCAACCCGCGGCTTTCCGGCCACATCATTGTTGCACCGGGTGTTGCTTGACCGTGCGAGAAGGGCGCAGTTATAGTCAGCTTGCGCGGGCCGTTTCTTCCCGCTTCCACTTAGACCGGCGGCCACGAGTCTCGGCTCATGCCGGCCCTTTTTAGCGAAGGCGCTTTCTCAGCTTGAGGTAATTTGATGAGAAGAAATGCGGTCGTCCTGTTCGTCCTTTTCCTCGCGCTCGGCGTGACAGGATTCGCGCAGCAGAAATCGCCAGAGGCCGGCGCGCGGAAGACGGACTTCTACCCGCTCGAAGACATACGTCCGGGTCAGAAGGGCGTGGCGCGCACGGTCTTTTCGGGGAGCGAGCCGCAGGAGTTCGGCGTCGAAGTCCTGGGCGTCCTGCCCGGCTTCCCCGCGCCGCGCCAGTCGGTCATCATCGCGCGCCTGTCGGGCGCGCAGGTGGATCGCACGAGCGTCTTCGCCGGCATGTCCGGCTCGCCCGTCTATATTGACGGCAGGCTCGTCGGCGCGGTGGCCTACGCCTTCCCGTTCGAGAAGGAGCCAATCGCCGGCATCACGCCGATCAAGCAGATGTTCGACATGTTCGAGCGCGGCGGGCGGGCCAGCGGCGGGCGCGACCAGCTCGGATTCCTGCGCGAGCCGCACGCCGTCTCCTACTCGCAGCTTTCGGGCACGGACTGGAAGCCGCAGCTCCCGACGGGACAAACAAACGGCGCGGCCTTCGTCGCTCCCGTTGCCACAGGCTCGCCGCTCGCGGCTTTGCTCGGCCAGCAGTTCGCGCCCATCGCGACGCCGCTCGTCTTCAACGGATTTTCGCCGCAGGCGGTCGCGCAGTTCACGCCGCAGCTTCAAAATTATGGTTTGCTGCCCGTCGCCGGAATCGGCGGCGCGTCGGCGTTGACGCCGATGGGCAAGGTGACTGACCAGACGCTTGCGCCCGGCACTTCGATCAGCGTCGAGTTGGTGCGCGGCGACTTCTCGGTGGCGGCTTCCGGCACGGTAACGAACCGCGACGGCGACCGCATCTACGCCTTCGGCCACCCGTTCCTCGGCCTCGGCTCCTCGGACATGCCGATGGCCGAGTCCACGGTCGTCACCGTCATCCCGAACACGATGAACTCGTTCAAGCTCACCGTGCCGGGCCAGATGGTCGGCACGATCTCGCAGGATCGCTCGACGGGCATCTACGGGCAGCTCGGCCAAGCGCCCAAGATGATCCCCGTCACGATCAACCTGCACACGAGCCGCGACCAGGTCGAGACCTACAAGTACGAGGTCGCCAGCGACGAGTTCCTGACGCCGCTCCTTCTGAACATGACCGTCTATAGCACGATCACTTCGAGCGAGCGTTCCTTAGGCGACTCGACCGTCAGCGTGCGCGGCACCATCGCCGTCAAGGGGCAGGAGCCGATCACGCTCGAACGGCGCTTCTCCACCACGGGCGCTGGGGTCAACGCGGCGGGCGCGGTCGCCGCGCCAGTCCAGGCCCTTCTTTCGAGCGGCTTCGAGGGCGTCGAACTCGGCCCCATCACGCTCGATATCGCTTCCGTGGACACGCGCCGCGCCGCCACGCTCGACCGCATCTCGCTCGACCGCGGCGAAGTCCGCAGCGGCGAGACCATCGAGGTTCAGGCCTACGTCCGCACCGAGTCGGGCAAGCAGTTCGTCCAGCGCATCCCGGTCGAGATTCCGGCG
>Ga0209577_10001613_pt1 | contig 22313 bp, 17 predicted proteins | sample GraSoiAngelo_109_FD_185874 | JGI IMG/M metagenome (GOLD analysis project Ga0209577, IMG submission 185874) | Grasslands soil microbial communities from the Angelo Coastal Reserve, California, USA - 14_0903_12_20cm (SPAdes) (version 2) | ecosystem: Environmental > Terrestrial > Soil > Grasslands...
AGCATGATTCCAGTTCTCGTGAAGCTTGTGGGTGACCTTCCAATGTCCTCAAGGGCGACTTTCTTTGACTTCTGCGGCCACAGGCGCGCGAGCTTGGTGAAGTTCGGATGAGGATCAACGTCGACATGGCAGAGTCCCAAAAAGAGTTCATGGGCATCTCGTATGCTCACCCGAATGCGTTTCGATATGGGGCAGCAACTGTAACTCTAGGTGTTCTCCTGCATCTCCCCTTTTATTTCGCCGCTCGCCACGATCATTACCGTTTAGCGGGCAAGTCACCCAACGGCCCGATGATGATTGGAATGGGCTTGATCTTTGTCGGGCTGGCGGCGACCGTGTATGGCCTTCTTCCCCCATTGTCGCACCATCGGCGGCACACAGGTCCGCGCATAAGAGTTCGCGCGTTAGATGACGCCCCAATTACTCCATCTCACATCGCTTTGCTTTGTGTTATGGCTGCAGCGGTCACGATCGATGTGATGAAGCCCACGACTCTCGCCTTCATCGCGCCTGGTGCGGCCGGGGAGTATGCGCTCAGGTCACCGCTCAATCCACACGCACGCGCCCTCTCGATCGCCCTATATCCACTCTCGGGGATTGGCGGCACAGTTATCGGATCGTTCCTTTGGGGCTGGCTAGGGGACAGGATTGGACGCAGGGCATCCATTCTTCTCGCGGGAGTGATCTTTATTGCGTCAGCGGCATGCGGCGCGATGCCTGCGTATTGGGCGAACTTGGCCGTTTGCTTCGTAATGGGCTTGGGTGTGGGCGGGATGCTTCCGATTGCATTTGCGCTTCTCGCCGAAACGATTCCGGCACGCCACCGGGGGTGGCTCATGGTTCTCATTGGTGGCGACATCGCCGGCGCATACATCATTACAAGCTGGCTTGCTTCGACGATCGCGGCGCCCGACCGATTCGGGTGGCGGATGTTGTGGCTGCTTGGATTGCCAACTGGCATGATATTGATCGGACTGAACAGGTGGATTCCGGAGTCGCCTCGCTTCTTGTTGACGAACGGAAGGTCTGAAGAGGCGCGTCTCATAATGGAGCGATATCACGCCGTCGTCATCGATGCCGACGTTGATCTCCAGGTTGAGGACCACTTACAGAGTCGATTCGGACAGCTCTTCCGGAACCCCTTTGGCGGATTGACTGCCCTTCTGCTTTTGCTCGCTGTCGGAGTTGGGGTTGTTCAGTTCGGTCTGCAGCAGTGGCTGCCATCGAACTTGCAGAAGCTAGGGCTGAGAGAAGTCACCGCAACAAGGATTCTGCGCGATTCCGCTTTGATTGGTTTCCCTTTGAACGTGCCGGTTGCACTGCTGTATGGATTCTGGAGCACCAAGAAAACAATCATGTTAATGACCGGGGCAACGGCTGCCGCCCTTCTGGGTTTGGCCATGGCAGGCGGCAGCATCGTCACGCACCGGACTCTGTTGTATGCGCTGCTTGTTGTGCCCATCTGGGGCATCAGTTCGCTGACAGCCGTGATCGCCTGCTACGCCTCGGAGATCTATCCAACAAGAATTCGATCAAGGGGGACTGGTCTTACTGCGGGAGCAACTAAGGTCGGCGGCGTATTGATCCTAGCCTTGGTCGCCGCAGCAGTGGCTGCTCCATCAATCACCACAACAGCCTTGCTCGGTGTCGTGCCGATTTCCCTAGCTTTGCCCGCAATGGCGTATTTCGGTTTGGAGACACGACAAAGGCGGCTCGAGCGAATTACCGCGGACGAGATGGCTCATCTCAGGGGAGGTATGCATCGGGCCCCGATGTTGCCACTCGAAGGAAACAACACCGGTTAGCAATGGACGACCACCCGAACGACGAACACGAATACCTCCTCGAGATCCAGGGGATGAGCTGCGCGTCGTGCGTTAGCCGCCTCGAGATCGTCCTTGGAAGCGAAACCTCTGTAAGAGAAGCTCAGGTCAACTTGGCACAGGGAGCGGCACTAGTTCGATGCACGCTTCGCGATGCCACGCCCCTCATAGACGCCATCAAGAAGGCGGGCTATTCGGCACGCCTGGCTTCATCCCTTCCACGTCGCCAGCAGGGTCTAGAAAACCATCGCATGAGACTCGCGATAACGACCATGGCATCGTTCGAAGTTCTCGCTTTCTCACTCGTTATAGAGCCCAACTCTAGGTTGAGCGTCCTGGCGGCATGGCTGTTTGCTACGCCCATTCAGTTCTACGGCGGGTGGCCGTTCCTCGCCAGGGCCGTTCGAGCGGCGCGGAACAAGACATGGACCATGGACACCCTTGTTACCTGCGGTTCTCTGGCCGCGTACCTGTATAGCGTCTCGTCGGCTCTCAGTGGTCATCGAGGTGCCTTCGATACATCCGCCATGATCATCACACTGATCTTGTGGGGTCGGACACTCGAGATGCGAGCAAAGAGGAAAGCAGGAGATGCTATCGGCCGGCTGCTGGAATGTCAGCCAAACACGGCCACCCTCCTTGAAGACGGATCCGAGCGAGAGGTCGAAGCTTCAACCCTCACGGTTGGTCAGCGTGTGATAGTTCGACCAGGTCAGAGGATTCCCGCAGATGGAATCATCCACGTCGGTCACTCCAGCGCGGACTTGTCCCTGCTCACCGGGGAATCGGTGCCGATGAGAATGGAGCCTGGATCGCAGGTCCTCGCTGGCGCTATCAACATTGATGGCCTTCTAGAGATCGAAGTCTCTCGCACTGGACCCGATACGCGCTTGGCCCAGATCGTTCGTCTGATAGAAATCTCACAGACGTCAAAGACTAATATCCAGCGGCTTGCCGATCGAGTCGCGTCTGTGTTTGTTCCGCGCATTCTTGCGGTCGCCGCCGCTCTGTACTTCATTCTTTGGTTCATAGCGGGCCAAAGCTCCAGCGAAGCGCTCATGCGCGCGGCGGCAGTGCTCCTTGTCGCTTGCCCATGCTCACTCGGACTTGCCACTCCGGTTGCAATTACCGCTGGGGTCGGGCGTGCCGCCGAGCTGGGAATCCTGTTCAAGGGAGCCGACGTCTTCGAAGCCGCTAATGAGATTGACACTGTCTTGATCGATAAGACTGGCACGCTGACTGAAGGCACGTTGACATTGGAAAGCATCGTGGGATTGGACGGACCCAAGGACGCGGTTCTAGCGCTTGCGGCCGCAGCAGAGCGGGGATCCGAGCATCCAATAGCTCGGGCAGTGCTCGCGGCAGCTGCCGATTTGGGGGTGGAAATTCCTGAGTCTTCGAACCATCTAACTAAGGTGGGGTGGGGCGTAAGCGCAACGGTGGAGACTAGCCGGGTACGCGTAGAACGCCCTCATGGCTTACCAAGATTCTTACGGGCGGAAGCCCACAACCTTGCTGTGCGCGGACTCACCTATTTCGCTGTTTGGGTTGAGGACCAGCCGATAGGGCTGCTCGGCTTTTCCGACACTGTAAGGGAAGGCGCAGCAGACGCTGTTCGACGCTTACGGGAAATGGGGCTTGAGGTCGCAATTGTGAGCGGAGACCGGCGGGAATCAGTCGAGTCTGCGGCACGCGAGGCAGGGATTTCTCGTGTCATCGCTGAGGTCTTCCCGGAGGGGAAGGTCGAGGAAGTACGGAAGCTGCAGGCAGCAGGACGGAAAGTTGCTTTTGTCGGGGACGGGATCAACGATGGGCCGGCATTAGCCGCGGCGCATGTTGGAATCGCCCTTTCAACGGGTACGGATGTTGCCAAGGACGCGAGCGACGTCCTGGTTATAGGCAACAATCTACGATCGATCGTCGATGGCCTTGGCCTTGCCCGACGAACGTACCGCGCGATTGCTGAGAACATCGCCTGGGCTTTCGCCTACAACATCTTGATGATTCCGATGGCTATTGTTGGGAAGATCCCGCCGGCGGCTGCGGCGGCCGCGATGACCTTTTCCAGTATGACTGTGATGGGCAATGCCCTAAGGCTGCGGCGCTTCAAGTGTTCATTGCCGAGACCGACGGCTGCATCTCCTTTTGAGGCCGGGCTTCCCGCGAGCTCGGCCACGCAAGAAGGATCGGCAAGCAGCGTCACATCGGGACGCAGTGGCAACCTTGTAAACATGGCCCAAGAGCCGTCGTCGACAACAGTACAAGTGCGAGGAGTGGGGGACTTCGTAAAGGACGAGGCTAATAGGGCGATGAAGGGACTGCTACGCGGCTGGGAGCATCAATGGGATTTCTAGCCGGCGAGGCGGTACGTCTGGTTTGCCGACGAGGACACGGGCCTCCGACTGAGAAGAACTCACCTAATCCGTCGAGCGCCCACGGTCATGACTCGAAGATCGTCCATACCTGCCAGGCGTTCGTTCATTTCTTGAAGCAGCATAACGACTGACGAAAGCTGATCGTTTATCGCCTTGACCAAGTCAATAAACTCATGAATTGTCGGACTGAGGACGTGATCAATCATGTCATCCACGTTGAATAGTTTCATGGCTCTACCACCATTGCGGATTGGCCGGGCGTGGGCCGTGATAAAAGAGTCATGATGCGACGAGATCGTAGAACACGAGACGCAGCGGTCCGCTACCTGGACGACTAAAGACGCGTCGACACCGCAATTGACTCTTGGCAAAGACGTCCAGCCATAGCTCCCTCCGTCTTGGGAATCCTTGTCCGGACAGCGCATGAACAAGAAAGAGATCGGAATCGTTCTCCCTGTCGTCGTACCGGAGCTCCGCCTCTCCCAACAAGAGCGTCTTCATGCTATCTTGTAAGAGGCCCGAATAGCGATTGAGGAGATCCACAACGGCGTCCTCACTTGTTCGAAAATGCTCGTGCAAGACACCGACCGCACACATTGCATCTGCTTGTAAGCACTCCGATGGCCAACTCTCTGGGTCAAATGCGTCGGCCACAAAGAACTGGAGACGATCCGATAGTCCGTTTTGGACGGACGACTCGCGGGCAAGCGCGATCGCGTCCTCCGAGATGTCGAGCCCGACGCCGCGGAGCGTAGGGTGGCGCATACACGTATCGATTAGGAGCGGGCCGGCGCCGCACCCTAGGTCGAGAAGGCTACTGACGCTGATTCCCTGGAGAGCCTGCAAGACAATCGGGGTGTAGAAGCGATGAAAAAGCGACGCATGGTGGGCTGTCAGTGCTCTGACATTGCGACTGAGGCCTTGGCCGTAACGGACTCGTCCGCTCAGCAGATCGTCGGCGCGTTGGATGACTGGGCCATAACCCTCGAGATAGAAGCCGAGCGAGGCAATAGAAACATCGGAGAAGACTGATCGGCCCCATGGAGTGAGCTGCGGAGCATCATTGGTTTCAACAACAAGTCCTCGGAGAGCCAGATAGCGCAGGAGATTGGTTGCCGTATGGAGGTCGAGGCCTTCGACCAACTCATCCAGCGAAGCTCTGTTGATTAGTTTCTCGGCCAAACCAGTTGTCCAGCATGCTCTGATAACAAACGCCATGTTTACGCTGCTGATGATGCTAGGGACACCGGATTCCGAGTAGTCACGCCAAACTGCTTCTACCTCCGGTTCAACCACATCAACGATCTCTGGTGCAGTGATTCCGGTGTCTAATTTCATGGCAATTGCCCTCGGGAATCGGCTACGGGGAATATCCGAGCTCGGTTTGCTGATCTGGTAGTGATGATATTGAGTGAGTTTAGGCAGCCGCAATGGCCTCATTTCTTCGTAGTCGTTCAAATTTCGTCGTCGGCTTGAGTGTCGCTGTTCGGATCACCTTGGCGCAGGCGGATGAATCAACTCCGGGAGCGGACAACGCAAAGCCGGTCCCTCCAGGGTCGGATTTCTTCAACTCGACGCGCTAACGCCAGGACCCCCGCGTCGTCGTGTCGCCGACCCACAATCTGCATTCCCACCGGCGAACCGTCTTGGAGTACGCCTGCAGGAATGGAGACGGCCGGGTGACCCGTGAAATTGAACGGAAAGCCTAGAGACCAACCCAGCAGGGGTTCCACTTGCTCTCCCTCAATCGACGTTGGCCCGATGATGGGCCCATTTCCAGCGTTGGCAATGCTTGAAGTTGCCAGCGTCGGCGTAACTAGGTAATCGAATTGCTCTAGCTGATCGGTAATCACATCGTAGATTGTGCTTCTCGAGATCTCATCACGTCGCAAGGTCTCGGATCCCAGAGTGTCAAGATCGGGCAGTAGCCGCGAAACCTCATCGCTCGCGATGTCACGGACGCGACTGGAGCGAACCTGCGCATCCAGGGTTTCAATGCCAAACAACATGTCCCATATGGAGAGTCCTACAGCTCGGAGAACCATTTCGCAGAGTCGGTCGTACGAGACGCGCAAATCGATAGAAACACGAGTAACGAGGGTTCCGCTCGCGTCTAGGTCTGCTAGGGCATCTTCGATGACGCGTTTGACCCCATTTTCAACTGGGAATGCCCCCAAATCCGCGCTGTATGCGACACGAACCCCAGGCTCAATGCGCCGCTCAGCTTCTGATTCGATCCAGGCCGGCAGGCTGTTAGGGTCTCGAGGATGTGGTCCCGCAAGAATGCGTGTGAGCAGCACAACGTCTTTCACCGTCCGTGCGAGCGGACCTCCTTGTGCTAAGAGGCGATAGCCGCGAAATGCTCCCGGGCGGCTAACGGAGGGGATCCTGCCGAACGAAGGTTTGAACCCCACTATCCCGCACAACGAGGCAGGTATTCGAATTGATCCGGCTCCGTCCGATCCAAGCGCCGCGGGAACCATTCCAGCCGCCACGGCTGCTGCGCTTCCTCCTGAAGATCCACCGGCGTTATTTCCTAGGCAGGAGGGAGTACTCGTCGGCCCAATAAGGACGTTGTCCGTGGTCCCTTTGTGTCCGAACTCTGGAACGCTTGTCTTGCCGATCGCAATCAAGCCTGCGCGTTCAACACGGTCAACACTCGTAGACGAACGGGGTGGGATGAAATCACGGAGAGCATCGCTCCCAAATGTGTTCGGCACCCCCTGTTTGAAGTCGAGGAGATCCTTCAAAGCGATAGGCACACCATCTAGGGGACCAACGCGTGACCTGCGTGAGGCACGGTCGTCCGATTCCCGGGCCTGATCCAAAGCTTCCTCGGCCGTTACCGTGATGAATGCTTTAACCCGTCGATCGAAAGACTCTATTGTCTGAAGATGTGCTTCAACGACCTCAGTAGACGAGGCTTCTCTGCGCGATATGAGGTTGGCTAGTTCACTTAGCGAGGCTCGACAGAGCTCTGGTGCTTCTTGAGCTTGCGGGTTTGCGGTGCCGAGAGGTCCCCGTTGCACGTCGGCGTCCAACGCTTCGCGGCCTTGATGCACGTCTCTCCTTGTCCTCCAACTCGCGACTTTCAAGCACACCAGCCAAAATCTGACGCCTGACCTTGTATGTGGAGGTCCTTGGAATCTCGTCCCATGCCATTTGGACGGGGGCCTCAAGAACCAGACCGGCGGTCGCTCGTGCCCATCGATCAGCGTCAAGCGGTTGGCCATCTTGTGTACAGACAACTGGAATGGCCCGGCCACCCAAACGAATAATCACTACTTCCGCGAGGTCGGGCATCTCATCGAGAAGCCGATCTTCAATCGCAAGGCAGCTCCCCAGTTTCGGGATCCAATCGACATCCCGATCGAAGAGTTTGACCTTTCCAAGCCGAGTCAGGATGCCAACATCTCCTGTCGTCCACCAATCTCCGCGGCGCCGTTTCAGATGCAGATCCTCTTGGCGCAGATAAGTGAGGGCGAGCCCCTCCGAGCGAAATTCGAATTGACCGAATCGACCCCGCTTCAATGGCACACCAGTCTCGCGGTCGGTGATCCGCACCTTGCCTACTCCAGGGATGACGCGTCCCACCGACCGAGCATTCGGTTTTCGCGGCCGCTTGGATGCGAAGGTGCGCCTCGTGTAGAGGGCAGCCGTCATACCCCCGGCCTCGCTCTGACCATAGGCTTGTGCCCAGAGCGGAAATCGGGTGCCGGCAGCATCAAGGAAGGTCCTCACCAATCGCGGGTGGACTGCGTCAAAGGAATTTACAAACAGCCGGGTCGTGCCGAAGATCTCGGGTTTGTCCTTCGCCAGAGGCTCCCAAAGCGCAAACGCACCAGGCAGCGCTTCGACTATTGTCGGTTGAAAGCTCTCCAGCGCATCAGAAACGCCGGCGATGGAAAGGTCACAGAGGGCGAGGGCGCTGAGGCCCAAATGAAGTATGGCGGCGAAACCATCGATCGCGCGCGCATGAACCCACATGATGCCTGCCGCCAACCGATCATTCTTGCGGACGGCAATTCCCGGCAGCCTTATTGCATGGGCGCGGGCCCTCACTGAGATGGTCCGTGCGCTATGGACGACGAGTTTGGGAACACCTGTCGTTCCGGACGTATGTGTTATCACCATTGGAGCTTCCGGAGCAGCTACGTTGCTTGGAACGGGACATGCGTTTCGTAGGGCGTCCAAACCTATGCCATAGCTTGGACATCTCTCAATCGCAATGGTGCGAATTGATCGGGATCGGCGTAAGACATCTCCGCAGTTGCGAAGACCCACGTTATCCGCAATGACGTAGGCGGGATTCAACCGCTTGATCAGGCTCCTGGTTTCCTCCGGGGACAATATCGGCGAGAGCAGCGCTGGTATCGCTCCCATTCTTGCAGCTGAAGCGGCGAGCAACGCGGTGTCGCAGTGGTTACGCTTGACGATCCCCACGACAGAACCGCGTTCAATGCCAGCTTTGGCCAGCCAGCCGGCGGCTTCAGCTCCAAGGCGCGCGATCGTGGGGAAATCGACTTCCAGATTCTCAGATGGAAACACGGCTGATGGAACATGCATGTTGACTGAAGCTTTCGGGAACGCTTCAGCGGCGCGATCAATCAACGTCCCGATGTTTTCATCGATACCAAAAGCAAGCGTCTTCATGTCCACCTCGTGACGATGTTTGTGATCACGAATGCAAGGACTCCGATCCGCATGACCTGGAATCCAATTTGCCGAGCTCTGAGATAGTCGTGCTTCGATATTCCGACTCTGAGCTGTACCAACTGAAGCCCCGCGACCACAATGAGAGGTACGAGGAACCACCGGTCTAGCCAACCGGCCAGAACAGGCACCACGATCGCTAACCAACTAGAAACAATCACGGCGACGATGAACCGGTGGTTCCACGTTTCATCTGCGACAGCTGCGATTGTTCGACGTCCAGCGTGGCGATCACCTGTGGAATCGTGCGAATTCGAGAACACGGACGCCGCGATGAACCAAGTCGCCCACACGATCGCTTGTGCGGTGGCCGATCCGCTGACCCGGCCCGTTATGAGTGCGTAGGGTAAGAAAACCGTGCCGAAGAACAGGAGTCCAAGGCCTGGCTCCTGCGCCCCCCGGTAGCTGATCTTTATCCCGAAGGAGTATTGGGCCGCTGCAAAGATGAAAATGGCGCCAACTGGAAGAACCCAAGCCGGTCGCATTCCTGCCTCGAACCATGCCGTGAGTGAAAGGATCAGCGTTAGCACGGCAGCCAACTTCGCGTAAGCAATGGCTTCCCGCTCTGACACCCAGCCGAGCAGCAACGGTTTCAACGTCATGGGCCGCAGCCCAGTGGGGTCGGACTTCTGATAGTTGATCAGATCGCTACCGTCTCGAAAGCCCTGTAGGTCGTCGAGGATTCCGCCGGTAGCAACCGCGGCCGCCGAAGCCACGAGGGTGGTAATCAGAAGAAGTTGCGTGCGGGGCTCGAACGCGAACACCCTGGCGACCATCGACCAGCAGAGCAAAGTTCCAAGCCAGTTCTCCCAATAGTTCGTGCGCCCCATTCGGAGGAACGCTCGAACCTTTATGAAACGGGCAGGAGCGCCTCTTGGGGTTATCTGGCCGGCAGCTGAACCGAACGCACTATCCATCTAACTTGTGCTTCCACCTTGATGGTTCGGAGCAATCAACGTGCCTGCCAGTCAAAGTCATAAGGAGAAGCATGCGCAAGTATTTTTGTGTAAGAGCTCGCGCCCATCGACGAAATTGCGGATGTCTGTCACGCTCGTTTCCATTGACCACCAATCTCCCTTTGGCAGATAGTCCGAGGCCACGGAACCAATTGAAGTGAGGGCTGTTACCGAGATGAGCTCGAACTCTTCTGCGGCCACCTCTGTCTATGACGTCCTCATTATGGGTGGAGGGCTTGCCGGCCTGACCCTGGCCATTCAGTTGCGAACTGCGCTTGGCCTTCGAGTTCTAGTCCTCGAGCAGCGTCATTTTCCGGCACCCGAGGCAGCTTTCAAGGTGGGCGAGTCGGTTGCTGAAATCGGCGCGTGGTACTTGAGCGAGTCCTTATCGTTAAGCGACTACCTGGGCGAAGCGCATATCCGTAAGCAGGGATTGCGCTTCTTCATGAGTAACGAAGACAACAACGAGATCGAGGGACGGTTGGAAGTCGGTCCCCGCTCCTTCCTGTTTACCAAGAGTTATCAGCTTGATCGGGGGCGGCTCGAGAACGAACTGGCACGTCGAGCCCGGGCTGGCGGGGTGAAGATCCTTGACGGAGCAAAGGTTCTGCGGTGGCAAATGGACTCGTCGTCGCATGTCGTCTCTGTGCGTTTCGACTCAGGTGAGATCAGCTTCCGCGCTCGCTGGGTTATTGACGCTTCCGGGCGTAGGGGAATTATTCGGAAACAACTCGCGCTTACGACTGAGACCGGGCACAACTGCCACGCTGTTTGGTGGCGGATCGAAGATGAGATACGAATCGACGATTTTCCGCGAATCAACGTGACCTCCGGTGGGGATGATGGAACCGCCCTTCGAAACTGGTCGCGACGGGTGCCATCGGGGGAGAGGTGGCGAAGCACGAACCACCTAGCCGGGGAAGGTTACTGGGTATGGCTGATACCGCTCTCGTCAGGCGCAACCAGCGTCGGGATCGTGGCTGACCCAAGATGCGTCCCGTGGGAAAGAATCAACACCTTTCAAAAGGCGATGTTGTGGCTTGGAGAGCACGAACCGCAATTGGCTTCTGAGGTTCGATCTCGGCGGTCGGTCCTTATGGACTTCCACCGCCTTCGTCGCTTGGCCTATGGCTCAAGCCGCGTGTTTTCGGGTGACCGGTGGGCTCTAACTGGGGAAGCTGGTGTGTTCCTCGATCCACTCTATTCTCCTGGTACGGACTTCATTGCGCTCGCCAACCACTTCATTGTGGACTTGATCCGATTGGACCTTCACGAGGATCCGGAATTCAACGACCGAATCGAAAGAGCCAATCACGCATTTCTAAAGCATTTCTCCCGTGCTCTTCCCACCTGGCTAGACATGTACCCTCTCATGGGCAATGGGCCTATATTCGCCGTGAAAGTGGTCTGGGACACAATCGTCTATTTCGCATTCTTGGCACTGAGCTTTGTCAGTGGTGGGAGCTATGATCTTGATTTCCTCACGGAAACCGCGCCCTTGTGGCAGCAACTTGGGGAACTGAACGAACACTTTCAAGGGCTCTTGAGACGAGCTCATCACGATTCACTTTCAGCTGGAGTTACCGGCGGATTTGTAGACCTGAGTTCGGACTTTCTGCGAGACCTCAACGGATGGCTCGCCGCACCCCTACCCAGGCCCGAGCTTGTTGAACGTCTTGGTTACGGTCTCGAGTTTCTGCGCGGCTTCTTCAAAGACGTCGAAAGAAGGCTGGTCACACCCAACTCTGAGGTACGGGTGGCGGAGCTCGGCTTGGAAGAGGAATCAAACCTAGAAGAACGGTTCAGCCCCTCAAGCTTGTTCGCAGGATGAATTTCCTGCGGGCGCACGGACCATCTGGCGTCTGCGACAAGCCGTGAGTTGTATCCCGCCAAAAGGGGTGGATTGACCTCAAGGCCTTCAGAACCCGGGGGCTGATTGCAGGTCCATATCGAACTGCGTCTTGTACGCGCCCCCAAGGCCTTGCACGTTTAGTGTTCCTTGTGCCCTCACCGTCGTCAAAGATGCGGGATCGATCCATAGAGTGACGTCATCAGAGCCGTGGAACTCTCCACTGAACATCATGCGCGTCTCAACTTGATACGCGAAAACAGGTCGCCCTCCGACCACTAAAGAATCTTTGGAACGGACGGAGACACTGTAAGTACCCGAGGTTTGCGCGCTCCACGACCCTGACCACTGGTCTCCGCCCCGCAATGGGAGGTGAAGTGTCCTTACGGGTGGGCCCGGTGAGTAGGAATTTTCGTATTGCACTGGCCCGTCAGTGAACCGCACGAAATATTGGTCTACGGAGGCGCCGGTCGGGGTCCAGTCAGTCATGTCTCGAGTGAAACGCATCTGCGATACCTGCCCCTCTGTGATCACCCTCATACCGCCAGACAAGCGTGATGCGTAAGAGACCGCCATGACCATCGAAGAGGGAAGGTCTTTTCGATCGCACGATCCAGAGCAGAGCTGCTCGAAACCGGTCTGTGTGTAACGGTAATCGCCCGCTGCCGGGTATTTGGCTTCAATCTCCGTAGGCGCTGAAGCGGTTGAGACCGGCAAGTCGGAGCTCATCGTCCGATGCGGTTTGCCTAGCGGAGTTTCTTGGGTTCGCGGTTGATTGGTCCTTGTCGAGTGCGGGGGTCCAAACCGTTTCGCCTGTTTAACTGCAGGTCGCCCTTGCCCGGAGGAGGATATATGGGCTGCTTGAGTTCCGCATGCGCAGAAAAGGAGTGACGTCGCGAGGATAACCGCAGAGGACGCGCGCATCAATTATTACTCGTAACGGAGAGCGCGAACGATTTCGCCTCGCGCGGCCAGTCGACTTGGGTAGAGACCTGAAAGCCCCGCGATTGCAACGGTTCCGATAATCCCACCTCCGGCGAGTGATGGTCGCACGATGAAGGGGATCCGCCAGGCGAAGCCGGCTTGCATGACACGAGTGAATAGGAACCCCAGCATGAATCCTGCGAGGATCCCTCCTGCACCTCCAAGGAAACCGATCGCTCCAGACTCCAGCAGGATGGTTCTGCGGAGCTGCGCTGCCGCCATACCTAGTGTGCGTTGCAGCCCCATCTCCCATCGGCGTTCAAGAACGGCTGCGAACATTGTGTTGGCTACAGCAAGTGCTGCGACGAGAAGCGCCGCGAACTGTATCGCCTGTGCAAGTGAAGCGAGACCGCGGACTGTGCCAAGCAGTTCGTTGACCATCTGGTCGCGGGTCAGGATGCGGGCGGGAATTCGCGCTCGGTCCAAAGCCAACTGCAACTTCTGAGAGGTCCTGTGGCTATCCATGCCGGGCTGGAAGAAGATCGCAAACCGATCGGCCTTTGTATCGGACCACAATTTTGAGTACGTGTTGTACTCCATAAAGATCGAGTCGATTGGGCTTAGGTCGTCGAACACATCGGCAATGGAGAAGGCATGCGTCCCCGTCGGGGTCGGTAGGATTAGAGTGTCACCAACGGTCACGTGGCGCTGCTGGGCCAAATACCTTGACACAACGATCTCGCCTCGACCCAGCGCGGAGATTAAGACATCTTGATTCCCACCGGTGGCCGATAACGTTCTGGTGACGCCGGCCTGAGCAGCTTGTGCAATTGGCCACGCGTAGATCACAACTTGCTTGCCGCCTAGATCCACGACCGAATAGCGCATCGGGTAAGCGTGGGAGATACCTTGGATCGCTATGAGGTGTTGACTTAACGATCCGGGCAAAGGTTGATCGGAAGTGAAACCGGTATAGGAGTCCGCCTGGACATATAGGGGAGCGCCGAACCAATCGTAGGCGAGCGTCGAAAAGCGGAAGTAACAAGAAGCGCACCGACGGTTAGCACTGTCCTGCCTGGGTTCCGCTCCTGGCCGTCCGCCGCCAGCCTCCCCAGCGTTCCGAACCTCATCATCAACGGCCTGATCGCGCGTGTAGCTACGGATACGATCGACGGGAGGAGGAGCGTGATACCGCACAGGAGAGCCAAGACGAAGAGGCTCATCAAGCCAGTTGGTATGTGGTCGCGGCGTGCGGTCACCAGCGTGCCAGCGATTCCAATGAAGAGTGCACATATAGCTACGAGTTTCGCGGACCGCGCAGGAAACTGTCTGGGTGAGGATAGATTCTCGTATGGAGCGCTCGGCCTGAGAGACTCGATCGGTGCAACTCGGGTGACCCCTTTGGCCGGCACATACGCACCGAGCATGGATACCGTGATCCCACCCGCAACAGCTATCAAGATCAGAACAGGGTCGATGTGAACAGACCCCCCCGCTGTTATGGGAAAGACTCGGTACGCAGCAAGAGCACGGCCAACGAGCAGCTTCGCCAAGACAATCCCAGCAACCGCGCCCCCGAAGGAAGCGAGCGTACCCAAGAGTGCCGCTTCGGCTAGAAGGGCTCGGAACACTTGTCGCCGTCCAGCGCCCAAAGCCATTGCCATGGAGGTCTCGCGGCGACGTTCAGCGAACGACATCGACATTGAGTTGTACACAACGAACAAGGCGACGAAGAGCGAAACGATGCCCGCCAAGGATCCAAGAGATGCAAGCGCGGCGAAAGTTTGCTCAAAGCCTCGCGTGCGGTCGCCTGGTGCACCCACCAGGCCTGCTCCTTTCAATCGTCGACGGATGGCCGCCTTTATTCCCTCCACGGAGGCGCCGGCACGAGTGCGCAGGTAAATCGAATCGACGCGTCCGGGTCTTGCGAACATGGTCTGCGCTGCGGATAGCTGCATGATGCCAAGGGAACCGCCATTGACGCCCGTGAGCGCATTTCCCGAAAGGGTGCCGGTGACGTGCCCCTGGACGTCTCCATTAGGCGTGCGGATTCGGATGGCATCACCAGGGACGACATGCAGGACGCGAGCAACGCTCAAAGATAGGAGTATCCCGTTGCCGTCTCGCCCGAATCCGCCGTCGATTACGATCGAACCGGTTCGTGTGGTGCCCGAAAAGAGCGTCGGGAAGGAAGGGGTCACACCGACGATGAGTGTCCGCACCTCGGCCTTGGGCCCAAGGAGTCGGGACGTTTCTCGAATGACCGGGATGGCCTGGTCCACGCCCGACACGGAATTGATAACTGCTACATCTCTGTCTGGCAGCCCGGCTTGATCGGTCGCCGACACTTCAATTTGGGCATTCCCGGCTACGTTTTGTGCACTGGTCTGTATCGACGAATGAAGAGTCGCGTTAATAAGAGTCACAGATAGAAGAAGCGTCACCCCGCCGGCTACACCCACTAGTGTGATTGCGCTCCGCAAGCGCCGATGCAGAAGATGGCGGATACTCACCATGCGAAAGAGAACCGTCGACCCCTTCATTACCGTTCTCCTGCCACACTCTGGCTATGGATTGATCCATCAACCAGCCGAAGTACGCGGTCGGCGTAACTAGTGGTATGCGAATCATGGCTGACCATGACGATCGCCTGCCCTGATTCGGAAGTCCTGCGAAGCAAATCCAGCACTCCCTTCGCCGCGGATGAGTCCAGGTTTCCGGTCGGTTCGTCCGCGAGGATCACTGCGGGCTGGGTGACAAGCGCTCGCGCCAATGCCACGCGCTGCTGTTCTCCGCCCGAAAGTTGTGCCGGCCTATGGTTCCATCTGTCGCGCAAGCCGACTGCATCAAGCGCTTCCATGCCTTGCTCGAGGGCATATGCTTCCCCATCCAGTAGGAGGGGAAAGGTCGCGTTCTCAAGCGCATTCAGGGTGGGCATGAGGTTGAAGAATTGCAAGACGAACCCGATGTTGCGCCGTCGCATCAGCGCGAGCTCAGGTTCGGGGAGATCCGATATGACTTGGTCGTTGATTCGCACCTCGCCCGCATCCGGCTTATCCAGTCCACCTAGAACATGCAAGAGAGTTGATTTTCCCGAGCCCGATGGACCCGTGATTGCGACGAACTCGCCCTGGTAGACGGACAGGTCGATGCCGCGCAAGGCCGTGACTCTTTGAGCCCCTTGAGCGTACGTGCGGACTATGTGTTTGGCTTGGACCACCGGGTGAGACCCGACTTCGCGCGCGCGTTCGACATGCGACTTCAAACTCAGGAGAGATTTGGCCATGGCTGAACTCCTATAGAGGCATCGAACCAAGTGATGCCCACCGCCGGTGGCGGCTCTGAGGTCCACCCTCCCACTCGGCAAAGAGAGTGACGGTTCTCGTAAACGTGATGAAGCTAATCACTCAAGCCCCTCCTTGTTCAACCACTGTTGATTGGCCATCGTGGCGAAGTAGTGAATCTCGCTGAGGCGGCGTCAATTCGGAACCAGCAAGGAGTACAACTCGACGAATCTTCAGTCGACGCCGAGACGGCAGCTCGCCTCAAAATGTTTTGCGACAGAGACCTTCTGACGACCTTCTGTCGACCGAGAACGAAAGGAAAGCGAATGGCGGACGGGAGCACCACACAGCTGCATACACAACGCATGTTGATCGGTGGGGAACTTGTTGAAGGAGCCCGCACGTTCCCTGTCCTCAACCCTGCCACTGAGGAGGTCATTGGGACGGCCCCCGACTGCGACGAAGAGCAGCTTGAGGAGGCTATTTGCGTGGCGGAAGAGGCGCGCGGAGGCGCCTGGGCGATCCCTGAGGGGCAACAGCGCGAATATCTACTGGACTGCGCGGATGCTATTCATGCGAACGCGCAGCGCATCGGGCGGTTGCTCACCGAGGAACAAGGCAAGCCAATCCACAAGGCCATCGCCGAAGTAGAGCTCGCGGCTAACTGGTTTCGAAACACCGCAGCTCTCGAAATTCCAGAGCACACCATCGAATCCAGTCCAAGGGCTCACATTCGGGTTGTCCATCGGCCCATGGGTGTAGTAGCCGCGATCGTGCCCTGGAATTACCCGATCATTCTCGCTGTCTGCAAGGTCGCTCCCGCTCTTCGTGCCGGTAACACCGTGGTATTGAAGCCCTCCCCTTTCACGCCTCTAGCGACGTTGATGATGGGCGAAACTCTTGCCGACGTGCTTCCCCCTGGAACCGTGAATATCGTGGCAGGCGGCGACGACCTGGGAGCGAGACTTGTTAATCATCCGATGGTGAGAAAGGTTTCATTCACGGGTTCGGTGGAGGCCGGGAAGTCTGTTGCCATCGCAAGTGCAGCGCACCTATCAAGAATCACCTTGGAGCTGGGCGGCAATGACGCTGCCATCGTGCTCCAGGACGTAGATCCTCGCTCCGCCGCCCGAGGCATTTTTTGGGGTGCGTTCGAGAACAGCGGGCAATATCGTTGCGCGATCAAACGGTTGTATCTCCACCATCGCATTTACGATGAGGTTGCTCACGAGCTTGTGGAGCTCGCGCGCGGTGTCCGGGTGGGGAACGGCCTCGATCCGGGCACGGAAATGGGGCCGGTGAGCAATGCTCCTCAGTACGAACGAGTTCTGAACTTCATTGCCGATACCAAAGATTCTGGCGGATCGTTTGCTTGCGGGGGGGCCACTTCAAAGAGTCAGGGATACTTCGTGGAACCTTGTCTCGTCGAGGGCCTGGATAATGGCGCGCGCCTCGTTGATGAGGAGCAATTTGGGCCGGTCCTGCCTCTGATCCCCTTCAGCAACGAAAAGGAAGCAATCGCGAAGGCGAACGATTCCCCGTACGGGCTTGGCGGATCGGTTTGGACCGGAGACCTGGCCCGAGCTGAAGCGATCGGGCGTCAATTGGATTGCGGCACCGTTTGGATTAATCAGCATGGAAACTTGAGGCCAGATACTCCGTTTGGCGGGCTCAAGTCGTCTGGCCTCGGCGTTGAATATGGCCTCTTGGGCCTACTCGAGTTTATGGATCTTCAGGTCATCAGCGCCCTGCGCTCCATCAACTCGGTGCACCAAAAAGGTTGACCGAACCGCGACATCGGTGCCGCACCTGCCCTTGACGCCGACAGGGCAAGGATTCAGCAGGGATAAATTCATTACTTCAGGCATGCGGCGCATGGAGGCGTTTCTCTTGGAGGTCCGCTGTCATGCGCGGTTTCGGTTTGAAACTCCGGACCGGCCGAAGATGTCTGCGGGGATGTGCATGGTTGGGTTCGTTGTCAGAGCCGTTTTCTTGATTCTACCGGCCAGATCCAAAGCGCACCCTGGACATGCTGTTCTCAGCTCCCCACAGATGCAAGCGTTCGACTCTGTCCATCATCTGGAATCACTCGCCTAATGGAGGAGTCTGATGACCGTTCAGAAGCTCCTTTTTGTGCGGTCAGCTTTTGCTTCAACATTTGAACTGCTCGAATGGCCGCCCGCACGATGTCCTCGTCGGGAATCACACTGGGATCGGCAGCTAGCACGCTCAAGGCTCCTACAACGGCGGACAAGCACTCCTGAGGATCGCGCGGCAACTCGCGTTGGATCGGTTCATCGACTCGAGGATCCCGTGATCGCAAGATTCCGAATTCGATGAGCTTCTGCTCCCCGTAGCGCTCTAGAAGTAGCTTTCGAGTCCAGTAGGCGGCGCCTGCGGTTAGTTTCTTCGCGATTGGCTCGGTCGGGTCTGCTCCTGCTGCGCTATACGCGCGCCCCACAAGTGCTCGATACCCACTCGATCGACCGCCCAGGTCGTATCGCTCGCCATTAGGACCCCGGAACTCATGCCTGAGCGCTATAAGGACTTTTGCAATCTCTCGGTAGGCACACTCTGCACCTGCAACGGCAGCATCAACCTTTTGGACCCAGGGAAGCGCATCGACGATGACCTTGTGTAGTTGTTGCTCGAGTTCTGCCTGTGTCGGGCTCAACTGAGGCGCATCTGCACCTTCAACTGCCTTTGGCCTCGTCCCCAATCCCATCGTGCTCCCCTCCCTGACCACGACCCCGAGCTGACTCCGACGTCAGACCTTTACTACTCTTCGTCGCCCCCCTTCCATCCTTCGACGTACTCGGTCGTTTCTTCTCGCCTGCTTCCGGCGGGAGAGACAACACGTTGCCCCTCCCGCCTAATTAACTCCGATAGCGCGATGCTTCCCCGTCCAATTCGGCCCAAAATGTATGGCCCAATTGCGCCATTGATCAATCAAGAATTTTCGCTCACACAATTTCTTGCTTGGAGGCGGACCTCCTTCTAAAGAATCAACCGTGAGGCGTCAATGCGGTCCAGCGCTCCGAGAAGAAGCTCGTAGCCTCAAAGCCATGCCCGGTGGCGTCCGGAGCAAATCGACGATCCAGGGGAGAGCGTGAAAAATCGCAGTGTGCTGCATCGGCGAGACCGGGAAAAATCGTGCGGCGGCTGGAGGACTGTGCAATTACAGATCCAGTCTGCAGTGAGACTAGAAAGTGACAATGCAATCCGAGCAGACCTTCCTGTCCTCTCGCAAAGCTTCATGAACATGTGTCTGCTATCGACTGAGAATTCGACATCTTCAGCGCGTACATCTTGAACGCGAATCAGTCGGCAAGAATTTTTGCCGGCGTGTGATCCGTCACAGCGCAGCAAGGGTCGTGTTAATGGGCGTGACGAGCGATGTCGAACGTGAACGCTTTAAGAAGCTGGCGTGGGAGTGTGTCGACTCACAGACACAAGAAACCGCCATTCACGTCCAAGGTCGCTCCGGTGATGTAGGAAGACTCGTTACTCGCCAGAAACAGCACTGCCGAGGCAACCTCAGACGTTGTGGCCCGTCGGCGGAGAGGAATGGTCTTTAGGACGGATTCAGGGTCACGCGACATCCAAATCTCTTCAACTCGAGGGCCGCTTCGAGTGAATCCAGGAGCGACAACATTCAAACGAATGTTCTCCGGACCTAAGTGTCTTGCCAGGTTCCTAGTCAAACCAATCACTCCGGCCTTAACCGCGCTGTATTGGGGCGACAGGAGTTCGGTGCCTGCCCTACCGGAAATTGCGCCGATGTTAACGACAGCGCCTTCTCCTTCTTTCCGGAAGAAGGGCAAGGCCGCCTGTATCGCAAAGAATGTGCCCCTTAGATTCCAATCCACGACTCGATCGAAGTCCTCGGCGCTTACCTCCTCAATGTGCAATGGGGTGTAAGCGCTTCCGCCGGCGTTATTCACTAAGACGTTCAAACGACCCCGCCTGGCCACAGCTGTTGTGGTTGCTTTCCGTATCTGGTCGACGTGCGAAAGGTCGGCCTCAATTCCAATGACATCAAGTCCAGAGGAGCTCAACTCACACAAACACGAGTCGAGAGCCTCTTTGTCTTTGTCGACAATCACGACCGACGCATGTTCCTCCGCAAAGGCAGTGGCAATTTCCTTCCCAATCCCCTGAGCGCCTCCGGTAACCAATACAACCTGATTGCGGAATCTCGAACGGCTCACGATTAACCTCCGACCGCTGGCAGAGGACGAAGCACGACCTGCGAACCTGTGCGCCCCCCAAGTGTTGATCTCGCGTGCGAGAGTCTTGCTCGCCCGGTCCGGCCTATTACGGGCAGTTAGCCAAAGGAGGGAGATGCCCTAGCGAGACTCAGAGCCCACGAGAGAAGCGATCTCTACCTCATCTGCGCGAGACGGGATCTCGTCTTGAAATACGAACCGCTCCAACCCGTCGAAGAAGACCGACCTTGCGTCGAGGGACAACCGGGCGCCGCGGCGAAGATGCTGACGCGATTCCTCCAATGTGCAATGCGGGAGGAGCGCGTGACGAATGATGTTTGAGTGCTCGATGTCGACTTCCGCATGGCCGATGAAAAACTCTAGGTTCTTCGGCTGTATCCCAGGCAGGGCCGAAAAGCCTTTCACGAACTTCTGATACAGAGCAGGAATAGGCCATTCCATAGCAACGCCGGCGGCACCCGCAGCGGCAAGGAAATGGTCTCGCTGCGTAAGGCGGTAGTGACGGTCGATGTACAACTCGAGCTCCGGGAGGAAGGGCGCGTCCCCCCATTCTCTCGGAGTCAGGCCCAGCCCTGTCATGAAGCGACGGTAGATCGACATGTGCGTTTCACGTTCGTTCCCCTCTGCGTATTCATCCTGCAGGATCAAAGCGAACGCCATTTGGAGCTGCTCTTCTGGGCAGATCGACAGGGCGGCTGCCTGATACAGCCTGGTTCGCAGGATGTGAGGGTAATAGGCCAAGGCGAAAAGCCTTGCGTGCTTGAGATCTACCTGTTGTGTCTCGAACCGCTCAACGAGGGGGTGGTTCCACACAGGATGACTCAGGACTTCCGCTTCCAAGTCTGCAAGAAAACTGAAGTGACTCATGGTTCCTCCTTTGAGCTTGCCGGCGAAGGATCAAGACAGATTTACCTTCGGTGGCACACCGAAAGCTAGCTTTCGATCTGCAATCAGCGTGATCGTTTGGAGCTGGAGCCCGGACCCGAGGGACGTTCAACATCAACTCGCTGGTTGATGTTTGACAATCCGGAACTAAACGTCTGATTCATGAATGCAGAAGTGTCTATTGCCAAACTTTGTTTCCGGCTCCTATAACCGCTGAATCAAACAAGAGCCGTCGACCGTTCATATAGCCCTGTCGCCCGATACACATTCCGACGGCACGGCGATCTCGTTACGGCAATTGGCGGACGAGATCTAAACCGAGGTTGCAGGCTCGCCGGAGGAGCGTAGTTCACCATGGACTCTTATGACGTCGTCGTAGTAGGAGCAGGACCGGCCGGTTCGACTGCTGCATGGCGAGCGGCCAGTGCTGGGGCGAAGGTTCTCCTCGTAGATAAGGCGGTTTTTCCGCGAGATAAGCCTTGTGGCGACGGACTTACGCCCAGAGCGACGAAGCTCTTGGCCGATATCGGGCTGGAGCATCAACTCGAACGGTTCCACCGAGTCAATCGAATTCGCCTCTTTCATGGAAGACGAACGCGCGAATACCCGTGGCCCAAGCGCGAAGGATTCCCCACTCATGGTTACGTCATCTCCCGAATGCGGCTCGACGACATGTTGGTTCGTCATGCGGCGGCCGCAGGAGCCCTTGTGAGCCAGGGATCCCATGTCATAGCGCCCGTGATCGACGACGACGTCGTTACGGGTGTCCGCGTCCGATCCGGGGGACGTGAAGAAGAGATTCGAAGCCGGATCGTAATTGCGGCTGATGGGGCCTCGTCGGTCCTTGGTCGTGCCATGGGGATGGTGCCGAATGTAGGTAGCCCCGTCGGGATGGCGGCTCGAGCACTAATTGCGTCGGAGCGGCCAGATGATGACGCGCTCGAGGTCTACACGATCAGACATCACCGGGGCTTTGCGTTGGGTTATGCGTGGCTCTTCCCATTGGGGAATGGCCTGCTCAATATCGGAATGGCTGTTCACGGCACCGATCCGCGGTGGAGAGAGGTCGGTCTTACGGACCTCATGCAACTGTTCTTGAATCGACTGCCCGCCGAATGGCGTGTGCCATCGCTGGCTGAGATCCGCCGCGAAGGAACTCTAAAGGCATGGAGGGTGCCTATGGGCCTAGCGGTCTGGCCGCCGTGGAGCGCCGGAATCCTTGCGGCCGGTGACGCTGCCGGGGTCGCGAAACCAACAACCGGGGGAGGCATATCC
>Ga0209577_10001614_pt1 | contig 22310 bp, 24 predicted proteins | sample GraSoiAngelo_109_FD_185874 | JGI IMG/M metagenome (GOLD analysis project Ga0209577, IMG submission 185874) | Grasslands soil microbial communities from the Angelo Coastal Reserve, California, USA - 14_0903_12_20cm (SPAdes) (version 2) | ecosystem: Environmental > Terrestrial > Soil > Grasslands...
CGCCGATCAACAGCTCCCAGCTCCCGCGTAGTGAACCGAGCTGCTCGTCGAAGCGTCGTCCGCGAGTCGCGAAGCTGGCCTCCCCGGCCGCGTAGTCGTCGGGCCGGGGCCCGATGCCGACGCCGAGTGTCAGGCGACCGCCGGAGAGCGCGTCAAGCGTCGCCGCCTGCTTCACCAGCAGCGCGGTGGCACGAAGCGGAGCGATCAAGACCAGGCTCGCCAACCGGACGCGCCGGGTGACCGCGGCGGCGGCGGCCAGCACGGTCAGGCAGTCCTGGCCTTCCCAGGCCAGTCTGTCGTGGGCGGCCAGCGTTCGGAACGGCCCCGCATCGGCCGCCGACGCCCAACGCAGGCAGAGCTCCCCGCTCGCGCCCGGGATCACGCTGGGGAGCCCGAGCCCTATTTCCAATCCTTTGAGTAAAGCTCGTATGCCAGGCCCTCGCCCGAGAGCGCGGTGGCCACCTGGGCGAGGGCGGCGCGCGCAGCGGAGGCCACACCGGGGACCGAGCTCTGCGCGAGCTGCTTCAAGTCGTCGTAGACGCGCTGCAGCTGCTGCTGCTCGGCTTCGCTCAGGCGCTGGATCTCGTAGCTCATGCCGGGGTGGGCTGCTGGGTCAGGTCGCGGAAGCGCTTCGCTTTCATCTCGAAGCGGGGCAAGGTGCCCGGCGGCACGACGCTGACAACCGGCGTCAGGCCGAGACGGCGCTTGACCTCGGCGCCGAACCGATCCCGGAGGTCGAGCTGTTCCAGGCCGGCGCCCGGCTCGAGCTGGATCACCAGGGTGTCCAGCTCTTCGCGCTTCTCGAGCGTGATCTGGAACTCGTCGACCTCGGCGAAGTCGCGGACGACGTCCTCGATCATCGAGGGCATGAACCAGACGCCCCGGATCTTGCGCATGTCGTCAGCCCGGCCCTGGATCCCGCCCTGGTAGAGGTCCCAGGTCCGGCCGCAGCGGCACTCGGAGTGCGGCACCCTGGTCACCAGGTCGCCCGTCCAGTAGCGGAAGACCTGGATCCCCTCCCGGCCGAGGCTCGTCATGACGCGCACACCGCGCTGCCCATAGCCGACCGGCTGGAGCGTGTCCGGCGCCAGTACCTCCTCGACGTAGTCGGCCTCGATGATGTGGCAGCCGCCCGGTTCCTCGACGCACTCGAACATGAAAATGGTGGCCGCCTCGGTCATGCCCGCGGTGTCGCCGCAGAAGGCGCCGAAGGCCGCTTCGATCTTGCGCTTGGTGGCTTCCGGCCGGGGTTCGCCGGACGCGACGACGATCCGCACGCTGCCCTCCTTCGCCAGGTCGACGCCGAGCTGGCGTGCCGTGTGCGCAAGCCGGAGCGCGTAGGTCGGCGTGCAGGCGAGGACCTTCACCTGGTTCTCGAGCAGGAGCTGGACGCGCTTCTCGGAGTCGAACGAGCCCGTCGGGATGACCGTGCAGCCGATCTTCTCGAAGGCGTACTGCAGGCCCCAGAAGCCGATGAAAAGGCCGTACCCGAAGGCGACCAGCGCCCGGTCCCCGGCCCGCACGCCCATCGCGTAGGCGCCGGTGGCCCACATCTCGGCGGCCCAGGCCCAGTCGCGGGCCGTGTCGAAAGTGCGGATCGGCTGGGCGCCGCTGGTGCCGCTGGTCTGATGGTGGCGGATCGCCAGCTTGGGGTCGACCGAAGGGAAGATCCCGTAGGGCGGCGCCACCGCCTCGGCCGCACCGATCTCCTCGCGCTTGAGCAGCGGGAAGCGGGCGCTGTAATCGTCGAGCGACTTCAGCTGGTCGGGCGGGCAGCCGGCGGAGTCCATGCGCTGCCGCCAGAACTCGGAACCCGCGTAGGCGTGCTCGAGCTGGCGCTGAAGCTTGTACCACTGGCGGCGCCGGAGCTCGTCACGCGGCATGGTCTCCGTCGCCGGATGCCAGTAGCCGCGAGGCAGTTGGGCGCGCCCCACGCCTGGATGTTAGCTCGGCGGCTGAACCCGGTTCAGCGCTGGCGGCTGAGGACGGCTTTGACTGCCCGGAACTGGCCATGCCCCATGACCAGTACGCGGGCGTCAGACTCCGCGACCACCGTGGCCTCGCTCGCCGAGCGATCCCACATCGCGGTCCAGCCGAAGCTGTCGCCCGCTTCCAGGAGGTGGGATCCACCGTCTGCCGTCAGTGCTCGCAGCTGCCCCTTGCCCACGATCAGGAACTGAGTGGTGGGTTGCCCTTCGGCAGCGAGGCGCCGGCGCGCCGGGACCGTGACCTCGTCAACGTAGAGGAGCAGCGATCTAATCTCGGCGTCCGAGCATCCGGCGAGCTCGCGGGTGGAACGGAGTACCTGGAAGCGGTCGAGATTCTCCGTCCAGACGGGAACGGTGGCCTCGGCAACCCCGTAGGAGATGGCGAACTTGACGCCTGGGCTCAGCCGGCGAAGCAGGTTCAGGGCCGGGCGGTTGTCGCCCTGGATCGTGACCGAGAAGCGGTGGACGCCTTCCGCGACCGCGGTGTCAGCCAGTGCCCGGAGCAAGCGGGTAGCCAGTCCCTGCCGCTGCCAGTCATCGGCCACGACCACGGCCAGGTCGGCCGTATCGGTGCCCGGCTGGCGGAAGTAGCGGGCGACGCCGACGATCTCGCCTGCGACCACTCCGACCACCGCCTCGCGCTCGTGGTGCTCGACATCCAGCAGCCGCTCGGGACGCGCCTGGTCGGGCGACGCGAGTGGGCTCAAGAAGCGCCGGTAGATAGTCTCGGGGGAGAGCCGGTAGAAGAAGCGCCGGAGCGCCTCACCGTCCGACGGCTCCAGCCTGGCCAGCCCGACTTCGCCGCTTCCCGCCGCCGCCTGGATCGAGGTCATTCGATACAAATAGCACGACCGGTCGTTTAAAGTCAATAGGCTCATCGTCCGGCCCCTCCGGCCAATCCGGGCTACGCCCTGAGTGGTTTGGGGAGGGACAGACCGACCGTTCGTGCTATTATCCCCGAAGGTGAGTTCAGAAGCCCCCGTGCAGGTGGACAAGCGGCGCCAGCGAGGTGAGCGCACCCGCCAGGCGATCTTGAGCCACGCCGCCCGGCTCGCCTCCGCCGAGGGTTTGGAGGCGGTTTCGCTGCAGCGGCTGGCCGGTGACCTCGGCATCAGCAAGAGCGGCCTCTTCGCCCATTTCGGGTCCAAGGAGGAGCTGCAGCTGGCGACAGTGGAGGAAGCTGCCTGGGTCTTCACGCTTGAAGTGCTGAAACCCGGGCTGCACGAGCCGGCCGGGGTCGGCCGGGTGACTGCGCTTTGCGAAGCCTTTCTCTCTTACGTGGAGCGCGGGGTCTTTCCCGGCGGCTGCTTCTTCGAGGCGGCGGTCGCCGAGTTCGACAGCCGTCCTGGCGCGGTGCGCGATTCCGTCGTGGAGAAGCGTCGCTACTGGGCAGCCAGCCTGGCTCGCGCTGTACGGGAGGCTCAGGCGGCCGGCGAAATCGTCGCCGGCGTGGATGCCGAGCAGCTGGCGTGGGAGCTGAACTGCATCCTGATCGGCGCCAACAACAGCTCCGTGACCGACGGCGGCGACGTCGCTTTCCAGCGGGCCAGGCGCGCGATCCGCGACCGGCTCCAGCGGGTGAGGGCCGGCGGCGAGGCCGGCCCCCAGTAGTGTCCCGGCCGGATCAAGCAGAGGCCAGCGCCAGGCTTGCCAGCCGCTCATCGGCGATTACGCGCCCGTCGCGGAGCCGGATCACCCGGTCCGTGTGGGCAGCCAGGTCGAGGTCGTGGGTCACCAGGACGAAGGTCACTCCTTCCTCCCGGTTGAGGCCCCGCATCAGGACGAGCAGCTGCTCGGCGGTCTCTGTGTCGACCGCGCCAGTCGGCTCGTCAGCGAGCACCAGCGCCGGCCGGTTGACGAGCGCCCGGGCGATGGCCACGCGCTGCTGCTGACCACCTGAGAGCTGGTCCGGACGGTGGAAGAGCCGCTCGCCGAGGCCCACCATGCAGAGCAGCTGCGCTGCGCGCCGCCGGCCCTCGCGAAGATCGCCGCCGGCATAGCGCACCGGCAGCATCGCGTTCTCGACGACATTCAGGGACGGCAGCAGGTTGTACTCCTGGAAGATGAAGCCGATTCGCCGGCCACGGATCGCTGCGCGCCGGCGGTCGTTCAGGCGCGCGGTATCCTCACCGTCGATCAGCACCCGGCCCGAGCTTGGGCGCATCAGCAGCCCGACCAGGTCAAGGAGGGTGGTCTTGCCACTGCCCGAGCGCCCCATGATCGCGGCGAACTCGCCGGCTGCGATGGACAGGCTGACCCCGTCCAACGCCTTGACGGTCGTAGCGCCCTGCTTGTAGTGCTTGACCAGGTTGTCCAGTTCGATCGTCGCCATTTCCGTGTCTCCTTTGTGGATCACTTTGCTCATCACTGTCTGCGCAGCGCCCTCACGGGGTCGAGCCGGGCCGCCCGCCAGGCCGGGAAGATGCCGGCCAGTGTCGCCATCGCCACTGCGAAGCCGAGGCTCAACGCCGTCAGCCGGGGGGTGACCAGGAAGATGTCCATCCCAGTCTTGCTGCCGAGATAGTCGACCAACCGGGTGAGCCCGTAGCCGAGGCCGAAGCCGACCAGTCCGCCGAGCCCGCCGATCGTCATCGCTTCCAGCAGGTACTCAGTCAGCAGCCGGCCGGTCTGGGCGCCGAGCGCTTTCTTCAAGCCGATCTCGCGGATCCGCTCGCTGACGGCCATGATCATCGTGTTGGCGACCGAGAGGCCGCCGATGATTAGAGCCAGGATCGCCGCCCCCGTCATTACCGCTGTGAAGGTGGTGCCGGTCTGCTTGAAGTTGGCGACCAGGGCGCTCGGCTTCTGGGCCTGAACGCCCGTCACCTGAGCGTTGATCCGGCCCGCAATGCGGTCGAGCTCAGCCGTGGTGGTGCCTTTGGCGGCATAGGCGGTGAAGCTCATCGCGATCTGGTTGACGTCAATCGCCTTGCGAACCGCCGCCGGCAGGGTGTCGGCCAATAGCATCCTGGCGTCCGCGTAGCTGACGAGCGCCATGCTGTCCAGGCCGTTGCCGGTCTTGGCCAGGACGCCGACGACCGTGAAGGGGTGGTTGACGAAATCTGGTCTGGCGTCCTGGGGGCGGATCGGAAGGTCGATCGCGCTGCCGGCGTGAAGATTGTGGTTGGCGCCGAAAGCCGGCCCAACGACCACCTCGCCGCGCTCGCCGGGGTCGAGCTCGCGGCCGCTGCCCACGTTCAGCCTCGGCGCGCCATAGCGCGACGCGTCCCACCAGCCGCCGATCAACTCGGGCGGACCCATCTGGATCAGGTCGGCCCCAGGCGCGGCCTGGATCGAGTAGTTCGGATAGACCGCCTGGACGCCCTCCACCCGGGCGATCTCGTCGGCCTTGGAGAGCGGCAGCAGCGATCCCTGCTGGCCGTCGGGCGCGCCGACTGGAATGCTGGTCGCGTAGTAGCTGACGCCGAGGTCGAGCAGGTTGTTGAAGTGCTCGGCCAGAGCTCCCATCGTGGTCAGCGCAAAGATGCCGATCACGATCCCGGAGATGGTGATCGCCGAGCGCACCTTGCGCCGGCCCAGGTTCCTCAAGATCTCACCCATCCTTTTTCGTTCCTCCTTGGTTTTGTGGTCCGGGGGTCGAGCCCAATGGAACCGCCTGGCCGCTGTAGTCCGCGTCAGCCAGGAGGCGGGTTTTCGGCGTCCCCTCCCGGGCGCATCCAGGCACCTGCGCGTACTCCCCGGGTTGACGGGCGAGTACATCCCCGGGCTGACGACCCGCAGCCCGACTCGGCCTTAAGCTCGGGCCGTGTGGGAGCGCCTCTCAGTCCGTCTCCACCGCACCGAATGGCTGGGGCAGCTCGCCATCACCGCGGCGGTCACTGTCGTCACGGTTGGCGTCACGGCGGCGGCGCCGAACCAGGCCGGCCAGCGTCAGGTGGACCTCCGGGCCTTGGGCCTGCTCCTCTGCGCCTCGCTGGCGGTCGGCGCCTCCCGGTGGTTCCCGCGCGCGTCATTTGTCGTCTCGCTACTGGGAGTAGGCGCGTACCAGGCTCTGGGCTATCCATTCCAATCGCCCTACTTCCTGCCGCTGTTGTTCACGGGATACGCGGCCGGACTGCCGGCCCGCCGGCTGCAGACGGCGGGCCAGGCGCTGCTCGCGATTGCCGTCCTCGCGGCGGCGGGGCTCCAAGCCGGCAACATCCAGGCCGGCCTTTTCATCCCGGTTCTCGTCCTCACCGCGCTCATGGCGGGCGAGCTCACGGGCGAGGTCCGGGCTGCCGAGTCGCGGCGACGGGAGCAAGCCCGGCGGCGGGAGGCTGAGCTGCTCGTGACGGAGGAGCGACTGCGCATCGCCCGCGAGCTGCACGACGTGGTGTCGCACAGCATCGCCATGATCGGTGTACAGGCCGGGGTGGCCGCCCACCTTCTGAAGCGCGACCCGGAGCAGGCACGCCAGGCCCTGGTCGCGATCAAGACCGCCAGCCGCGACGCCTTGCGCGATCTGCGCGGCAGCCTGGGCGTCCTGCGCCAGGTCGAGGAGCCCGAGTCGCGAGCGCCGGCGGCGGGGCTGGCTTCGCTCCCGGAGCTGGTCGATGGCATCCGCCGGGCCGGCGTCGAGGTGGCGGTCAGCACCGTGGGGGCGCCCGAGCCCCTCTCCCCGGCTACCGACCTGGCCGCCTACCGGATCGTTCAGGAGGCGCTCACCAACGTCATCCGCCACGCGCCCGGCGCGCGGGCGACGGTGGAGCTGCATTACGCGGACGGTCGCCTCCAGATCGCGGTCCGCAATCGCGGCGTCGGCCGGCGCGCTGAACCGGCCCCCGGTGCGGGGCACGGCCTGACCGGGCTGAAGGAGCGCGCCGCCGCCGCCGGCGGTGCGATCAGCGCCGGCCCGGAGCCCGGCGGCGGCTATGCGGTCAGGGCCTGGCTGCCGCTGGCCGAGGGCCGGGTCCGCTGATCCGTATCCTGCTAGCCGACGACCAGGCGCTGGTCCGCGCCGGCTTCCGGGCCCTGCTCGAGTCGGAGCCCGGGCTGGAGGTCGCCGGCGAGGCGGCCGATGGCGAACAAGCGGCCGCTCTGGCAGCCTCGTTGCGGCCGGATGTCGTGCTGATGGACGTCCGGATGCCGAAAATGGACGGCCTCGAGGCCACGCGGAGAATCGCCTCGGACCCTGACCTCACGGGTGTTCGAGTCCTGATCTTGACCACCTTCGAATCGGACGATTACGTCTTCGAGGCGCTGCGGGCGGGGGCGAGCGGCTTCGTCTTGAAAGACATCGAGCCGGTCGACCTGCTGCGGGCAATCGAGGTCGTGGCCGGAGGAGAAGCCTTGCTCTCTCCTTCGGTCACCCGCCGCTTGATCGCGGAGTTCGCCTCCCGGCCCGAGCGGCGGCGAGTCGATAGCGTCAAGCTTGCCGACCTGACCGCACGCGAGCGGGAAGTCGTGGCGCTGGTCGCCGCCGGCAAGAGCAATGACGAGATCGCAGCCCAGCTCTTCGTCAGCCCGGCGACGATCAAGACGCACGTCAGCCGCGCCATGTCGAAGCTTTACGCCCGCGATCGGGCGCAGCTCGTCGTCCTCGCCTATGAAAGCGGGCTCGTGGTGCCTGGCTCCGCCTGAGCCCGAGGCCGGACGGCGACAGCCTCGATCTCGACCATGGCGTCGGGATCGAAGAGGCCCTTCACCTCGACCAGGGTGGTGGCCGGGTAATGCTTGCCGAAGACGGAGCGGTAGTGCTCGCCGATCGGCTTCAGGTCGGCCCGGTAGCCCGCCACGTGCGTCACGTAGTAGGTGAGCTTGACGACATCCTGGGGGCGGCAGCCCGCGGCCTCGAGCGCGGTCGCGACATTGCGCAGCGCGCGACCGAACTGGGCTGCGAGGTCGAGTGGCTCCAGCACCCTGCCGGTCTCGTCGCAGCCGATCTGGCCGCCCAGCCAGACCGTATCGCCGGCGATCGTGACGTGCGAGTAACCGCGCGCCGGCGGCAAGCCGGGCGGGTTGACGTTCTCGGGCATGGCACAATTCTCGGGCCGTGGGCCGGACCTGGCAGCACTTTCGTTACTCGGAGGCCGATGGCGTGGCCACGGTCACCTTCGACCGGCCGGACCGGCTCAACGCCCTGACCTTCGAGGTCTACGCCGACATCCGCGACCTGGCGGCCGAGTTGAAAGAGCGACCCAACGAGGTTCGCGTCCTGGTGCTTCGCGGCGAGGGGCGCGGCTTCTGCTCGGGGGGCGACGTGGAGTCGATCATCGGCCGCCTGCTGGAGATGGACAGCCGCGGCGTCTACGACTTCGCCCGGATGACCGGCGCCTGCGTGCGCAACCTGCGCGAGATGCCGCAGCCGGTGATCGCCGCCGTCAACGGGGTGGCGGCCGGCGCCGGCGCCGTGCTGGCGATGGCCTGCGACATCCGCCTGCTGGCTGAGAGCGCCACCTTCCAGTTCCTCTTCACGCGCGTCGGCATCTCGGGCGGCGACATGGGGATCTGCTGGCTGCTGCCCCGCGTCATCGGCTTCGGCCGCGCGACTGAGCTGCTGATGCTCGGCGAGCGCATCGACTCCGAGCAGGCCCTCGGCTACGGGATCGCGACCAGGGTCGTCCCCGACAGCCAGCTGGAGAAGGCGGCCGGCGAGTACGTCGCCAAGCTCAAGGAGGTGGCGCCCTGGGGTCTGGCCATGACCAAGGAGATGCTCAACCGGGCCGCTTCCATGGACTACTCGACGGCGATCGAGATGGAGGCCTGGACCCAGTCCTTGCTGATGACGGCCGCCGACTTCCAGGAGTTCCACGCCGGCTTCCTGGGCAAGCGCAAGCCCGTCTTCAAAGGCCGCTGATAACCGGCGACCCCGCTGCTAGTGCTGGTGGATCGGCAACCGGATGCCGGCGGCGTAAGCGACCAGCACCCCGACAAACGTGAGGGCGACGAACAAGGCGAAGAGCCCCACCAGGTCCCACTCGACGCGGCGGAACCAGCGGAGCCAGCGCGGCGCCGCGGCGGCGCCGGCCGGCGCCCAGCCGCAGATCGGGCAGACGCCGTCGGTATAGCGGGGATCGAAGCTCCAGCGGTCGAGCTCGCAGTAGGCGCGCGACGACCGCGCGGTGCGGCGCAGGACGATGTGCGAGAGAGCGCTCATGCGATCAGCTCCTCTTCTTCCGCCGACACCCGCCGCGACCAGACCCAGGCCGCGGCCCCGGCCATCAGGAGCGTCTCCCAGAGCAGGAAGAGGAGTGCCAGCGGCTGCCGGTTGGCCCGCAGCAGCGCAGCTGTGTGGCGGATCGCAGCCGCGGTGCCGTTGTTGGCGTTCACCGAGCTGTCTCCCATCGAGAACCCGTTGTCGCCGAAGCCGCCGCCAAGGTCGCCGAGGCTGAAGCCGGAGGTGAGAAAGGCGGCGCCGCTATCGGCGGCCAGCCCGGCATCGGCGCCGGCGTCCACGTAGCCCTCACCGAAGACGTACTCCACGCTCTGCTGGGGGACTCCCGAGGGCGCCGGATGCGTCGCTGTCACGTGCACTCCGCTGGCCTTGACCGTCGCGTGGCTGCCGCTGACGTCCTTCTGAGGGGCGACCGTGTAGACCCGGAAGTTGTCCGTCTCGATCTGGGGCGTGCAGGACCCGGCGGGCGGCGGGTTGGCGCCTGGCAGGGCAGGGGGCGGGGGCAGCGGCGAGCTCGAGCAGGGCACGACCGTCTGCTCGCCCACGGTCAACCCCTGGTCGCTCAGGTGGGAGGCCTGGCCGTTGACGGTGAAGGACCCCACCTTGACGCTCGCCGTGGCCGCCGCCACCCCGTTGGTGATCGTGACCGTGATGTCGACAGACACCTTCTCGATGACTATCGCGTTCGGCGGCGCGCCGAAGGTGGCGTTGGCCACGAAGGAGTGCGTGCGGACCACCATCGAGCCGTCCGAGTTGACCACCGTGTGGCTCTCACCGGAGGCGCCGCTGAAGGGCTGGCCGGGGTTGCCGCCCGCGTAGACGCCGGAGGCGTCCGCGAGCAGCTCGTCGGCGTGGGCGTCGGCTCGGGACGGCGCCGGGCCCTTCCCGTTGGCGCTGTCGATGTGGCTGTCGGCCGGGCCGCCCGGATACTGCGCGTGCGCGTAGGGCACGTCGGGCACGGGCGGGCAGCCCTTCTGCGTCGGGTCGTTGCAGCCGTGCAAGGTGGCGCCGATCGGTCCGCTGTCGTTGTAGGTGGCGGTGCCATAAGCGCTGGGAGAGGAGTCCTGGAACACCTTGGCCAGCGGGAAATGGCTGTCGACCGCGCCGGTTTGGAAGTTGTTGAAGGCACTGGTGCCGGCGATCACGTGAGTGCCGGTCGCGTAGCCGTAGCCGGAGTAGGTGCCGATCCCAGCCGGCACGCTGGCGTTGGCGCCCAGCGGGCCCAGCAGCAGGAGGGCCAGGACGGCGGTCACGATCGTGCCGGCGATGAGCAGCTTGCGCGTCATGAGCGGCGCTCTTCGAGGAGCTCCAGCACCAGGGCTTGGGCAGGGCGGCCCTCCCGTGCGGACTTCTCCTGCAGCGACCGGAGCATGGACGCGGGCAGCTTCAGCATCAGGTCCTCCATGAGCTCGGCCGGGAGGGGCGTGTGGCCGTTATGGCCGTTGCCACCGGCGTGGGCCGCGGCGGCCGGCGGCTCGGGTGCGCTGCCCAGGTAGGAGCTGGCGATCAGGCCCTTGTCCCGGCGCAGCTCCTTGGCCGACGCCTCGTGCACGACGGTGCCCTGCTCGAACACGTAGGCGCGGTCGGCGACGGCCAGCGCGCTGTCGACGAACTGCTCGACCAGAAGCACCGCCACACCCCGGTTGCGGAACTCGTCGAGCAGGCGGAAGAGCTCCTGGACGATCGCCGGGGCCAGGCCCTGCGACATCTCGTCCAGCAGGACCAGCTTGGGCCGGGCCAGGATCGCCCGGGCCATCGCCACCATCTGCTGCTCGCCGCCGGAGAGCGTGCCGACGACCTGACGGCGGCGGTCGCGGAGCTTCGGAAAGAGCTGGAAGGCCGGCTCCAGGTTCTCGCCGTCCGCGCCGCTGTAAGAGGCCAGCCGGAGCGTCTCCTCCACCGAAAGCTTGGGGAAGAGCCCGCGGCCCTGCGGAATGTGGACCAGGCCCAGGCGGACGATAGCCTCGGGCCGGTCGTGGGTGATGTCGGCGCCTTCGAAGATGACGCGCCCGCGCCGGGGCCGGATCACGCCGGACAACGCCCGCAGGGTCGTGGTCTTGCCGGCGCCGTTGGCCCCGATGCAGGCTACGACCTCACCGGTGGAGATCCGCAGGTTGACGTCGCGCACGACCTCCAGGTGGCCGTAGCCGGCCGCCAGGCCGCTGACCTCGAGCAGGGGCCGGTCGGGCAGCCGAAATACTGGCGTTGCCGGCTGCGCGGCCGTCTTGGCCACCACCACTGTCTCCTCTTCAGGGGCTCCGGGCAATTCCGCGGAGGCTTCGCCCAGGTACGCCGCGATCACCTTCGGATCCTCACGGATCGCCTCCGGGCGCCCGGCGGCGAGGAGCTTGCCGAAGTCGAGAACGTAGATGTAGTCGCAAGCTCGCATGACCAGGCTCATGTCGTGGTCGACCAGCAGCATCGAGACCTTGAAGCGCTCGCGAATCCGGGTCAGCAGGTCCGCCAGTCCCTCGGTCTCGGCCGCGTCGAGGCCAGCCGCCGGCTCGTCCAGGAGCAGCAGCTGGGGACGCATCGCCAACGCCCGCGCAAGCTCGACCCGGCGCTGGATGCCGACCGGCAGGTCGCCGGCCAGCCGGTCCTCGTGGTCGAGCAGGCCCAGCACGTGAAGAATCGCGCGCGCCCGCTCGTTGGCCGCCTTCTCGGCGTAGGTGGCGAAGGGCAGGCCCAGGGCGTCGACCACCAGGCTGCGCTTGCCGAGCGCGTCGATCGGCACCTTGACGTTGTCGAGGACCGTCATCGTGCCCCAGAGCTGGAGGTTCTGGAACGTGCGCGCGATGCCGCGCTGGGCGCGCTGGTGCGGCTTCAGCCAGCGCAGGGACTTGCCCTGGTAGCGGATCCGGCCCTGGTCGGGCTGGAGCACGCCCGAGATGCAGTTGAAGAGCGTGGTTTTGCCAGCGCCGTTGGGCCCGATCAGGCCCAGGATCTCGCCCCGGTTCAGTTCCAGTGAGACCTGGTCGAGCGCGGTGATCCCGCCGAAACGGACGGTCACGTCCTTGACGGAGAGCAGGCTCATGCCGTCTCCACCTTTCGCCGCGGTGCCTTGACCTGGAGGTGGTCGAGCTTCTGGCGGACGTCGCCCCAAACGCCGTCGGGGAGCAGGATCAGCTGCGCGACGAGCAGGGCGCCGAGAACGACCTGGAACCAGTCGTACTTGATGTCGTGATGGAGGGAGTGGCTGAGCCGGACCAGGATCACCGGCATGAAGCCCATGAAGAAGCCGCCGATGGCCGCGGCCGGCACGTAGCGGATGCCCATCAGGACGGCAAAGGCGGCGAACTGCAGTGAGTAGAGGAAGGAGAAGGGCTGGGCGCTGACCGAGCCCACGACCAGCGGGTAGAAGGCGCCACCCAGGCCGGCGATGGCGGCTGAGAGGCCGAACGCGACGAGCTTGTAGCGCGTCAGGTCGACCCCCATCGTCGCCGCCGCCAGCTCGGAGTCACGGATGGCCCGAAAGCGGCGGCCGCTGCCCGAGTCGTGGAGCCGCAGCATCGCCAGCGCGACCAGTACGAAGATTCCTAGCAGCACGTAGTAAACGGGCATCACGTGCAGGCTGTCGACCTTGATGCTGCCCACGTGCGTGCCGGACACGTGCCAGCCGAAGCTGCCGCCCGTGAACCAGCCATAGGCCGAGTCGAGAAAGAAGTACTTGTCGAACACCAGCGCCACGCCGAGCGTCACGACCGCGAGCAGGATGCCGCGCAGGCGGAGGGCAGGGATGCCGACCACGATCCCAACCAGGAAGGACATCAGCACGCCCGCGGCGGCGGCCACGAAGTAGTTGAGATGGAAGGTGTTGACCAGCATCCCGGTGCCGAACGCGGAGATGCCCATGAACGTGGCCTGGCAGAGCGAGATCTGGCCGACGTAGCCCGTCAGCAGGACCAGCGAGAGGATGGCCAGGCCGTAGATGACGGCGAGGGCCGCGTCGAACTGGAGCTCGAGGTCGAGGCGGGCCGGGACCGTGATCGCCAGGGCTAGGAGAAGGAAGCCGGCCGCGCGGATGACCCGGTTCACGCCTGCTTCTCCAGAAGGACGCGGCGGGCTCTGAAGATGAGGACCGCCAGGATCACCAGCAGGGCGATGAGCTTCGGGAAGTCTTGCGACTGGATCCAGATCCGCGGGTAGGTCTCCAGCAAGCCGAGGGCGAAGCCGCCGAGGACGGTCAGCGGCAGCGAGACCAGCCCGCCGATCAGCGCCGCGGCCAGTGCATCCAGGACCAGCAGCGTGAGGCTGATCGTGTCGAAGTTGATGAAGGGCGAGATCAGGATGCCCGCGATCGCGGCGACCAGGCTGCCCAGCATCCAGGAGACCGATCCGACCCAGCGCACGGGGATGCCCCAGAGGCCGGCCGCGATCGGGTCGTCGGAGACCGCGCGCATGGCCACGCCGAAGCGGCTCCACTGCAGGAAGGCGGCCAGACCGAGGGAGAGTCCGATGGCGGTCGCCATCACCAAAAGCTGGTTCCAGCCGACCGGCACGCGCGCGACCATCACCGAGCGCTGGGGGTCGACCACGTTGACCGGCAGGTGGTACTGCGTGTTGCCCCAGATCAGCGAGGCGCCGGATTGGAGGAGGAGCAGGATCCCGATGGTGACGACCGCCTTGATCAGCTGGCTGCGGCCGACCAGCCAGCGGAACACCCCCAGTTCGAGGGCCAGCCCGAGGCCGACCGAGAACACCAGCGCGATCAGCACCGCGAACCAGACCCAGACCTGCTCGGGCAGGAAGGCGGGACGCAAGCGGCTCCAGCCGGGGTCGTAGATGACCGTCCAGGCGACGAAGGTGGAGAACATTCCCATGGCGCCGTTGGCGAAGTTGAGGACGCCCGTCACCCGGTAGACGAGCACGATCCCGAGGGCGGCGAGGGCGAGAGCGCCGCCGACCGTCAGGCCGATTACCGTATAGGCCTCGAGCTGGATCAGCATCTCAGGCGAAGCACTTCCAGTCGGAGACCGTGTGCCAGCTCCCGCCGCTCCCGGCCGGCGTGTGGTCGTGGTCCACCCAGGTGAAGCAGTGGTTCGGATCGTGCAGGCCGCTGCCGTAGCTGATGGGTCTCGACCACCCCGTGTTGAAGTTCTGGATCGAGTTGAGCGCGGCGATGAGGCTCGCCCGCGTCACGTTCTTCCCGGCGCGCTTGAGCGCCTCGACGAAGACCATGGCCGAGGTCCAGGAGTGCTGCGTGTAGATGTCGAGGGCCTTGTACTGGGCCGGGTAGAAGTGCTTGACGGTGCTCAGGTAGTCGGCCACCGTGGGGTTGCCTGGGTTGTCATAGGGCGAGATGAAAGGCACCAGCGAGTGCGCGTTGTTGAGCTGGTCCGAGTAGGCGTTCTGCACGTTGCCTTTGTCCAACCCACCGCCGATCACGGGCGGGTGCCAGTTGGCGCGGTCCATGGCCTGGAAGAGCCGCGTGTAGCTGAACGGGTCGAGGGCGGCGACTATCGAGTCGGGGCAGGTCTCGATGCCGTTGCACTTCTTCGAGGTCCCGCTGTAGTCGCTCGAGTGCATGAGCGCAAAGACGTGTGCGGTGTAATCGCCGTCCGTCGCGTGCGCGTCCTCCACATGCGTGGGAGGCGCGCCTGCCGCGGTCAGCGCGTCAAGCAGCTTTTGACGCACGGGTGCGATCCAGGGGACATCGGAAAGAGTCACCACCGCCGGGTGGTGGATGTGCAGCTCACCGGCCCGGGCGCCGATGGCCGTTCCATAGCGGGTGAAGGGCGTCGAGACCGGGTAGGAGAGCGGGTAGGCGTACTCGTCAGGCGTGCCCAGGCCGCCGATGATCGGGATCCCGTTGTCGTTCAGGAACTTGACCTCGTTGTTCTCGCCCTGGGGCGCAGTCCAGCCGACGATGGCGAGCACGTTCGCCTGCGTCATCTGGATCGCGCACTGATGGGCGGCGGTGGCGTCGTACTTGGAGTCGCAATCGACCATCTGCAGCTGGCGGCCGTTGATCCCGCCGCTCAGGTTCACCTTCTGGAAGTAGGACTTCACGGTGTCGCGCTCGACTGAGGAGTCGACAGGCCCCGTCATGTCGAAGATGCCACCCACGACGATGCGGCCAGCGCTCACGCCCGAGGCGGCCTGGCTGGCGCTGGCGGCGCTGCCGCCGCCTCCGCCTGGGGCCGACCCTGTGGCCGCGGCGGCGCCCGTGGCGGTCCCAACCGCGGCGCCCGCCTGGCTCGCGGACACGTCAGCGCCCGGCGCGCTGGAGGCGGCGAGGGTGCCTTGGGGCTGAGTAAAGCTGCGCACCGTGAGGACGGCGAGGACTGACCCGATCCCTAGCGAGAGGGCCAGGAAGGCGATTGCGACGCGTTCACGGAAGGTGCGACCGTACACAGAGATCTCATCCCCCTGTATTCAGGTTGTTAAGAGCAATACGAACAACCCGTGGGGAAGTTGACGCGACAGCCGCGCTATACGGAGCCGGTACCGACCCTAGAGCTTCTCCCTGCTTCCGGCTAAGGCGTCATGGGCGAGGCTGCCAGCCACCGCGCAGCCGATCCCGACGCCCACGCCGATGACCAGGTACGGCCACCAGCCGCCGGCTTCCAGGATCAGCAGGTACCAGCCGCCCAGCGCCAGCACCAGAGCGGCCAGGGCCCAGAGGGCCCTAACCACCAGCGGCTGTCGCCGGGACGATCGTGATGCTGGTTGCCTGGAAGCTCCCGTCGGCCGCCATCTGGCCCTGGATGGTGACCGTCGCGCCGTCGGTGATGTCGCTCAGCGATCCGGTGGCGGTCTTGCGCACCGTGACGTTGCCGGCGTAGGAGACCTTGACGTCGCTGCCGCCCGCCCGGGCGCTGTGGAGCGTGAACCCGCTAGCGGTGACTGCGCTGATCGTGCCAGCCTGGCCGCGCCCGAATCCGCCGCCGTTCAAGCCGGCGCCCTGCTGGCCGGTGGCGCCTTGCCCGCCGCCGGTTGCCGCCTGGCCGCCGGTCCCGCTGGTTGCCGCGGCGGCGGCGGGTGCGGGCGGGCTGTTCTTGCCCGTGTGGTAGCCGCCATAGAAGCCGCCGAGCATGCCGACAACCACCGCCAGCGCGGCGGCGAAGACCTTCATAGAGATCATTTCGGGGATACCTCCTGGGTTCTCACTCGTAGCGCAGGGCTTCGATCGGGTTCAAAGCCGCGGCGCGGTTGGCTGGATAGATGCCGAAGAAGAGGCCGATGCCGACCGAGACTCCGAAAGCGAGCAGGACGGAGGGCACCGAGACGACAGGAGTGGGCAGGGCGCTGACGAGCTTTGGAAGCAGGGCCGCGCCGCCCGCGCCGACGAGGATCCCGAGCAGTCCGCCCAGGCCCGACAGGAACATCGACTCGATCAAGAACTGGAGCAGGATGTCGCGCCGGCGGGCGCCGATCGCCTTGCGGATCCCGATCTCCCGGGTCCGCTCGGTGACGGTCACCAGCATGATGTTCATGATCCCGATGCCGCCCACGACCAGCGAGATGGCGGCGATCGCACCCAGCAGGATGGTCAGGATGCCCGTCGCCTGTGACGCGGTGGCGGCGATGTCCTGCTGCGAGTTGACGCTGAAGTCGGCCTGCGCCGGATCGGAGATCTTGTGCTGGTCGAGCAGGATCTGCGTCACCTCGTTCTTGGCCGCGGTGGTGTTGCTGCTCGCCTCGACGTAGATGCTGGCGACGTTCTTGTTACGGCCACCGGACAGGTAGGCCCAGGCGGCGGTGATGGGGACGGTGATGAGGTCATCCTGGTTGCCGCCGAACGCCGCCGCGCCCTTGGAGTCGAAGACGCCGATGACGCGGAAGAGCTGGCGGTTGATCTTGATCGACTGCCCGACGGGGTCCTCGCCGTTGACGAAGAGGTTCTGGGCTACGGTCGGACCGATGACCGCGACCTTCCTGCCGGCGGTCACGTCCTCGGCAGTGAAGAAGGCGCCCTGCCCGACCGTGTAGTTGCGCACCTGCGGAAACGCCTGCGTCGTCCCGTTGACCGAGGTGTTCCAGTTCTGGTTGGCGAAGACGACCTGGCCCCTCGAATTGCTGATCGGGATGGCCGCCACGACGTCGGGAGCCGCCGACTGGTTGTTGATCGCCTGCACATCCTGGAAGGTCAGCGTCTGCTGCGAGCCGAAGCCACCCTGGACGCCGCTCGTCCGGGCCGACGATGGAAAGACGATCAGGAGGTTCGAGCCGAGCGACTGGATCTGGGCCTGCACGGCGGCGCTGGCTCCGTTGCCGACCGCGACCAGCAGGATCACCGCGCCGACGCCGATCAGGATGCCGAGCATGGTTAGCGCCGAGCGGAGGCGGTTGGCCACGAGCCCGTTGACGGCCAGGCGGAGCGCTTCGAGGATGTTCATTGCGCGTAAGCCACCTGCGGCATGTCGCTCTGGACCAGGCCGTCCTTGACGCGCACGACGCGGCTCGCGAAACGGGCGATGTCGGACTCGTGCGTGATGAGGACGATGGTGCGGCCCTGCTGGTGCAGCTCGGTGAAGAGCTTCATGATCTCGAGGCTCGACTCGGAGTCGAGGTTCCCGGTAGGCTCGTCCGCCAGGAGGACAGCCGGGTCGGTGACGAGAGCCCGGGCGATGGCCACGCGCTGCTGCTGACCGCCCGACAGCTCGGTGGGCTGGTGGCCGGCCCGGTCGCCCAGGCCGACGGCATCCAGCGCTTCGAGCGAGCGCTCCCGGCGGCCGTCACCGCTGCCCGCGTAGATCAGCGGCATCTCGACGTTGTGCAGGGCCGAGGAGCGCGGAATCAAGTTGAAGGACTGGAAGACGAACCCGATCTTGAGGTTCCGGATAGCCGCCAGCTGGTTGTCGTTGAGCTCGGCGACATCGATCCCATCCAAGAGGTAGCGGCCACTGCTGGGCTGGTCGAGGCAGCCGATCAAGTTCATCAGCGTCGTCTTGCCCGACCCTGACGAGCCCATGATGGCGACGAATTCGCCGGCCGCCACGTGGAGGTCGACGCCGCGCAGGGCGTGAACCTCCACCGAGCCCATGCGGTAGACCTTGGTCACGCCTTCGAGAACGATCACCCGCCGGGGCCTCCGGCGATGATTCCACCGCCGCCGCCACCGGTACCGCGGATGCCGCGGGTGGTGCCGGAGCTGGCGCCGCTGAGGGCGGGAAGGACGACCTTCTCACCGGGGCTGAGGCCGCTCACGACCTCGGTCGTGGTGTCGCCGACGAGGCCGGTCTGCACGGGCACGGTCCGCTGCGAGCCGTCGGACTTGAGCAGGGTCACCGTCGTGAGACCTCCCGCGCGGTGGAGGGCCTGGTTGCTGACGACCGTCACGCCGGTCTGCTGCTGGACCGTGACCGTCGCGTTGGCGGTCATGCCGGACTTGAGCCGGGCGTCGATCCGGTCGAGGGTGAAGGTGGCGTAGTAGTTGACGACACTCGAGATGGTGCTGGCGGTGGCGGCGAGGGCCAGCAGGTGCGCCGGCACGTTCAGGCCGGTCAGCGCGTCAAAGGTCATCGACGCGGTCTGATTGGCGGCCAGCTTGGCGGCGTCGGTCTCCGCGAAAGGCGCGATCACCTCGTACGCGCTGTCGCTGCTGAGGACCATGAACGCGGAGCTGGCGCCGGAGCCGGAGCTGGAGCCGGTGCTCGAGCTGCTGGGCTGAGGCGCGCTCGTACCTGGCGCTTCAGAGGTGATGCCGGTCGTGGCGCTGATCGCCTCGCCGACCTGGCCGTTGATGGCACTGATTACGCCGTTGGCGGGTGCCCGCAGCGTTGCCCCGTCCAGGTTGTTCTGGGCGGCGCTGACCGCCGCCTGGGCGGTCGCGACGGCCGCCTGGGCAGAGGCGACCTGGTTGGGCTTCGAAGTCGACTGGACATTCAGCTGATCGCGCGCCGAGGTCAGCTGGGAGGAGGCGGCGTTGATCGCCTTCTGGCCGGCCACCCCGTCGGCTGACTGCTTGGCCTGGTCGGCCGTCAGCTTGGCGGAGGCGGTGCTCGCGGCCGCTTGGTCGGTCGCGTTGGTGGGAGCGGCGGCGGCCTGGTCGAGCGGCAGCCTTGCCGCGTCGGCGTTGACAGTCGCCTGGGCCGCCTTGACCGCGTTGAAGTCGGTGAGGCACGTCCCGGTGAAGGGCAGCGGCGCGGTGGCGCAGCCGTCGGCGTTGAACTGGCCCTGGGCGATCGTGAGCTGGCCCTGGTCGAAGACGAGCTGGCGCTTATCGGTCTGGTACTGCACATTGGCGGCGAGGGCGGCCTGGTCGTTGGCGAATGCCAGATTCGCCGCGGCGAGAGCAGCGTTGTCGGCGCTTACCGCGGCGGCATCGGCGGCGTTGGTCGCGCTGGCCGAGGTGACCGCGTCGTTGTAGCTGGTCTGGGCATTCTCCACCGCGTGCTGGAGCTGGGTGACCTGGTCGGCCGTCAGCGGCGTCTGCGCGGTCTGCAGGTTGGCCTGCGCCGTCTGGAGGTTGGCGCTGGCCTGGTCGAGGGCGGTCTGCAGGGTGGTCGTGTCGATCTTCGCCAGAAGCTGGCCGGCCAGGACGTGGTCGCCCACGTGGACGTCGACCTCACTCAAGGTGCCCGCCGTCTTGGGGGCCACGCCGACCTGGGTCGACGGGACGACGTTGCCGGTGCCGCTGACCTGGATCCGGACCGTGCCCTGCTGCACCGTGTACGTCCGCGAAGCCGCGTTGCTCGCGGTCGGCGGAAAGAACATGTCGCGTGCGATCAGGCCGCTCAGGACCACTGCGCCGGCTACGAGCACGGCGACCCATGCGCGTGGGCTGCGGAGCCAGCCGCGGCTGCCTCGCATGACTTCCAGACGGCGATTTGCGGGTACCACTTAAATCCCTCCTACCAATCGAGTTCGTCCATGGCCCAGCCACGCGGCGAGCCAAAGCGGGTGAGCACGGTCAGGCCGAGCCCCGTCACGGCCAGCAGGCCGAGCAGGAACAGGCCGGCGAACGGTATCAGCGCCAGGTCGGCGAAGGCGACCAGCGCCGTTAAGGCGATCAGAAGCGGGTGGGCGGAACCGATCCGGAGCCGCGCCTGGCCGGCCAGCCAGAGCGCCAGGCAGGCGATCCCGAAGAGAGCCCCGAGCGCCGCCAGGATGCTGAGAGCACCGGCGAGCGGGAGCAGCACGATGGTGAGCCGCAGGAGGAACGAAAAAGCGAAGAGCAGCAGCACGGTCGCCAGCCCCGCGACCAGCGCTGTGCCCGCCACCGTGAGACTGTCCAGCCGGTCCACGACCAGCCGCGCCCGGGCGGGGAAGGCCACCAGCATCGCGGCCGCCAGGGCCACCAGGCCGAGGGCCGTGGCCGCGAACCAGCCGAGGCTGAAAAGCGCGCCCGAGATCGTCTCCGGGAAGGGTCCGAAGGGAGTGCCCCCCAGGCCGCGGGGTGGGAAGCCGGCAGGACGAGGGAGTCCGTCCCCCCGGGTGAGAATCCGCCGAGAGCCGGGCAGGACGGTGCGCTCGAAGAGGCTGGCGTCGAGCCAGCAGAGGAGCAGCGCAAGAACAACCAAGGCGACCAGCAGCGCCGGCCACCTCCAGCGGGCCGTCATCCCTGGCCAGCCCGCCTCCCGGACGGTTCCGAGGTGGCGCCGATGATCAGCGCCAGGTGGTAGCCGGTGACCGTGACCAGCGCCAGGCAGGCCAGCACGAGCAGCAGGTCCAGGCTCGGGGCGGCCGGCAGCTGGGTAGTGCCGAGCCCCCAGCCGACAACGTCAGAGAGCTCGCCGCTGGTGTAGGAGAAGAGCGCCGAGAGCCCGGCGAGGCCCGAGAGGTACCAGGCGATCAGGGCGCAAAGCCCGATCTCCAGGATGAGCGGGCCCCAGGCGAAGCGCGGCCGCCGGACGCGCGCGACCGCGGCCATCACGCTCGGCAGCAGGTCCGCAGGCGGCTCCGGGGCAGTGAGCGCTCGCAGCCGCGCGGGGATCGACACCGCCTCGAGGTGCTGGTTCCGGCAGTCGGCGCAGCCGGCCAGGTGGGACCGGACCGCCGCGGCCGTCTCTCCGTCCAGGCTGCCGTCGACGTACGGCTCCAGGAGCGGACGCGCTTGCCCGCAGGTGAGCTGCGTCATCCGGCCTCCTCGCTCAGGGTCCGGCGGAGCACGGCTCGCCCGCGGTGCATTCGGGACTTCACAGCCGCGACGCTCAAGCCCATGGTCTGGGCCACCTGCTGGAGCGACATGTCGAGGTGGTAGTGGAGGATCAGCGGCAGTCGGTAAGCCCGGTCGAGCTCGCCGAGGGCTCTGGCCAGGGCGGACTCGCCCGGCAGCTCGGCGGGATCACCGCCGGCGTCGCCGCTGTCGGGCAGCTCACGCGGCTCGGGCACGCGCCGGCGCACGTAGTTGAGGCAGACGTTCGTGGCCAGCCTCCAGAACCAGGGTTCGAACGGCCGCGCCGCGTCATAGCGGCGGAGGTTCCGATAGAGATGGACGAAGATCTCCTGGGTTACGTCCTGGGCTTCGCCGGCGTCGCGAACGTAGTGGTAGGCGAAGCCATAAACCCGGCGTTGGTAGCCGCGGACCAGCTCTTCGAACGCCTCGCGGTCGCCGCCGCCCGCCAGCCGGGCGAGCTCGATCGGCGGGAGCCGGACGGCACCCCCGCCATCCCCTCGCGCCGCCCGTAGCGCAGCCGCTCGCAGCGAGACCACTTCGAATGGGAATTACACGCCGTCAACCTGAGCGGTTTCTGAGTTCGGAAGATTGGGCGGCCTGGCCCCCGCCCGGGCGGGGGCCTTCAGTTCAGGTCGAGAAGCTCCAGGTCCTGGTCGCGGTGCCGGCTGGGTTGGTCCCGGTCGCCGTGGCGGTATAGAGCGCGTGATTGCTGAGCTTCCGGCTCGGAGTAAAGATCACGCGCGTGCACGGGTTCCCGCAGGCCACCGTTCCAAGCACGCTATTGCCCGAGGCGTCGACCAGCCTCAGGGTGGCCGAGCTGACCGGCTGATCGAAGGTGGCGCTCACGCCAGTCGTCCGCGGCACGCCGGTGGCGCCGGCCGCCGGGTAGACGGACACCACCGTCGGCGCCGGGCAGGCGTTGTCGAAGCCGGGGTCCTTGGCCGCCAGGAGGCCGAGACCGCAGCCCTGCCGGGCCAGCCCGTCCAGGCTGACCTTGTCCGTGTTGGCGAAGGCGTTTGGATCGCTGTCGCAGTTAGACGGGCCGTGCTGGGCGCCCTGCACTCCGCCGACGACCGAGGAGTAGCTGAAGTCGATGTTTGCGCAGCCGTCCGTATAGGCGGCGAGCACGCGCCCGTTCTGGTCGATG
>Ga0209577_10001617_pt1 | contig 22252 bp, 14 predicted proteins | sample GraSoiAngelo_109_FD_185874 | JGI IMG/M metagenome (GOLD analysis project Ga0209577, IMG submission 185874) | Grasslands soil microbial communities from the Angelo Coastal Reserve, California, USA - 14_0903_12_20cm (SPAdes) (version 2) | ecosystem: Environmental > Terrestrial > Soil > Grasslands...
TGTCGCACGGCTGGCAGTTGAACACGAACATCTCGGTTCGCACCGGATTCCCGTTCACCGTCCGCGCGTCCTCGGACACGAGCGGCACCGGCGAGAATACGACGCGCGCCAACCAGGTGGCCGATCCGTTCGACGGCGTCTCGCACGCGGTGACGAGCGGACAGTCGGTGACGTGGATCAACCGGACGTCGTTCGTCAACCCGGCGAGCGGCAACTACGGGGCCATCGCCCGCAACTCAGTCTATGGACCCGGATACGCATCGGTCGATCTCTCGGTGTTCAAGGCGATTCCGCTGCGCGACCAGGTGCGCGCGCAGCTGCGGCTCGAGATGTTCAATATTGTCAACCGCGTCAACCTCGCGCAGCCCGGCAGCCGCGTCGGCGGCGGGCTCGGACGCGTCGGCGACACCATCGGCGATTCACGCGGCTCCCCCGGCATCGGCCCCGGCGAGCCGTTCAACATGCAGCTCGCGGTGAAGCTCCTGTTCTAGGCAAGAAGAAAACGCAAGTTATCCTTCGACCGGCACTGGCACGAACGCGCCCTCGACGTTCGACACGGATGCGCGATCCGCAGCGGCGGCGCCGGCGAGCCTGCGACTCGCCGGCCGCAGCGCCCACGAGGCGAGCACCAGCGCGAGGAACACGAGCGGCGCGATGATGTCCGCTGCGCCGTCGCCGACCGCCGCCCGCGAGACGGCGGCCGCGGTCAGGTCGAACACGAAACCGGCATACGCCCATTCCTTCACTCGCGGAAGACCCGGCGCGGCGATGACGATCGCACCGAGCAGCTTCCAGGTGCCGAGTATCGCGGCGAAGTAGACGGGATAGCCAAGGTGGTTCAGCGTTGCGACCACCTCGGGCCCGCGCTGGAGCTCGAGCACGCCGCCGATCACAAAGCTCGCCGGTCCGAGAATCGTCGTCGTCCAGAACGCGATAGAGCTTTTTTCATCCGTTGGTCGAACGGGCACCGTTCAAATCGACAGGCGTTGACTTGTCCGGCGGGCGCCGCCTAGGATGCGGCGCGGAGCTTTCGTATGAAAGATTCGAGGAAACGACCAGCCGGCGCCTCGAGGCGGACCTTTCTCAAAGCCGCGGCAGGTGTCACCGCCGGCACGATGTTCAGCGGACGCGCGTTGTCGGCTCAGAGTCGCGCCGCCGCGGCGGCCGCGGCCCGGCCTCCGCTGGCGTTCCCGAAAATCAATCCGCAGTTCATGATCACGCCCGATCAGGCGTCGGATTGGAACGTGTTCAAGAGCCAGGGCGGCCCCACGTACGCCGGCAGCACGGGCTGGAAGCGCTTCACCGATTTTCTCGTCTCGAAGATGCCGGAGTTCGGCGCGGTCGATCTCGACTACGTCGAGATCCCGTACGACCACTACTTCGTCGACGACTGGCCCGATCGACGGACCCACGCGCACGACTCGGGCGTCGCGATCGAGAAGCTCGTCACGGACGGCACGCCGGTTCCGGTCGTCGCTTCGTACGGCATGACGTCGGGATTCACGCCGCGCGAAGGTATCACCGCGCCGATGCTGTATTACGACCCGGCGCATCCGCCCGCCGCCGGCGACATCGCGGGGAAGATTCTCGTCTTCCAGACCGCGCCATATCCAAACCCGCCGTACTCCAATTCGTTCCTGGACAACTACACGCTGACCGACTACGAATGGCGTTCGCCCGGCAAGTGGCCGACGCTGTTCACGCCTCCGGCGGCCAGCGTCACGAGCTCCTATCACAGCCGCTGGGTCTGGAGTCAGCTCGGCGGGTTCGCCGCGATCGGCATCAACGGCCACGCGGCGGGCATCGTCGTCGTGTACGACTTGTCACCGGGTGCGGCGTTCGGGCTGGCGCAGCGCAGCGTCTACACGCCGGATGGAAAGGCGGGGCTCGGCGCGAAGTACATCAACTGTCCGACGCTCACGCTGGATCGCGTGAACGGCGCGAAGGTGCTGGCAGACGCGAAGGCCGGCAGGGCCGCAACGCTGACGCTCACCGCGCGGTTCCAGCGCGATACCGGCAAAGCCATCATCGCGACGTTGCCGGGCAGCGATTACGGCACGCCGCGCGACGAACAGGTGCTGCTCGCGACGCACACCGACGCCATGTCGTTGATCGAAGAGAACGGCGGCCTCGGCATGCTCGGAATCATGTCGTACTTCAACCGCCTTCCGCGTTCGGCGCGGCCGCGCACGCTCCTGTTCTATTTCGACTGCCGGCATTTCATGCCGGGCGGCGAGGCCAGCTGGCCGCAGTTCGACTACTACACGGTTCATCCCGAGCGCTTGAAAACGATCGTCGCGACGATCGGCATCGAGCACATGGGAGGCCGCCAGACGATCGAAACCGGGCCCGACGGGAATCGGTACGAGTACTCGAGCGAGCTCCCGGAGAACGGCGGCGTCATCACGAGCCTGATGGACGTCTACAACAACAACATCTGGCTGGTCGAGGCAATCGCGCGGGCGGCGACCGACAATCACTGGCCGCGCGTCGACGTCAAAGCGGGCAACGTGGCGCCGGGCGTCAACGGCGGATTTCAGGGCACGGTGAAGAGTCCGATGAACAAGGGGCGCGCGTATCGCATCCCGGGCATCGGGCTCGCAGGCGACTGGCCCGGAGGCTGGACGCAGACGTACGCGCAGGTCGACACGGAAGCGGGAGCGCACGGGTTCGACAACGATTATTTCGTCCAGCAGGTGGCCGGCTTGTCGCAGCTCGCGGGCGAATTCATGCTGGTCAGGCGTCCAGTCATCGATCTCGGGTGGGGTACGCTGAAGTCGGCGCTGGTGAAGCTGCAGGACTCGGCGTTCGTGGCGCCGCACGAAGCGTCGACGCACCGGGAAGCGCTCGTGAACCAATACGTCGCCGCATTCAGGCACGTCGAAACAGGCGCGCTCGATCGTGCGAAGAGCGTGCTGAAGGATCTCACCGCGAACATCGCGGGTCGAGTCGTGAGCGATCAACAGAGCGCGCTGAGACCGTTAGTGGACAGCCAACTCGCCATGCTGGCCTGAGCATTTCTTAATCGCGTGGGGCCCCACATTTCTTTATCGCGACGGGGCCCCGCCCCCGTCGCTGTTGCTCGGCGCTACGCGCCTCGCAACGGCTCAAGGCTGTCACGCGCTGACGCGCTCGCGGCGTAAACCGCTCGCGCGTATTTAGAACAGAACGTCACCGACGAAGTCCCGCGTCATGCGCTGACGCTCTCGGGCCGGAGCCCTCGCGTGTAGCCGATGCGTACGGCGAGTACTTGCAGCGTCGGATTGAATGCAGAGTGCGGAGTTGAGCTCGGGTCGCGACGCCGTTGCCTGACCTCTTCTCTGACGCGGGAATTGTCCTTAGCGTCAGGAACGACACGGACCTGGGCCGTTACAAGAGGACGTACTCGCGCGCCAGGACGCTGAAAGGACTCGCCATGCGATTGCTTGGCCTCGTTGTTGGCGCGCTTGTCATCCTCGGTAGTGCGATCAGCTTTGCGGCACCCGATCTGCGCCTCTCACTGGAGCGCTCGGTGATTACGCCGGCCGGACTTTACGCGATCGCCGCCCTGAGAATCGCAATTGGGCTGGTGTTCGTGCTCGCCGCGCCAGCATCGCGGGCACCGCGGACGCTCCGCGTGCTCGGCCTCATCGTGATCATCGCGGGACTGACGACGCCGTGGTTCGGCGTTGCCCGCGCGCGGGCGGTCCTGAACTGGCTGGCGAGTGCAGGGCCGTTGTTGATGCGCCTTGACGCCGGCGTGCGGATGGCGATTGGTGGCTTTCTCGTGTACGTTTTCCGAACGCCGACTCGACGCGCAACGTAATTAAACGGTCTGCTCTGTAATAGGCGCTACATTTCCAAGTTGTACGCTTCCTCCCCGTGTTCCGTCAGGTCGAGGCCTTCGATCTCCTGTTCCTCGCTCGCGCGTACGCCGACGACGAGGTCGGTGATCTTGAGCAGCACGATGCTGCCGACGAGCGCGAAGATCCACGCCGTCGCGATCCCCACGAGCTGATAGCCAATCTGCGACGGGTTGCCGTCGACCCAGCCGACCGGCAAGGACCGTCCCTGCGAATCGTGAAAGATCGGATTGACCCTCTGCGTCGCGAACACACCGGTCAGCAGCGCGCCGATCGTTCCGCCCGCGCCGTGCACGCCGAATGCGTCGAGCGCATCGTCGTAGCCGAAGCGGCCTTTCGCAATCGTCACCATCACGAAGCAGCCGGTGCCGGCGGCGAGGCCGATGATCATTGCCGGCACCGGCGCGACGAACCCTGACGCCGGCGTAATCGCCACGAGACCTGCGACGGCGCCGGAGATTGCGCCGAGCGCGCTCGGCCGGCCGCGCGTCGTCCATTCGGCGGCGAGCCAGCCGATGGTCGCCGACGCCGCGGCGAAGTGCGTCGCGACGAACGCGCTCGTCGCAAGACCGTTCGAGGCGAGCGCGCTGCCCGCGTTGAACCCGAACCAGCCGACCCACAGAAGGCAGGCGCCGATGAAGCTCAGGACGAGGCTGTGCGGCGGCATCGGCTCCTTCGGATAGCCGGTGCGCTTGCCGAGATAGAGCGCGCAGACGAGGGCCGACACACCCGACGTGATGTGCACGACGGTGCCGCCCGCGAAGTCGAGCGTCGGGAAGCGGCCGCCGAGCGTCGCGTTCAGCAGGCCGCCCTTGCCCCACACCATGTGCGCGAGCGGCGCATAGACGCAGAGCGACCACAACGCCATGAAGACGACGGTGCCGCTGAACGTCATCCGCTCGGCCGTGGCGCCGGTGATCAGCGCCGGCGTGATGATCGCGAACATCAGCTGATAGACCATGAACGTCAGCTGCGGAATCGTCGCCGCGTAGTCGGCGTTCGGATCGACGCCGACGCCGCGGAGGAGCACGTGACCGAATCCGCCGATGATCGGCGTCCCTTCGCCGAAGCAGAGGCTGTAGCCGACGACGGCCCACAGCACGGTGATGAACGCCATGAGCGCGAAGCTCTGAATCATGATCGCGAGCGTGTTCTTCTGGCGGACGAGCCCGCCGTAGAACAGCGCGAGCCCCGGGCCGGTCATCATCAACACGAGAGCCGCGCTCACGAGCATCCACGCGTTGTCGGCCGACGATTGCGCGGCGATGAGGCGTTGATCGAGCTTCGCGAGATCGGTCTGTGCCGCCGCCGCGACAGGCGCGCTGGAGGTCGGCTGCGCGTGGAGCGCTGCAATCGGGAGCGTGACGCACAGCAACACGAGGATCGCGAGGGCCAGCCAGGTCGGGTGGGTCGGATGGGTCGGGTGGGTTGGTTTCACGTGTCGCTCCGTTCACCCGTACGGATGCGATAGCTCTGCTCGACGGGAATGACGAACACGCGGCCGTCTCCGATCTCGCCGGTCCGCGCGGCGGTGATGATGGCGGCGACCGCATCGTCGACGAGGTTGTCGGGCACGACGACCTCGATTTCCATCTTGGGCAGCAGGCTGACGTCGTATTCCTTGCCGCGGTAGATCGCCGTGTGGCCTTTCTGTTTTCCGTGGCCGCGGACTTCGGTCACCGTCATGCCCGGGAGGCTCACGCGTCCGAGCGCGTCCTTCACGTCGTCGACTTTGTTGGGGCGCACGATGGCCTTGATCAGCTTCATCTCATGCCTCCAGCGTCCGGTGGATATCCGCGGTCAGATCGGCGATCGCCGCGTCGGTCAGCTTGGCGCCCGCCTTCGTGATGTGGAACACGTCGATGGCCTTCTGACCCTCGGTGGAAATCAGCACGAGGTCGACGTCGCAGCCATGCCGCGAGATGACGCGGCTGACGCGGTGCAGCAGGCCGAGCGCATTGTCCGCCACGAGATCGAGGATCGTGTAGCGGCGCGATGCCTGGTTGTCCGCGTGGATCACCGGCGGCGTCGGCGTCACGCCGGCGCGTCGCCGGTAGAGCACGCTCTGCTCGCGCGCGCGCAACCGCTCGGTGACGTCCGTCCGCCCGGAGATGACCGCGCCGAGCACGTTCAGGAACTGATCCTTGCCGCTCGCGTTGAGCTCGAGGAAGCGTTCCTGGTCGGTGAACTGAAACACGTCCAGCACGAGGCCGTTCGGGTTCGTCATCGCGTGACCGCGCGCGATGTCCATGCCGAACGACGACAGCGCGCCACAGATGTTCGAGAACAGGAACGGCTTGTCGAGCGTCGCGACCGTCAGCTCCCACAGCGAATCCTTCCGTTTGAGATCCGCATGGAGGTCGTCGGGGTGCATGTCGCGTGACAGCCGGACGTGGCGGTAGATCTCCTCTGACGGGAAGAGCTGCAGATATCGGCGGGGCAGCCCCTCGGCGAATCGCGCGATCTCGGGTTCCGTCACGTCAGCGGGACGACCGGCGATCAACGCGCGCAGCCCGGACTCCTCGTGCTCGATGCGCTCGTCGGCGTACTCGAGCGTGAGGTGGTTGTACGTGTCCACGTACAGCCGCCAGAGCAGCTCCTCGCGCCATGGCGTCAGCGTGTCGGGGTTGACCGCCTCGACGTCGACGAGCGTGAGCAGGCACAGCATCTTCAGCCGCTCTTCGATGCCGACGAGATCGGCCAGCTGCCGGACGATCTCCGGATCCTCGGTATCGCGGCGGAACGCGACGAGCGACATCCGCGTGTGATGGCGGATGAGGAACTCGACGAGTGCAATCGATTCCTCGGGAAGCTCGAGGCGCCGCATCATCTCCAGCGCCATCCGCACGCTTTCTTCGACGTGATCCTCGTCGCGCCATTTGCCGACGTCGTGGAAGAGCAGCGACAGGACCAGCAGCTCCGGCTGCGCCAGATCGTCGACGAGCGCGCTGAAGCGCTCGCGGCCCTTCACCGCGCGCGTCGCGAGCCGTTCGAGATTTCTGATCGTCAGCAGCGTGTGCTCGTCGACCGTGTACTTGTGATAGAAGTCGCGCACGACGCGGCAGAAGATCGCCTGGAACTCGGGGAACATTCGCCCGAGCAGTCCGCAGTCGTGCATCTCCGACAGCCGCGCGTAGAGTCCGGCGCGCGGCCGCAGGAACGCGAGCAGCGCCGCGCGGTTCACGGGCCTCGGGAAGAATTCCTCCGGTCGATGCCGTTCGACCCGCTGCTGAATCCACGCCAACGTGCCGTCCGTGACCGCGGCGTTGGCTTCGATCGCGGTCTGAAACAGCTGCAGCCAGCTCTCGGGATGCGCGTCGGCGTAATCGGCGTCGACGAACCGAATGCCGTCACGCGACCGCACGAGATTCGCCGCCACCGGCACGGGCGCGACCTGCCGGACCCATTCGAGCGATCGGCTGACGGCGCGAGCGTGGCGGAAGTAGTCGCCCATCAGACGCTCGACCTGCTGGCGCGGCGCGCCGGCGTATCGCATCAGGCGCGCCGCCTGTTCCTGATTCTCGTGGCTCAGCACGTTGTTGTTGCGTTTGTGCTCGACGTGGAGGATGGACCGCAGACGCAGCAGGAATTCCTCCGCTTCGTCGAGACGGGAGCGGTCGGACGCGCCTCGATCGATGACCGCCGGATCGGTGATGGCGGCGATCGTTCGCGCGGCCCAGACGTCGCGCAGGGCGCCGGGAGCGTCTTTGACGTCCGGTTCGAGCTGGTAGAAGGTGTCGTTGAAGCGCGCGTGCCGCTCGTCGATCAGACGCTTCAGCGCGTCGAGAATCCGCGCATGGGCGGCCGGAGAGCGGACGCGCCTCGCGATGCGATCGAGAAGGGTCGGGTCGCCGGCGACCGCGCGCGCGTCGAGCAGCGCGAGCAGGAATTCCGGGTTGTCGATTTCGAGCTCGGCGAAGTCGGCCATCTGCCGGATCTGATGGCCGACCGAGAAGCGCGCATCCCACAGCGGATGCAGGATGGAGCGCACGCGTTTCTCTTCGGCTTCCTCGATCTGGCCGTCGAACAGGAGCAGGACGTCGATGTCCGAGTGCAGACACAGCTGGCGCCGACCGTAGCCGCCGAGCGCGACGATGAGGCTGGCGACGGCCGCGCGCGGTGCTTCAGCGAACAGCCGTTCGAGGAATTCGTCGACGCAGTCCGAAAAGCGCCGAAGCGCCGTGCGTCCGCCCTCGCCGCGCGCGGCAGCCGCCGACAGCTCCTCTCGCGCGCTTTCCACGGAGAGCGACGTCGCCATGCGCGCTATGCGACTGGCGCCGGCAACGACGAACTGCCCATGAGGTACGCGTCGACGCCGCGCGCGCAGCTCCGGCCGTCGGCGATCGCCCAGACGATGAGCGACTGGCCGCGCTGCATGTCGCCGGCCGCGAAAACGCCCGGCACGTTCGTCATCCAGTCCCTATTGCGGGCGACCGTGCCGCGCGCGGTGAGCTCGATCCCCAATCCGTCGACGACGCCGTTCGGTTCCGCTCCGAGGAATCCCATCGCGAGCAGCACGAGATCGGCGTCGAACTCGATCGACTCATTCGTGTCGAGCGTGACGGCGTGTAGCAGCGCGACGCGGCCGTCGTTGCCGGGCGCGGCGGAGAACCGTTCGGTCGCGATGGCGTAGTGGCGCTCGCCGCCTTCTTCGTGCGCCGGCGACACGCGGAAGATGTTCGGCCACGTCGGCCACGGATTCTGCGGAGCGCGCGTGTCGGGTGGACGCTGCAGCAGCTCGAGCTGCCGCACGCTGCGCGCGCCCTGGCGATGCGCGGTGCCGAGGCAATCGGCGCCGGTGTCGCCGCCGCCGATGATGATGACATGCCTGTCGCGCGCGCTGATCGTCTCGACTTCGTCGCCCTCGCACGCGCGGTTCTGGGCCGTCAGATAGTCCATCGCGAAATGAATGCCCGCCAGCTCGCGACCGGGCACGCGCAGGTCGCGCGGCACGGTCGATCCGCCCGCCAGCACGATAGCATCGAAATCGCGCTTCAGCTCCCGCGCATCGCGGTTCACACCGATGTGACACCCGGTCTGGAAGACGATGCCTTCCTCGCGCATCAGCGCCAGCCTGCGCTCCAGCCACCGTTTTTCGAGCTTGAATGCCGGGATGCCATAGCGAAGCAGTCCGCCGATGCGATCCGCGCGCTCGAAGACGGTCACGTGGTGGCCCGCGCGGTTCAACTGATCGCCGGCCGCCAGGCCCGCCGGTCCCGAGCCGACGACCGCCACACGCTTGCCCGTCCGCGATGCGGGCGGCTGCGCGCCAATCCATCCTTCGGCGAACGCGCGCTCGATAATCGCGACCTCCGCCGACTTGATCGTCACCGGCGCGTCGTTGATCCCGAGCACGCACGATCCCTCGCACGGCGCGGGGCACAGCCGCCCCGTGAATTCCGGGAAATTGTTCGTCGCGTGCAGCCGATCGATGGCGGCGCGCCACCTGTCGCGATACACGAGATCGTTCCAGTCGGGAATCAGGTTGCCGAGCGGACAGCCGTGGTGACAGAACGGAATCCCGCAGTCCATGCAGCGCGCGGTTTGATCCTTCAGCGCCGATGGCTCGTGGGGAAGCGGCACTTCCCGCCAGTCGCGCACGCGCTCGGCAATCGGACGCGACGGCGCCTTTTGCCGCTGGATCTCGAGGAACCCGGTGACCTTACCCATGGGCGACCATCCGGCCGTTCAGCACCGGCACCGGTTCGAAGGCGGGCATCGTCGTCGCGAGCGCGCGCTTGTAGTCACGCGGCATCACCTTCGTGAACTGCAGCGATGTCGAGCTCCACTCGGCGAGGAGCCGGGCGCCGAGCGCGCTGCCCGTCAGCTCGACGTGACGCGCGATCCGGCCGAGGACGAACGCGAGGTCGTCATGGTCGAGCGGCTCGAGATCGACGAGCTCGGGATTGCAGCGCCGCTCGAATTCGTGGGTGGCGTTCAGCACGTAGGCGATGCCGCCGCTCATGCCTGCGGCGAAATTGCGGCCCGTCCGGCCGAGGACGATCACGCGCCCGCCGGTCATGTACTCGCAGCCATGGTCGCCGACGCCTTCGACGACGGCGGTCGCGCCGGAATTCCTGACCGCGAAGCGTTCGCCCGCGATGCCGCGGATGAACGCCTCGCCGCTCGTCGCGCCGTAGAGCGCCACGTTGCCGGCGATCACGTTGTGCTCCGCGGCGAACGTCGCGGCGCGCGGCGGCGACAGCACGATCCGGCCGCCGGACAGTCCCTTGCCGGCGTAATCGTTCGCGTCCCCTTCGAGCGTGAGCGTGATGCCGCGCGGCACGAACGCGCCGAAGCTCTGGCCCGCGGAGCCGGTGAACCGCACGGTGATCGTGTCGTCGGGCAGACCTGTGCCACCCCATCGCCGCGTCACTTCGTAGCCGAGCATCGTGCCGACGGCGCGATGAACGTTGCGGATCGGCCGACTGAGCACGACCGGCTGCCGATGCTCCAGCGCGCGTGCGCACGCCGGGATCAACTCGTTGTCGAGCGCCTGCTCCAGTCCGTGATCCTGTGCCTGTGTTTTCCGCCGCGCGACGCCCGGCGCAATCTTCGGCGCCTGCAGGATGGCCGAGTAGTCGAGACCCCTGGCCTTCCAGTGATCGATCGCGCTCCTGACCTTCAGGCAATCGACGCGGCCGACCATTTCGTCGATCGTGCGGAAGCCGAGCCCGGCCATGTACTCGCGCACTTCCTCGGCGATGAAGCGGAAGAAGTTGATCACGAACTCCGGCTTGCCCGCGAACTGCTTGCGCAGCTCCGGATCCTGCGTCGCGATGCCGACCGGGCACGTGTTGAGGTGGCAGACGCGCATCATCACGCAGCCCGAGACGACGAGCGGCGCCGTCGCGAACCCGAATTCCTCCGCGCCCATCAACGCGGCGACGACGACGTCGCGTCCGGTCTTGATCTGGCCGTCGACCTGCACGATGACGCGGTCGCGCAGCTTGTTCATCAACAGCACCTGCTGCGTTTCGGCGAGGCCGAGCTCCCACGGCACGCCGCCGTGCTTGATGCTCGTGAGCGGCGACGCGCCGGTACCGCCGTCATGGCCCGAAATGAGAATCACGTCGGCGTGCGCCTTCGCGACGCCCGCTGCGATCGTGCCGACGCCCGAAACGGCGACGAGCTTCACCGAGATGCGCGCCTGCGGGTTCGCGTTCTTCAGGTCGTAAATCAGCTCGGCGAGATCTTCGATTGAATAGATGTCGTGATGCGGCGGCGGCGAGATGAGGGCCACGCCGGGCGTCGCGTAGCGGACCTTCGCAATCCACGGATAGACCTTGTGTCCGGGAAGCTGGCCGCCTTCGCCAGGCTTGGCGCCCTGCGCCATCTTGATCTGAAGATCCTCCGCGTTGACGAGATATTCGCTCGTGACGCCGAACCGCGCCGATGCCACCTGCTTGATCGCGCTGCGGCGCCAGTCGCCGTTCGCGTCGCGAACCTGGCGCGCCGGATCCTCGCCGCCCTCGCCGGTGTTCGACTTGCCGCCGATCCGGTTCATGGCGATCGCCAGCGTCTCGTGCGCTTCCTGGCTGATCGATCCGTAGGACATCGCGCCGGTCGCGAACCGCCTCACGATGCTCTCGACCGGTTCCACGTCGTCGATCGGAATCGGTTGCCGGTCGGACGCGAGCTCGAGCAGGCCGCGCAGCGTCGCCTGGCGCTTGTGCTGATCGTCGACGAGCCGCGTGTAGTCCTTGAACACCTCGTACTGGCCGCTGCGCGTCGCGTGCTGCAGCTTGAAGACCGTGTCCGGGTTGAACAGGTGGTACTCGCCGTCGCGCCGCCACTGGTACTCGCCGCCGCTCTCGAGGTCGCGCGGGCCGCCGCTGCGCGCGGGAAACGCCGCCGCATGGCGTCTGAGGACTTCGTCGGCGACCACGTCGATGCCGACGCCGCCGATCCGCGAGGCGGTCCACGTGAAGTACTGATCGATGAAGGCGCGATCGAGACCGACGGCTTCGAAGATCTGCGCGCCGCAGTAGCCCTGCAGCGTCGAGATGCCCATCTTGGACATCACCTTCAGGATGCCTTTGTTCAGCGCGTGGATGTAGTTGGTGACCGCCTGATCGTGCGTCACGCCCACGAGCTGACGCTGGCGGATCATGTCGTCGAGCGTCTCGAAGGCGAGATACGGATTGACCGCGCCCGCGCCGTAGCCGAGGAGCAGCGCGCAGTGATGCACTTCCCGCGCGTCGCCTGATTCCACGACGAGGCCGCATTTCGTCCGCGTGCCGTGCCGAACGAGATGATGGTGAACGCCGGCCGTCGCGAGCAGGCTCGGAATGGGCGCCTGGTCGCGATCGGCGCCGCGGTCGGACAGGATGACGATCGTGTAGCCTGCGGCGACCGCGTCGCTCGCGCTTTTCTTCAGCCGATCCATGGCGGCGGAAAGGCCGCGTCCGCCTTTGCGCGCGTCGTACAGCATCGGCAGCGTGATCGATTTGAACGCCGGCTCGTAGACGTAGCGCAGCTTCGCGAGCTGATCGTTGTCGATGATCGGGTATTTGATTTTGATCTGCCGGCACGATTCGGGCCGCGCCTCGAGCAGATTGCCCTCCGGCCCGACCGTCGACTCCATCGTCGTTACCAGCTCCTCGCGGATGGCGTCGAGCGGCGGGTTGGTGACCTGCGCGAACAGCTGCTTGAAGTAGTCGTAGAGAAGGCGCGGGCGATCCGAAAGGACCGCCAGCGAGGTGTCGGTGCCCATCGAGCCGACCGGCTCTTCGCCTTTCATCGCCATCGGCCCGAGCAGGATCGCGAGGTCCTCCTGCGTGTAGCCGAACAGCTGCTGCCGCTGGACGATCCGCTCGTGGCTGAACGGCGGCAGATGCGGCGCCTGGGGTAGATCCTCGATGTCGATCAGATGTTCGGCGAGCCAGCGTCCGTACGGCTGCGCCGCCGCGAGCTCGCGCTTCACCTCGTCGTCGGACACGATGCGTCCCTGGACCGTGTCGACGAGGAACAGGCGCCCGGGATGCAGGCGCTCCTTCAGCAGGATGTCTTCGGCGGGGATGTCGAGCACGCCGACCTCGGAGGCCATGATGACGAGGTCGTCCTTCGTCACGTAATAGCGGGACGGCCGCAGGCCGTTGCGATCGAGCACGGCGCCGATCACGCTGCCGTCGGTGAACGCGATCGAGGCCGGTCCATCCCACGGCTCCATCAGCGCGGAATGGAACTCGTAGAACGCCTTGACCTCGGGCGTCATCGTCTCGTGACCCGACCACGGCTCCGGAATCATCATCAGGATCGCGTGGGGCAGCGATCGACCCGCCATCACGAGCAGCTCGAGGACGTTGTCGAACGTCGCGGTATCGCTGCCGCCTTCGCGGATGATCGGCAGAATCTTCTTCAGATCGTCGCCGACGAGCGACGAGCGCAGCAGCCCTTCGCGCGCGCGCATCCAGTTGATGTTGCCGCGCAGCGTGTTGATCTCGCCGTTGTGCGCGATGTAGCGATACGGGTGGGCGAGCGGCCACGACGGGAACGTATTCGTGCTGAAGCGCTGATGCACGAGCGCGAGCGCCGATTCCATGTCCGGGTCGGTGAGATCGGGGAACGTCGGCGCGATCTGGTCCGCCGTCAGCATGCCTTTGTAGATGAGCGTGTTCGCCGACAGACTGACGATGTAGAAGGCGCCGCGGTCGGAGAGCGACAACTTGTCGGCGGCGTGCTCGACCTGTTTGCGGATGATATAGAGCGCGCGCTCGAACCGCGCTCGCGCCGTGTTGTCGTCATCCGAAGCGGAGCGGCGGCAGTCGGCGACGAACAGCTGCTCGATGACCGGCTTGGCTGCGCGCGCCGACGCGCCGAGGCTCGAATCGTCGCCCGGCACGGTTCGCCAGCCGAGGACGGCATGCCCGGCGGCGCGGACGGTTCCTTCGATCAGTTGGCGCAGTTGCTCGCGGCCGGCCCGGTCTTTCGGGAGGAATACGAGGCCCGCGCCGTACCGGCCTGCCGGCGGCAGCGCGAACCCGAGATCCGCCGTCGCCTTACGGAGGAAGCGATCGGGCATCTGGACGAGAACGCCGGCGCCGTCTCCGGTGCTCGCCTCGCAGCCGCAGGCGCCGCGGTGGAGCAGATTGAGCAGGATCTGCAGCCCCTTTTCGATGACGCCGTGCGACTTGCGCCCCTTGACGTCGACGACGAAGCCGACGCCGCAGGCGTCGTGCTCGTTCCGGGGGTCGTAGAGGCCGATGGCGTCCGGGAGAGAGGCAGACATAGCCTGCCAGTTATCCCAGACCACGAGCCAGAAACAAAATACAATGATCGGATTGAACCCATTCGTTATGGGAATGGTTCAACGGCGGTGACGGCGCAGCGCTCCGCGCCGCCGTGGACGAGGTCTTTCTTCTCTATTCAATATTTTTCGTGTTTTTCGTGGTTTCGTGTGTTTTGTGGCCGATGCGGACGCCGGGAGTGATTCGGCGGACGATGGGCTACGCGTACGACGAGGCCGCTGAGGTCCGGCCGCCGCGCTCGGCCGTGATGCGTTCGAGGTAGCCGCTCTGCCGGAAGGCATCGAGCGGATCGACCGGCAGCCGGTTGGTCCGGCGCCAGTCCTGGATGATCGGCCGCACGTCGGTCGCGAACGCGTCGCGCAGCACCGATTCGGCTTCGACCAGCCGGCAGCCGGCCTGGGCCGATGCGAGCGCTTCGTAGTCGACGAGCGCGGCTTTCGCGTACAGCTCCTGGGCGTACCCGACGGTCTGGATCATCGCCTCGATCTTCCCTTTGAGGTTGTGGCTCTGATCGATCATGTAGGCGATGTCGGCGCGCCGCCCCGACTCCCACTCGAAGAACAGGATCTCGTGGAAGATCCGGAACACCTGATAGGGGTCGATCGATCCGAGCGTCAGGTCGTCGTCTGCGTACCGCCGATCGTTGAAGTGAAAACCGCCGAGCATGCCCTCCGACAGGAGCCACGAGACGATCTGCTCGATGTTCTGCGACTGGTAATGGTGTCCGGTGTCGACGAGCACGCGGGCGCGCGGTCCGGCCGCTCGCGCGAACGCGAGCGCCATGCCCCAATCGGCAATGTCCGTGTGATAGAAGGCCGGCTCGAACGGCTTGTACTCGACGAGCAGGCGCTCCCCGCCCTGCAGATCCGAATGGAGGACGGCGAGATTCTCTTCGAACCACCGCTTACGCTGTCGAATGTTCGCGGTTCCGGGGTAGTTCGAACCGTCGGCGAACCAGAGGACGACGTCGCGGCTGCGCAGGCGCCGCGCGATGGCGACGCTGTCGCGCGCGTGCTCCAGGGCGCGCGCGCGCACGCGCTCGTCCGGGTTGCCGAACGATCCGAATTTGTAGGCCTGATCCTCGAACAGATTCGGATTGATCGATCCAGGCTCGACCTGGCGGCTTGCCGCCAGCGACGCGATGCGATCGACGTCGCCGATGCCGCTCGGAAGATCCCAGAGCACGTGGAGCGCGAGCGTCGGGCACGCGCCGGTGAGCTGGTGGACCTGCCGGGCGTCTGAAAACTTCTCGTCGATCGTCAGCGCTGCGGCCGGCTGCAGGTACTTCCCGAAGCGCGTGCCGGTGTTCGAGAAGCCCCAGGAGGGGAGCTCGATGCGGAACGTGTCGAGTGCCCGCGCGATCCGTTCGGAATGAGATGTCTTCATCGGGCGGCTCCCACGTCCAGAGAATCGGGAATTCTGTCAGCACGAAGGAGAACGATCGAGTAGTCCGTCTCGAGGCGTCCGTTCGCGGGCAGCCAGCGGAACGTCGGCGTGTCGAACATGCGGCCGCGATCGACCATCGCCCGCCGCGTTTCCGGAAACGGCGACACGCCGAACTCCATTCCGCGCGCGACCGTCTCGCCGTTCCACGGCGATCTCGCGCGGCTGCAGTTCTCTTCCCAGATTCCCATCCACGGGAAGTCGCGCGGGTTCCAGACGTAGCCGAAGACGAGACCGAGCGCAGGCGAGAAGGCGAGGAAGAATGCGTCGGCCTTCGAGTCCATCAGATGCGCCGTGTACGCGCTCGATTTCGGTGCGCTGGTGAAGCAGCTGAGATCGGCGACGCCGCCATCCGATCGCGGAGCGTTCGGCCAATCGAACTGCGCGCCGCGGCGCAGGTAATCGGCCACGCCGGACTCCGATTCGAAGACGTGCGAGCGCGTGGCGGACGCGCGGAACTCGGTGCGGCCCTTCTCGAGGAAGGGCGGCCCGAGCGTGACGTGCTGGGTCCACCCGATGGGCCGATCGAAGGCGCACTGCGATTCGACCCGTTCGTGAACGCGGATGTCGCGTGCGCGCAACTCGATCCGCCGCTCGAAGCGGAGCCGCGCGAGCGGCAGCATCGCGCGCATCACGAGCGCGCCGGGAGATTCGACGATCTCGTACTCCGCCACCGACCCTTCTCCATGCGCAGTCAGCCCGGCCGCCGCCTCGTCGTTCGACGGCCCACCGAAAATGTCGAGACACAGATTGTGGCCCATGATCCCGGCGAGCAGTTTCGCGTCGCTCCCGGTGCCGTACGTCCTGCCATGGACGGCCGCGTCGAACGTCGACGGTTCGATCGACCGCCACGGCGGCGTCCACAGCGGGTTGACGGCGGTTTCCTTGTCGAGCACCTCGGCGATATGTCCACCTTCGGCGAGCACGGTGACACGAATCGCTTCGTCTTCGATCGTTGCGGCGCGGCGGCCGCGATAGGTGTGGGTGGGCGTCACGCGGCGTCATTATGGATCTTGTCTGCGTTATCATCGCGACATGATGATCTTGTGGCGCGGGCCTTTCAGACCCGCGTGGTTTCCGCGTGCGTGTGCTGCTGTCTGCGGCGCCGCGCTGCTGACGTGCATGATCTCCGCGCAGACGCCGCCGGCGAAGAATCCGACCTTTCCCGACGGTCCCGGCAAAGCGGCGTTGTTGAAGGTGTGCAGCGACTGCCACGGTCCGGAAAGCGCGGTCGGTCAGTTCAAGACGCGCGACGAGTGGACGAAGACGCTCGACGAGATGGCGGCAAACGGCGCGCAGGGCACCGACGAGGAATGGAACCAGATCCTCGAGTACCTCGACAAGAACTACTCGCTGATTCCGGTCAACAAGGGCGACGCGAAGCAGCTGGCGAACACGCTCGACGTCAGCGCAGCGACGGCGGAGGCAATCGTGAAGTACCGCGACGAGCACGGCTCCTTCACGGCGATCGACGATCTCAAGAAAGTCCCGGGGCTCGACCCGGCGACCGTCGACGCGCGCAAGGATCGCTTCGTCTTCTGATCGGTCGTCGACGCGCGCGCTGTTTTGCATCGCGAAACTCGCGCGTGCCGGCGCCTCCTGGCGCGACGCGGCCGACAGCTCGGCGCCGACGGCGCAAAAATCATTGCTTCTCAGCCAATTACGCATCTTTTTGCGTCCCGACCGTCATCTCCTTCTGCGAAACCCGCTCGTCCCGCCCTTCTGGCGCTTGAAGGGTATCAATGGGCGCAGTATGGTCTCGGCAACGAAGCGAACAACAGTCGGCTCTTTCGCACTGAGGACCCCTGCGATGCGAAGACTGCTGGGATGGACGGTATTGGTCGCGTGCCTCGTCGTGGCGCCACTCGGCGGCGCCGACTGGGTGACGCACAGCGGCAGCAATCAGCGCGACGGCTGGCAGCGCAACGAAACGAAGATCTCGAAAGACACGCTCAAGGATCTGAAGCTGCTGTGGAAGATCAGGCTCGAGACCAAGCAGCGGTCGGTCTATTCGCTGTATGGGCCGCTGATCGTCGAACGGTCGATCACCGATCGCGGCTTCAAGGAGATCGCGTTCGTCGCCGGCGCCAACAACGATCTGTTCGCCGTCGACGCCGATTTGGGCAAGCTTCTCTGGCAGAAGCATTTCGACTGGCACGCCGAGATCCCCGAAACCGAACAGGCTTCGTTTCTGTGTCCGGGCGGCCTGACGGCGTGGCCGGTCCTTCAGCCGCCGCCGGCGCGCGGCCGCGGCCCCGGCGGACCGCCGCCGCCGGCCGCCCGCGGCGCCGCGCCTGCTGCGCCCGCTCCACAGCGCGGCGGGGGAGGACCCTTCGCGATCCGTCCGATCTACGTGCTCTCCGGCGACGGCGATCTGCACGCGGTGAACATCAACACCGGCGACGATCTCATGTCGCCGCTGAAGTTCCTTCCGCCCAACGGCAAGCCGTACAGCCTCGCGTACGTCGACAACGTCATCTACACGATCACCGGGCAGGGCTGCGGCGGAAATCCGAACAGCGTCTACTCGCTCGATCTCAACGACCCGGGCCACACGGTTCGCTACTGGCGATCGGGAAGCGGCGGATTGTGGGGAACGGCCGGACCTGCGATCGGATCGGACGGTACGGTCTACGCCGAGACCGGCGACGGACAGTACGACCCGGCGACGAACCGCTACGCGAACTCGGTCGTCGCGCTGACGCCGAAAGAGCTGAAGCTGAAGGATTGGTACACGCCCTCGAATGCCGAATGGCTCTTCAAACGCGATCTCGACATGAACGTGACGCCGGTCGTCTTTCCGTACAAGGGACGCGACCTGATCGTCGGTTCGGGGAAGGAAGGGCGCTTCTTCATGCTCGACAGCGCCTCGCTCGGCGGCGCGGATCATCGCACGCCGCTCTATCGCTCCGATCTGATTTCGAACGAAGAAGTCGACTTCGCCGGCGCGGGCACGTGGGGCAGCCTCGCGTCGTGGGAAGACTCGGCCGGCACGCGCTGGGTGCTGGCGGCGGTCTGGGGCCCGAAGCATCCGAACGCCAAATTCCCGATCTCGAACGGCGAGACGAACGTCGGAACGATCGCCGCGTTCAAGGTCGAAGAGAAGAACGGCAAGACAGTGCTCACCAACGCATGGACGTCGCGCAACCTGCTCACTCCGGCCGCGCCCGCCATCGCCAACGGCGTCGTCTTCGCACTCGCGACCGGCGAATGGGTGCGTCAGGCCAACGACAGGGAAGGCGGTTTGTACCAGGCGGACGCGCGCGCGCAGAAGTCGGCGCCGGCCGTCTTGTACGCGCTCGACGCGACCAGCGGCAAGGAGCTGTGGTCGAGCGGAAATCAGGTCACATCGTTCACGCACAACGGCGAGCTGTCGATCGCGAACGGCCGCGTCTACTTCACGACCTACGACAACACGCTCTACTGCTTCGGCATCCCGATGGAGCACTGATCGTGAACCGGCGCACGGTTCAGGATGCGATTGACGCCGGCGCGGGGATGCTGCGCCTCGAGCCCGCGTGGGTGCCGCGCACCTTCATGATTCCCGGCCGCCGCCTGCGGCTTCATCCCGACGACTGGTACGCGCTCGGCGGCCATCGCGGCGGCATCAACGAGCGGTGGTTTTCGTCGACGACGAATGCCGACAACGGTCCCGGAACGCCGGCCGACGAAGGTCTGAGCTACGTGCGCGCGAACGGCAATCGCTTCCTGCTGAAAGACGCCGTTGCGGCCGCAGGCGACCTGCTCATCGGCGCGGCGACGATGGCGCGTGACGGCGGATGGAATCTGCTGTGCAAGTTCTTCGATAACCTCGGTCCCATTCCGCATCACATGCACCAGAGCGAGGAGCAGGCGAAGCTGGTCGGGCGCCGTGGAAAGCCGGAGGCGTACTACTTTCCGCCGCAATACAATCAGATCTTCAACGCCTTCCCGCACACGTTCATGGGTCTCGAGCCCGGCACGACGAAAGCCGACGTGCGGCGGTGTCTCGACAACTGGAAGCGCGGCGACAACGGCATCCTCAACCTGTCGCGCGCGTTCAGGCTCGAGCCCGGAACCGGCTGGCAGATCAACCCGCGCATCCTGCACGCACCGGGATCGCTCGTCACCTACGAACCGCAGGTCAACAGCGACGTCTTCGCGATGTTCCAGTCGGAAGTCGATGGCCGGATCGTTCCGTGGGAGCTGCTGACGAAGGACGTGCCGAAAGAACACCATCACGATCTCGACTACCTCGTCGACATGCTCGATTGGGACGCGAACGTGAACCCGGAGTTCGCGAAATCGAATCGCGTCTTTCCATGTCCCGTACGGCCGTTCGCCGAAACCGAGGACGCCGGGTATCGCGAACAGTGGGTGTGCTACGGAACCGGGTATTACTCGGCGAAGGAGCTCACCGTTCTGCCGAAGCGCTCCGCGTCCATCAAAGACGCGGCCGCGTACGGACTCATTGTCGTGCAGGGGCACGGGACCTTCGAAACGCTCGGCGTGTCGGCGCCGACGATGATTCGATATGGAGAGATGACGGAAGACGAATTGTTCGTCACTGTCGACGCCGCGGTGGCGGGCGTCCGCGTCGAGAACAAGAGCGACACCGATCCGCTGGTCATCCTGAAGCATTTCGGGCCGGGGAATCCTGATGCGGAGCCGCTGCGGAGGCGGAGAACGTAGCAGCGCACCGCTGTCGGAGTCGGAGGCATCATGAAACACACTCACCCGCGAATTCACAACGCGATGTGGCCGGGTCTGGTCGGGAAAGGGAGCCCGGGGGCCGAGCCGGCGATCGATCTCGACACCATGCTCGACGTGACGGCGAAGGCGTCAGTCGACGGCGCGAAGTTCGACGGCGTGGATCTGTTCCTGTTCGATCCGCATGTCAGCATCGATGCGACCGATTCGGATCTCAAACGCCTTGCCGACAAGATCGCATCGAAGGGCTTCGTCGTTGGATCGCTGGTCGCGCCGGTGTGGCCGCCGACCGGCGGCGGATCCGCGATGGGCAGCGAGGAAGATCGCAGGAACTTCGTCACCCAGGTGCGTAAGGCGTGTGCGATTGGCAGAAAGCTGCGCGGCCTCGGCATCCGCAAGTACGGCGTCGTTCGCATCGATTCGGCCGCGAGTCCGGCCGAGTGGGCAAGAGATCCCGACGCCAACACGAAACGGATTGCCGACACGTTCAGCCGGGCGTGCGACGTCGCGGAGGACTACGGCGAGCGGCTCGCGGCAGAGGGCGAGATCTGCTGGGGCGGCATGCACAGCTGGAAGCAAATGGTGCAACTGCTGGAAACGGTGAACCGTCCGACGACGCTCGGTTTCCAGGCCGACATGGCGCACACGCTGCTCTTCACGATGGGCTACAACGCTCCCGACGATCGCCTGCTTCCGGAGAACTACGACTGGAAGGATCGCAGCAGGCTCGACGAAGCGCTTCGCACGGTCACGAGGGCGCTGCGGCCCTGGACGATCGACTTCCACGTCGCGCAGAACGACGCGTCGGTGTTCGGATCGGGCACGCACGACAAAACGGGACGTCACTGTCTGCCTGCCGATCCCAACGGCAAGCTCGACGTCGTCCGCCATGCGGGCTTCTGGATGCGCGACGAACAGGGAGAGCCGACGAAGGCGTTCGATCACATCTGCTGGGACGGCTGCATGTTCCCGAACGCAACGATGATGCAGCCGAAGACATGGAATGACGTCCTGCGCCTGCTGCTCGACGTCCGCAGCGCGCACGGCTGGGACGCGCCCGTTGCGGCGGTCGTGTAGGTGCCCTCTGAGACCACGACATGAAACAAACACTCAACATCGGCCTCGTCGGCTACGGCTTCATGGGGAGGACGCACTCGAACGCGTTCCGGCAGGCGCCGCGATTCTTCGACGTGCCGTACGAGCCGGTCCTCAAAGCGGTGTGCGCGCGCAACGCCGATCGCGTGACGTCGTTCGCGTCGAACTGGGGCTACGAGTCGATCGAGACCGACTGGCGCGCGCTCGTCGACCGCAAGGACATCGATCTGATCGATATCGCGAGCCCCAACGACACGCACGCCGACATCGCGTCCGCGGCCGCGCGGGGCGGCAAGATGGTGATGTGCGAGAAGCCGCTGGGGCGAAATGCCGGCGAGGCCGAGAAGATGGTGACGGCGGTCGAATCGGCGCGCGTGCCGAATTCCGTCTGGTACAACTACCGCCGCGTTCCCGCGGTCACGCTGCTCAAGCACCTCATCGACGAAGGCAGGCTCGGACGCATCTTTCATTACCGCGCGCAGTTCCTGCAGGACTGGACGATCTCGAAGGATCTCCCGCAGGGCGGCGAAGGATTGTGGCGGCTCGACGTGGCCGTCGCGGGCAGCGGCGTCACCGGCGACCTGCTCGCGCACTGCATCGACACGGCGCTGTGGCTGAACGGATCGATCGCCGACGTGACGGCGATGACCGAGACGTTCATCAAGGAACGCAAGCACACGCTCACGGGACGGGTGGAGCCTGTCGGCATCGACGATGCGAGCGCGTTTCTCGGACGGTTTCAGAACGGATCGCTCGCACTGTTCGAATCGACGCGCTACGCGCGCGGCCACAAGGCGCTCTACACGCTCGAGATCAACGGCGAGCACGCGTCGGCGCGGTGGGACCTCCACGATCTTCACCGGCTGCAGTGGTTCGATCACCGCGACGAAGGACAGCTGCGCGGCTGGCGCAGCGTGCACATCACCGACGGCG